>Ga0209157_1000770_pt1 | contig 27231 bp, 23 predicted proteins | sample GraSoiAngelo_135_FD_185892 | JGI IMG/M metagenome (GOLD analysis project Ga0209157, IMG submission 185892) | Grasslands soil microbial communities from the Angelo Coastal Reserve, California, USA - 14_0929_05_40cm (SPAdes) (version 2) | ecosystem: Environmental > Terrestrial > Soil > Grasslands ...
CCTGAAGGGGTCGCAGTGAAAAGGGCCAAGCGACTGTTTACTAAAAACACAGGACTCTGCCAACTCGTAAGAGGAGGTATAGGGTCTGACGCCTGCCCGGTGCCGGAAGGTTAAGGAGAGGGGTTAGCCGCAAGGCGAAGCTCTGAACCGAAGCCCCGGTAAACGGCGGCCGTAACTATAGGCTGGACCGCTTGTAGTTCCGAAAACAAATCTGGCTGTTTGCTGGAAAGCCCGACGGATCCTCCGGTACTCGTCGCGAAGTCGGCGGCAGTGACAATCCGAGAGGTGCGGGTAATCAGCAGGAAAGGCTTAGCCCATGCTCAACGTGCGCGAGATCCCGCCGAACATCGGTCATTACCTCGCAGGGTTTACCGACGGCGAAGGGAGCTTCAACGTATCGTTCCGTCCTCGGGACGACTACAAGGCTCCGTGGAAGATCTCGCTCTGCTTCAACATCTCGCAGCGTGATCCGGTGATCTTGGCGCTGTTCAAGCGTCACCTCGGTTGCGGGACGATGCGGCAGAGGCACGATGGCGTCTGGTACTACGAGGTGAACAACCTCACCGCCATCGTCGAGAACGTGATCCCGTTCTTTGAGCGGTTCGGGTTTCTCTCAGCGAAGAAGAAGCGCGACTTTTCGAAGTTCAGGCAGCTCGCCGAACTGATCCGGCAAGGTCGACACCATCGCCGCGAGGGCGTGGAAGAGATCGTGAAGATCCGGCGGGAGATGAACGACGGAGGGAAGCGTCGATACTCCGACGAAGAGATCCTCGGACGGCTTAAGAATCCTCAGAGACCATATGCCGGACCCGTGGAAGAGAGTCACGGGATGATATGGTCCGACCTGCATGGCGACATGCAGAGCGCGACAGAAATGAGCGCGCCCCCACCGAATGGTGGGCAGTAACAGAGTGAACGGTCCTAAGGTAGCGAAATTCCTTGTCGGGTAAGTTCCGACCTGCACGAATGGCGTAACGACTTGGCCGCTGTCTCCGCGAGGGACCCGGTGAAACTGTAGCGCCAGTGAAGATGCTGGCTACCCGCGACTAGACGGAAAGACCCCGTGAACCTTTACTATACCTTGGCATGGAGTTTTGGCGGAGTCTGTGCAGGATAGGTGGGAGGCTTTGAAGCCGGAGCGCTAGCTTCGGTGGAGCCGTCGTTGAGATACCACCCTGACTGTGCTGGAGTTCTAACCTTGGCCCGTGATCCGGGTCGGGGACAGTGCCAGGTGGGTAGTTTGACTGGGGCGGTCGCCTCCCAAACTGTAACGGAGGCGCTCGAAGGTGGGCTCAGCACGGTTGGAAATCGTGCGTCGAGTGTAAGGGCAGAAGCCCGCTTAACTGCGAGACCTACAAGTCGAGCAGGTGCGAAAGCAGGACCTAGTGATCCGGTGGTCCCGAGTGGAAGGGCCATCGCTCAACGGATAAAAGGTACTCCGGGGATAACAGGCTGATCTTGCCCAAGAGTTCACATCGACGGCAAGGTTTGGCACCTCGATGTCGGCTCATCGCATCCTGGGGCTGGAGCAGGTCCCAAGGGTTGGGCTGTTCGCCCATTAAAGCGGTACGTGAGCTGGGTTTAGAACGTCGTGAGACAGTTCGGTCCCTATCTGTCGCGGGCGAAGGAGGTTTGACGGGAGCTGCCCCTAGTACGAGAGGACCGGGGTGGACGGACCTCTAGTGTGCGAGCTGTTCCGCCAGGAGCACCGCTCGGTAGCTATGTCCGGCAGGGATAAGCGCTGAAGGCATCTAAGCGCGAAACCCGCCTGAAGATGAGACCTCCCGGGGCGTAAGCCCCCTGAAGGGCCCTCGTAGATTACGAGGTTGATAGGCCGGAGGTGTAAGCACCGTGAGGTGTTCAGCTTACCGGTACTAATCGCCCGTGCGGCTTGACCACGGTGTTCTCATGCATTTCTTGATCGGGAGACGCAGCGTCTGGCTGCACTCGAGGATCTCCGTATTCGGTGCCCGGCGTGCGATGCGCGCCGGGACGACTTCCCGGTGGCAATGCCGGAGGGGCCACACCCGTTCCCATCCCGAACACGGAAGTTAAGCCCTCCCGGGCCGATGGTACTCCGCTGGCAACGGCGTGGGAGAGTAGGTCGCTGCCGGGGTAAATCACATCGAGGGGGGCGCCTCGCCCCCCTCGATACTCCGCCAGACGCCCGGGTCGCTCGGACCCGGGCGTTGTCGCGCTCAGGCGGCGAATGCGGTCCAGAGGGCGAGCGCGAAGCCGGCGAGGGTCACCAGGATCGCGACGGCCGCGAGGAGCTTGTCGAGCGCCGTCTCGTCGCGATGCTCGGCGAGGGAGAGCCCGAGCCCGGAGAGGAAGCCGCCCGCGAACCCGCCGGCGTGAGCCCAGTTGTTCACGCCCGCCATGAAGAAGCCCATGATGAACAGGATCAGCGCCCATTGCCCGTACTGCTGCAGGACCATCCGCCCGAAGACGCCCCCGCGCTTCCTGCCGTAGGCGACGATCGCGCCGAGGAGCCCGAAGATCGAGCCGGATGCGCCGATCGTGAACGGCACGCCGAGCGAGTTGGAGACGACGAAGCCGGCGACGCCCGAGACGGTGAAGATGACGACGAGCCGTGCCGGGCCGTAGATCTCCTCCACGGCGGGGCCGAGCTGGCGGATCCAGAGGACGTTGAACAGAACGTGAAGAAGCCCGCCGTGCAGGTAGATAGCGGTGAACAGCGTCCACCAGCGCCCGTAGTGCCACGGGATCGCTCCCGCGGCGCCCAAGGCCCAGAGCGCTTCGGCGCTCGGCGAAAAGACCTCGAGGAACCCCCGTGGCCGGAGCGCGGCGAGCGGATCGAAGATCAGGCTGATCACGTAGAGCGCGACGCACGCAGCGGTGACCGCGTTGGTGAAGTTCCAGCGGCGGAAGAGCAAGCCGAGCGCCCCGCCGAATCCCCACATGCCGGGATTCCGCCGGCCGCACACGAGGCACACCGGCGCGTCGGCGTTGGTCAAGCGGCCGCAGGAGGGGCAGAGGATCGCGCCGGAGGTCTTACGGAACATCGCCCCGTCCCGCATCGTACCGACCGCCGACAAACTCTGTCAACTCGCGCGCGTTGTCGCCGATCGCGGGAGGTTCGCGTTGACAGTCCACCAGGGGTCGCGTAGAGTTTCGTGGATTCACGGCCTACCGAAGGAGCAAGTGTATGCATCGGATTGACCGCTGGAGCCCTCGCGCCGTGTTTGGGCTCCTCCCGGCGCTTGTCGTCCTGGCGCTCGTCTCCGTCGCGGTCCCGCCCGCGCTGGCGGCGGGCGGGGGCGAGGCGAGCCTCAACGTGCCCGACCTCGGGACGGTGACGTTCGGCGGGGTCGGCGGCCGCGCGCTCCTCATGTGGGGGCTCGTGGTGTGCGCGCTGGGCCTCGTCTTCGGGATGGTCATCTTCTCCCAACTCAAGAACCTGCCGGTCCACGCCTCGATGCGTGAGATCTCCGAGCTCATCTACGAGACGTGCAAGACCTACCTGATCACACAGGGAAAGTTCCTCCTGATCCTCGAGGCGTTCATCGGGGTCATCATCGTCCTCTACTTCGGCGTGCTGCTGAAGTTCGAGGCGGTGAAGGTGCTGATCATCCTGCTCTTCAGCCTCATCGGGATCGGCGGGAGCTACGGCGTGGCCTGGTTCGGGATGCGGATCAACACGTTCGCGAACTCGCGCACTGCGTTCGCCAGCCTCGAGGGCAAGCCGTTCCCCCTGTACGCGATCCCGCTCAAGGCTGGGATGAGCGTCGGCATGCTGCTCATCAGCGTCGAGCTGTTCCTGATGCTCTGCATCCTGCTCTTCATCCCAGGGGATTACGCAGGGCCGTGCTTCATCGGCTTCGCGATCGGCGAGTCGCTCGGCGCCGCCGCCCTCCGGATCGCCGGAGGCATTTTCACGAAGATCGCGGACATCGGGTCCGACCTCATGAAGATCGTCTTCAACATCAAGGAGGACGACGCGCGTAATCCGGGCGTCATCGCCGACTGCACGGGTGACAACGCCGGCGACTCGGTCGGCCCGAGCGCGGACGGCTTTGAGACCTACGGCGTCACCGGCGTGGCCCTGATCTCGTTCATCCTGCTGGCGGTGAGAGCGCCGGCCGTGCAGGTGCAGCTGCTGGTCTGGATCTTCGTCATGCGCGTGCTGATGATCGTCGCCAGCGGCGCCTCCTACCTGATCAACGACGTCGTCGCGCGCGCCCGCTACGGTGCGGCCACGCAGATGAACTTCGAGGCGCCGCTGACCTCGCTGGTGTGGATCACGTCGATCGTCTCAGTGGTGCTGACGTACCTCGCCTCCTACGTGCTCGTCCGCGACCTCGGCGACGGCTCGCTCTGGTGGAAGCTATCGACCGTCATCACGTGCGGCACCCTGGCCGGCGCGATCATCCCGGAGCTCGTCAAGGTGTTCACCTCCACCGAGTCGAGCCACGTGCGCGAGGTCGTGACCTCCGCGCGGGAGGGTGGGGCCTCGCTCGGCATCCTCTCCGGGTTCGTGGCAGGTAACTTTAGCGCCTACTGGCTCGGCATGGCGGTCGTCGTGCTGATGGGCATCGCCTACTCGGTCAGCACGGCGGGGCTCGACACGCTCATGGCCGCGCCGGCGGTCTTCGCGTTTGGCCTCGTCGCCTTCGGGTTCCTCGGCATGGGGCCGGTGACGATCGCGGTGGACTCCTACGGTCCGGTGACCGACAATGCCCAGTCGGTCTTCGAGCTGTCGGTCATCGAGCAGATCCCCGGCATCAAGCAGGAGATCAGAAAGGCGCATGGCTTCGAGGTAAACTTCGAGACCGCGAAGCACCTGCTCGAGGAGAACGACGGGTGCGGGAACACCTTCAAGGCGACGGCGAAGCCCGTCCTGATCGGTACCGCGGTGGTCGGCGCGACCACGATGATCTTCTCGATCATCATGCTGCTTACCCACAGCCTGACGCAGAACCTGGACAAGCTTTCGCTCCTCCACCCGCCGTTCCTCCTGGGGCTCATCACCGGCGGCGCGATGATCTACTGGTTCACGGGTGCCGCGACCCAGGCGGTGACCACGGGCGCCTACCGCGCGGTCGAGTTCATCAAGGCGAACATCAAGCTCGAGGGCGTGACGAAGGCGTCGGTCACGGACAGCAAGAAGGTCGTGGAGATCTGCACGCAGTACGCGCAGAAGGGGACGTTCAACATCTTCCTGACGGTCTTCTTCGCGACGCTCGCCTTCGCCTTCCTCGAGCCGTACTTCTTCATCGGTTACCTGATCTCGATCGCGCTGTTCGGGCTCTTCCAGGCGGTGTTCATGGCCAACGCGGGCGGTGCCTGGGACAACGCCAAGAAGGTCGTCGAGGTGGACCTGAAGGAGAAGGGGACCCCCCTCCACGCGGCGACCGTCGTCGGTGACACGGTTGGCGACCCGTTCAAGGACACGTCGTCTGTCGCGATGAACCCCATCATCAAGTTCACCACGCTCTTTGGCCTCCTGGCCGTGGAGCTCGCGGTGACGCTCACGGCCGAGCAGGGCGTCGGGTTGAGCCTGGTCCTCGCCGCGCTCTTCTTCGCGGTGTCGGTCGTCTTCGTCTGGCGGTCGTTCTACGCGATGCGGATCCGGGGAGGAGCGCCCGCCCCAGCCGAGACCCGGCGCGTTGGCGCCGTCGCGCGGGGCAAGTAAGAGCTCCGTGGAGTTTCTGTTCGGGGTCGTCACCGGGGCCCATTCCCTGGACGACCTGATCCGGTGGGGCGGCTACGCCGTTCTGGTCGGGATCGTCTTCACCGAGACGGGGCTCCTCGTCGGCTTCTTCCTGCCCGGCGATTCGCTCCTGGTTACCGCGGGGCTCGTCGCTGCGGCGGGCAGTCTCAACATCTGGTGGGTCAACGGGCTCCTGATCGTGGCCGCCGTCGTGGGCGACAGCGTCGGCTACGCCATCGGCGTCCGGATCGGTCCGCGCCTGTTCACGCGCGAGCGGTCGCTGCTCTTCAACCCGCGCCACGTCGAGCGAACCCGTCGCTTTTACGCGCGCCATGGGCCCAAGACGATCGTGATCGCGCGCTTCGTCCCCATCATTCGCACCTTTGCCCCGGTGGTCGCCGGTGTCGGCGAGATGCAATACCGCCGGTTCCTCCTCTACAATGTCGTCGGCGGTGTGGGATGGGTGACCAGCATGACCTGGGCGGGCTACCTGTTGGGCCGGACGATTCCGAACATCGCTGAGTACGTCCACGTCGTGGTCATCGTCGTGGTCGTTCTCTCCGTGATCCCGATCGCCGTCGAGATCCTCAAGGAGCGCCGGCGGCGGGCGGCCTGATCCTGTCGGCGATCGCCACCCTCGTCGGGCGGCTGCCTGCAGGAGCGGGGGCGTGGCTCGGGCGGCGTCTCGGCGACCTCGCGTTCGTCGCGCTGCCGAGCCGGCGGCGCGTGGCGCTCGCCAACCTCGCCGTCGCGTTCCCCGCGCTCGACGCCGCCGAGCGTCGGCGGATCGGCCGGCGGTCCTTCCACCACCTCGGGGTGTTGTTCGTCGAGCTCGCCGCGAGCCTGGCGCAGCCGCTCGAGCGCACGCTCGGGGCGCTCAGCCTCGAGGGCCTCGAGCATCTCAAGGGCGTCATGGCGGCCGGCGGACGAGCCCTCATTCTCACGGCGCACCTCGGCAACTGGGAGCTGCTCGCCGCGGCCCACCGGCTCACCGGCTATCCGCTCACGATCGTCGTGCGCCCGCTCGATTCTGCGCCACTGAACGCGCTGGCGGACCGGCTCAGGCGGAAATCGGGCGTGGAGCTGATCGACAAGCGCGGCGCGCTCCGGCCGGTGCTGCGCGCGCTCGCGGACGGGCGCATGGTGGCGATCCTGCTCGACCAGAATGCGGCCCGGCATGAGAGCGTGTTCGTTCCGTTCTTCGGGCGCGCCGCGTCGACGTCGAAGAGCCTCGCGGTGCTGGCCGTGCGCACCGGGACGCCCGTCGTCCCGATCTTCATCCGCCGCGAGGGCCGACGCCACCGCGTCATGGTCCACCCACCGCTCGTCCCGCCCGCGGTGAATGACGCCGAGCGTGCCGTCGTGGAACTGACCATGCGCTGCACGGCGGCGATCGAAACGGCAGTCATGCAGGCCCCGGAGCAGTGGCTGTGGATGCACAATCGTTGGCGCACGCGGCCCGCCGCGGAGGCGACGCCGTGATCGCGCGCGCGCTCGCTGCCGTGCTCATCTTTGCGAGCGTCGCGGCGGCGTCCGACGCCGACGTGCGGGTCGACGCGCAGCGCCACGCCGCCGCCGCGGGGGCGGTCGGGACCGTCACGGGCCACGCGTGGGAGGAACGGCGGAAGCCGGGCGGGGTCGCGCAGCCTCTCGGCGGCGCCGTGGTGACACTCGTGCCCCACTCGTCCGCGCTGACGGCGCAGCTCGAGGGGATCCGGACACGTTCGCGAGACTCGGCGACCGCCTACCGTGCGTCGGCGCGAGCGATTCGCCTGGCGCGAGAGGCGTACGAGAAAGCGCTGTGGGAGGCCGGGGCGGCCGACCTCGTCCGGACGAGTGTCGTCGACACCACGGGTGGTTTCAGGGTGGAGGACCTGCCCGCGGGCCCCTGGCTCCTGATCGTCACCCGGTCGGTCCGCGTCGGCAAGGCCTCGCCCCGCGCCACCAAGCGGGAGCGTGAAACGTACGCCCCCGCCCTCCGGCTGATGGGCTTCAGCGCGGTGTCGGTCTGGGTACGCGAGCTCACGGTCTCCGCGGGCCGGATCGAGGAGGTGGAGCTGACGGATCGGAACGTCTGGTTTACGGGGATCGAGGAGGAACGGACGCTGGACGCCCGTCCGTAGACCGGCGTCCAGCGCGCGAGCGCTACTTCTTCTCGGTCTTGGCTTCCTTTTTCACCATCCCGCCGCCCTTCACCGTGATCGACTGGGCGACGGCCTTGCCGCCCATGTCCATGTAGCGGACATGAACCGAGTCGCCTGGCTTGAGGCCGGCAGGCGTGATCGACTTCCCGTCCCTCCGAATCGACGTATTCGGGTCGACGGCGAACGTCCACTCGACCTCCTTGTTCTTTTCCTTGCCGGCCACTACGACGCTGTCGGCGGAGGTCGCCTTCACGGCGCCGTTGGCGTTCTTCGCCGGCATTCTCTTCATGTCCGCCGGCTTTTCGGCCTTCTTCTCCTGCGCCTTCTCGATGGGCGCCGGGGTCGGGGTTTGCGCCGCGGCGAATCCGACCGCGCCGGCGGCGAACGCAAGGGTGACAACCAGAGTGAGTAGTTTCTTCACGGCGGTCATTCCTCCACCAAAGGGGGTTTTGGAACTCGTTGCCTATCTCCTGCGCATACGACGTGTCACGACGGTTGTCTATTCGTTGGTTAAGTATGCATGAACTTTAACAGAAAGAAAAGATTGTTCCGCTCAGTCACATGCGCCGGACGCCGTTGACCTGGCAGGCGGGCCTGTGGTACGAATATTGAAGATCTCCTTCCGCTATGACGATTCGAACCCCTCTCCTTCTGCTTGCAACGGGCTTCATGGGCGTTTTGGCGCCGGGTGGATCTGTTGCCAGCGCCGCAGAAACTCACCCCTCTGAGATCACTTCTCTCGAACTGGGCGTGTGGCTCCCTGAGGACGATCCGGGACGGCCCGAGCCGGAGGCGGAGCCGAAGGTCGCCACGCCCGACTCCGGGCCTGAGGTGACGGCTCCCGGAGAGGTTGTCGAGGTGGACCCGTGGGCCGGGACGATCGAGGAGTCGGTCGGCCTCAATCCGCTGGCGCCTGACCTCGGCGACTATCCGGTGGTGATGAACGACGACGTCCGGTACTTCCTTGACCGCTTTACCGGCAGCCGGCGCATGGTCGTCGAGATGTGGATGAGCCGGTCCGGGCAATACCTCGCGATGATCCGGGAGGTGTTCCGCAATCAAGGCCTCCCGACGGACCTCGCGTTCACGGCGATGATCGAGAGCGGCTTCAACCCGCGCGCCGTTTCCCGCGTCGGCGCGAAGGGGCTCTGGCAGTTCATGGCCTCCACAGCGCGCCGCTACGGTCTGCGCGTGGACCGGTGGGTGGACGAGCGGCTCGATCCCGAAAAGTCCACCGTCGCCGCCGCAGCGTACCTGCGCGATCTGCACCGCCAGTTCGGCTCGTGGGCGCTCGCGCAGGCGGCGTACAACGCGGGCGAGATGAGGGTGAGCCGGGCGATCCGCCTGACGGGCTCGTCGGACTTCTGGGACCTCAAGCGCACGAAGCACCTGCGACGCGAGACCCGCGAGTTCGTCCCCGCTATCCAGGCGGCGACGATCATCGGCCGCGACCCGGACCAGTACGGGTTCGAGATCGGGGGCGAGGCGTGGGACGACACCGAGCGCGTCTCCGTGCCGCCCTCGACCGATCTCCGGCGTCTGTCCACGGGCGCCGGGCTCTCGCTCCAGATGCTGCGGGCGCTGAATCCTACGCTCGTCCGCGGGATCACGCCGCCCGGAACCCAATGGGAGGTCCGCATCCCGGCCGGCACTCGAGAGGGAGTGCTCACGGCGCTGGTGCCTCGCCGCCCGGCCGCCAAGGCGACCGCGCCCCGCCGCGCGGCGGCCGCCCGCGAGATCCACGTCGTCCGGCCGGAGGAGACGGTGAGCTCGATCGCCAAGCGGTACGGGCTGTCGGTCGACGACGTGCTTCGCTGGAACAGCCTCGAGAGCCTGGACCAGATCCGGCCGGGCGATCGGCTGCGAGTCGCCGAACTCCTCCGCTGAAGGTCGAAGTCCGGCTCTTCGCGTCCTTCCTCACGTATCTGCCCGCTCCGGACCCCCAGGGCGCTGTCACGCTCGACGTCCCGGCAGGATCGACCGTCGACGACGTCGCGCGTCGGTTGAGGATCCCCTCCGACCTCGCGCGTGTCGTGCTCGTGAACGGTCAGGACGCGGAGCCCGGACGTCCTCTCGCCGCGGGCGACGTCATCGCGATCTTCCCGCCGCTGGCGGGAGGCAGGCGATCCTAGGGCTTCCGACAGCGGAACGCGACGTTGCGCGCGAACAGGCGCATCGAGTACCGCGCGAGCCGCCCCTTGAGCGGGACGATCTCGTCGATCGTGAAGAATCCCTGGAGCAGCTCCCTCAGCGAATCGTAGGAGAAGTACTGGCAGTGGGTGGGGTCGCTGTCGAGGCGCTTGCCGCGCAGCACGCGCCAGCGCCCGTGGAGATGATAGAAGAGCGGGACATTACCGACGAAGGTGCCCCGAGCCCGGAGGACCCGCTTGACCTCGCCGAGCGTGATGCGAGGATACGGCAGGTGCTCCAGGGTTTCCGCGAGCACGACCGCGTCGAACCGCGCGTCCGGAAACGGAAGCGGCGCGTTGAGATTGACCCGCTGGACATCGATCCCGTACTGCGTTCTCGCGGACTCCAGCGCCTTCCTGTCGATGTCGGCGCCGACGACGCGGTTGCCTTCGCGGAAGTGGCGGGTGAGGGTTCCGTCTCGGCACCCCAAGTCGAGCAGGTCTTTGCCTTGGCCGATCCATTGACCGAAGAGTCGGGCCCGTTCTGTCTCGAGGAACGCTTGTCCGAGCCGCTTGCCGCCCGCCTGGTCGCGGCGGTGATGCTCGACGTAGATCCCCTCGAGCCGATCATCTTCCGTCACGACGCTTGCCTCTTTTTGACGTTCGGACGCTCCCCACGAGCGGCGGTTCATCAGAGTCGGAGCCAGCGCGTAGCTTCTCCCGGCGGCTGGGCGCGAGTCAAGTTGAAGGTGTCTTCCCAGCGTGCGGCTAGGCTTGCGGGAAATTCCCGGGGCTGAGTCATGCAAATACCTGATTGGCGAACCCCGGCACTGAACGTCTAGTGCAGAGACGTACCCTATATGAAGCGTTGCGCCTCGCCGACGCAGCATCTCCGCGGTTCACCGCGTTCGTCACCGCACGCTGGCGACCTCCTTGGCCGGCCGAGCAACAGGGCGCCCGTCGGCGGGTTCCGCCACAACCTTTCGGTATCCCCGCTGACTGTCTGAATGGCCTTGAGAGGCGTCGCGTTCGTGCGCCACCGTGGTCGTGTTCCAACCGCGCGGAGGTGAGCACAGAGGACGAGTGCTCGGGGGTTGCAACGTGGAGGCGCTTGGCATGAAACTACTAATGCGTCTGTTTCCGATGCTGCTCTTATTTGGGACAGCCCTGGTGGCGTGGGCCGGCGAGGACGAGGACACGTGCACGCTGGCCAGCCTCGAAGGAGGATGGGGGTTCGCCCTGAGCGGGACTCTCCTCGCCGGTCCTGCCGCCGCAACCGGCGTGCTCACCGTGGATGGGGAGGGAAATTTCTCTGGCTACGACACCCTGAGCGCGAATGGCACGATCCTGTCGGAAGCATTTACGGGGACCGTGACCGTGAATCCGGACTGCACGACCTCCGCGACAATTGTCAGCAGCGTCGTCGGAGAAGCGCATTTTGATGGCGTACTTGTCGCCAAGAAGAGAGAGATTCTCCTCATCAGGAGAGATCCAGGCACCGTTCTCATCGGGTCCGCCAGAAAGCAGTAGAGGCGGAACACGGAGAGGCCAAGGGTGGAGCGGCTGACGCGGAGATTCTTGCCTACGCCATTTTGAGCGAGACCGACCTCCGCTAAGCCGGCGCCAAGCTGGCTGCTGTCGCCGCGCATGGTGACAGTTTCGGGGGCTTACAGTGACAGTCGGAGCCTCCCTCGCTACGGTGGTACACTCGGAACGCTTAAACAGAGCGGACTTACAATACCGGAAGCGTCTAGGAACCCGGTGGGCCTCCCGGACTTCAAATCCGGTGGACCGTTCTAGACAAACGGTCGATGGGTTCGACTCCCATACGCTTCCGCCACACAGGAGACTATGGCCAGGCACGACCGACAAACACGCTCCCGTTCGAGGATGTCGCGCAGGCAGCGGCTCGTGCTGACCACGACTGCGGTGGTCGTGGTCGCCGCGGGCGTCGGATACTTGGCCTACCGGGCCGTTGCCGACCTCCCTGGCGTGCAGATGCCCAGCCAGGGAAACCTCCACATCGCCAAGGAGGACAGCCCGCATGAGCCCTACAACTCCGACCCGCCGACCTCGGGCCCGCACCTGCCGTACATCGCGCCGTGGGGCGTGCACACGCGCCCGATCCCGCTGCCGCTCCAGGTGCACAACCTCGAGGACGGCGGCGTGCTCGTTCAGTACAACTGCGAGTGCCCGGAGCTCGCCGAGCAGCTCCGCGCGATCGTGCGGCGGTACGACCGCCAGGTGATCCTGGCCCCGTACCCGACGATGAAGAGCCGGATCGCCCTGACCGCGTGGACGCGTATCGACGCGTTCGACGCGTTCGACGAGACGCGGATCGTGCGGTTCATCGAGGCGTACCGTGGGATCGACCACCACAAGTAGCTTCGGCCGCGCCGCCGTCGTGACCGCGGCGCTGCTGGTGGCGGCCTGCGCGCGCCTCTACGTCTCGCCGCTCGCGCCGCCTCCGCACCGCGACGAGATCGCGGCCGGCTATGACGTCACGTGGGCGGCGATCGTGCGCGCGCTGGCGAAGGAGAACGTCGCCCTCCGGGCGATCGCGCGCGACTCCGGCGTCATCGCGTCCGACGATTTCATCGCGCCGATCGGCGTCTACGCCGACTGCGGCCGCATCGGCGACGACCGCCTCGAGGGCGAGGCGCTCGCGTCCTTCACACTCTTCGTCGAGCCCAACGGCACCCACACGAAGGTCCAGATCAACGCGAAGATGCGCACCCACATGCACAGGAAGGGCGGGAGCGGCAAGCTCCACCCCATGCCCGTCTACCAGTGCGCGTCGACCGGCCGGTTCGAGGCGAACCTGCTCGACACCGTGCGAGAGCTCGTCCGGGAGTAGGCGGATGCCCTCGCGCCTGGCCGACCTCATCCGGAAGGCGCGGCGTCTCGCCGCCGAGCGCGACCGGCTCATCGACAGCCTCGCCGAGGAGTGGGCGCGGGCGCTGCGGGGCCAGGGCTTGTCGCGCGCCGACCTCGACGAGCTATGGGCGGGGCTTGTCGAGGACGCCGTGCGCAGTGGCCGGCAGGCCCGCGACGGCAAATGGACGCCGCAAGCGTGGCGCCACGAGACCCAGGAGGTCGTCACCCGGCTGCGAAAGAAGGTCGAGGCCGCGCTCGATGAGCGCTGACCGCGCGACGGCCCTTCGCGGCCTGCCGTCCGTGGACCAGCTCCTCCGCCGTCTCGCGGAGCGCCCGGAGCTCAGCGCGGTGCCGCGGGCCCGCCTGACGGCGCTCGTGCGCCAGCTCCTCGACGCCGAGCGGAAGCGCGTGCTCGACGGGCGCGGCGCACCCGCCGATCCCGACACGCTCGCGGCGCGCGTGGTCGAGCGGGCACGGCGCGCCGGCGTCTTCTCCCTCCGCCCCGTGATCAATGCGACCGGCGTCGTGCTCCACACGAACCTGGGGCGTGCGCTCGTGAGTTCGCTCGCCCTGGAGCGGCTCGCGGCCGTCGGCGCTGCCTACTCGAATCTCGAGCTGGATCTCGCAACCAAGGAGCGGGGCTCGCGCTACAGCCACGTGGAGGGGCTCCTCACGCGCCTCACGGGCGCCGAAGACGCGCTCGTCGTCAACAACAACGCCGCCGCCGTCCTCCTGGCGCTCGAAACGCTCGCCCACGGTCGCGAGGTCGTCGTCTCGCGCGGCGAGCTGATCGAGATCGGTGGCGAGTTCCGGATCCCCGACATCATGCGGCGCAGTGGGGCCGTCCTGCGCGAGGTCGGGACGACGAACCGGACGCACCTTCAGGACTACGCGGAGGCGATCGGGCCGAACACGGCGCTCCTCCTGAAGGTCCACACGTCGAACTATCGGGTGGTGGGCTTCACCGCCGATGTGTCCTCGCGCGAACTCGTTGAGCTCGGCCGCGCGCGCGGGATCCCGGTGATGGAGGACCTCGGCTCCGGCTCCCTGGTGGACCTGCGCGCGCACGCCTTTCCCTACGAGCCGACGGTGCCGGAGACGGTTGCCGCGGGCGTGGACCTCGTCTCCTTCTCGGGCGACAAGCTCCTGGGCGGGCCCCAGGCCGGGATCGTCGTCGGCAAGCAGGCCATCGTCGCGCGGCTCAAGAAGAACCCATGGAACCGGGCGCTTCGGATCGACAAGTTCACGATCGCCGCGCTCGAGGCGACCCTGTACGCGTACGAAGCCGGCACGGCGCTCGAGACGATCCCGACGCTCAGGCTCCTCACCGAGCCGCTCACCCGGGTCCGAAGCCGCGCGCGGACCCTGCTCCGGCGACTCGCGCCAGCGACACGCGCGCGCCTCAAGGCGCGCGTCGTGGACGATCGCGCGCAGGTCGGCGGCGGCGCGCTGCCGACGGTGGAGCTGCCGACGGCCGCGGTCGCGCTCGGCGACGGCGCGGCGGAGGCGATGCGTCTCGACGAGCGTTTGAGGGCGGGCGACCCGCCCGTGGTCGGACGGGTCGTCGACGACCGTCTGCTCCTCGACTGCCGGACGGTCCTCTCGCACCAGGTCGCAACCCTCGCTCGAGCGCTCTCAGCCGCGGCGGAGCCGTGAAGCACGTCGTCGTCGGGACGGCGGGCCACATCGACCACGGCAAGACGTCCCTGGTGAAGGCGCTCACCGGCATCGACACCGACCGCCTGCCCGAGGAGAAGGCGCGCGGGATCACCATCGACCTCGGGTTCGCGTTCCTCGAGGAGCCCGGGGGCCCGGTCATCGAGATCGTCGACGTGCCCGGGCACGAGCGCTTCGTCAAGAACATGCTCGCCGGTGTCGGCGGCATCGACCTGGCGATGCTGGTCGTCGCCGCCGACGAGGGCGTGATGCCGCAGACGCGCGAGCACCTCGCGATCTGCTCGCTCCTTCGCATCAAAGGCGGCCTCGTCGTGCTGACGAAGACCGATCTCGTCGAGCCCGACTGGCTCGCGCTCGTGCGAGACGACGTCGCGACGCTCGTCCGCTCCACGTTCCTCGAAGGCGCGCCGATCCTCGCCGTTTCGGCGAAGACCGGCGACGGCCTCGCCGAGCTCCGCGCCGCGCTCCGGCGGCTCGCGGAAGTGGTGGAGCCGCGCGGCCTGGACCAGCTCCCACGCCTGCCGATCGACCGCGTGTTCACCGTGCGCGGCTTCGGCACGGTCGTCACCGGAACGCTCACGGCGGGCAGGCTCGCGGTGGACGACCGCATCCAGGTCTATCCGAAGGGCGTGGAGGCGAAGATCCGGGGCCTGCAGACGCACGGCCACCCGGTGGCGGAGGCGTTCGCCGGGCAGCGCACCGCGATCAATCTCCAGGGCGTCGAGCGAACGGCGGTGGAGCGCGGCGACGTCGTCGGCCTCGCGGGCACGCTCGTCTCCTCACTGCTCGTGGACGGGACGCTCGAGCTCCTCGAAGACGCCCCGCGCGCGGTCAAATCGCGCACCCGCGTCCGCTTCCACGTCGGGACGAGCGAGATTATGGCGCGCGTCCTCCTCCTGGACACGCCCGAGCTCGGGCCTGGCCAGACGGCCTCGGCGCGCTTCCGCCTGGAGGCGCCGCTGGTCGCGCTCCCCGGCGACCGGTTCGTCGTGCGCTCGTACTCGCCGATCGTGACGATCGGCGGCGGGACGATCCTCGACGTGGATCCGCCGCGCTTCAAGCGCAAGGCGCCCGCTCTCGTGGCGCACCTGCGTCTCCTGCAGACGGGGAGTCCCCAGGAGATCGTCGAGGAGCACGTGCGCCACGTCGGCCCCGCGGGCGCGCGCCTGGCGACCCTGCTCGGCCGCGTGCCCTTCGGGCCCGAGAAGCTCCGCGGCCTGCTGGACCGCCTTGTGGCGCAGGGCCGGGTGCTCGTCGTCGATCGGGAGTGGTACCTCCATCCCGAGAGCTCGGCACGCTTCAGGGCGCTCGCCGTCGCGGCGCTCGAGGCCTTCCACCGTGCCAACCCGCTCAAGCCTGGAATGTCGCGCGAGGAGCTGCGGGTGCGCGCGGGTGGCGCCGACGAGCGGGTGTTCGCGACGCTCGTCGTCGCCCTGGAAACCGAGGGCATCGTCGCGACCGAGCGGGACAAGGTCCGGCTCGCGTCCCACCGGGTGAGCCTGACGCCCGAGCAGCAGCGCATCGTGGACCGCGTCGAGCAGGAGTTCCTCAAGGCCGAGGCGTCGCCGCCGAGTCCCGAGGAGGCCCTCGGCCGCGCCGGCGTGAGCGGCGGCGACCAGCACGAGCTCTTCCAGTTCCTCCTCGAGGGCAAGAGGCTCGTGCGCGTCAAGGAGTCGCTCTACTTTCACGCTGCGGCGCTCGACGCGATCCAGGACAAGGTCATCGCGCTCCTCCGCGAGCGGAAGGAGATCGGGCCGGGGGACATCAAGGACCTCCTCGGGATTTCCCGGAAATACGCCATCCCGCTCCTCGAGCACCTGGACGCTCGCCGGGTGACCGTCCGGGTGGGCGAGAAGCGGGTCTTGCGGGGTGGGTAGGGGCGGAGTATGGTGGAGCCGCCGGAAAGGAGTCTCTCATGTTTGGGTTGGGCTACCAGGAGCTATTGATCATCCTCGTGATCGTGTTGATCCTCTTCGGCGCCAACCGGCTGCCGGAGCTGGCACGGTCGCTGGGGTCGAGCGTCAAGGAATTCAAGAAAGGCGTCACCGAGGCCACGAAGGACGACTCGACGGCCGCCGCGAAGAAGGAAGAGGAAAAGAAGGCGTCGTAGCCTCTCGCGGCGGCCCTTCCGCTCCCGACCCGTCGTACGGTATGATTTGCTTGATGAGTCGGGTGGCGGTGCTCGTCGTGGCGTTCCTGCTCCTGACTCGTCCCGCGCCCACCGACGCCCAGATGTATCGTTGGATCGACGAGCGCGGCGTGGCCCACTTCTCCGACGGCATCGACAGCGTCCCCGAGAACTACCGCGCGACGGCGGTGCCCCTCGGGCTCAGGAACGCGCCGCCGTCGCCGAGCGGGCCCGCCGGGACGGGCGCTCCCGCGAGTGGCGCCGGCTCCACCGAGATCAGGTTCGTGAAGGGACAGGCGATCGTCGTGAATGCGACGATCAACGGGGGCACCTCGGTGAGGCTGATGCTCGACACGGGCGCCGACAGGACCGTCATCAACCCGCGCGCGCTGGCGGCGGCCGGGGTGTCGCTGACGCAAGGGCAGGCCGGCCAGATTCGCGGCGCGACGGGGACCGCGAACGTACAGTCGGCGGTGCTCGACTCCCTCGAGATTGGCGGCGCGAAAGTCAGCAGGCTTCTCGTCATCGCGCACGACATCGAGCATGGAGCCCTGGACGGTCTCCTCGGTCGGGACTTCCTCGACCAGTTCAGGGTCTCGATCGACTCCGACAGCGGCGTCGCCACCCTGGCGCCGAAGAAACCGTAGTCGGCCCGGAGGGCGACGCGCTCCGAGCCTGCGCCGCCTCCGGCACGCCGTGGTACGATTCGTGATCTGACTCATGGACTACAAAGCCACGTTGAACCTGCCGAAAACCTCCTTCCCCATGAAGGCCAACCTCCCGGAGAGCGAGCCGAAGATGCTCGCCTGGTGGGAGCAGTTCGGGATGTACAAGCGCCTCCGCCAGGTCGCCGCGGACCGCCCCCTCTGGATCCTGCACGACGGCCCGCCGTACGCGAACGGCAACATCCACCTGGGTCACGTCCTCAACAAAGTCCTCAAAGACGTCATCGTGAAGTCGCGCGCGATGCTCGGCTTCAACGCGGTCTACGTCCCGGGCTGGGACTGTCACGGCTTGCCGATCGAGCATCAGGTGGACAAGGAGCTCGGCCTCGACGACCCCGCCGTAGACATACGGCGCGCAATGGATCCCGTCGAGAAGCGCAAGAAGTGCCGCGAGTACGCGCTCCGGTACATCGACATCCAGCGCAACGAGTTCAAGCGCCTGGGCGTATTCGGCGACTGGGACAACCCCTACGTCACGATGGCGCCGGCCTACCAGGCGATCATCGCGCGCGAGTTCGGCCGCTTCGTCGGCCGGGGCCTCGTCCACAAGGGGCTCAAGCCGGTCCACTGGTGCATGCACTGCAAGACGGCGCTGGCGCAGGCGGAGGTCGAATACGAGGACCAGCGGACGCCCTCGGTGTGGGTGAAGTTCCCGCTGACCTCGGTGCCGGCGGAGCTCCAGACGAAACTCGCCGGCCGGCGCGCCTTCGCCGTGATCTGGACGACGACGCCGTGGACGCTGCCGGCCAACCTCGCGATCGCCGTCCACCCGACGCAGAGTTACGTCGCGGTCGAGGCATTCGGAGAGGTCTACATTGTCGCGCTCGCACGCGTGAACGATTTCCTCACGGTGCTTGGAAATCCCCAGCACGGCGTCCTCGGTCGCTTCGAGGGGGCGCAACTCGTCGGGCATACGTTCCGCCACCCGTGGATCGACCGCGAGGGCACGATCGCGGCGGCGGACTTCGTGGCGATGGACCAGGGAACGGGCCTTGTCCACATCGCGCCCGGCCACGGCGAGGAGGACTACGAGCTCGGCCGATCACTGGGACTGCCGATCTTCAACCCGGTGGACGATGACGGCCGCTTCGTCCCTGGAGTGGAGCACTTTGCGGGGCTCACCGTCTGGGAGGCCAACCCGAGGATCGTCGAACACCTCCGGTCGGTCGGGATGCTGGTTGCCGAGCGGCGGCTCGACCACACGTATCCGCACTGCTGGCGCTGCAAGAACCCGACGCTCTTCCGTGCCACGGAGCAGTGGTTCATCGAGCTCGACAAGCAAGGCTTCCGCGCGAGCGTCCTCGAGGCGATCAAGCGCGACGTGCAGTGGATCCCGCCGTGGGGCGAGGAGCGCATCTACAACATGGTGGCGCACCGGCCCGAGTGGGTCATCTCGCGCCAGCGGGTCTGGGGGGTGCCGATCGTCGCGTTCTACTGCGCGGGGTGTGGAACGCTGCTCCTCGAGGAGCGGATCATCGACCACGTCGCGCGGATCTTTCGCGAGGGCCAGGGTGCCGATGAGTGGTACGCGCGTGCGGCCCGCGCTCTCCTCCCCCCCGGGACGCGCTGCGCCAAGTGCGGCGGCGACCGGTTCGCGAAGGAGACCGATATCCTCGACGTCTGGTTCGACTCGGGGTGCAGCCACGCCGCCGTCCTCGAGACGCGGCCCGAGCTCCGGTGGCCGGCGGAGATGTACATCGAGGGCTCGGACCAGCACCGCGGCTGGTTCCAGTCCTCGCTCCTCGAATCGGTCGGCACCCGCGGCGCGCCGCCGTACAAGGCCGTCATCACGCACGGATTCTTCGTGGACGGCGAGGGACGCAAGATGTCCAAGTCCCTCGGGAACTACATCGCGCTGGAAGAGCTTGTGCCCAAGTATGGCGCCGAGATCCTGCGTCTGTGGGTGACGTCCGAGGACTACACGCAGGACATCCGTGTCTCCCTCGAGATCCTGGACCGCCTCGCGGACGCGTATCGGCGCATCCGCAACACGTTCCGGTTCCTCCTGGGCAACCTGTCGGACTTCGACCCGGCGCGCGACCGCCAGTCGTCGGCGCGGCTCGACGAGATCGACCGGTGGATCCTCGACCGACTGGGTCGGCTCGTCGGCCGCGTGACACGCGCCTACGAGACCTACGAGTTCCACACCGTGTTCCACGCGGTCCACAACTTCTGCGCCGTGGACCTCTCGGCGCAGTACCTGGACATCATCAAGGACCGCCTCTACACCTCCGCGCCCGACGACCCGCGACGGCGGGCGGCGCAGACGACGTGCTACGACATCTTCAGCGCCCTCGCTCGCCTCATGGCGCCGATCCTCACGTTCACCGCGGAGGAGGCATGGCGGCACGTGCCCGGCGTCAAGGCGGAGAGCGTCCACCTCGAGCGCTTCCCGGAGGCGCCGCGCGAGTGGCTCGACGACACGCTGTCGCGCGAGTGGGGCCGCCTGCTCGAGGTCCGCCGCGAGGTGGCCAAGGCCCTCGAGACGGCCCGCGCGCAGAGCCTGATCGGCAGCGGGCTCGAGGCCCGGGTGCGCATCGCCGCGGCGCCCGAGGACCTGCCGGAGCTGCTCCGCGCGAAGCGCGCGCTCCTGCCCACGCTCTTCATCGTGTCGCAGGTCGAGCTCGGCGGGGCGCGTGCGAGCGCGGCGGTGCGGTACGAGAGCCAGGAGATCCCGGGTCTCGTCATCGGCGTCGACCGCGCGCGCGGCCGGAAGTGCCAGCGCTGCTGGACGTGGAGCGAGCGCGTCGGCGAGCACCCGGAGCACCCGGGGCTCTGCGAGCGCTGCGTGCCGGTCGTCCTCGCCAGAGGCAGTGCGAGCTGAGCGGCGTCCGCGAGGCGAGCGGTGACATCGTTCGAGGGATGACACGGCCGGCGTTCTCGCGCATCGCCGTCCTCGCCGGCGTCGTGGTCGTGCTCGACCAGATCACCAAGCTGATCGCGCTGGCCCGGCTCGTCCCGGGCACACCCCTCGGCGTGATCGACGGCTTCCTGGCGCTGACGCTGGTGCTGAACCCGGGCCTGGCCTTCGGGATTCTCGCGAGCGTGCCGACGGGGTGGCGCTGGGTCGTCGCGCTCCTGTCCGTCGTGGCGCTCGTGATCCTGGTCCAGGTCGCCCTTCGGATCCTGCCGCGTGGTGGGTGGCCCGATCACGGCGGGCTCGGCCTGATCTTCGGCGGTGCCATCGGTAACCTGATCGACCGCGCCCGCTTCGGCGCCGTGGTCGACTTCGTGGACGTCCACTATCGCGGCTGGCACTGGCCGGCGTTCAACGTCGCCGACTCCGCGATCACGATCGGCGTGGCGCTGCTCGCCATCCGTCTCCTCGGCGAGCGCACGTCCGCGCCGCGCCGGTGACGGCGGCTCCCGTTGCGCCGCGGCTCGTCACGCTCGCCGTCGATGCCGCCGTGGCGGGCACGAGGCTCGACCGCTGGCTCGCCGACCGGCTGCCCGAGCTCTCGCGCGCGCGGCTCCAGTCGCTGATCGGGGCCGGCTGCGTCCGCGTCGACGGCGCGGTCCGCAAGGCCGCGGCGCGGCTCCGGGGCGGTGAGCGGGTCGAGGTGGACGTCCCGCCGCCCGCCGCGGAGGAGCTCGTCCCGGAGCCCGCGGCGCTGTCCATCCTCTTCGAGGACGAGTACGTCCTCGTCCTCGACAAGCCAGCCGGCGTCGTCGTCCATCCGGGCGCCGGTCACGCGCGTGGCACCCTCGCCGCCGCGCTCCTGGCCCACGCGCCCGCGATCGCCGGCGTCGGCGGGCCGCGACGCCCCGGCATCGTCCACCGTTTGGACAAGGACACCTCGGGCCTGCTCGTCGTCGCCAAGAATCGGGTCGCCTACGACGCGCTCGTGGCTCAGCTCGCCCGACGAAGCGTCACGCGCGGGTATCTCGCGGTCGTCCACGGCCGCGTGCGCGCGGACGAGGGCGTGATCGACCGGCCGATCGGCCGTCACCCGCGCGACCGCGTGAGGATGGCGGTGCGTCCCGCGGGCCAGGGCCGGCGCGCGGTGACACGGTACCGGGTGCTCGAGCGCTTCAGCGGCTTTACGCTCCTCGAGGTGAGCCTCGAGACGGGACGCACTCACCAGATCAGGGTCCATCTCGCCGCGCTCGGTCATCCCGTCGCCGGCGACGACGTCTACGGCGGCCGGCGGCGCGAGCCGCTCCCGACCCCGCTCGAGGGCCTGGCCCTCCACGCCGCACGGCTGGCGTTCGTCCATCCGGCCACGGAGCGGCCGCGCGAGTTCGCGTCGCCGGCGCCGGCCCGCATCGAGCGGCTTCTGTCTCACCTGCGTGACACGACCTAGCCCCGGCCGACGCGCATTTCCCACAGTGGAGCGTCCCGACACGACGCAAGTCCTGTCGCAGCGGGACGGGGGACGTGGCACAGCGCTTGCCTGAGGGTGCTAGGATAAGGACACGTGAGGATCCCATGGACCGACTGACCGCCGTCATTCTCGCCGCCGGGGAAGCGAAGCGGATGCGCTCCCGGCAACCTAAAGTGCTCCACCCGCTCTGCGGCCGTCCGCTGATCGCCTACGCGTTGAGGACCGCGCGCGCGCTCGCCGACCGCACGGTCGTGGTCACCGGGCCCAACGCCGACGACGTGCGCGTCGCCGCGGGCGACGGCGTCACGTTCGTCGAGCAGCGCGAGCGGCTCGGCACGGGCCACGCGCTCGGGCAGGCCCGCGCCGCGTGCGGCGACGGGCCGATCGTGGTCCTGGCCGCAGACATGCCGCTGCTCTCGAGCGAGACGCTCGAGCGCCTCGTCGCGCACCATCGGGGCGCGGGCGCCGCGGCGACGGTCCTCACGGCGGTCGTGGATCGGCCGCAGGGGTATGGGCGCATCCTGCGCCAGGGCGGCCGCGTGAAGCGGATCGTCGAGGACCGGGACGCCACCGACGACCAGAAGAAGATCACCGAGATCAACACGAGCGTCTACTGCTTCGAGGCGCGCCGCCTCTGGAAGGCGCTCGCCGAGGTGCGGCCCGACAACGAGCAGGGCGAGTACTACCTGACGGACGTCATCGGGATCCTCGCCAAGGCCGGCAGCCGGATCGAGGCGGTCGCGGCCCCGGATCCGGTCGAGGCCCTCGGGATCAACGACCGGAAGCAGCTCGCGGCCGTCGCGGCGATCCTGCGCCGCCGCATCCTCGACCGCCTGATGGCCGACGGCGTCACGATCGTCGATCCCGCGAGCACGTACATCGAGGACACCGTCACGATTGGTCCCGACACCGTCGTGGAGCCCCAGGTCGTCATCGAAGGCGTGACGACGTTCGGGACCGAGTGCGTCATCGGGTCTGGCAGCCACGTGACGGCGAGCCGGTTCGGCGACCGCGTCGCGCTCAAGCCGTACTGCATCATCAATGACGCCGTGGTGGAGGACGGCGCCACGCTCGGCCCGTTCTGCCACCTTCGCCCCGGCTGCCACATCGGAGCGAAGGCCAAGGTCGGGAACTTTGCGGAGCTCAAGAAGTCGCGCATCGGTCGTGGGTCGAAGGTTCCGCACGTCTCCTATGTCGGGGACACGACCGTGGGCGAGGACGTCAACATCGGCGCCGGCACCGTCACGTGCAACTACGACGGCGTCCGCAAGCACGAGACCAAGATCGCCGACGGCGCGTTCGTCGGCACCAACTCGAGCCTTGTCGCGCCCCTCACGATCGGCGAGGGCGCCTACATCGGCGCCGGCTCGACCATCACCCAGGATGTGCCGCCGGGCGCGCTGGCGGTCGCCCGCGGGCAGCAGGTCGTGAAAGAAGGGTGGGCGGCAGGCAAGGTGAAGAAGCACGCCCGGCCGGAGGAGTAGTCATGTGCGGCATCGTCGGCTACGTCGGTGACAAGAACGCGGTGTCCGTCATCGTCGAGGGGCTCAAGCGCCTCGAGTACCGCGGCTACGACTCGGCGGGGGTTGCGGTGCTCCAGGACGGCAAGCTCCAGGTCCGCCGCGCCGCCGGGCGCATCAAGACGCTCGAGGGGATCCTGCGTGAGCGCCCCGTGACGGGCTCGCTCGGGATCGGCCACACGCGCTGGGCCACCCACGGCCGGCCCTCGGACGAGAACGCGCACCCCCACACCGATTGCCGCGGCGACCTCGTCGTCGTCCACAACGGAATCCTCGAGAACTACCTCGAGATCAAGGACCGCCTGCGCGGCGAGGGCCACGCGTTCAGGTCCGAGACCGACACCGAGGTGCTCGCTCACCTGATCGAGCATCATCTGAAGACGACGGGCCGGCTCGAGCGCGCGGTGAAGGCGGCCCTCGCCGAGGTGACCGGCTCGTACGCGATCGGCGTCGTCTCGACCGCGGCGCCTGATCGGCTGATCGCCGCCAAGCAGGGCGCCGGGAGCGTCGTCGTCGGGCTCGGCCGGGGCGAGATGTTCATCGCCTCCGACATCCCGGCGATCCTCTCCCACACGCGCGACGTCGTGATCCTCGAGGACAACGAGGTGGCGGTGGTCACCGCCGAGGGAGTCGAGCTGTCGACGCTCGACGACGAGCCCGTGCAGCGCCAGGCGGTGCGTATCCTGTGGGACCCGATCATGGCGGAGAAGGGCGGCTACCGCCACTTCATGCTCAAGGAGATCCACGAGCAGCCACGCGCGATCACCGACACGTTCCGGGGCCGCCTGGCGCCGGAGACGGGCGCCATCGTCCTGCCCGACGTGAACCTCGACCCCGCCACGGTCCGCGCCCTCCAGCGCGTCGTATTCGTCGCCTGCGGCACCGCGTTCCACGCCGCGACGATCGGCCGCACTATGGTCGAGCGCCTCGCGGGCCTCCCCGCCGAGGTGGACCTCGCCTCCGAGTTCCGCTACCGCGACGCGATCGTCGGCCCGGAGACGCTCGTGGTCGCCGTGTCCCAGTCGGGCGAGACCGCCGACACGCTCGGCGCCGTGAAGGCCGCCCGCCTCAAGGGTTGCCCGATCCTGGCGATCACCAACGTCGTGGGCTCGGCGCTCACCCGCGAGGCGACGGGCGTCCTCTCCATGCACGCCGGGCCGGAGATCGGCGTCGCCTCGACCAAGGCGTTCGCGACGATGATCGTCGCGGTCTACCTGCTCGGCCTCTGGCTCGGCCGCCAGCGCAACGCCATCACCGCCGAGGACGTGAAGAAGCGCATCCACGACCTCGTCGAGATCCCGCGCCTGGTCGAGAAGACGCTCGAGCTGGACGGCCAGATCTCGGCGCTCGCCCGCGAGCTCGCGCACGCGCGCGACTTCCTCTACCTGGGCCGCGGCGTCCAGTACCCGATCGCCCTCGAGGGCGCGCTCAAGCTCAAGGAGATCTCCTACATCCACGCCGAGGGCTACGCCGGCGGCGAGATGAAGCACGGCCCGATCGCGCTCATCGCCGACGCGCTTCCGGTGGTGGCATTGGTCGTGCGCGACGGTTCCTACGAACGCATGCTCGGCAACCTCGAGGAGGTGCGGGCGCGCGACGGTCTCGTGGTCGCCGTCGCCCACGCGGGCGATCGGAACGTCGCGTCCAAGGCGAAGCACGTGATCGAGGTGCCGCCGTGCGCCGAGCTCCTGGCGCCGCTCATCACCGTCGTTCCGCTCCAGCTCCTCGCCTACCACATCGCCGTGCGCCTCGGCTGCGACGTCGACCAGCCGCGCAACCTCGCCAAGTCGGTGACGGTGGAGTAGACGGCGCCCAGCGTCGACCGCTTCGCTCAAGCCTCCCGGTACCAGTGGGCCAGATTCCAGAAGCTCGAGTCCCAGCCACTGATCTCGGTGCCCCGCAGGCGGTGGCCGACGGCGGACACCCACTTGCGCCAGAACTGGCGCCGACTCAGGACGCGAGCTCGGACCTGGGCGATCCCCTCGCGGATGTCGCGCTCGTCCATTTCTCGAGCTCGAAGAGTATCACGCAGCGAAGTCCGCCGCGCCAGGGAGGCCCCCGGCCGGCATACGGTACAATCGGCTGGTGCTGGACCGCGACGCGCTCCTCGCCGAGCTGAATCCGCCGCAGCGCGACGCCGTGACGGCGGGCGACGGGCCCCTCCTCGTGCTCGCGGGCGCCGGCAGCGGCAAGACGCGCGTCATCGCGCACCGGATCGCCTGGCTCCTGGGCGTGCGCGGCGTGCATCCGAAGAACGTCCTCGCGGTCACGTTCACCAACAAGGCGGCGGGCGAGATGGCGCGGCGGGTGGAGGAGCTGGTGGCGCCCGTCGGGATCCGGGCGCCGCTGATCGCCACGTTCCACTCGGCGTGTGTTCGGATCCTCCGCCAGCACATCCGGCACATCGGCTACCCGCCGCACTTCACGATCTACGACGAGGACGACCGCCTCCAGCTCGTGAAGGAATGCATGCGCGAGCTCGACATGACCGACCGGACGTGGACGCCCGCGTCGATCGTCCAGCGGATCAGCGCGGCGAAGAACCAGATGGTCGCGCTCGAGGAGGTCGAGCGCGCGGCGCGGGGGCCGCGCGAGGAGCGGATCGCCGCGCTGTTTCGTCGCTATCAGGAGCGTCTCGTCGCGGCGGCCGCCACGGACTTCGACGACCTGCTGCTCCTCACCGTGCGCCTCTTCACGGAGGCCCCCGCGGTGCTCGCGTGGTACCACGGGCTCTGGACGCACGTGCTCGTGGACGAGTACCAGGACACGAACCGCGCCCAGTACCGCATCATCCGTCAGCTCACCGCCGAGCACCGGAACGTCTGCGTCGTGGGCGACGCTGACCAGTCGATTTATAAATGGCGCGGAGCCGACATCCGGAACATCCTCGACTTCGAGACCGACTATCCGGGCACGCGCGTCATCCGGCTCGAGCAGAACTATCGCTCCACGAAGCGGATCCTCGCGCTCGCCTCCGCGGTGATCGCCAACAACGTCTCGCGGAAGGACAAAGGGCTCTGGACCGAGAATGGGGAGGGCGAGCGCGCGGCCGTCTACCGCGCCTGGGACGAGCACGAGGAGGCCAACTTCGTCGCCCAGACGATCCTGGCCGCGCGCGGGGCCGGCTCCGCCTGGGACGACATCGCCGTCTTTTACCGCACCAACGCCCAGTCGCGAGTGCTCGAGGACGCGCTCCGGCGGGGCGGCATCCCGTACGTCGTCGTGGGCTCGGTGCGCTTCTACGAGCGAAAAGAGATCAAGGACGCGCTCGCGTACCTCCGACTCGTCGTGAACCCGGCCGACGACGTCGCCTTCCGTCGGGCGATCCAGACCCCGGGCCGCGGTATCGGACGTGCCACGCTCACGCGCCTGGAGGAGCTGGCGGTGCGCGAGGCGCGACCGCTGCTCGCCCTCGCGGCGGCGCCCCCGGCCGACGTCACCGGCAAGCCTCGGCGGGCGCTCGAGGAGTTCGCCGCGCTCATCACCCGCCTCGTGACCGCCCGGGAGAAGACGCCGCTGCCCGCGTTCATCGACCTTGTCCTGGACGCGAGCGGGTACCGCGAAGACCTCAAGCAAGAGCGCTCGTCGGAGGCCGACGCACGGCTCGAGAACCTCGAGGAGCTGATCGCCGCGGCTGAGGACCACGCTCGGGGGCAAGAGGACGCGACACTGGAAGGCTTTCTCGACGGCGTCGCCCTCGCGAGCGACGTCGACGAGCTGCCGGACGGCGCGCGCGGTGTCACCCTCATGACGCTCCACTCGGCGAAAGGGCTCGAGTTCCCCGTCGTTTTCCTCACGGGCATGGAGGAAGGGGTCTTCCCGCACGTCCGCGCGATGGACTCGGTGGACGAGATCGAGGAGGAACGGCGGCTCTGCTACGTCGGGATCACGCGCGCGAAGGAGCGCCTCTGGATTTCCTACGCGCTCCATCGCCGGATGCACGGCTACGGGCTCGGCGAGCCCTCGCGCTTCCTCCTGGAGATGCCGGTGGAGCAGCTCGCAGTGCTCGGCGGCGCCGGGCGCGCGGACGCG
>Ga0209157_1000771_pt1 | contig 27217 bp, 33 predicted proteins | sample GraSoiAngelo_135_FD_185892 | JGI IMG/M metagenome (GOLD analysis project Ga0209157, IMG submission 185892) | Grasslands soil microbial communities from the Angelo Coastal Reserve, California, USA - 14_0929_05_40cm (SPAdes) (version 2) | ecosystem: Environmental > Terrestrial > Soil > Grasslands ...
CTGCCCTGCACGCGACGCTGCAGGCGCTCGACCGACGGCTCAAGGAGCTGGCAGGAAGTGACCGCCGTCACGCCCTCCAAGTTCGGCTTCGCCGTCGCCGCGCACCCGCAAGATGCGGCGGACACGGCGTGGTTCGTGCCTGCGGTGAAGGACGAGTGCCGCGTGCCGGTCGACGGCAAGCTCGTCGTCGCTCGCACTCGCGACGCGGGAAAGTCGTTCCAGGTACTGGGAAAAGGCTTGCCCCAGCAGCACGCCTACGATCTCGTCTACCGCCACGGCCTCGCGGTCGATGCCTCGGGCAAGCACCTCGCGCTCGGCTCGACCACCGGCGGGCTGTGGATCTCCGAAAACCAGGGGGACGCGTGGGAATGCATCTCCACGCAGCTGCCACCCATCTACTGCGTGCGCTTCGCCGACTAGTGCATGTACGAGCATCGACGCTCGCCGCTGCTGCCGGTTCGCCTCTATTACATAAGGCTGGCGCGGCACGCGGCGCTCGCCGGCCTCGTCGTGCTCGTGTCCCTCGGCGCCGGCATGGCGGGTTATGTGTATTTCGAGAGGCTCGGCTGGATAGACGCGTTTCTCAACTCGGCGATGCTTCTGGGCGGCATGGGCCCGGTGGACGCGCCGAAGACACCGGGTGGCAAGCTGTTCGCGGGCTGCTACGCGCTGTATGCGGGCCTCGTTTTCCTGGTGACCGGCAGCATCCTTCTCGCGCCGGTCGTGCACCGGTTGTTTCACCGCCTTCACGTCGAGGAGCGTAACCAGTAAGACTTACCGCATCCTGCGCGCTGATCGCGCTGATCGTCCTGTGCCTCGCCTGGGAGCTATGGCTCGCGCCGCTGCGCGCGGGCGGATCGCTGGTGGCCCTGAAGGCGCTGCCGCTCGTCCTGGCGGCGCCGGGAATCCTGGGCGGCAGGCGCTACACCTACCAGTGGTCGAGCATGCTGGTGCTCGGCTACTTCGCCGAAGGCGTGACCCGCGCCTGGGCCGAGCGCGGCATCTCCCAATCCCTTGCGCTCGGAGAAATTCTTCTCAGCGTGATTTTTTTCGCCGCGGCGGTGAGCTACGCGCGGCGGACTCGAGCAGGCGCTTAGCCGCGGCATAGATCGGCACCTCGATCAGCGCGCCGCCGACCCTGGCGCGGTCTTTTCCCGCCTTCCTGGCTTTTTCGAACGCAGCGACTACTTTTCTTGCCCTCAGGAATTCTGTGCTCCCCGGAGTGAACACCCGGTTGATCGCCCTGGCGTGCGAGGGCTGGACCAGGCTCTTCATCCGGTAGCCCAGCCGTTTCGCCCATTTCGCATCCGCCACGGCGCCTTTCACGTCGCTGAAGGTATAGGGGCAGTCGATCGCCTCGACGCCGGCGGCGCGGCACTCGACGAGAAAGCGCGCGCGCACGTAGTCCAGCTCCTGCCCGGAGCGGCTGCGCCGCGTGCCGAGGTCGGCGACCATGTCCTCGCTCGCCACCAGCAGCGCGCTGACCCGCTTGCTCGCTTTCGCGATCTGGTAGGCGCGCAGCAGCCCTTCCGCCGATTCCACGTTCGGCACCAGCTCGACTGCGCCTCCCGTCGCCTGCTCGAGCGCCTGCACCTGCTCGGGCAGCGCGACCTTCGCCATCATGATGATCTGCGGGCGCGCCGCGAGCACGCCCATCAGGTCCTCGAGACCGCCGCTTTGCAGCGGGTTGATGCGCACGGCGGGAATCGCCCCGGCCTTGCGCCAGAGCTCGAGCGTCCTGGGAGACAGCGAGCGCGCCTTCGGCCGCAGCTCGGGCGGCGTGAAGTCCTCGAGCTCGAGCACGATGACGTCCGCGCCGGAGCGCGCGGCGGCCCTGTGTGCGGCCTGGTCAGCGCCGGGAACGAAGAGCCACGTGCGGCGCGTCACGCACAACCGCGAGCCTGCTCGCGCAACTCCTCGAGCCGCTGGTCGCGGTTCTCGTCCGGCTTGCCGTCGCGCCGCGCGGACTGGATCCGCGTGTACTCCTGCGCCGTGCGCGCGCAGCGGCGGTTGATCTCGGCGGCCGTTCCGACCGCGGGCGGGACGTTCGGCGCGCTCGTCCCCGTGGGCGGCGTCGCGCGGATTTTCACCGCTCCGCCCTTGCAGCTCGGCGGCATCGGCTTGTCCGAGTAGTGCGTCACGCCGCGCGAGTCGACGCATTTGTACATCTGCGCGTACGCCGGAGCGCAGGCCAGCAGCAGGACGGCCAGGGCAAGTGTTCTCATAGCTGGTGTTGTGGATTCAACCTCTCGATCTTACTCTCAAGCTTGTTGAGCGCGCTGATGTAGGCTTTCGCCGAAGCGACCACGATGTCGGTGTCGGCGCCGACCCCGTTGACGATGCGCCCGCCTTTCGCCAGCCGGACTGTCACCTCGCCCTGCGACTCGGTGCCGGTCGTCACGGCGTTCACCGAGTAGAGCAGCAGGTCGGCGCCGCTCCTGGCGATGCTTTCGATCGCCTTGAAGGTCGCATCGACGGGCCCGTCGCCCTGCGCCTCGGCGCGTTTTTCAGATCCATTCTCTTTCAGCACTACCGCGGCATGCGGCCGCTCGCCCATGCCGCTCGCCTGGTTCATGGTGACCAGCTTCCAGTGCTCGTCGGAGGACCTGCCGGCCTCCTGCGCGACCAGCGCGAGCAGGTCCTCGTCGAAAATGTCGGCCTTCTTGTCGGCGAGGTCCTTGAAGCGCTGGAACGCCTTGTTATAGGCGTCCTCGCCCTCCAGCTCGACGCCGAGCTCCTTCATCCGCTGCCTGAAGGCGTTGCGGCCCGAGAGCTTGCCGAGCACGATCTTGTTGGTGCTCCAGCCCACGTCCTCGGCGCGCATGATCTCGTAGGTCTGGCGGGATTTCAGCACGCCGTCCTGATGGATGCCCGAGGCGTGCGCGAACGCGTTCGCCCCCACCACCGCCTTGTTCGGCTGCACCACGAAGCCGGTGATCTGCGACACCAGGCGCGAGGTCGGCACGATATGCGTGGTGTCAATCCCGGAATCCAGCCCGAAGAAATCGCTGCGGGTCTTCACGGCCATCACCACCTCTTCGAGCGAGGTGTTGCCGGCGCGCTCGCCCAGGCCGTTGATGGTGCATTCGATCTGCCGCGCGCCGCCGATCATCACCGCGGCGAGCGAGTTGGCGACCGCCATGCCCAGGTCGTTGTGGCAATGCACGCTCCACACCGCCTGGTCGGAGTTGGGGATCCTTTCTCGGAGCTTTCTGATGAATTCTCCGAATTGCTGCGGCACCGCATAGCCGACGGTGTCTGGAATGTTGATGGTGGTGGCACCCTCCTTGATCGCCGCTTCGAGCACGCGGCACAGGAAGTCGGGCTCCGAGCGCGAGCCGTCCTCGGGCGAGAACTCGACGTCCGGACAGGCCTTCTTCGCATAGCGCACCGCGAGCCTTGCCTGCTCGAGCACCTGCTCGGGCGTCATGCGCAGCTTCTTCTCCATGTGGATCGGGCTGGTGGCGATGAAGGTGTGGATGCGCCAGGGACCCTTCGCCTCGTGCAGCGCGTCGATGCCGCGCTGGATGTCGCGGTCGTTGGCGCGGCACAGGCCGCACACCGTCGAGTCCTTGATCACGCCGGCAATCGCCCGCACGGCCTCGAAGTCGCCGTTGGACGCCGCCGGGAAGCCGGCCTCGATCACGTCGACGCGCATGCGCTCCAGCGCCCGCGCGATGCGCAGCTTCTGGTCCTTGGTCATCGACGCGCCCGGGCTCTGCTCGCCGTCGCGCATGGTGGTGTCGAAGATGATGAGTTTGTTCTTGCTCATGGAATGATCCTGTCCGCCTCGCTAGGCGGCAATTAGGCACTCGGATTGTGGGCAGGAGTATTTAGCGCGCGGGGCGCAGCAGCAGGCCCGCCAGCGCGAGAAGCGCGGCGGTGAGGAGGATGCTGAGAAACATGGCCTGATGCATGGCCCGGACTATAGCCTGAAGAACCGGACGAAAGCAACTTTTGCACTCGCGGACGCGGCTCTCAGCGAAGTGCGTCGGACAACAGCTTCCGTGACTATTGCACTCTTGCCTTTTCCTTCCAAGACAGAAAATCAAGTCTGACTGCTAGCGGAGCCGTCGGAGAGATCCTTATGAGCGTGTCTGGCTTCACCGTCGAACCCGCGGTGCCTGAACAGCGCCTGCTGGGGGAGAGCGCGGCCATGCGCAGCGTGCGGGCGCAGGTCGCCAAGATCAGCTCGACGCCCAGCAACGTCCTCATCACGGGAGAGAGCGGAACAGGCAAGGAGATTGTCGCCCGCGCCATCCACGCGGCCAGCCCGCGACACGCGCAGGCATTCGTTCCGATCAACTGCGGGGCGATTCCGGAGGCGCTGCTCGAGAGCCAGCTGTTCGGGCACGTCCGGGGTGCCTTCACGACCGCGGTGCAGGCCAGTCCGGGGCTGTTCGCTGCGGCCGATCGCGGCACGATCTACCTGGACGAAATCGGCGACCTGCCGCTCCACATGCAGGTGAAGCTCCTGCGGGTGATCGAAGAGAAAATCGTCTGGGCCGTGGGCAGCACCAAGCCGGTCCTGATCGACGCGCGGATCATCGCCAGCACCAATCGGGATCTGGTAAAGGAGATCGAGGGCGGGCGGTTCCGGGAAGACCTCTTCTACCGCCTGAACGTGGTCCATATCGCCATGACTCCCCTGCGGGAACGGCGGGAGGACGTCGCGCTTCTGCTGGAGCACTTCGTCCGCGCGCTTAACCTGAAGCTGTCGACGCAGTTTCTGGGCGTCGACCCGGAGGCGCTCAGCGTCCTGATGAACCATCCCTGGAAGGGCAACGTCCGCGAGCTGGAGCACGTGCTCGAAAGCGCGATGATCCTGGGCGAGGGGGATACGATCTCCCTGCCCGACCTCCCGGACTACCTGGTGAGCGCGACCGGAGAATTGGTCGCAAGCGATGTGCTCCGTGACGTGACCCGCCGCTTCGAGCGCCAGCACATCATGGCCGTTCTGACGCAGACCCAGTTCGACAAGAAGGAGGCGGCCCGCCGGCTCGGAATCAGCTTGGCCTCCCTCTATCGCAAGCTTCTCACCTTGGCGAAACCGCGCTTATAACGTTCTCAGAAACGAGAGCAATAAGAAAATCAATGCGCCTCGTCGTTGAGCTACAGCACGTCGCTTTTCAACGACCACCAGCAATCAGTTGGTTAGGAGCGGGTTGGGAATCTCGGCCCCCAAACACCGTCCAGCTGAATCGCACATATGCACGTTCACGCTCGCCTATCGCGCCTCCAATCGCCGGATTTCATTGATTAGTCTTGTTGGCACGCCCCTTGCGAAGTCTCCTGCGCAACATCCTACTAAAGGAGACGGTCAATGAATCAACGAATGCGGCAATACGTAGTGAGCCTCGCAGCGATCGGGCTGCTGGCGGGCGCAACGACAACGAGCTCGCACGCAAATAGCGTCAGCGGCGAGGCGTTCGGGGTCTCGGTCAATGCGGCGGGTGTCAGGGTGGGGCCGACCCCCCATGTAGTGCTTCCGCCCGACGGCGGCATGGTCAGCGATCGGCTGCTGGGCATCGCTGTGCCCAATGCCGCGGCATCGAGCACTTTGGAGGTCGTCACCACGGGATCGATCGGGTCGGGCTCCGCCAGCGCCCAGAGCAGCGCGACGGTGGAAGTGCTGCACGTCCTCAACGACCTCGTGAAGGCCACGGCAGTGGTGGCGGTGTCGAGCAGCACGGCTGACGGGTCCACGGCGACGAGCTCGTCCGAGGGCTCGACCATTCTCGGCCTTTCCATAAATGGCAGCGAACTAGGGGACGTGACGCCCCCGCCGAACACGCAGATCGCCATTCCCTTCGGGACCGTGACCCTCAATGAGCAGATCAGGAGCGGCGACGGCGTGCATACGAGCGCCCTCACCGTGAACATGATCCACGTCATGCTCACCGACCCGGTGACGGCGGCGATCACGGTGGACATCGTCGTTTCCTCGGCCCACAGCGACGTGAACTTCGTCCCGGCCCCCAAGGCGGGCAACGCGTTCATGACCGGTGGCGGCAAGCTGGGGACCGGCCGCGATATCGCCACCTTCGGGTTCAACGCGGGCTCGCGCGGTGCCGGGGGGCTCCACGGCCAGCTCCAATACACCGATCACGCCCAAAGCTTGAACGTGCACAGCCAGTCCATCGATTCGTTCGGTCTGACCAGCAGCACCTGCGTCACGTTTTCCGGCAGCGCGCGCGTGAACAACGTCGACGGATACAGCTTCACGGTGAACCAGGCGTGCGATAACGGCGAGCCGGGAGTCGGGCACGATACCTTCGACATCTCCGTCTCGGGGCCCGGAATCTCGTATTCGCGGCACGGAACGTTGACGGGCGGAAACCTGCAGCTTCATCCCGAATAGCCGGCGGAACCGGCAATCGGACGGGGGGCGGCGGCCTTCGCCGCCCCTCGGCGTTACTCTTCGGGAAGTACAGACCGCACGCGCTTCTCCCTGGCCCACATGACGTAGCCGGAGAGCGAATACGCCATGAACAACGCGAACAGCACCAGCGAGGGCCGGGATGCGACCACCGACATGCCAAGCACCGAGGCGAGGATTACCCAGAGCGGCACGCGCCGCCTCCAGTTGACTTCCTTGAAGCTGTAGAACGGGATGTTCGAGACCATGGTGATGCCGGCGAACACCGCGATCACCCAGGTGACGATCGCCAGCCAGTCGCTCGGCTTGAAGCCGAAATCGGTCATCACCCAGACCAGGCCAGCCAGCACCGCGGCGCCCGAAGGACTGGGCAGTCCCTGGAAGTAGCGCTTGTCGACGGTGCCAAGGTTCACGTTGAACCGTGCCAAGCGGATTGCGGTGCCTGCGCAGTACAGGAACGCGGCGATCCAGCCGGCCGTGCCGAGGTCTTTCAGCGTCCATTCGTAGGCGACCAGCGCCGGCGCGGCGCCGAACGCCACCATGTCGGCGATGCTGTCGTACTGCGCGCCGAACTCGCTCTGCGTGTTGGTCCAGCGCGCGACGCGCCCGTCCATGGCGACCGCGCCGATCTCGAAGCGGCCGTTCATCGCCTGCACGATGGCGAAAAAGCCGCAGAACAGCACGCCGGTCGTGAACAGGTTCGGCAGCAGGTAGATGCCGCGCCGCCGCAGGCCTCCCAGACGGCCGGGTTCCGCCGGCGTCCCTACTTCGGCTTCGAATTCGGGGTCTTCACCCATGCGAGCACGCTTTCGGCTGCGTACACCTTGTCGCCGATCGACGCCCTGACCTGCGCGTCGAGAGGCAGATAGACGTCTACGCGCGAGCCGAAGCGGATGAATCCGAAGCGCTCGCCCCGCTTCAGCTCGGCTCCGGCGTCAACATAGCACAGGATGCGCCTGGCGATGAGCCCCGCGACCTGCACGCAGGTCACGTCGCTCCCGTCGGGCGTGCGCAGCCGCAGCGCGTTGCGCTCGTTCTCGAGCGATGCCTTGTCCAGGGCGGCATTGACGAAGGCACCCGGGAAATACCAGCGCTCCTCCACGACGCAGTCCACCGGCGAGCGGTTCGAATGCACGTCGAACACGTTCATGAACACGCTCAGCTTGAGGGCCTCGCGCTTCACGTAGGGATCGTGCGCGCGGCTCACCTCGACGATGCGGCCATCGGCCGGGGACAGCACCGCTCGCGGATCGTCGGGAACCTCGCGCGGCGGATCGCGGAAGAACTGCAGCATGAACAGCACAAGCAGCCAGAAGGGAATCGACCACCAGCCGAAGTACCAGGTGAGCGCCGCTGCAGCAATCAGGGTAGCAAAAACGAATGGCCAACCCTCGCGGGCGATGATCGGATGCGGGTACGGCGGCCGCACGCGCTACTTCTGCTCTTCTTCCTTCAGGCGCTCGGACCCCTGCAATGCAACGGCGAGCAGCGTCTCAATTCTTCGACGTGTCGACAAGGCGGTTCCTCTTGATCCAGGGCATCATCTCGCGCAGCCGCGCGCCGACTTTCTCGATCGGCAGCTCCGCGGTCATGCGCCGCCGGCTGAGCAGGGTGGGCGCGCCGGCGCGGTTCTCCAGCACGAACTCCTTGGCGTACTCGCCCGTCTGGATGCGCAGCAGCGCATCGCGCATGCGCTTGCGCGTCGCCTCGTCGATGATCTTCGGGCCGGTGACGTACTCGCCGTACTCGGCGTTGTTCGAGATCGAGTAGTTCATGGTGCCGATGCCGCCCTCGTACATCAGGTCGACGATCAGCTTGAGCTCGTGCAGGCATTCGAAGTACGCCATCTCGGGCGCGTAGCCTGCCTCCACCAGGGTATCGAATCCGGCCTTTACCAGCTCGACGCAGCCGCCGCAGAGCACGGTCTGCTCGCCGAACAGGTCGGTCTCGGTCTCCTCCTTGAAGTTGGTCTCGATGATGCCCGCCTTGCCGCCGCCGATCGCCGCGGCGTAGGACAGGGCCACGTCGCGCGCCTTCTTCGACGGGTCGCGGTGCACGGCGATCAGCATCGGCACGCCGCCGCCCGCGGCGTAGGTCGAGCGCACGGTGTGGCCGGGGGCCTTCGGCGCCACCATCCAGACGTCGAGATCCTCGCGCGGCTGGATCAGGCCGTAATGGATGTTGAAGCCGTGCGCGAAGGCGAGCGACGCCCCCTTCTTGATGTTCGGCTCGACTTGTTCCTTGTACACCTGGGCGTGGTGCTCGTCGGGCAGCAGGATCATGACGATGTCGGCGCCCTCGATCGCCTCGCCGACGTCGGCGACCTTGAGCCCGCCTTTCTTCGCCTTGTCCCAGGAAGCGCCGCCCTTGCGCAGCCCTACCGTCACCTTGACCCCGGACTCCTGCAGGTTCTGCGCGTGCGCGTGACCCTGCGAGCCGTAGCCGAGGATGGTGACCTTCTTGCCCTTGACGAGCGACAGGTCGGCGTCTTTGTCGTAATAGACTTTCATGGTTCGATGCCTTTACTTGAGCAGAATGGACCTGCACTCAGTGGCGTGCCTGCCTCTTTCCACCAGTATCGCGCCGGTCACGGGGTCGCGTTGCCGCGCAATCCTTATCGTAATGACATCGAGGCCGAGCGTGTGCCTGGGTGCCGACCATTCGATCTCGAGCTGGATCGGGCGATCGGTCTGCGCGAGGAACGGCAGGATATCGTTGCTGTTGAACTGCGCGGTCTGATTCGGATTGAGCGTGTTGTTCGCCGGGCCCAAGACGCCGTTTTCGGCCGGCGGCAGAGCGCCACCCGCGGTGTCGAAGAGGACGTTTCCGTTCGCATCGAAGAATCGCATTCTATCGACCACGATAGGCTGCGTCGCATCGAAGTTGCGCAGGGTGTAGGAAGCGAATTGAATCTCGGTGCCGCCCAGGCGGAGAAAATTGTTTCCGCCGCATCTGACCACTCCCTGGCGCGCCATCGTCTCTCCTTCCCCTCTATCGGCCCGCGCCGCTCCCGCAGATCCCACCCAGACAGCAATAAGCAAGACGTTAAAGCCGATTCTCAGCATGTCAGTTCCTCCCCAAAATTCCTAAACTCTTAAAACGCGGTTGCCGCGTCCTATTCCGCTCGTTCCGGTGCGCACCGTTTCCATGATGCTGCCCGGGTCGAGCGCCTGGATGAACGCGTCGAGCTTGCGGCCGTCGCCGGTCAGCTCGATGGTGTAGGTGTTGTCCGAGACGTCGATGATGCGGCCCCTGAAAATGTCGGCCATGCGCTTCATGTCCTCGCGCTCCTTCTGGCCGGCGCGTACCTTGATCAGCATCAGCTCGCGCTCGATGTGCTCGGCCTCGGACAGATCGACCACCTTCACCACCTCGATCAGCTTGTTGAGCTGCTTGGTGATCTGCTCGACGACGTCCTCGGAGCCGGTGGTGACGATGGTCATGCGCGACATCGAGGCGTCCTCGGTCGGCGCGACCGTCAGCGACTCGATGTTGTAGCCCCGGGCGGAAAACAGACCCGCGATCCTGGAAAGCGCCCCGGCCTCGTTCTCCACAAGGACCGAGATGATGTGCCGCGTCACAGGTCCTCGTAGAGGATCATCTCGGTGATCCCCTTGCCGCCGGGGATCATGGGGTAGACGTTTTCCTTCTGGTCGGTGATGAAGTCGAGGAACACCAGCTCGTCTTTACGGCTGAAAGTTTCTTTCAATACAGGTTCCACGTCCGCCGGCTTCTCGACCAGCACGCCGCGGTGGCCGTAGCCCTCGGCGAGCTTCACGAAGTCGGGCAGCGCGTCCATGTAGGACTCGGAGTAGCGGTTGCCGTGAAAGAACTGCTGCCACTGGCGCACCATGCCCATGTACTTGTTGTTCAGGTTGATGATCTTGATCGGCAGCCGGTATTGCTTGCAGGTGGAGAGCTCCTGCAGGCACATCATGATGCTTGACTCGCCGGTGACGCACGCGACCGTCGCGCCGGGGTTGGCGAGCTGCACGCCCATCGCCGCCGGCAGCCCGAAGCCCATCGTGCCGAGGCCGCCGGAGTTGATCCAGCGCCGCGGCCGGTCGAACTTGTAGAACTGCGCCGCCCACATCTGGTGCTGGCCGACATCGGAGGTCACGAAGGCTTCGCCTTTGGTCACCTCGTACAATTTTTCGAGCACGAACTGCGGCTTGATGATCGTCGAGTTGCGGTCGTACCTGAGGCAGTCCTTCGCCCGCCACTCGTCGATCTGCTTCCACCACTGCCCGATGTCCTGGGGTTTCGAATCGCGCAGCAGCTTCAGCAGCTCGTCGAGAACGTCGGGAATGTTGCCGACGATCGGCACGTCGACCTTGACCCGCTTGGAGATCGACGACGGATCGATGTCGATGTGGATGATCCTGCGCGGGTTCTGCGCGAAGTGCGCCGGGTTGCCGATGACGCGGTCGTCGAAGCGCGCGCCGATCGCGAGCAGCACGTCGCAGTGCTGCATCGACATGTTGGCTTCGTAGGTGCCGTGCATGCCGGGCATGCCGAGAAACTGCTTGTCGGTTGCCGGATAGGCGCCCAGCCCCATCAGCGTGTTGGTGCACGGGAAGCCGAGCAGCTTCACCAGCTCGCGCAGCTGCGGCGCCGCGTCGGACAGGATCACGCCCCCGCCGGTGTAGACCATCGGCCGCTTCGCCTCGAGCAGCAATTGCGCCGCCTTCTTGATCTGCCCGGCGTGGCCCTTGCGCACCGGGTTGTACGAGCGCATCGATATGGATTGCGGGTAGTCGAACTCGCAGGATTGCGCGGTCACGTCCTTCGGGATGTCGACCAGCACCGGCCCCGGGCGGCCGGTCGTCGCGATGTGGAAGGCCTTCTTGATCGACGAGGCGAGCGCCCTGACATCCTTCACCAGCATGTTGTGCTTCACGCAGGGACGCGTCACGCCGACGGTGTCCACTTCCTGGAACGCGTCGAGGCCGATCGCGTGCGTCGGCACCTGTCCCGAGATGATCACCATCGGGATCGAGTCCATGTACGCGGTGGCGATGCCGGTCACCGCGTTGGTCACGCCGGGCCCCGAAGTCACCAGGCACACGCCGACCTTGTGCGAAGCGCGCGAATAGCCGTCGGCGGCGTGCGCCGCGCCCTGCTCGTGGCGCACCAGGACGTGCTTGACCCTGTCCTGCTTGAACAGCTCGTCGTAAATGAAAAGGACCGCGCCGCCGGGATAGCCGAAGACGTACTCCACCCCCTCCGCCTGCAGGCAGCGCACCACGATTTCGGCGCCCGTGAGGGTACTCGCTTTGACTCGGTCCATTTCCCCTGAATGATGCGGAAAAGCTTTGAACACTAAAGGCTTGGTGCGGTGCGGTCAAGCAGCCTGCGCGCTTGGGCGCAGGGCTTTTTGGTACCATCTGCGGCCAAACAACCGCCCCGACAGAGGGCCCACCTTGGCATCCCGCAGCGAGCTATCGGCGTTCCTGGAGAGCGTGGAGCGCCGCGCGTTCAAACAGGCAGTGTTCGCGGTGCGGGATGAAGAAGCTGCGCTCGACATCGTCCAGGACGCCATGCTGCGCCTCGCGGAGAAGTACGGGCACCGCCCTGCCGAGGAGCTGCCACTTGTGTTTCACCGCATCGTGCAGAACGCGATCCGCGATTGGTTCCGCCGCCAGAAGGTGCGCTCTCTGTGGACCACGCTGCTCTCCTCGCTTTCGCCCAGCCGCGGCGAGGACGATGAACAGGATCCGCTGGAAACCCTGCAGCCCGCCGACGGGTCCAACGTGGAGGAAGCGCCGGCGGAGCAGCTGGAGCGAGCTCAAGTGCTTGAAATTATTGAGCAAGAGCTCGCGCGACTGCCTGCTCGTCAACGCGAGGCTTTCGTCATGCGTTACTGGGAGGAGTTGGACGTGGCCGAAACCGCCCGAGTCATGGGCTGCTCGGAGGGCAGCGTGAAAACGCATTGCTCGCGGGCGGCGCATGCCTTGGCGGCCGCACTCAGGGCGCGCGGCATAACGCTATGAGCCCGGCAAAGCGTCCCGAACAAGCTATGAATGAATTCCAATTCGGCGACAAGATCCGCCATATTTTGAATCAGGGGCTGAGTCTTGACTCCCGCAAGGCCGCAAGGCTGCAAGCCGCCCGCGAGCTCGCGCTCGCGCGCAAGCGCCCCGAGCCCGTCGGCGTCCTGGCCTCGGCTGGCGTATGGGCGGGCAACATGGTCGGCGACTTCGGCGGCTGGACCGGCCTGTCGCTGCGTGTGCTCGTCCCGGTCGCCATGCTGTTGATCGGCTTCGGCGCTATCTACACGTGGCAGCAGAACCAGCGCGCGGCCGAGGTCGAGGAGATCGACGCCCAGCTGCTGACCGGCGACCTGCCGATCGACGCCTACCTGGATCGCGGCTTCCAGAACTATCTGAAAACACGCGCGGCGGAGGAGTAATGCGCCGCGCGTTGCTTGTGCTCGCGCTGTGCTTGGCTGCAGGCGCGGCGGGGGCTCAGACATCCAAGATCAAGGGCGGCAGGCCGGCGTGGGCCGAGCTGACCGTAGAGCAGCAGCATACCCTCGCGCCGCTCAAGGCGGACTGGGAAAGCCTCGAGCCCGACCGCCGGCGCAAGTGGATCGGCATCGCGAAGCGCTACCCGCGGATGACCCCGCAGGAGCAGGAGCGCGTGCAGCGGCGCATGCAGGCCTGGGCCAAGCTGACCCCCGAGCAGCGCCGCCAGGCGCGCGAGAACTACAAGCGCATCGCCAAGGTGCCGCCCGAGGAGCGCGGCAAGCTGGGCGAGCAGTGGGCCGAATACCAGGCGCTGCCGCCGAACGAGCGCCAGAACCTCGCGCCGCCGCAGACCCCCGCCAAGAAAAAGAAGTAGCGGGCGTGAAGACGCCGGGCTTGCCGCGGCGGCTGGCCAGCATCCTGTACGAAGCGCTGCTGCTGTCTGCCGTCGCCTTTTTCGCCGCCTGGGTGTTCCTGTTCGCGAGCGGTGGCCGCGACGCGACCGCCGGCTGGCTGCGCCTTGCGCTGCAGCTGTCCATCGCCGCGGTGTACGCGGCCTATTTCCTGAGTTGCTGGCTGCGCGGCGGGCAGACGCTGGCAATGAAAGCCTGGCGCATCCGGCTGGTGCAGGTTACGCCTCGCAAGGCCCTCATCCGGCTAATTCTCGCAGCACTCCTCTTGCCGATCTCTATCCTGTGGGCGCTATTCGATCGCGACCGCCAGTTCCTGCACGACCGCCTCGCCGGCACCCGCCTTGAGCTCGCTTAACGCCTCTCGACCCACCACATCATCGCCATCGCAGACAGCAGGAACGCCGCGCTCGGCACCGAGGCGGCGGCGAAGGGCGGCCAGTTCTGCAGCAGGCCGATGTGGGAAAACAGGCTGTTCAGCATGTGGAAAAAAATGCCGAGCATGATGCCGAAGAACACCTTGACACCGACCATGCCGGCGCGCGCCTGCATGTAGGCGAAGGGCAGCGCGAGCGCCATCATCACCAGCGTGGCGAGCGGGTAAAGCAGCTTCTTCCACAGCGCGATCTCGTATACCTCGGTTTTCTGCCGGTTACCGGCGAGGTGCTGGGTGTACCGGTGGAGCGCCCAGGCCGACATCCGCTCCGGTTTCACCAGCAGGGCGTCCAGCAGGTCGGGATTCACCGCCGAGCGCCACTCGGACTTCGGCATGCGCTCGCTGCGCGGACCCTCCGGCGCGAAGCGCGTCTGCACCACGTCGGTCAGCTCCCAGCGCCCGCGCCCGCGGAATTCGGCGCGCTGCGCCGCGGTCATCTGGCGCAGCCGGTAGGCGCTGTCGAACTCGTAGATGCGCACTCCCTGCAGCACGTTAGCCCGGCGCGCTTCGCGCACGTTGATGAACGACCCCTCGTCCTTGAACCATAGCCCCGACTGCAGCGTGTCGCCGATCAGCGAGCTCATGGCGCGCAGGCGCAGCTTCTGCGCTTCCTCCTCGGCGAACGGAGCGATCCATTCGCCGATGACGAAGGTCGCCAGGACGAAGGCGAGGCCGATGCGGGTAAGCACCAGCCCGGCGCGCGCGGGCGAAAACCCCGAGCCGCGCATGACGGTGTACTCCGAGTTGCTCGCGAGGTGCGCGAGGACATACAGCGTGCCGATCAGCACCACCACCGGGAACAGCTCGTATGCGTGCGCCGGGACCGACAGCAGCACGAAAGTAAATACCTGCGGCAGGTGGTACTCGCCGCTGCCGAGATCGGCGAGCTCCTTGATCAGGTCGAAAAAGGCGAACAGCGCGAGAAAGCCGAGCAGGACGAAGCCGACCGCGGCGTAGATCTGCCGCGCCAGGTAGCGCTCGAGCGTGCGGCTGAGTGCGCCTCTCACCGCTTACCGCCCTACCCGCAGACGGATCAGCTGCATGCGCTGCGCGAACATGAACAGCAGCAGCAGCACCATGCCGGCGTGCACCAGCCACCAGCCGACGCCGAAGTCGAGCCGACCCTGCGAGACTCGCGCCTGGCTCACGCTGAGGAGGTTCGAGTACACGATATAGGTGAACAGCGCGAACAGCAGGTTGGCGGAGCGTCCGGCGCGCGGGTTGACGAAGCTCATCGGGATCGCCAGCAGCACCAGCACCAGCGCCGAGAGAGGCACGCCGACGCGCCACACCAGCTCGCCGAGGTTCTGGCTGCTCGGATTGGCGAGCAAGGTCCAGGTCGAGCGGTTCCGCGGCGTCATTTCGGGCTCCGAGCTGTCCTTGGTCTCGATGCGCGCCGCGTAGCGGTCGAATTCGGTGACGCGGTACTCGTCGTCGCCGGGGGAGCCTTCGTAGCGCCGGCCCTGCTCGAGCACGATGAAGCGGTCGCCGTTCGGCGCCACCTCCGTATGCCCGGTGCGGCTCATGCTGACGCCCATGCGCGCCTGCTGCACCGAGGCGACGAACACGTTCTGCACGCTGCTCGAATCTCCCGACACCGACTCGACGAAGAACACGCGCTCCTTGCTGCCGGTTTCGCCGAACACGCCGGGGCTGACGCGCGACAGGTCGTCGCGCGCCTGCACGCGGGACTGGTACTGCTCGCCCATCTGCGCCGCCCAGGGCGAGATGAACAGCGACAGCACCGCGATCACGGCGATCTGCGGCAGGGCGAACATCATCACCGGCCTGAGCCATGCGGTCAGCGGCAGGCCCGAGCCGAACCAGATCACCATCTCGGAATCGCGCCAGCCCCGGGTGAGCGTCAGCAGCACCGAGATGAACATGGTGAGCGACAGCAGCACCGGCAGCGCGCCGAGCGCGAAGAAGCCGAGGAAAGCGATCACCGCATCGGAAGGAATCGTGCCGCCGGCCGCCTGGCCAAGCAGGCGGATGAGCCGCGTCGTGAGCGAGATCGCGAACAGCGTCATGAACACCGCGCCTGCGAGACCCGCGAATTCCCTAAGCAGCGCCCGGTGGAAGATCATGCGATACTTTCGCTATGGAATTTAGCATAAAGAAGCTCGCGCCTGAGACTGCAAAAGCGGGCTGCATCGTGGTCGGTGTCCATCAGGCGGGCGAGCTCACGCAGGCGGCGCGCGCGGTGGACCAGGCTTCAAAAGGCGCCGTGCGTGCGGCGCTGCGCGACCTTTCGGGCAAGACCGGGTCGACGCTTCTGCTGCGCGGCCTGCCCGGCATCGCCGCCGAGCGGGTGCTGCTGGTCGGCCTCGGCGAGCACGAGGAATTCGCGGAAGCCGCGTTCCGCGACGCGGTGCGGGCCGCAGCAGCCGCGCTGAAGGAGCTGGGGGCCAAGGACGCGGCGCTGTTCCTGGCGGACCTGAAGGTCGGCTCGCGCCCGAGCGCCTGGAACGTGCGCCAGGCGGTGCTCGCCACGCGCGAAGCCTTCTACCGCTTCGACGAGCTCAAGACGCAGAAGAAGCCGCCGGACCCCGCGCTCGGCTCGGTGATTCTTCCTTTTTCTCCGAATTCGGAGCTCGAACAGGCCTTGACCGAGGCGGCTGCGACCGCCGACGGCGCGGCGCTCGCGCGCAAGCTGGGAAATCTGCCCGCCAACCTCTGCACCCCGACCTACCTCGCCGAGGAGGCGAAAAAGATCGCGCGCCAGTTCAAGCTCGGCATCGACGTGCTCGAGCGCCGCGACATGGAAAAGCTCGGCATGGGGGCGATGCTCTCGGTGACCAACGCCTCGCACCAGCCGCCGAAGTTCATCGTGCTGCGCTATTCGGGCGCCGGAAAGAGCAGGAGGCCAGTGGTCCTGGTCGGCAAGGGCATCACTTTCGATACCGGCGGCATCTCGCTCAAGCCCTCCAGCGAGATGGACGAGATGAAGTTCGACATGTCGGGCGCCGCAAGCGTTCTCGGCACCCTGCGCGCGCTGGCCGCGATGAAGGCGCCGGTCAACGTGATCGGCGTGGCGCCGGCCTGCGAGAACATGCCTGGCGGCCACGCCAGCAGGCCCGGCGACGTGGTCACCACGCTTTCCGGACAGACGGTCGAGATCCTGAACACCGACGCCGAGGGCCGGCTGATCCTGTGCGACGCGCTGACCTATGCGGAGCGCTTCAAGCCGGAGGCCGTGGTCGACATCGCCACGCTCACCGGCGCCTGCGTCGTCGCCCTCGGGCATGTCGCGAGCGGCCTGTTCTCCAACGACCAGACGCTCGCCGACGAGATCCGCGAGGCCGCCGACGACGCCTGGGACCGCGTCTGGCAGATGCCGCTGTGGGAGGACTACCAGGAGCAGCTGCGCTCCAATTTCGCCGACATGGCGAACATCGGCGGCCGCCCCGCTGGCAGCGTTACCGCGGCGTGCTTTCTCGCGCGGTTCACGCGCAAGCAGCGCTGGGCGCACATCGATATCGCCGGCACCGCCTGGAAGAGCGGGCGCGAGAAGGGCTCCACCGGGCGGCCGGTTCCGCTCCTCGTGCGATTCCTGCTGCGGCACGCGGGAAGAAAGTGACCAGCATTGATTTTTACTTCAACGCGGAGGACCGCCTCCAGGTCGCGTGCCGGCTCGCCGGCAAGGCGCTGGCGCGCGGCCGGCGCATGCTGATCTACGCGCCCGAGCACGAGATCGCGCAGCGCATCGACAAGATGCTGTGGACCTGGCCGGCAATCGGCTTCGTGCCGCACTGCGCGGCGCACGACGCGCTCGCCGCGCAAACCCCGGTGCTGATCGCCTCGGGCGACGAAGCGCCGCCGGGCTGCGAGCTGCTTCTCAATCTCGCGGCGGAATGCCCGCCTCACTTCGCGCGCTTCGAGCGCCTGCTCGAGATCGTCGCCGTCGACGCCGACGCGCGCAAGGCCGGGCGCAGCCGCTACCGCTACTACGTCGATCGCGGCTACCAGATCGCGAACCACGATCTGGCCACCGAAGGCGCCGGCGATGCCTGAAAAAGATCGCCCGGATCACGACGAAGACGTCCCGGTCCTGACCGAGATGGTCGAGGACGAAGGGCAGCGGCGCCCGGCGGTCGACGGCCCCGCGCTCGAGGCCCTGGCGCGCGAGCTCGAGCGCGCGGTCCTCGAGCGCCTCGGGCCCGAAGTCGATCGCGTCATCGAGGAAAAGCTGGCGAAGAACCTGAACCAGGTGCTCGGACAGGGGATGGACGGCGTACGCGCCGAGATCACGGTCACGGTGAGGCAGATGGTGCGCGAGGCGATCGCAGCGTCGGTAGCGCGCGCGCTGTCGCGCACCGAGCGCAAGTAAGTGCTGGACAAGAGCTTCAACCCCGCGGCGATCGAGCAGCGCTGGTACCAGCGCTGGGAATCCTCCGGCTATTTTTCGGCGCGCGCCGACGACTCCCGGCCGCCCTATTGCATCCAGCTGCCGCCGCCCAACGTCACCGGCACCCTGCACATGGGGCATGCGTTCCAGCAGACGCTGATGGACGCGCTGATCCGCTACCACCGCATGCGCGGCTGCACCGCCAACTGGGTGGTCGGCACCGACCACGCCGGCATCGCCACCCAGATCGTGGTCGAGCGCCAGCTCGAGGAAGAGGGCAAGACCCGCCACGACCTCGGGCGCGAGAAATTCATCGAGCGCGTGTGGCAGTGGAAGCAGAAATCCGGCGCCACCATCACGCGCCAGATGCGCCGCCTCGGCGCGTCCGCCAACTGGGCCTACGCCGACGCCGAGGGCCAGAAAGCCGGCTATTTCACGATGGACGCCAGGATGTCGCGGGCCGTCGTGGAAGTTTTCGTCGCTCTTTTTGAGCAGAATTTGATTTACCGCGGCAAACGGCTCGTCAACTGGGATCCGGAGCTGGGCACCGCCGTCTCCGACCTGGAGGTCGAGACCGAAGAGGAGGACGGCAAGATCTGGGAGATCCGCTATCCCCTCGAGGACGGCAGCGGGTCGGTGGTGGTGGTGACCACGCGCCCCGAAACGATGCTGGGAGATGTCGCCGTTGCCGTCAATCCTCAAGACAATAGATTTTCCAGTCTGATGGGCAAACGCGTCCGGCTGCCGCTCACCGGGAGAACCATTCCGATCATCGCCGACGAATATGTCGACCCGGAATTCGGCACTGGCTGCGTGAAGATCACGCCGGGGCACGACTTCAACGACTACCAGGTCGGCAAGCGCCACGGCTTCGAGCCGATCAGCATTTTCACGCTCGACGCTCGCCTGAACGAGAACGCGCCGCAAAAGTATCGCGGTCTCGAACGCTTCGAGGCCCGCAAGCAGGTCCTCAGCGACCTGAAAAAAGAAAAACTCCTGGTTTCGGAAAAGCCCTACAAGCTGCGCATCCCGCGCTCGGGCCGCACCGGCGCGATCGTCGAGCCGATGCTCACCGACCAGTGGTTCGTGAAGATGGAAAGCCTGGCGCAGGCCGGGCTGAAGGCGGTGGCGAGCGGCGAGGTGAAGTTCATCCCGGAGCACTGGGCCTCGACTTACAACCAGTGGCTGGAGAACATCCAGGACTGGTGCATCTCGCGCCAGCTCTGGTGGGGTCACCAGATCCCGGCGTGGTACGACGAGCAGGGAAGGATTTTTGTCGCGCGCAGCGAAAAAGCAGCTCTGCAAATGGCAAGGCAAAAATCCCTGCGGCGCGATCCGGACGTCCTCGATACGTGGTTCTCCTCGGCCCTGGTGCCCTTCTCCTCGCTCGGCTGGCCGGAAAAGACCAAAGACCTGGAAGTGTTCCTCCCCTCCTCGGTGCTGGTGACTGGCAACGACATCATCTTCTTCTGGGTGGCGCGCATGGTGATGATGACCGGGCACTTCGCCGGCAAGGTGCCTTTCCGCCACGTCTACATCAACGCCATCGTGCGCGACGCCGAGGGCGAGAAGATGTCGAAGTCGAAGGGCAACACGATCGACCCGATCGATCTCGTCGACGGCATCAGCTTCGATGAGCTGCTGAAAAAATCCACCGTGGGGCTGCTGAAGGGCGAGCACAAGGAGAAGATCGAGGCTTACATCCGCACGCATTTCCCGAGCGGCATCCCGGCCTTCGGCGCCGACGCGCTGCGCTTCACGTTCGCCTCGCTGGCGAGCTTCTCGCGCACGCTCAATTTCGACCTGAGCCGCTGCGAGGGCTACCGCAACTTCTGCAACAAGCTGTGGAACGCGACCCGCTTCGTCCTGATGAACACCGAGGGCCAGGACTGCGGGCCGGACGACAAGGCCGAAGTTGACCTTTCCGTGTGGGACCGGTGGATCATCAGCCGGTTGCAGCGTACCGAGGCCGAAGTCGAGGTCGCCTTTGCAGAATACCGTTTCGACAACGCCGCCAACGCGATCTACCGGTTCGTGTGGGACGAATACTGCGACTGGTATGTGGAGATCGCGAAGGGACAGCTCGCGAAGGGAAACGATGCGCAGCAGCGCGGCACTCGGCGTACGCTCGTGCGCGTGCTCGAGACAGCCTTACGCCTGGCGCATCCGATCATTCCTTTCATCACGGAGGAACTCTGGCAGATCGTCGCGCCGCTCGCCGGCAAGCAGGGCGAAACGATCATGCTGGCGCCGTATCCGAGGAGCCAGCCAGAACGCATCGACGAGGAGGCAGAGCGGGAGGTCGCACTCGCCAAAGAGGTCGTGAATGCCGGCCGCAATCTCAAGAGCGAGATGAAGCTTGCTCCCAACCAACGGGTGCCGTTCTACGTCACCGGCGATCCGAGCCCGACGACATTGTCCGCAGTCGACGTGCTGATGCGGCCGGCTGCGGTTCACGTCGTCGACGAGCTTCCCCCGTCCGATTTCCCCGTAGCGGTCGTCGGCCCCCATCGGCTCATGCCGCATATCGAAGTCGATCCGGCGAGCGAGCGCGAGCGCCTAAAGAAGGAGTCGGCGCGCCTTGAAGGCGAGATCGCCAAGGCACGGGCCAAGCTTGGCAACGCCGCGTTCGTGGAGCGCGCACCGGCCAAGGTGGTGGAGCAAGAGCGCGAGCGGCTCGCTGCCTTCCGCGCGACGCTGGCCAAGGTCAACGCGCAGCTCGACAAGCTCGCCGCGCGAACGTGAGTCTCCCGCAAGGCCTGCGGGCCCTGCGCTTCCGCAACTTCCGCCTGTTCTTCATCGGCCAGGGCGTCTCGCAGATCGGCAGCTGGCTGCAGATGATCGCCACCAGCTGGCTGGTGTACCACCTGTCGGGCTCGGCGTTCCTTCTGGGCCTGGCGGCATTCGCCCTGCAGATCCCGTTTTTCGTCCTCGCCCCGCTGGCCGGGGTTTTCGTCGACCGGCTGGACCGGCGCGGCGTACTGGTGGCGACCAACTGGATTGCCGCCGCGCAGGCGGCTGCGATGTTCCTCGTCGTAGCGTTCGGCGTCGCCGCGCCCTGGCATTTCATCGCCGGAAACCTGGTCCTCGGCATCGTGAACGCATTCAATGCCCCCGCGCGCCAGTCGATCCTGCTCGAGCTGGTCGGCGGCAAAAGCGACCTGCCCAACGCCATCGCGCTCAATTCCGTGATGATGAACGGCGCGCGCTTCGTCGGCCCGCTCATCGGCGGCGCGCTCATCGCGACGCTCGGCGAGCGCTGGAGCTTCGGCCTGAATGTGGCGAGCTATCTGGTAATGCTCGCGGCGCTTGCGCAGATGCGCATGCCGCCGCGCGGGCATGCGCCCAGCGAGCACGACTGGAGGCGTGAGCTCGTGGCAGGGGCGCGTTACGCCTTCGGCTTCTTCCCCGCGCGCTGCGCCCTGCTGCTGCTCGCCGCCGTCAGCATCACCGTCGGGTCCTACGTCGCGCTGATGCCCTGGTTCGCACGCGAAGCATTCCACGGCGACTCGGGCACGCTGGGAATCCTGATCGGCGCGGCGGGGCTGGGCGCCGTGTCGGGGATGCTGTACCTGGCGATGCGGCCGAGCGTTCGCGGCCTGTTCCGCCTCATCGCATGGATGTCCGCGACCGCCGGCGGCGCCCTGGTCGCGTTTTCGCTCGCCACCACGCTCTGGGTAGCACTGCCTTCCCTCTACCTCGTCGGCCTGGGATTGATGCTGTCCGCCGCGTCGACGAACACGGTCCTGCAAACGATTGTGCCCGACGAGCTGCGCGGCCGCGTCGCCGCGCTCTACGTGATGGCGTTCATCGGCACCACGCCGCTCGGCGCGCTCGCGACCGGCTGGATCGCCGACTATGTCGGTCCGCCGCTCACGCTCGCTGCGTGCGGCATCGCGGCGCTGGCCGCAGCGGCTGCGTATGCCAGCCAATTGCCGGCCATCCGCCGCGACATCCGCCCGGTGTACGAGCGCCTGGGCACCTAGTAGGGCTTGAAGCCCTTGCCGACGAAAGGCGGCTCGCGTCCCACCAGGCTTTCGAGGAACAGCAGCTCGGCGTCGGTGTGGTTCACCACCGGCGCCCGCATGATCATCTGCGGCGCACCTTCGGCCATGATGTAGCGCGGCTGCTCGTGGTGCAGGGTGCGCACCGTTTCGCGCGCGGCGGGATCGCCGCGCGGCTCGAGCACCGCCTCGCCATAACAGGTGCAGACGTAGGTGCGGCTGGGCTCGACCTCGAGATACACGGCGGTACCGCGGATGCCGATGTTGGCGCTCGGGGTGCGCAATTGCCTGCGGCCATCGCCGAAGACCGACAGCACCGCGCCGCTGACGATTCGCAGCCCGGTCTTCAGGATGGAAAGCTCGGAATTGCGGCGCACCAGCACGGCGTCCTTGTCGACAACGAACACCACCTCGCCGTCCGCACCGGTGGAGACGCTGTCGCCGCTGATCCTGACATCACCCTGCCGGCGGTAGACGCCCTGCTCGAGGCGGCCCTGAGCGAGCGCCTCGCGCACCAAGAGCATCGCCGCCGCGCCTTTCAGCCAGTCGCGGCGTGACGGCACTTCAGGCTACCGCGTACTTAGGCGTTTCGTGCTCGCTCGGCCAGGAATGGTCGAACTGCCAGCCGTGCTGCGCCTCGAGCCGCAGACGGAACGCTTCCTCCATCTCGGCCGACGGAGTCGGAATGCACTTTGCCGGGAAGCGCCTCAGGAAAGCCGAGGCGACGACGGCGCACTCCCCGATCGACGCAATCGTTGCCGACGCGACCTTCTGCCCGTGCAGGCAGATCGACTCGCCATCCAGGTAGGCCGGCAGGCCGAACTGGCGGTAAGTGGCGATCGCGGGCGCCAGCGCCCAGGAGACCCAGCGCGCCTCGCGGCCAGGCGCGATTCTCTTCGGCGCGATCAGCGCGAACAAATACTGCCCGTCGCCCTGGCCCCACAGAAGGATCGGCCGGGCGAGCGACGACTGCGCCGCGGCAAGCGCCGAATACGCCGCGCGGAAATCGAACGCCTCGATCGCACCGAGCCTGATCCAGCGGGCCATCATGCGAAGGATTATTTCACAGTCCCTACAGCTCGATGTCCTCGCGGATCGCGGCGATCCCGGCCGCGGCACAGGCATCGTCCTCGCGCCCGCCCGGGGCGCCCGAGACGCCGATCGCTCCGAGCAGCGAGCCGCCCGCCTCGATCATCAGCCCGCCGCCGACGGCGGCGACGCCCGGACGGCTGCGCACGCCGCTTTGCGGCCGCCCCGGCTGGGTCGCCTCGGCCAGCTCCGTGGTGTTGGTGCGAAAGCTCGCCGCGGTGTAGGCCTTGGCGCTCGCCATGTCCGTGGTATGCGGGCCGGCGAAGCGGTCGCGCAGCAGCACCTGCACGACGCCCATGCGATCGACCACCGCGACGCTCGCCTGGTAGCCGCTGTCGCGGCATTTCTTCAGCGCCGCCTGGGCGGCCTTGAGCGCGGTTTCGGGGGTCAGGATTTTCACGTTGAACGTAGCTTGGCCATGCACGGCAGGAGCCAAGAACAGTAAACAGGCAAGGTAAGCCCGCTTCACTTCTTCCTCATGAAGAAGGTGAATTCCTTGTTCGCCTCGGCGTGGGACAGCAGCTCGTGCCCGGTCTGCCTGGAAAAGGTCTGGAAATCCTTGACCGCGCCGGGATCGGTGGCGAGCACCTTGAGGACCTGCCCGGATTGCATGCCGGTCAGCGCCTTCTTGGTGCGCAGGATCGGCAGCGGGCAATTCAGGCCGCGCGCGTCGAGTTCCCGATCAAAATCCATAAAGTATTATGCCGCATGGACAAGCCGCGCCCGCAGGCCGCAGCCGAGTGGCTGGCTAGCGCTTCGCGTCGCGCATCTCGAGCGAGTACTGCGCGCGCAGGTCCTTGAGGCGCGCGTCGACCACCGACAGCTGGTAGAAATCGCCGTCGCCGGCGGAGCGCGCGAGCTGCAGCTGCTCGATCGCCGCCGGCAAGCTGCCCTGCAGAGCGTAGAACTCGGCCTGGGCCTGGTGCTGCAGCAGCCGCTTGCCGAGCGCAGCGTACGTTTTCGACTGCAGCGCGAAGAGCCTGTAATCGCGCGGATGGAGGCGCAGCGGCTCGGCGAGCATCGCGAGCGCCTCCGCGTTGCGCCCGGTGTCCTGCAGCGCGGCGGCATACGCGTAGAGCACCGGGTTCGAATACGGATAGCGCGCGCGGGCCTCGGCGAGCAGCGCCGCCGCGGCCGCCGGTTCGCCCAGCGCCTGCTTCACGCGCGCCGCGAGGGTTTCGATCATCGGGTCCGAGCCGCCCGCGGCGCGCAGGCGCCTGACCTCGGCATCCGCTTCGCGCGCGCGGCGCGCCCGCAGCAGGGCGCTCGCCAGGCCGTAGTGCGCCGCGGCCTCGCTCGCGTAGCGCTGCTCGCGGATCGAGCTCTCGAAATGCTCCACCGCATCGCGCGCCTCGCCCGCATCGGCGCGCAGCTTGGCGCGCACCAGCTGGAACTCCTGGCTGTCCAGGTGCTGCCGGTACGGCATGCTCGCCGCCCTGTTCTGCGCGTCGGCGATGCGCTCGGTAGTAACGGGGTGGGTACGCAGGTACCCGGGAATCGAGCCGTCGTCGCTGACGCGGGCGGAGCGCTGCATCTTCTCGAAAAACACCGCCATCGCGCGCGCGTCGAAGCCGGCGGCGTTGAGCGCCTGCAGGCCGACGCGATCGGCCTCGCGCTCGAAGTCGCGGGAATAGCTGAGCTGCGCCTGGACGGCCCCGGCCTGCGCCGCGGCGGCGGCGCCCGAGGCGAGGTCGGGCCGCGAGCGCCCGAACAGGATCGCGGCGGCGATCGCCGCCATCACCGGGATCTGCATCTGCTGCTGCTGGCCGATCATGCGCGCGATGTGCCGCTGGGTGACGTGCGAAATCTCGTGCGCCAGCACCGACGCCAGCTCGGACTCGGTGTCCGCCGCGTTGATCAGCCCGGTGTGCACGCCGACGAACCCGCCCGGCAGCGCGAAAGCATTGATCGCGGGGTCGCGCAGCGCGAAGAACTCGAAGTCGTGCCGCGCGCCGGCGGTGACCTGCGTCAGCTGCGCGCCGAGGTTGCCGAGATACTCGGAGATCTCGGGATCGTCGATGTACGCGGGCTCCCGGAAGCGGATGTCGCGCACGATGCTCTCGCCGAGCCGCCGCTCCATCTGCGGCGACAGCACGCTGTCCCCGGCGCTGCCGAGGTCCGGCAGGTTCTGCGCAAACGCCCGCGGCGCGAGCGCGACGCATGCGGCGATCAGCCACGCGGTAGCACGCATGTGTTTATGATAGCGCCCGGCATGGCCAGAAAATCGCACGCTCAGCTGACACATTTCGACGCCGGTGGTTCCGCACACATGGTCGACGTCGGAGCCAAGGCGAGCACGCATCGCATCGCCGTCGCCTCGGGCCGTATCGCCATGAGCCCGGCGGCATTCCGCCTGGTCGCGGCGGGCAAGGCCAAGAAGGGCGACGCGCTGGGCGTGGCGCGGGTGGCGGCGATCCAGGCGGCCAAACGCACTGCCGAGCTGATTCCCCTCGCTCACCCCGTTGCCATCACGCGGGTCGCCGTCGACTTCGAGCTGCAGGAGCGCACCTCTTCCGTGGTCGTGATCGCGCGGGTCGAATGCCGCGGCAGGACCGGGGTCGAGATGGAGGCGCTCACCGCCGCGGCGGCGGGCCTGCTCACGATCTACGACATGGTGAAGGCCGTCGACCGCGGCATGACGCTGCACGAGCTGCGGCTCGAGGAGAAACGCGGAGGCAAATCGGGGGTATTCCGCCGTCGGGGGCGATAGAATACCGACTTCGAGGGAGATGCGGATAAACCCGATCCGAAGAAGCCTGGTGGCGGTCCTCGCGGCGGCTTGCCTGAAGCCGTTCGCGGCGCTGGCCGCGACCTGGAACAAGGACGGCTTCGGCGCAAAAACCGCCGCCGATGCGCTGAAAGCGCTGGGCGCGGGCAATCCCCTGCCAAGCAAGGACGTGCTGATCGAGGCGCCGCAGATTGCCGAGAACGGCGCCGTGGTGCCGATCGAGATCACGAGCAACGTCCCGGGCACCACCTCGATCGCGGTGCTGATCGACAAGAACCCGTTTCCGCTGGTCGGCAAGTTCGACTTCACTGCAGGCGCGCTGCCTTTCGTCAAGCTGAACGCGAAGATGGGCGAGACCTCCGAGGTGCGAGTCATCGCCGAAGCCGGCGGCAGGCACTATGTCGCGACCCAGGAGATAAAAGTCACCATCGGTGGCTGCGGCGGGTAGCGAGGGAAGGCGACGATGGCGGCAGGACCGATGAAAATGCGCGCGACGCTCAACGGCGGCGTGACCGACGTGCGCGTGCTGATGACTCACCCGATGGAAACCGGGCAGCGCAAGGACCCTGACGGCAAGCTCGTGCCGCTGCATTTCATCCAGAACGTCACCGTTAAGCTGAACGGCCGGACCGTGGTGGAGAGCCAGATCAGCCAGGGCATCTCGCGCAATCCAGTGTTCACCTTCCGCCTCAAGGGCGGCGCCAAGGGCGACCGGATCGAGGTCAGCTGGATCGACAACCACGGCGAGACCAACCAGACCGAAACCGCCGTCGCGTGAGAAAGTTTCTTGGGTTTTGCGTGGTAGTCGGTGGAGCGTTCTGCGCTTCGCTTCTCGCACAGGACGCAAAAAAGGAGATCCAGCGCTACCAGCAGATGATCGCCGAGGGCAGCCCCGTGGAGCTGTTCGAGCTGCAAGGCGAGGAGCTGTGGAAGAAACCGCAGGGCCCGAACAAGGTCTCGCTGGAGAAGTGCGACCTCGGCCTCGGCGCGGGCGTCGTCAAGGGCGCGTATGCAAGGCTGCCGCGCTACTTCAAGGATGCCGACCGGGTGATGGACCTGGAGACGCGCCTCCTGCACTGCATGGTCACGCTGCAGGGACGCAAGCGCGAGGAAGCCGCAGCGCGGGTCTTCGGCAGCGCCGACCGCCCCTCGGAGATGGAATCGCTATCGGCCTACATCGCCGCGCAGTCGCGCGGCATGAAGATGGCGCCGGGGCTGTCGCATCCGAAGGAGAAGGAAGCCTACGCGATGGGAAGAGCGGTGTACTTCCATCGCGCCGGCGCGTGGGATTTCTCCTGCGCAAGCTGCCACGGCGAGGAAGGCAAGCGCATCCGCATGCAGGAGCTGCCGGTGCTG
>Ga0209157_1000772_pt1 | contig 27210 bp, 25 predicted proteins | sample GraSoiAngelo_135_FD_185892 | JGI IMG/M metagenome (GOLD analysis project Ga0209157, IMG submission 185892) | Grasslands soil microbial communities from the Angelo Coastal Reserve, California, USA - 14_0929_05_40cm (SPAdes) (version 2) | ecosystem: Environmental > Terrestrial > Soil > Grasslands ...
AAACCATGTGGGCCTTGAAGCTGGCCGGCGACGCAGCCACAGTACTCTTCCAGAATGACAGCTCGTCCTGCCAATCGGCATTCCGTTGAAACGTGCGAATGCCGAGCAGGCAGATCACGACGGCGGGCAGCGCCAACCGAAGCCGGGTACTGCCGGAGATCTTTAAAAGAATGACGGCGAGGGCCGCGCAAAACCCGATCGACGGCAGGTACAAAAACCGTTCGGCCATGATGCTGCCGATCGTAAGGATCAAATTCGAGGTTGGGAGCATCATGATCAATAGAAACAATACACCCCAGGAAAATAGCCTCTCCCGCTTCCGCAGATAAACAGCAGCGGCGATGAGCAGGCCGACGGCCAGAATGGACATCCATGCGCCGATGTCGCTTCCCGCGTTGCCGGCGCCGTAAAGCGGAATCTGGTTGAACGAGTAATCGCCGGACAGACGCCAAGGCAAAACGAGTAATTTGAGATACCGGCCGATGATCCCCATGACCGTCATCAAGCGCTGAAGGGGTGCTGCCCCAACCAGCGGGTTATCCGTGAAGTATTGCTCGAACACAATGGCAGTGGAGGTCATCCATTGCCGAACGAGCTCTATGAGGATGAGGCCTGGAACGAGGGCCCAATATTCTCGCCGGAACTTTTTGAGGAAAGGTTTGAGACCTTCGGTCCACAGGAGATCGTAAAGGCCGGCAAAGGCCGCGAGCATCACTCCGGTCTCTTTTGCCAGAACCGCCAAACAGCCGGCCACGACGACGCCGGCGAGCCGCCTTTCGAGGTAACACCAACCCCCAAACAGTACGAACAGCGTCGCAAGCAAATCTGCGCGGCCGACAATGTTTGTGACGGCTTCGGTGTTTACAGGATGTACCGCAAAAAGCGCTGCCGCCAGCAGCGCCACGTCAAAACGCGAAGCAAGGTGACGGACGATCAAGAAGACGAGCCACGCATTTGCCCAATGCAGTAGAAAGTTGAAGATGTGATATCCCGCTGGATTCTCGCCGTTTCCCAGAATGGCGTAATTGAACAGATAACTGAACGTGGTCAAAGGACGATACAAGGTGCTTTCGTCGGTCGGCCACCAGTAGTTGCGCGTGAAAATAAGTGTGAGGTTGGCGAGGCTCAGCTCTCGTATTCGCATATCCATTCCGACGATGCTTTGGCTGTCGAATACCAAGCCCGCAGTGAAGGAGTTGGAGAAGAAGATCAGGATGAGCAGTCCGAGACCCAGGCAAAGCCACAGATCCGGCGGGCTTTGTGCAAAAAGTCGCCATAAGCGACCCCCTCGCTCGCTACGCTCGCGTCTCCCCCTCACGGAGGGGGAGAATGCGCTCTTATTCTTCACGCGAGGATTATCGCAAAAAAGATTAGATCAGCGATTGATAAAGACGCTCGGCGCGGGCTGCAAGCGCATCGAGGGAAAATCGGTCGAAAACAAAATTGCGGGCATCACGTGTGACTTCCAGGAGCGGCGGAAGGCATAACGTCGCCTTGAGTTTTAGCGCGAGGTCCTCGGCATCTTCGCTTTTAAAAGAGATCAAAGCGCGGTGTTCTTCGATCCAGCTTCCCAAATCGCAAGCGGACGTCAGAACAACCGGTCTTTGGCAAGCGAATGCCTCAAGAAGGGCTAGTGGAAAGCCTTCCCGCCGGGAAGGGATGACAACGACTTCACTGTCAACGATTGCGCGCAATTTATGCGTCGAATCGAGGAAACCGGTAAACGTCACTCTCTGTTCGAGGCTCTTCGCCTTTACCAGGGATTGCAATGCGTTCGAGGCGCCGTCATCCGGGCCGGCGAGAACAACGTGCAGGCCGGTGAATTCTGAAAGACGGCTCAGCGCTTCAATCAAGATATCAGCGCCCTTTACCCAATGCAGGCGGCCGAGAAAAAGAACAATCTTGCGATCCTGGAGGCCCCACTGGGAGGCAAACATGCCTCGCGGCGGCAGTTTCCGATAATCGCCGGCGTTGATTGCCGCGGGGAATGGGTGGATGCGTTCGGTGTGGATGCCCCATCTCTTGGCGTCATTCTCTTCCATGGGTGATATCGCGCACAAAGCGGCAGCGTCGCGCAAGATGGATTTACCCCATAGGGTATCAAAGACGATCTTTGCCGATTCTTTACCTAATCGCGGAAGCCCGCCATGAGGTGACAGAACGTAGGGAATTCCTAGTGTACGAGCCGCCCGATGTGACGCCACGCTCAAGAGGGAGCGAAGGTCGTGAATGTGTACGATTTCCACACCTTTCATCTGGGCCTGAACCTCCCGGAAAAAACGGGTGGGAAAAAACAGCCGATGCCGGTATGCGAGCGCGTTCGAAAGGTTCCTGTAAAAGAGTATGCGGATCCCGTCGAGGCCGTTATTGTGAATTCTTTCAATGACTTCATTTGGAATTCGTTCTTCACCGCCGGTATCCGTCGTCAAAACAACCACGTCATGGCCGCGGTGGGCGAGGGTTTGCGCCATGTCGTAGGCCAGCCGGGGCGCACCGCCGTATCCCAGAGCGGGATAAAAATAGGGAATGACAAAGGCGATCCGCACGGTGGTATGATCGCATACTATGAGACTGCCGGTTTTGGCTTTAACCCTGCTAGTAGTACAAATCCCCAAATACAACCCGACTGGTATCTGGGAGTCTGAGACGGGTGTCGAATATCAAATACTGGAGAATGGGGCCGATCTGGAGGTGAAGTTGGTCCCCGGGTCGAATACGAAATACCTCCAATACGATGTTTCTTTGAAGAAGCAGGACGAAATCAACACCTACAGGGGAACGGGTACGTTTACGGCCAAAATGGAAGGCGGTAAGGAATGCAAGTTCGATACGGAATGGCTATTGGTCATTGTATCTCCCGCTCGGATGTTCGGCACAACGACTGGGATTTTAGCCGACAAAAAGACGTGCGCCGTTAAAGAGAAGAATCAGGAGCAGATGGACTTGAAGAAAAAGAAGTAGCTATTTCTTCTATTTCTTCTTAACGTCGGGCCCACCGTCCGGATCGCTAAGGTACGCCGCTTCGCAGCCTCCTTACTACCGGCCGGTCCCCCCACGTCGCATCCAGTCTTCTTTGAGCGCCAATTCCTGAATCGTTTTGATCAGTTTCTGTTCGACCCGTTCTAACTTGACGTAAATCCTGTAGACCACGAAGAGAACGAATACCAATCCCATCCCGAAAAACGTGCCGAGGCCGGCGCCCCCGGATGTGGGGTAGGCGAGGATCACATCAACGATTGAAGGAAACAAGGCCACAACAACAACTCCGGTCCAGGTCAGGCTCCACAGCAGAAACATCTGTAGCGATTCCCGGCGTGCCCGAAAATCGACATAGCTCTTCGAAATTGCAATAGCGGCGAGCGCGAGAGAAAAACCTTTTACAAAAATCGGAAGCATGTCAGATGCGCCTGAGTAAACGGGTAAGCATTCCAAGGATAAGGTTGATCCCATTCAGGAAATGTTGTCCTTTGCCTTGAGAGTATCGTGTGTACACAGCCTTCACAGGCAGGGATTTGTACGACAAATGATTTCGATGAACCTCACCAATGAATTCGGAACAAATTTCGTATCCCGGCGAGTTCAGTTTCATTCGCAATAAGGCATCACTCGTAATTGCTTTGAAACCGGATTGCGAATCGGACACCACTTTTCCGTAAACAAAGAACGTCATCGCGTTGAGGAAAAGATTGGCGCCGACGCGGCTGAGAGGCATACCTTCGGGAGAAAGAATCCGGCTTCCGATGACGACATCGAACGGGCCTTCCAAGAGGCAGCGGACCAACGAAGAGATTTCTTCGGGATTATGCTGGCCGTCCGAATCCATCGTGACGATCACGTGCGCGTTCAACTTCTGCGCTGCCTCGAGACCGGTGATGGTCGCGGCGCCAACGCCCAGATTCGTGAGATGCCGGACGACCAGGGCGCCGCTGCGCCGCGCGGTCTCGGCGGTGCCGTCGTTCGAGCCGTCGTCAACGACGATAGGAAGAACGGTCATTCCATCGATTTCGCAGGGTATACGGCTGATGACGGTGGGGATCACGCGCGCTTCGTTATATGCAGGCATGACGACAGCGACCGACTTACTCATTATTATTTAGAGGGACGCATCCCGAATTTGTGCGAATTCGGTTGCTCCCTGAAATTCCGCAATCCACGACACCATTGTCTCAGCAATCCGTTTCCATTCGTATTTCGCACGCGTAACCTCGACTCCACGTTGGCCGAGGCGTTCTCGACGCTCGGGGGAATCCAACAGCTCAGCCAGGCAACCGGTGAAAGCGTCCAAGGAACAGTACACCATTCCATGCTCGGGACCCGATAAAAATGGGGTGGTTCCCGGAAGCTCGGTGGCCACTGCCGGTTTGCCGCACGCGAGATATTGAAAGAGTTTCGTGGGCAGAATATCTCGCGTAATGCCATTCAATTCGAATGGATTGATGCATATATCACTCGACCGGATGATGTCCACCAAGGCCGGGTAAGGATGCAGGCCTCCGAAGATAATATGTTTCGATAGGCCCGCTTGTGTAGACAATCGCCTCAGCCGCTGTTCGTCTTCGCCACAACCGACGATGACCAGCCTGACGTTCGAATGCCGTGCAATCAGGCTGGGGAATTCCGCAATGACCCGGTCCAGGCCGCTGAATCTGTAAATTGTGCCCATAAATAGAATGACCGGGTCTTGAGGTCCGATTCCCCATTGCTGGAGTAATGAAGTATTTCGGGGGCCCGGCGAGAACATTTCCGTGTCCACGCCGGACGGCAAAACGCGGATGCGCGATTCGGGAACGCCGTAGGAAAGGATATGGTTTTTGAGATGTAAGGTGACCGGAAAGATCGCATCCGCGTTCGCGTACACATAACGTTCGAGCACTCGAGTGGCAAGCGCCAGACTCCGCCACCGCACCAGACGATGAAGAACATCAATCGACCGAAAGATGACTGGAATTTTGTATTTTCGAGCTGCATGCAAGCTTTGAACGCCTACGGTTGGCAGACCGTACAGCAAGAGGGCATCGACGGGATGATCGCGCAGGAATCGATGGACTTCCAATCCGGAGGTGACGGCCCCTGAAACGCGAGATAGTACCGGGAACCGGATCATTCCCGGACGGCGCACGGTTACGGAAGCCTGGGGGTAGGCACGGTGAATGGTTTTGTGGACTCGAGTTTTCAGACCGTAACTATTACCACTCGATGAGTGTTTCCAACTGTCGTTGTAATCGATGACGGTGACTTCGTGGCCAAGCGTCGAAAGGATCTCCGGCAAAATCTGGAACTCGTAGACGATCTTTTCAAGATAATTGACTTCATGAACGACGAGTAGTTTCACCGATATACCGACTTCATCCAATTTATGGTTCTGGGAACTCCCTCCTCGAGAACAATCCGCGGATTGTGACGGAAAGCTCTGCGGGCCTTTTCAATATCCGGTTTCTTGTTCAGCACATTGTGCTTGTCTTCGGGAAGATAGTTCACAAGCGAGTCGTCGAGATGAAGGTAATTCAAAATAAGATCGCTCAGTTCCTTTACGCTTCTGAATTCCTCACCACCAATGTTATAGACCTCGCCGGGCACGAAGTTTTCGACAACGTTGGCGAGCGTTGGGATGAAGTCATCGATGTACATGAAGACGCGATGATATCCGAGGTAAACGTCGTATGGTATGCGGTGGAGCGCCCGGTACGTGAATAGGCAAACCACGCTGCGATAGTTGTGGTAGTACTCCCCCGGCCCGTATGCGTTAAAGAACCTCAGCCGAACGACAGGATTTCCGAAACGCTTTTCGAAATTCATGATTTGAATTTCGTTCACCCATTTCGTTACGGCGTAGTCGTTATGCTGAATTATGGAATGATTCAGCGGAATGTCCTCGGACAGAATGTGTTGATGCTTGTCGCCATAGATTTCGGACGACGACGCAAAAATCAGCTTGAATTTTCGGCGCTTCTGAATCTCCAGGATATTCCTGGTACCGATGACGTTGGTGGTCCATAACGTGTCGTAGTATTCTTCGCCGTTGATCCGTCCGAACTCCGCTGCGAGATGATAGACAAAATCGTAATCCTGTTCGAAGACGCGCTCTAATTGCCGGAAGTTGGCGACGTCGGCCCGATAGTATTTCTGTTCCGCTTGATGTTGAAGGTCCGTACCCCAAACGTCGTGCCCTCTGGTTTCAAGTTCTCGTTTCAACGGCCGGCCCAGTGTTCCCATGACGCCGGTGATCAGTATTTTTGCCATGAAGTCCGTCTTGCTGTTTCCTTCTTTATAGACTACAACCCAAGCTGGCGGGCGATGGCCGCTGCCTGCGGGTTGTTTGGAGATACGGCCAAGACACTCGATATATGTTCACGCGCCAGGTCCTTTTTACCTTCAGCGGCATAGATCGATGCCAGATGGAGGTGAGCACTGACGTAGTTCGGTTCGAAGCGAAGCACCTCAGTGAATGACTCGATGGCTTTGGGGTAGTCCCTGCGGTTCATATATATCAATCCGAGATTGTGATGCGCCTCTATGAATACAGGCTCAACATGGATAGCCTGAATGTACTTCTCGATGGCACGTTCATCCTGCTTCAGCGCCGCCAACGCATATCCGTGGTTGAAAAAGACAATTTTGACATCGTTCTTGATTTTTTCGGCTTCCTCAAAATAATTGTCGGCCCTGGCGTAATCGCCATTATTGAATGCGACTTTCCCTATCGTATAAAGATCCGAGAATTTTTCCGTCTTCTGCGCTTCCGTCGCACGCGCGAAATCAAAGTTTTCATTCAACCTCAGACGCGCGACCGCCGCTGTCTCGAGAGCGCTTCCTCTTCCCCTCCAGCACATCGTGTTGATGTATTCATCCAGCATCGAGGCCATGCCGGGCATGATCTCCAGACCTTTTGAGAATGCCTCGGCAGCAGGTTTCAGGACTTCTTCCTTTCTTGAATCGAATTCCGCCGCTGTGATTTGATTCTGCCGATTCTGGAGATCTGTCCAGATATATAGATACGCCATTCCTAAATGGTTGTAAGTTTCGGCCAGTTGCTTGCCGGTGAACTCGCGCGCTTCTCTTTGGAACAACTGAATAGCCTTGCCGTATTGCCCTTGCTTCAGGTACATCGTTCCCAGGAAATCGCCGAGATAATCGATGCCGTCTGGAATTTTTTCCATCCCATTCTCGAGAACGGCAACCGCGTGATCGTAATCGCCACGCTTATAGTAGGCAAAAGCCAGCGAGTTGTACGGCCGCTTTTTGTGTGAAGATTTGGCGACCACGTCTGTGAATAAGCGGATTTCATCTCCCCACACATAATTTCGCGAGACGGTTCCAATAACCAATGCAGCAAGGATCCAGCAAGAAAATAGGGGCCTGCGAGGCGAAAACCTCTTCACCAGAAGCGGGAACGAGATTGCCAGCCCGGCGAGCGGCAAGTACATTCGGTGCTCGAAAATCACGTCCGCAATAGGAGCAAAGCTGGATGTCGGCGAGAGCGTGACAAAGAACCAAAAAATCGAGAACGCGAAAATCGGAGCGCGTTCGCGAAGCCGCCATCCCAGAATTCCCAATGCCAACAGAAGAACGACAGAGAATAGAACGGCAGGATCCGCAATGCCGGCTGAGGGCCTGAAGTCATAGTCCAGGTTCAAACCGAAAGGCAGAAACGTTAGCTGAAGGTAGCGGATCAGAACCCGTGTTTCGGTCAGGAAATAATGCCATGAGGACAGGTTGCCTGAGACATGACTGCCAACGACTTCTTTCAGTCCGACAGTGAGCAGGTAGTAAATCGTCGCGGAGGCGCCGAGTATGTACAGCGAATAAAAGCGCCATCTCGATAAAAGAGCACGAAACCGGCCCTTCGATATGAACAAGAAGTCGTATAAAAGTATTGCCGCAGGCAACGTGATGGCGGTCTCTTTCGCGCCAACGCCTAAAACATACGCGAGTCCCACCACGGCACCGCACAGAAAACGGATACGATCTGGAGGCCACACAATGAAAGCCAACAGACCTAAGAGATAAAAGAAGGTGGAAAGCAATTCCGAACGGCTCGAGATGTATGTGACCGATTCGGTTTGTAGCGGGTGGAGCAGGAAAAACGCTGCGGCCAATGCGGCATAGGTACGGCGATTGATGTCTGTCGCGGTCAAACGCAGAATGCGGCCGGCAATAACAAAGACAAGCAATCCATTCAAGAAGTGCAGAACGAAATTGAGGACGTGATAGCTCCACACCTCCTGGCCCGACCAAATAGAATTCCACGTGAAAGTCTTGAAGAGAAGAGCACGGGGATAAAACGCGAAACCGAGATCGCCGAAGCGAACAGACGCATTCCTCTGGATGGTCTGGAGATCGTCAAAAACGAATGGCGCCCAGAACGAATTGGAGTAAGCGGCGAGAGTCGCGGCGAATAAAACGATGGCGATAATCCAGATGCTCCCGCCCATTCGATGCTTCATATTCGCAGTCTCTTCCGCAGCAGAAACATGAGATTCTGAAAACCATCGCGCCAGGGCATGAGCTTTCTTTCACCGATCCGTTGGGAGTAGCTGATAAAAATCTCACGAAACCCGATCTCTTTGTTCCTAATGGCTTCGATTTTGATTTCCTCACTGAAGGCCATTCCGTCGCTCACCAGGTTCATCTTCCTCAGGGCGTCTCTTCTGAAGATCCACATGCCGGATTGCGAATCGTGTACCCACCGTAGAAACAGCAGCGACATGACGATTGAAAGAACGCGATTGCCGAATTTATGCTTCGAGTTCATCGCCGCGTCGTGGAGCACTGGAAATCGGGAAGCGGAGACAAATCCCACGCCGCAGTGCATGAACGCTTCCAGCAAATAGCTAAGGGCATCGACTGGATATGAATGATCGCCATCCAGGGTGATAATGATATCTCCGGTCGCCCTCGAGAATCCGCTCTTATAGGCTCGCCCATATCCGCGGTTCAATTCAGGAATGACGATCGCGCCCATCTCCCCGGCGACTGTGGCCGTCCGGTCGGTAGAACCATTGTCAACGACAATGATTTCATCGACAAATGGCGGCAGTTCCCGAAGCACCTCTCCAATCCCGATCTCCTCATTGAGGCAGGGAATGACTACGGTGATGCGCCGGTTCTTATACATGTTTCACGAAGAGCGCGGCGCCTGTTCAGCGCCGGGAATTGGGGAGGCGATAGGTATAATTCGTTCGTCCTTCGATAGGAGTATCCAAGGTCAGATATACCCGGTCGGGAGTTTCGTTGGGATGCGGCTTGAAAACCAATTCCACTTCCTCATGTGGTGGAACAGTGCCGGGCTTCTTTACCAGATCCATCTTGCCGTCGGACCAGGCCGACCGAACAGTCGCTGCCTGATCCGTATTGTTACGCACAAAGACGGAAAATAATTTATCCGGCGAAGGTCCTGCCTCTGGAGATTGCCGAAATGCGAGAGGAACGAAGACGTTTCCTTTAACCACAAGCGTGCGTTCTACGGTGACGCCTTCGTAGCGTATCTTCAAAGGCAGTGGCAGTGTGAAAGGTCCTTCCCACGCATCGGCCCCTACTAGAAGCGTGAAACTCTCCGTTCGGGAAGTAATCGGTTCATCTAAAACCTTGAGACCTACCAGGGGATTCGGCAACTCCATGTCCAATGAAAGCCGAAGATCCCCTGTATATTTGATTGGGACCTCGATGGAAAGATGCTGCCCGTCGAGCAGTCGTCCTAAATCTATCGGATTCTTCAGAAACTGGAAATCCTTTTCGATCTGCGCCTGGATTTTTTTTGTGTCGACCGCTGGCGCGTTCGAGGTCTTTTGAAACAGATCGGGCGGCTCACGCATATCGAAGTACCAGTTCCCGTCTTTCCAGATCCAGGGATCGGTCGGTGTCCATGTCAGAAAGCCGGATGCGCTTTCCTTGGCGAAAACGTCCATGCTGATTCGAACGACGGCTTCGTTGGGATTACTTGTGACGTCCAGACCCACAACTCTGGCTCTCAAAACAGGCATGGGGCTGCCGGACAGGAACAAATCTCTTTTCTCGGGCAAGACGAATTCAAGAGCCTTGTAGCGTTGGCCCGTCGTCAGCATCGTCCAGAACTTTTGTGCCCGATCGATCAAGTTATCCGGATCGCGAGGTAACCGGAGATCCTGCCCCGAGGTAAGCACCGCTGTTGCGACAAACAGAGCAAATACCAGCCAGGAGTTTCTCTTCATAACATCAAGAAAGGACGAATTATAACAGAGGACAGACAAAAAAATTGGGGGGCTTCGAGCCCCCCAATTTTAGCCATGAGCTATTAATGACCCAGCGATTCCGCTGACGACGTACCGCCGCCGCGCGCTGAGGTCGACGGAGGCGACAACACCAACACGTTGGACGTCAACGAGTAGGTCTTGAAGTCCGAAATCGTTGCCGTGGCATGAGCAAGCAAGAAATTCGTCTGGATAAAAATGTATCCTTGGTAGAGCCCTGTCTGGCCCGCAGCCGTAAGCAACTGGCTCAGCAAGACCACCCAGGTCGCGCCTGCAGCGAGAGTACCGTCAGAAGATAACCCAACACCTGGCTTCACGGTCGAACTTGTGGTCAACGAGAACGGTGTTCCCGCTCCACCCGTAGCTGTCGTCGGGAAGAAGCTCAAGGTTATGGTGCCGTTAGAAGGCGTTGCGCCACCGTTGCCGCTTCCAAATGGATCGGCTGTCGTGTTCGCAATCGCGAGACCGGTATCAAACGCTCCTATCACGACCGCATATGGCATGAGCAACGTCGTGTTGGCAGGCACGATGTTGATCACCGTGATTGGTCCGGCCTCCACATCCGTAAACGTTGGATAGCCATTCGTTTCTGTTGGTACGCCGGTTAAAGTAATACCACCCGGCCCGGTGCCTGTGCTCGCCGTGTCGAATGGCGTGCTGGAAACTGGAAACATGGTTGCGTTGGCCGTAACCGAACCCGGAGTTGACACTGATGCGGTCGAAGTCACCGTAACGGTGTAATCGATTTCCATGGTCTCTATTTGCGTAAGAGCCGTGCTGGTGATATTGATGACCGCAGTGTTGGCTGACGTTGTGATGCTGGTGGTGGCGATGGTTGCAGCCAATGATGAGTTGCTCGCGGCAGTTCCAATATTGACCGCACTGGGCAAGGTTATCGTCACTCCGGCAGGCACGTTGTTAAACGTCAAACGGATTTGTGTGGAGTTGGGAACCAGGACTCCATCGTTGTTGCCATTCTGCGATATGGTTCTCCAGCAGCTTGCACAACCTTCAACCAGGATGAACGCACCTTGCGACCTGGCAACATTCCTGTTGGTGAAGACCGTGGCCGCCCCGGCGCCCGGATTGCCCGTAACACCGCCAATCGTCGAGTTGCCCGGAGCGAGACCGATGGAAAAGTTGCCAATGCCTGGATTCAAACTGTTGATGACCGTTCCAGTCGATGGCGAACCGATCAGGTAGTTATTGACCGTGTTATTCAAGCTGGCGCTAACCGTCTGCGCACCCGACAAGCCGTTGGCGTTGAGGCGGACTCCAACGAGACGGAACGAACCGGAACTGCTATTTGACGCGCTACTCGGCAACTGAATTTCAACCCTTTGGCTTGTTGTGTTGAGCAGAGGTTGTAAGTTCATCGATGCAAATACGCCGCTCGCACCCACAATCCTTATAGGATCGTTGCTAGGAACACCGTTCGGAAAACCGCACGAAAATGCGCCGCCACTGCCAGCGGTCGTGCTAATTGTCGAAAAGCCACCGATGGTGCAGTTAGTAGCTCCTGAAGGCAAAGACGTGATCGCCCCGGGATAGCTGATTCTCAAAACAGTCGTCGACAAGGGAGATGTAGCGATCAGGCTACCGACGACGAGAACGCCAGAGTTGACTTGGCCGGGGGAGGCCGCCAGCGCATTATTGTTCGTGTTGATGTCGGCACTGTTCTGGTTATCAGGAATGATCGTGATTGAAACCTGGGCGAAAACAGCAGGCGCCATTGCGAACAGCATCAGGATGGTCACCAGCCCAGCCAATCTTGACTTTAGAGTCATTGCTTCTCCTTTCGAAGTCGTGAACGAAAACCAAAAGCCAAATAACCAACGAGCCGTAATGCTCCCCGCTGGTTGTTCATCAAAGAATCTCGATTGCTCTTTCAAACCGGAGAATTCGGTAGAGGTGAAAATGGGGCCCCCGCTACTTCTCCGTACGATTAACGAATCACCTCCTCATCCATCGAATTTTCCGGTGAAAACTTGTTGAAGTCTTAACGCCAACCTCATAGCGAGCTATATGGTTCAGGCCGGCGCGTTGGGTAAAACAGATAAAAGTAAAGCATCGCTATTACCCACTGTCAAGACACTTATCAATCGTGTTCGCATAAAAATTCCGACACCAATCGACAAAGTCAAGCCGAGTGCCCAGCACGTGTGAGACCAAAGGACGAGGTGACCCAAACGGCCTATTTTCGCAAAGTCGAAAAGCTATCGCGGAGACTCGGGTGATTAATTTTTTCTCACCATGTGGAATGGCGTACGGCTAGTTGAGTAATTTTTTCACTTCTCTCAACTTGTTTTTGAGTTCTTCGGTTGCGGATTCCGCTTCTTGCCGTGTGCGTACTACATGCGGCGTGATCAGAACGATCAATTCGGTCCGAGCGCTGGTATTGGAAGTATTGCCAAATAGCACACCAACGCCGGGAATTCTTCCTAGAAGCGGTAAGCGGCTGCGGTCCAGTTCCCGGTTTTCCCGAACGAACCCGCTGATCGCAACCGTTTCGTTGTCCTGGACAACGATCGTTGACGTGACGGCGGATCTGCCGATCACCGGCGCGGCGATGGTGTCGGTCGTGTTGGGTTGAGCATCGCTGACCTCTTGTGAGATGTCCAGCGTCAGGGTGCCTCCCTCATTGATCTGAGGCCTAACGCGCATGAGCACGCCGACGCTTCGGAATGCGATCGTCTGCGTGAAGACACTGTTGCCGCCAGACTGAACGCCGGCAGCCACGGCGGAGCTCGTCGGTACAGGTACATCGGCACCTACGGTGAAATCGGCCGCGAAATTGTCTTTGACCAGAACGGAGGGGGCCGAAAGCGTGCGCACGCGAGAGCGGTTCTCAGAAGCATTCAAGAATGCCACGAGTGCTCGGGTACGTCCGACGAATGCAAATGTCTGTCCGATAAGAGCGGGAGGCCCGCCATCGAAGGATGCAGTCGTTTGAGCATTACCTTTCAGTGGTGCGCTGTTTTGCAGACTCGCGGTGAGACTCAGATTCAATGAATCACTCAGAGTGACTTCATAGATCTGGGCATCGATCAGCACTTGACGCGGTAAAATATCGAGCTGTTGCAGCGTCCGCTCGATCTCAGCCCATTCTTGCGGTGTAGCCTGAACAATTAAGGAATTCGTAATCGGGTCTGCAATGATTTTGATGCTTGTCAGTGCCGCGCCCGAGAGGACGTCCGTTGAAGCCGGCGCCGGTGACGTTGCTGGAAAAGGCAGCGGAGGCGCCACTTGCTGGGATGGAGGCGGAACAGGAGGCTGGCCCGTTGTTGCGATACCCGTGCGCTGCACCGGGGCATACAGATTTCTGAGTACGCCTTCGAGGTCCGTTGCCTTTGTATTTTTTACTTTGTAAACGTAATTGCGAAAGCCGGCGCTCGGCAAGGGCTGATCCAGGCGTTCCAGCCACCGTTCGACTTCGGGAAAGATACTCTGATTCCCAGCAATCACGAGAATCGAATTCGTCCGGTCCATCGAGAGGAAGCGAATGGCGCCGCCGGCTTCGGACAGACCATATCCCGCAAAAACACTCTTCAAGTCGCCGACTAAATCGCGAGCGAAATTGTTCTTCACCGGCAGAAGGCGCACGCGATCGCCTTCAAAGACTTTGGTGTCGAAGATGTCGATCAGATCAAGCAATTTGCGCAGATTGCTCCGGCGCTCGCTCAGCAGCAGGATATTGCCGCTTTCGTGGATGACAATGTTGGCGCCTTCACTCAAATACGGTGTGAGCAGCCGCGCCATTTCAACGGCACCGACAAACCTCATACGAATGATCTGGATGACGATTTGATCGTCGAGCGCCGTCTGATTGGCCTGGAGTACCGGCAGGGGCTGCTTTATCGCTAATGTCGTCGGAAGAATCTGATAGAAATTCCCGACTTTGACCATCGTGGCGCCGTTGATCTTGAGCAGGGTTTCCAAAAGGGGCAGCAAGTCCGACCGCCTCAGAGTCCCCGACGTATGGACGTTGACGCTTCCTTTTATTCCAGAGTCGATGATGTAGTTCAGCTTCAGGTTGTCGGCAATAATCTTGATGACCTGGTAAATATCCGTGTTGTCCAGTTCAAGCGATATCGGCACAACGTCATCTGCCGGTTGCGCCTGTTGGGGTGCCGGCGCGGGTTGAGGTTGCGGCGCGGACGGCGGCTGTGGCGTCGTTGCGGGCGGAGCCGGAGGGCCGGGCAATTCACGCACACCGAATGGCGTTTGCTGCAGAATCGGCTCTTGCGGTTGTTGTGCACCAATAATTATACCCGCCGGCAATGCAACCAGCAGCATCAGGAATGTGTGCGGTACTTTCCATTTCATTTGACGTCTTCTATTTCCCTAACTCCGAATGGAGTAATTTGTTGAATACGGCGCGGCTGTGGCGCTTGTTGGGTCGGAGAGGCAGCGGGCTGCGCTGGGGCAGCAGGCTGCGCTGGGGCGGCGGGCACGGCGCCCACAGTGACAAGGTTCGCTGGAGCCGCTGCAACTGGAACATCGATTGTGCGGGAGCGGTCGCGTGGAATTTGCAGCGTCGGGTCATTCATAATGACGGTATCCTGAATGTCATTACCTTTGATCACCATCGACTTCTCGGTAATCGACACGATGGTCCATCCATCGATAACTTCCCCAACCTTCATCGGCTTCTGGTTTCCTGGCTTGGCGGTTCCCACCATGGCCATCACATCGGTTCCGATGGACATCGTTCCGTACAGGACAGGCTTCGGTCCGAGCTTGACGGCGGGGGGAGGCGGTGGGGGCGGCGCCTTCGGTTCCAAAATTGCAACGTCGGTGCGATCGAAACTGAATGGATTATGGGCCGGAATATCTGTCCAATTAGGCGGCGCTGGTGTATTTGGCGGAACACCTGAGGCGAGCTTGGCAAACTGCTCACGTTGAGGCTCCACGGCGCCGGTCTGATGTGTCGCGTTGAATGTGATCCATTCGTTGTGAAAACGAGTCGCGATGCCAATCAGCAGTGCCAGTAGCGCTACGTCTAGGATCCAAATCCGGCGCATATCCAAATCCTCAATTTATTAATCCGCGTTTTTCCGGATTTGAACCGGAATCGGGGCTGCAACCGTGATATTGGCGCGAATCGTCTTCATGAAGTCACCTTTCTTGGGCGGCTCGGTCATAATTTGCGCGGGAGCCATTTGCGCACTGCGGACGGTCAGGTATTTCGGCGCCTTTCGAATTTCGGCCAGGAAACCGAGTATCTGAGCAGGCGTCGATTCCAGGGCGAGCGCGATCGTAATCTCGTTGAAAGCATCGTCCTTTTTTCGCGCCGGAGAAACATTCCGTTGACCGAGATCCAGGTTCACCTTCTTTGCGGCTTCCTCGACAATCGTCTGCAATTCAACCGACGCCAGGGTTGGATTGTCGCCGCGGATAAACCGGGCTTCGGCCTCGGCGACATTCTTACGAGCCTGCTGCAATTGTTCTGTGTGGTGGCCTTTACGTATCAGAGCGCGGCGATACTTCCTCAACTGCTCTTCCGTATCGCTGACGCGCGAAGGTGCTTGGCTCAACTTGTCGATCGCTGGCAATACGGCATAAGAGACGAGGACGTATATCGTGCTTGCGGCTGCCAGGATAAAAATTGCGCGCCGATCTCTTTCGCGAAGCTCGAAACTCATTTGGTGACCTCGAGAACCATCTTGAGACTGAAGCGGTCCTTTCCGGACGGCTCACGCGTGACGCTGGTCGTGAATTCCACGCCCCTAAACAACGGGCTGCTCTCGAGCAAGCTCTGAATTTCGGAAGCGCTTTGCGCGAAGCCGGAAATCGTAATTATGCCGTCCTGGCAGGAGTAGCTGGCGAGGAAAGCAGAAGCAGGCAGGAGCCGTGCCAGTTCGCCGACGGATTCAAGAACATAATCGCGATTTTGAATTTGCGACGTCAGATTGCGATACCGCTGCGAAAGCTGGTCTAATTCTTTTTCCTGTCCGGCAACCTCTTTTACCTGCGGGCTGATTTTTCTTATTTCCCCATCGAGCTGCGAGGCATAGACAGAATTTTGATATGAGTCGCGCAACAGCAGCGCGGCGCCCATCAGGGTGGCCAGCAATCCGAGCGTAAAGGCCGGTATCAGGCGCCTGCGGCTTTCGCGATAGCGCAAATCGACCGGCACGACGTTCGATTTAAAAGCACTGTCTTTCAAAGGAAGCAATGCGGCGGCGACAGATCCGAAGTCCTTTGTCGATTCCGGCTTCGCGGCTTCGAGTGGAAGTCGGGGGTTATTCTCGAGCGCGGAATCGTCAACTTTGCCGCAAACGATCAAACGCGCGCCTTCGGAGGAAGATAGCTTGGCCGCCGAGAGTAGACGATCGACCAGCAGCTTTGGAGCGACGCCATCGTCGTTAGCAGGTCCTGTATAGGCGGCAAGACGACTGCCACTGATCAAAATCCCCTCGGTGTAAGAGTCTTCCCGATGCAAGACGATCGCCGGTGTTTCTTCGGCCCACAGGCTACAGATGCCATGTCCATGAGTGACGGATGACAATGTCGCGCCGCTAAGGGGCAACCCCGCGGATCTGAAAAATGAGATCCAGGGATCCAGATATGTCTTTGGCAGGATCACGATGGTGATCGTTACCAGCTTATGATCCTTCTTCGGCGCTTCTGCCCCGAAGTCCCAGTAGATCTCTGCAGACGGCCAGGGCGATAACGTCTCAATTTGAAGCTTTATAATCTCGGGCAGTTTCCGTCTCAGATCCGCTGGTAGCTGGATCTGCCGAACGACGCCTTGATCTCTAGGCAGGCTGAGATAAACGTTGGATGCCGGAATGCGATTGGTGTGGAGCAGATCTTGAAGCGCTTTTCTTCGATCTTCGTCAGTCATCGCGACAAACCCGGTCAGGCGGTGAACGCTCGACAACCGTATTTTTCCAAACGTGCTGCGGGCGACGGCAATCGTTAAATCTTCCTCGCCAATCTCAACCCCCGTGCTCTTGCGGAAGAAAAACATCAGTACTCCCAACCTCCAAATTTCACAACCGGTGTATCGATATAGAGAAGAGGCTCGTAGGTAATGTATTTTTTCACGCGCTCCATCCGTAACCGCAGCCGAACCGTTTTTGAGGCGCCGGAGGGCTGGACGGTCGCCGTCGAAATCAGAACATTCGGAAGCCCAGCCGTCGTTGTCAGGTAATCATGCGCAGGCGTGTTGTTCAAGTCCGGTACCCGGCTCAACAGGTCCTTGTCATCCGAAAACAGTTTTTTTTCTCTCTCGGCCACGATATTCGCGGCCAGATCCCTGCTGACACCGGGGAGTGCCGCCAACACGGCCAAGGGAGCGCTATTCACATCGATGGCTGCATTTCCCGACTCGCCCCCGGCCGCGACGGTTGCGACATCTCGCAAGCCGAGTACTTTTTCATGCCGATTTGTACTCGGATCAAAGGTAACGCGGCCAAAGTAGATTTCCGGCGTCATGTGTTTAACCAACATGAGTTCCTGCATATCGGCGAATGGAGCGTTCGGTGGAAGCGATTTTCCGCGTACAAAAGATGGGCCGTAGTCGGTAACTTCGGCGCCGTTTGGCCGCGCGACGTCATCGGGATCACGCCAGTCCAGAATGGAATCGACCAGCGCATTCCGGGTCGATGGGTCAACTCCCATGGAGTCGAACATTGCTCCCAGGACTTTGTCATCGGCGTTATTGAGATCGATGCGGTTCTCCGTTCTCACGCGAACCTCACCCGAGTCGAATTTAAAAATGTATGCGCCCTGTTCCTCACGCATTGGGGACTCGGGGAATGTTTTGGGATCCCTGAGTTTCTGAAGGACTGCTTCCGCCGCGCCTTTCGCCATAAGTATTGCCCGATCGGAATCGAACGAATTTCCTGTCGAGTTGAGTTCGACTCGAACAGCGGCAGCAAGCGCAAAAGAGATAAATGAAAGGACCAGCAAAATCCATAAGACAGTCACTAAGACCATTCCTTTAGCGTTGATCTGCCGTGTCACTGCTTCTCCACGTTCACTAGCGGAATCGTGAGCACATCGCCGGAAAGGTCAACCCGCACGGCGACCGGATTGTCTTTGGTCGTTTCGTAGAACCAATCGTATTCCTTGCTAGGCAAGATATACAGATAGCGGAACCCATTCATTGAGACCGCCGCAAATGTCTGCTTCAGCGCAGGCGTCGTCTGGCTTTCGACGTACTGCGTGAAGGGTGTTTCGAAATAAAGCAACTCGTTGCCGTCAAGGACGTACTTGACCCATACGGGGTCGCCCGAACCATTGGCAAGGGAGTAGGTTGTCGAGAATTCCAACTGATCTCTATCGCCACGGAAAACATGATCGGTTAACGCAATCTGCCTCTGAATGACGCGCTCGATCGTAAACCGGCGATCGAGTTCGTCGATCTTTCGCGAGCCGCGATGCCAGCTATCAATCCCAATCGAGAGGCCGGCAAAGGCCACGGCAGTAATCATGGCCATGATGGTGAGGCTGACGAGAACCTCGAGCAGCGTAAAACCCGCATTATTGCGGGTATGCCGTTTGAATCCTGTTCCCCAAGTCATAGCTTTCAATTTTCGTAACCTTCAAAGATTCGAGCTCCAGGCTCCGATCGCCCGACCGGCCCGGCCAACTCACCACAACACGAACCTTCACCACTGCTGGATCGACCGGCTTATCCAACTTCGCAGGCGCCCACGGACTGATGTTAACGGTCCATCGCGCTCCTAAGTTGTCCAAGGATCCTTCCGCGCTCGCCGGCGCCGGCAATGCCGGCAGGAACAGGACGCGATTCATCAAATCCTGAGTTGCGAGTTCGTACTGATGCAATTGTTCAACTTTATGCAAATTCGATAGTGACGTTGAAAGAAGCCCAAAGAGCGCGGTTGCGACGATGCCCAATATACCGGCAGCAACCAACACTTCAATTAGGGTGAACCCGTGATTGCTTCTCACCGCCATTCGACCGTGAGTTCCCCCGCCTGTCCGTGTAACCGGATCGGACTGCCCCGAACGATTCCGGAGGGCGAAATCGTCAGGCTGGCCACGCCGGCGTCCGATCCCCAATCGATTTGCACGGACGCAGGCAATGATTCCTGGCGAATGATTTTCACTTTCGGATCCAACAACGTCAGTGAGTGCTGCTTGCGGTCGATCACGACGTAATACTCTTGATCTGCGCGTTCAGCCTGAATACGGCCAATCTTTACAAAACCGCGAATACTCTGCCCGGTTCGCTCCAGCTCCAACCGGCCGAGCCCCGCCCCAATTCGGGGACCGGCCAGTGTAAGAGTCAGAGCAATCAATGCCATCACGATGACGACTTCGATAAGGGAGAAACCCTTCACATTCTCTGAAGACGCATGAGGTGAGCAGAAAGACGAGGGGAACAAGGGAAAATTGTCATTGCGCATTATCAATTGTCATTGGATTCCCTGTGTTTTCAGGTACTCGAGGTTACGCCGTGCATCAGTATCGCTCGGGTCGCGGCGAATGGCTTCGGAGAACTGGATACTGGCCTCTCTCAACCTGCCCAAGTTGCCCAACTCGATACCGAGGTTGTAGTAAGCAGGGGTGTATTCCGGATTGATGCGCAGGGCTTCCTGCAAGTGGTCGGCAGCTTCCTGATGCCTTCCCAACGCCCCGAGCTCTGCACCCAGAGCGTAATGGGCCATGAAGTTGTTACTCGTAACGTCCAAGGCGTGGCTCCACATGGCGACGCTATTCTCCCAATATCGGACCTGAAGATCAGCGAGGATAACGAGCAACAGAAGTACAAGGCCGGATGCGCAGGCGAGAACGGGTTTTCCGAGCCGGATTCCCGTAAACAGATCCGGCACACCCCAACTCAGGATTATCGATAGACCGATGATGGGAACATACGTGTACCGGTCCGCTATCGATTGACTGCCGACCTGCACTAACCCGATCACGGGCAACAAGGTCCCGAGAAACCAAAACCACCCTACGGGAACATAGGGATAGCGTTTGGCAGCGATGATTGCCAGACCTGTCGAAGCAAGCAAACCAAAGAACACGGCAGTCAACGTGACGGCATCCGGCAAGGAATACGGGTACGGGTAAAACGCTGCGAGATTGGCAGGCCAGAACGTCTTAGCAACGTACGAGACATACGACATCAGCGCATTTGCAGCGCGAGCTTTTATCGGCAGTAATTCGACTGCCATAACCGAACGCCCGTGTTGCTGGACGATAAAAGTCACGATGCTCGAGGCAAGAGTCAACAAGAATAGCGGAACTTTCTCGTATAAGAATCCCGACACTTCAGACCACGAAATCCGTTCGCCGTTTAGCCGCCTCAGCGGCCAAAAATCCAACAATAGGAGAACGAACGGCAGCGTCACGATCATGGGCTTGGCCATAAGCCCCAACGCAAAAAATAAAACAACCGGTACGTACCGGCGGGACTTCGGCTCGCGGATATAACCCAGATAGGCCCAAATCGTGAGCATCCAGAAGAAGGTGCTCAGGACGTCCTTGCGCTCCGAAATCCAAGCGACGGACTCGACATGGAGAGGGTGTACTGCGAACACGGCCGCCACGAACGCACTTTTCCCCAAAGCCTGTGTCATTCGATAGAAAAGCCAGAACAGCAGCACAGAGTTCAGGATGTGGAAGAAGACGCTGGTCATATGATGGCCGCCGGCATTCACGCCGTACAGTTGAGCGTCGGCCATATGCGAGAACCACGTCACGGGGTGCCAATTCGCTTGGAGTTCGGCCTTTAACGCCCATAACACACCGTGCCAGGTCAGTCCGGCAGTGACAAATGGATTCTGGTAAACGTAGTCGGGATCGTCGAAATTAACGAAATCAAAATGCGATGCTTGAGCGTATACGACGAGGTTGAGGATGACTAAGCCTGATGCGATCCAGACCGGCGAAGGAACCTTATTTCCAATTCGTGACGTCGGCATTCTCGCCTTCGCCGCCTTCTTGTCCGTCAGCGCCAAGCGAATAAAGGTCGTAATCGCCGCCGTGTTGGCTGGGGAAACGGTAAACGTAAGGGCGCTGCCAGGGGTCGGGCGGAATGTCTTTTCTAAGATATGGGCCATCCCACCGCTCGACGCTGCCGGGGCGCACACGTAAGGACTGAAGTCCTTCCTCGCTTGTGGGGTACCGCCCTACGTCCAGTTTGAAAGCGTCGAGCACGCTTTCAAATTCGTTGATCTGCGCTTTCGCGGTTGTTTGTCGGGCCTTCTCGACGTTCCGAAATAGTCGCTGGCCGACAATCGTTGCAAACATGGCAATGATCACCATCACCACGAGCAACTCAATAAGCGTGATACCGCGGTTGTTTTTGTTTCCGTTCATCAGAATCCAATCTCGTTGATGCTGAAGATTGCCATCAGCATCGAAAGGACGACCGTCCCAACAATGATCCCCATCACAAGAATGATCACCGGCTCAAACACCGAAGTCAGAGCCTTGATGGATGTTTTTACGTCTTTCTCATAGACGTCCGCAACCTGTAATAACATGACATCCAACCGGCCGGTTTCTTCGCCGACCTCGACGAGATGGATGGCCAGGCCGGGAAACACACCAGCATCCCGCATCGGGCGCGACACGCCTTCGCCGCGTTTGGCACCATCGGCGATTCTCGATATACCTTCGGCAACAATTTTGTTGCTGGCAATGTCCTGTACGATCCGGACGCCCGCGATCAATGGGACTGCGCTCGCTATCAAAGTGCCCAGGGTCCGGGCGAACCGGGCCATTTCCATTTTCAAGATGGTGCTACCAAGCACAGGCAACCTCAGTTTCAACGCGTCCCATGTTCGCCTTCCCCCGGAAGTCCCTATCCAATATCGAATCGCGGCAATTATAGCGGCAACCGAACCAAGCGCCACCCACCAATAACTCCGGGTTGCTTCTGAAAGCCACAGCATGGCCATAGTTGCCGGGGGAATGGCGGCGCCCATCTCCGCAAAGATGCTGGCGAATTTTGGAATGACGAAATAGAGAAGTATCCCGATGGAAGCTGCACCGACACCCGTTAGTAAGACCGGATAAATAAGGGCAGAGATCAGGTAACTCCGTAGCTCGTCGGCGGAACGTTCGAACTCTACCAGCCTTTGAAGAATGACGTCGAGGACGCCTCCGGCTTCACCCGCTCTAACCATGTTGACGTACAGGCGCGAGAAGTATCGGGGATGCGCCGACAATGATTCCGCGAGAGACTTGCCGGCTTTGATCTGATTCAAGACGTCATGGATCACGTTTCGCAGCGCCGGCTTGGATGCCAATTCGGCTGCAATCGTCAGGCTGCGATCCAGGGGTAACCCGGCGTGTACAAGTGTGGAAAGCTCTTCCGTGAAGAATAAGATGTCCTTTTTCGAAACGCGTTGCAGGGAGATGCCCTTCGATCGAGCGGATCTCCGGCCCGCCGGTTCCTCAATGGAAACCGGAATCAAACCCATGCTCTGAAGGCGATATACAGCCGCTCGCGTATCGGCTGCATCGAGCTGGCCTTCTGAGCAGGCGCCGTGGGTATTGACGGCTTTGTAGCGAAATACCATCAGACTTCCTGGGTCACTCGGAGTACTTCATCGGGCGTAGTGAGGCCTCCCAGCACCTTGCTCCAGCCGTCCTGTTTCAAAGTCCGCATCCCGGATCGGACCGCTTCCTCTTTCAGGACGGTGGCATCGGCGGTCTTGACGATCAGATGCCGCATTGCATCATTGATGTCCAGCAATTCGAAAATTCCAATGCGGCTTTCGTATCCCGTACAGTCGCAATCCTTGCAACCCGAACCCTTCTGCAATTCGATGAACTCACCCAAACCGGTTACATCAAAGCCTGCTTCCTCGAGAAGGCCGGCGGGAACCTGTTCGGCCTTCTTACACTGCTTACAGTTCACTCGTACAAGACGCTGCGCAAGGATGCCGATTAAAGAAGAAGCAAGGAGATAATCTTCAACACCCATATCCACGAGCCGCGTTACCGCGCTCGGCGCATCATTGGTGTGCACCGTGCTAAAAACCAGGTGGCCTGTAAGAGAAGAGCGGATCGCGATGTCGGCGGTTTCAAGATCGCGGATCTCGCCGATCATGATCACATCCGGGTCCTGCCGCACGATGTGACGCAGTCCTGCGGCGAACGTCAGACCGATCTGAGGATTGACATGGATTTGATTGATGCCGTCCATCTGGTACTCGATCGGATCTTCAATGGTGATGATCTTGCGATCCGGGATATTGATGCGCTTTAGAGCACTGTACAAAGTTGTGCTCTTGCCGCTGCCGGTGGGACCGGTGACGAGAAAGATTCCATGCGGTTTGGAGGTCATCTGGCAGATTTTTTCATAGAGATCGTCGGGAAACCCGAGGCGGCGAAGGTCGATCAACGAGGAGTTCGATCGATCCAGAATACGCATCACAACACTCTCGCCATACATGGTTGGCAGCGTTGAAACGCGCAGGTCGATTTCCCTTCCCAGCACCTTCAGCTTGATCCGGCCGTCCTGCGGCAACCGCCGCTCCGCAATGTTCAGTTTCGCCATCAACTTGATGCGGGAAATGATGGCGGAGCGCAGGGCATTGGGCGGCGGGTCCATATTCTGTAACACGCCGTCCACTCGATAGCGCAGGCGCAGCTCCTTTTCGAAGGGTTCGATGTGTATATCACTCGCGCGGGATTCGATGGCGCGCGAAATAACGAGGTTCACGAGCCGGATCACCGGCGCTTCCGACGCAAGGTCGCGCAGGTGTTCGATATTCTCGTCGTCTGCCCCGAAGTCGCCCAGCGTTTCGATCAATTTTTCGGTCGTGTTTTCTTCGCCGCCGTAAAGGCGATCGAGCTGTGCCTGGATTTCGGCTTCGGAGGCAAGAAAAATTTGTAGAGCGAAACCCGTGCGCAGGCGAATGCTGTTTTGGGTTTCCAGATCCAGTGGATCCGCCAGAACCAGCGTCAGGGTATTGTTCTCCAGGTGAACTGGAATGACGTTAAAGGTACGTAAAAATCGAAAGGGCAGGCGATCGGGTTCAATTGGAACCGCCGGATACTCGGCGCCGAATACCGGTACCTTCAATTGATCGCTGATTGTGGCTAAAATGTCACGCTCTGCCACGTAACCCAAATCGATGAGGATGCGGCCCAATTTATCGGGCTTTTCCTGTTGAAGCGCGAGCGCATTTTTCAGATCGTCTTCGGAAATCAATCCCCGCTCACGCAGGAGTTGTCCCAAAGGTTTGGTTTCGCTTGCTAACGAAAGTTTCATTTGTATTGTCGAAGGATGACCCGCGCGGTGTCCTGTTTTTTAACGCTGAAAACGATCTGTGACGGCATGTCCGGCAAATACGCCGGATTCGTGTTCAAAATATTCAGTACCACGGATACAGACTCGGCCGGACCGACGGACTCCAGTTGTACCACCTTTTGCTTCAAGACATTGGTTACCTTCTCTTGCACGTCCTTAAGCCGCTGAGCCGCTGTTGTACGAATTTCCTCGGGAGTCTTTTGAGGACTGAATGGATTCACCGGCGGATCGAAGGCCACTTCAAGACTGACTACAATGCCGTAACCATCGAGATATGCGCCCTTAGCAACCTGCAAGACTCCTCCCCCGGGTACCGGAGTACCGACCACATCGTTGACGGCCTTTTGAATCGTCCTCACGTCGGGGCTGATCTTTTCAACGGGCTGTCCCTGGCCGTAAAGGATGCCGGAGACCAGCAGGACAAATAGAAGGAGCTTACCGCCGTGATATCGTACGCTGTGCCAATAACTGAATAGCTGAGCCATTTTCCAGAGTCTCCCTCATCACCGTGCGTTGGAAATTTTCGTAATAAGCAAGCTCTCCGCGAAGGCGCTGAATTTCCTCATCACGCTTGTTCAACTCGACCGCCAGCCAAGCACGGTCAGCTTGATGGACTTCATTCACGATCCGTTTGTAGTCGACATGTGAAAAACCGATCACTATACCGGCCACCAAAGCGGCAAGAGCACTTGCGGCCGCTGCTGAACGCCAGTCGAACCACGAAAGCCAGGAACGCCGTTCCGGCGGTGCGAATACGACGCGGCGCGGGGGATCGAGATCCGGAGCAGTTCTCAGAGTGAGATGTATCCTTTCGAATTGCTCCACCTCGAAACGGCATTCTTTACAGGTCTCCAGGTGCCTTCGAGCCTCGCTCATCTCCACAGAGGGCAGCTCTTCGTAAAAAAAATCTGCTAGTTTATCAGCCAAATGTGCCATGTCGCACCTCACCCTAAGATCGCTCGCAATTTCTCAAATCCCATGTACAGACGCGACTTCACCGTGGATATGGGAGCGTCCTGAATCGCGGCGATTTCTTCAAATTTCAAACTCTGAAAGACTTTCAATATGACAGCCTCCCGCTGGTCGGGCGGCAGCTGGCCTAAGGCCTTTTCTACGGCAAGCCGATTCTCCGGCCGGGATTCCGCCGCACTCAATTCGGGATCCAATTCCACCCAGGTTTTGCCATGATTTTTGCGGATTTGAGACAAACATGCATTATGTGCAATCCGGTACAACCAGGACGAAAAACGATGGTGGTCTTTGAGCGTGTGCAATTCGCGATACGCCTTCATAAAGCAATCCTGAGAAAGATCCATCGCCTCATTGCGATCGCCGATCATGCGCACAATGAAGTTATAAATCGGCCTTTCCCACTGCCGGATCAGCAGATTGAACGCCTCCGAATCGCCGTCTAGAACACGCTCGATGACCTTGCTGTCCTCGGTCATCACTACTTAAGACTCTTGTAACATTGAAAAAGACGAATTCGGGGTCAGACGGGTAAATTCCCTATTTTCCGGTTCAAGGTCTGTTTGCAAAATAGGGAATTCACCCGTCTGACCCCGAATTTATAGCTCGCTCTTCGCTTTGATTTGATATTCCTTTGCCAATGCGGGTTGGATCGGGGTGACCAGCTCCCGCCGAACTGTGTGGTCCTTCGAGTAACGATGATATCCAAGGAAGAAGTGATAGCGGATCGACCACTCATAGTGCGCATGCATCAACTGGGTCAACGGAGCTGTCCCGCGGGTTTGTTCCCATTTGGTAACGAATTTGAGTAAGGGGGACATCGCCGTTGCCGCCCATCGGTACAAGGGGTGAACACTCCTCAAGTGTCTTCCTATTCGGCTGGACTCCACAAAACGTTTTTTCAATTCCGGATGTAGCCGGAGCAGTTGCCCGAGCGAATAGCCTGCCTTTTCAGACCGTTCAATGAAGTCGTCATAGGTCGGAAACCGGTGATGCACAGCATGCGCGTCTTCCGAAAAAAGCATGCGGCACCCGGCTCGCTCGAGCCGGTATCCGAGTTCGATGTCTTCCATCCCGTATACCTTGAAGTCTTCGTTAAAGCCGCCGGCGTCTAGAAGCATCCGTCTTGGAGTGGATACATTACACGTATGATAATAGGAAAAATCGATCGGTCCTTTCGACGGGGTGTACGGATTCAGGACGCGATGGTCGCGGAGATATTTCAAAAATGGATCCGAAGTATCACCCCAAGGCATACTCACTGATCCGATCACGGACGAGTTCGGATTCTGGCTATGGCAGTCGAGATGTGCCTGAAGGAGCGCCGGTTGGGCCTGCACGTCGTCATCGACAAATAGAACTAAATCGCCATTTGCAAGACGAATGCCGACATTCCGCGTTGCGGCGGCGCCGGGTTTTTTTTGGAAGTCGAACTTGAGGTTCGGATAAATTCCGGCTTTTTGCTCGAGGATGGCACGGCTGTCGTCGGTGGAGTCGTTGTCGATAACGAGGACTTCGTAATGATTTCTCGGAATCGTTTGGGATTCGACCCGATCGATTGTTTCCGCCAGCAGGGCGGAGCGGTTCTTCGTTGGAATGACGACACTAATTTTTGGCATTCAGGTTCCTAAATTCCTAACGTGGCTGGCAGGAGCACGGCCCGTTCCGCTCCGGACGCCTAATCCGCTAATGAAGTCTCCTCCAGGCGAACCCATGGATGTCGTCGATCACACCAAAGGTTTCTAGTTCGGAGAAGATACGGAA
>Ga0209157_1000773_pt1 | contig 27195 bp, 36 predicted proteins | sample GraSoiAngelo_135_FD_185892 | JGI IMG/M metagenome (GOLD analysis project Ga0209157, IMG submission 185892) | Grasslands soil microbial communities from the Angelo Coastal Reserve, California, USA - 14_0929_05_40cm (SPAdes) (version 2) | ecosystem: Environmental > Terrestrial > Soil > Grasslands ...
GCAAGGGCGGCGTCGGCAAGACGACCTGTGCCGCCGCGCGGGCGGTCGCCGCCGCCGACTCCGGCCGACGCGTGTTGATCGTCAGCACCGACCCCGCACATTCTCTCCTGGATGTCTTGAACTTGGAGGGGCCCCTGCGGCTTCCCCCCGGATCTCATCAGTTGGGGGGACCCCTGCGGCTTCCCCCCAAACCCCCCTCTACACGCGGGGTGCGACCATCGTTCCCCCCCAAACCCCCCTCAACGCGCGGGGCGCGGCAGTCGAGTCCGCCATCCCGCAGGTCGCTCATTCGCATTCCAACGAGGCGTGGAGAACTCCGCGCGGTGGAGCTCGATGCCGACGGCGCGTTCCGACGCTGGATGGGACCGCGCCGACAGGCGCTACGCACGATCGTGGCTCGCGGGACCTATCTCGACGACGACGACATCGATCGATTCCTAGCCCTGTCCCTGCCCGGCGTCAATGAGCTCATCGGTCTCGTGGAGCTCGAGCGGCTGGTGGCGCGAGCGCCGTGGAACGACGTCGTCGTGGACACGGCGCCCACGGGGCACACGTTGCGGCTGCTGGCCATGCCCCAGATCCTGGGACGGATCGCGGGCGTGCTCGACGGCATGTTGGCCAAGCACCGCTTCCTGGCCGAGACCCTCGGCGGCGAGTACCGTGCCGATCCCACCGATGCGCTCATCACCGAGATCGAGCGCGAAAGCGGCGAGCTCGGGGCGTTGCTGCGCGATTCCAAGCGCTGCGGGTTCTCGTGGGTGCTGCTCCCCGAGGTGGCGGCGCTCGAGGAGGCGCGTGACGGCGTGCGAGCCCTCGAGGACGCGAGCATGACCGTCGCCGAGATCATCGTGAACCGCGTCGCGCCGCCAGCGTCTGGCCGCTGCGACTTCTGTAGCGCGCGGCGCCGCAGCGAGGCCGGCGTGATCGCCGCGACACGCGCCGCCTTCCCCGGGCGTTCGCTCGTCGCAGCGCCCGATCTTGGCGCCGAGCCGCGAGGCGTCCCCGCGCTTCGTCGGTTCGCTCGAACTATCAAGTTGGGAGGACCCCTGCGGCTTCGCCACTTGGGGGGACCCCTCCGGCTTCCCCCCAGACCCCATCACTTGGGGGGACCCCTGCGGCTTCCCCCCAAACCCCAACTGGGGGGACCCGTTCCGCTTCCCCCCAAACCCCCCTCTTCGCGGCGCGCCCGACTACCGAAAGACCCAGAGTGCGGGGCGGATCACGGGTGGTTGGAGGCGCTGGCGCCGAGAGGGTTGAGGCTGCTCGTCGTCGCGGGCAAGGGCGGCGTGGGCAAGACCTCGTGCGCGGCGGCGCTCGCTCTCGCCCTGACCGAGCGTGACCACGATCAGCGTGTGCTCCTGCTCTCGGTCGACCCCGCGCACTCACTCGCCGATATTCTCGAGTTGGGGGGACCTGTCGGGACGTCGATCGCGAATCCGGTCAGAGTGGACGGAATCGACGTCGTGGAGCTCGACGCGCAGGCCGCGTTCGCACAGCGTCGCGCGCGGTATCGCGACGCTGTCGACAAGCTCTTCGACGGGCTGCGCGGCGGCTCCAGCTTCGACGCGACCTTCGATCGCACCGTGGTCCAGGACCTCGTCGATCTCGCGCCATCGGGACTCGACGAGGTCTTCGGCATCGTCGGCGTCATCGAGGCCCTCTTTCCTGCCGCCGGCGCCGCCGGTTACGACGTCGTGGTGCTCGACACGGCGCCCACCGGGCATGCCCTGCGCTTGCTCGAGATGCCGGCGTCGGCCCTCGAGTGGGTCCACGCGCTGCTCGCGATCCTGCTCAAGTATCGAAAGGTCATCGGCCTCGGCGAGTTCGGCGCCGACCTCGTCGAGATCGCACGCGACTTGCGACGACTCAAGGCGTTGCTCGGCGAGCCGCGCCAGACGCGTGCGGTGCTCGTCACGCGCGCCGCCGAGATGCCGCGACTCGAGACGGCGCGACTGCTCGCCGCCCTGACGCGGCTGCACGTATCCGTCAGCGGGATCGTGGTCAACGCCCTGACGCCGCCGGGGTGTCCACACTGCCGCCGCGCGGCGACCGCGGAGTCCCGCGCGCTCGACGCGCTCCGGCAGGCGCGGCGGCCGCCCAAGCGGTGCGCTATCATTCTGGCGCCGGCCGAGGCACCTCCGCCGCGCGGGGCCGCCGCGCTCTCGCGCTGGCGTGACCAGTGGATTCCGGACCGCCGATGACGGACGCGAACGGCACCGCCACCTACGTCTACTGCCTGCTGAGCGCGCGGCGCTCGCCGCCGCGGGCCCGCGGGCCGCGTGGTCTCGCCGGGACCGGGCCCGTCCGCGCGCTCGACGTCGACGACGGGTTGCGCCTGATCGTCGCCGACGCGCCGTTGAGCCGATACGGCAGCGAGCCGATCGAGCAACACCTGCGCGACCTCGGCTGGGTCTCGTCGTGCGCGGTCGCCCACGAGCGTGTCATCGAGCACTTCGCGCGTCACGGGACCGTCATCCCCATGAAGCTCTTCACGCTCTTCGCCGGCGACGAGCGCGCCGTCGACCACGTGCGGCGCTCCCTCAAGCGCGTGCGACGCGTGCTCACCCGTGTCAGCGATCGTGAGGAGTGGGGCGTGCGCCTGCGGCTCGACGAGCAGCGTGCCCTCCGTCAGCGCACGGCCACCGCGGCCAGAGCGCCGGCCGCCGCCGGCGGCACCGCGTTTCTGCTGCGCAAGCAGCGAGAACGCCAGGCCGTGCAGAACGTCGCCAAGGATGCCCGGATCGAGGCCGATCGGCTCTTTACCGCGCTGGCCCATCGCGCCGACGACGCGCGCCGCCAGACTCCGAGCCAGGCCGGCACCGGCGTCAGCGTCGCGCTCGACGCGGCGTTCCTGGTGCCGACCAAGCGCGCCGCGGCCTTTCGAGCCGCCGTGAAGTCTGCCGCCGCGACGCTCGAGCCTCGCGGCTTCGACGTGACGCTGACCGGGCCCTGGCCGCCCTACAACTTCGTGGGTGACCCGACGTGAAGAAGGCGCGCGTCAGCAAGGCGCAGCAGATCCTGGCCGAGGCCGACCCTTCGCTGCTGGATCTCGTCGATCACGTCCTCAACAAGGGCGTCTTCATCGAAGGCGAAGTGATCCTGGGGCTGGCCAACGTCGACCTCGTCTATCTTCGGCTCTCGGCGCTGTTGTGCGCGGCCGATCGCCTCGCCAAGCGATGAGCCTCTATCTCTACGCGCTCGTCGGCCGGCCCGTTCGCCGGCCACTCGGTCGCGGTCTCGGCGGTGAGGCGCTGAGGCTGATCGAGGTCGCCCGCCTGCTCGTCGTCGCCGGCCGCATCGACAACGCGCCGCGAGTGACGCCGACCGCGCTTCGTCGTCACGACGCCACGGTGCGGCGCCTCGCCGGCCGCACCGACGCCGTGCTGCCGATCCGGTTCGGCACCGTGGTCGGTGACCGGCTCGCGCTGGCCCGCGCACTGGCGCCGCGGGCCGCCGGGCTACGCGAAGCGCTGGCGCTCGTCGCCGGCCACGAACAGATGACGCTGCGTGTGTACGGCGAGGCCGTGACGACGTCGGACGAGAGCGCCACCGAATCGGCGGGCGCCGGCCAGCGCTATCTCGAGCGGCGCCTTCGCGCGCGGCGCGCGCCCGAGGTCGATCCGGTCCGTCGCGCGCTCCGCGGACTCGTCAGCGCCGAGCGGATCGAGCGCCACGAGCGGCCGCCGTTGCTGGCCAGCGTCTACCACCTCGTCCGGCGCGGCGACAGCAAGCGCTATCTGGCCGCGGTCGCCGCGGCCAGCGCTCGGCTGGCCGGCGTGCGTGTGAGCCCGAGTGGTCCGTGGCCGGCCTACGCGTTCGCGCCGGACGCCGTGGCGTGAAGAAGCGCCGCACGACACCGCGCCGCCGCCCGGCTAGCCGGCCGCCCCTCATCGCCCGTGAGGTGCGTGACATCGAAGCGTTGCGCGAAGAGCTCGAGCGGCGCGTCGACGGCGTGACCTCGCGCTGGAATGCCAATCCCGAGGACGTGCAGCGGTCCGTCGCCAAGCTGGTGCTGACGCTCGTCGAGTTCCTGCGCAAGCTGTTCGAGCGGCAGGCGCTGAGACGCATGGAGGCAAAGACGTTGACGCCCGACCAGACGGAAGCGATCGGTCTCGCGCTGATGCGTCTGGAGGAGACCATCCAGGACATGGCCAAGCGCTTCGATCTCGCTCCCGAGGACCTCAACCTCGATCTCGGTCCGCTCGGGCGCCTCACCTGACGCACCGCGGAAGCGTGACCCGCACCACTCTGGGGAAACTTTTTCACACACAGCGTGCGTCGCTCGTCAGCGAAGCACGATCGGACGCCGGGTTGCAGCGTGGCGGTCGTCTTGCACGCCTTCTCCCGACTTCCGGCCGCCAACATGAACGCTGGGAGTCTGGAGGGGCGATCGATGCAAGCGCCAGAGTCTCTCGATCAGTTGCGCGCACTCGGTCGGATGGTCTGGCTCGGCCCCGCTCGTGGCTGGGTGGCCGAACCCGAAGAAGTGATGGGAGCCCTATCGCACGATGGCTTTCAAGAGGTAAAGTACGAAACGGCGCGCCTGCCACGGCGGCCGCCGACGGGCGGCGTGTGGCAGGGGCTGAATCCGCGCACCGGCGCGGTGGCTTCGGCGATCTGGGTTGCTCGGGCGCAGTCAGAACGACCGCTGATGTTCATCGACATCGACGGGACCGCCATCACGGGATGACCGCGCGGAGATCAGGCATGGATGACTGGTGGTCGGTGGACGACGAAATCCTCGCCTGTCTCGCGGTGAATCCCTACCTCACACCGGCCGAGCTCGGCCACAAGCTCGGCATGAGCGAGCCCGCGACCAGTTCGCTACTCGCGCTGCTCGCCGCCGAGGGCAAAGTCCGGCTCCGGACGGTGGAACGCGCCGACTCCCCGGATCGTTAGTACACTGGCGTGGCGTTCAAGCCACGCCAGAGGGGGTCACGTCATGCGCAGCACACTCGTCCGGGGGTTCGTCCTCGCGCTGCTCGCCGGTGTCATGCTCACCGGGACGGCCGGGGCGCTCGGCGTCGGAGACAAGGCGCCCGAGTTCGCGCTGCCGGCCGCGGGCCAGCAGCAGCCGGTGAAGCTGAGCGATCTGCTCGGCAAGGGCCCGGTCGTCATCTACACGGCCATCCAGGTCTTCACACCGACGTGAATCAAGGAGATCGCGGGCTTTGAAGCGGCACTGCCGCAGTTCAAGGCCCTCAACGCCCAGGTGGTGGGCGTCAGCGCGGATCACGTCGCAACCCTCAACGCGTTCGTCAAGGAAAACCACACGCAGCACCTGCTCCTCTCCGACTTCCGCCGTCAGATGCTCCCGCAGTACGACGCGATCGTCACCGATGAGAAGAGCCCGATCTACCGCTACGCCAAGCGCGCGTACTTCATCCTCGACAAGAACGGCACCGTGAAGTACACGAAGGTGATGGACAACCCCCTCGACCTGCTGGACGCCAACGAGGTGCTCAGGCAGATCAGAGAGTCTGGCGCGGCCTCATGAACACGGTGATCGGCCTGGCGCTGGCGGCAGTGCTCGCGTTCGCGACTGCTGCTAGCGCCGCCGGTCACGACTTCGCCGCGGTCGGGTTCCAGCCCTACGACCCGCCGAAGCCGGCACCGGCCTTCGCGCTTCCCGATCTCGACGGCAAGACCACGAAGCTGGAGGACTTCCGGGGCAAGGTGCTCCTGCTGTTCTACTGGGCGACGTGGTGACCGACCTGCCGGGAGGAGTTACCTTCCGTCAACCGGATGTACAGCGAGCTCAAGGCCAAGGGCCTCGAAGCTCGGCTGATCGCGTTTCGCGAGAGCGCCGACCTCGTTCGCCGCACGGTGAAGGAGCGCGGCTACGTCGTTCCGTCGCTGCTCGACGCCAACGGTGACGTCACCGGCCGCCTCTACGGCGTGTTTGGCCCGCCCACCGTGTATTTCGTCGATCGCCAGGGGCGACTGCTGGCTCGCGGCGTCGGCCCCCACGACTGGGCGGCGCCGGCCACGCGCGCGCTCATCGAACGCCTGCTGAACGGCAGCTGAGCGACGCGCCACATCACGGCGCGACCATGATGCGGCCTTCGACGGTGGCGGTCACGAGTCCGCGAGCGCGGACCGCGCGGCTGATCGTCTCGGCGATCAACTCGCGCGTCACGCCCGTCCCGTTCGCCAGCATCCCGTAGCCATCGCCCCCGCTGTAGACGAAGTCGCTCGTCGCCGCGGTGTACACGGTGTCGTCCGGCGCGATGGAAGCGCCGCTCGTTCGCGTCACGGCCACGACGCGGCGGCCGGGCGGCCGGCGCGGATCGAACGTGTAGCGCAGGCCCGAGACCTGCAAGAACCGTCCGACCCCGTTCTGGAATCGGCCGCCGACCCAGGCTCCCTGACTGACGCTGTTCTCGAGGGCCGCCCACAACGTGCGCCCACTGACGCGAAACGTGACCGCCACGTTGTTGAATGGGAAGACCGCGTGGAAGTCGCCCTCGACCACGTCCCACGGCGGCCCGGCCGCGTACCCGGCGGAGGGACGGCGCAGCCGACGGTCGGCCGGCTGGTACGTGGACGGCACGTCGTCGCGCAGAGCGCCCGACACGTCGAACGCGAAGTCCGTTCCGTAGGAGGCGCGGAGGGCGTCGGTCTCGAGGTTGCCCAGGCGCGACTCCTCCTGGCGTGAACGGTCGAGACGCACCGCCGCGGCGCCGACCGTGACGTCGAAGAGCGGCCGGCTCCGGGCGTGATATTCCTCGATCAGCGCCTGCACCGTGGGATCGGGGCGCACGGCGTCGGTCCACGGCCGCTTCTGAACGGCGGCCTTGCCCACGACGGCACGGGCACGCCGATCGTAGTCGACGGTGACCACCGCGTACTCCACGCCTTTCGAGCGGTTCTCCACGACGAGCACGCCGTTGATCACCGTATTGACGGTCATGTCGGTGTGATCGCCGATGAGGACGTCCACGCCGCGTGCCCCGCGCGCCATCTCCACGATCGCGCCGCGTGGCGTGCCATCGGGGGCGACGGCGATGGCGCCCACGTGGGCGAGGACGATCACGACCTCGGCGCCACGGGCACGGAGCGCACGGGCCTCGGCGTTCATCGCGGGCACCGGCGGGAAGAACTGGAACTCGCCGGTGCGGCCGAGGGCAACGACGGCGGACGTCTCCGGGTTGCCGATGCCGACGACACCGACCTTGATCCCATGGAGCGCGGTGAGCCACGACGGCGGCACGAGCCGGGTGCCGTCCGCCGCGACGATGTTGGCGGCGACGTACGGGAAGCGGGCGTGCGCCATCAGCGCGCGCAAGTGGCCGACGCCCCGGTCGAAGTTGTGATTGCCCAGCGTATCGACGTCGATGCCCATGAGGTTCGCGGCCAGCACGGCGGGGACGTCGTCGAAGAACGCCGACAGCGGCGGCGTCGCGCCGAACGCGTCGCCGGCGGTGACCACCAGCGTGCCGCCGGGATTCGTCGCGCGCTCGGCGTCGAAGTAGGCCTTGAGCGCGGCGGCGCCACCAACCTGGCGCGTCTGACCGCCCTCGACGACGCTGACCGGCTCGATCTGGCCGTGCCAGTCGCTGATGTCGACGATCGTGATTCGCGCGACGTCGGGCGTCCCGGGCTCGAGGCGCGCGCAGGCGGCGAGCGCCAGGACGAGGGCGAGGCGGAGCACGAAGGTGCGTCGCACGCTGAGCTAGGCGCGCGTGAAGAAGAGGGCCCAGGTCGCGCGCAGCGTCCACATCGAGAGCATGAAGCCGCCAGCAACGGCAAGAGCGACACCGCCCACGAGTCTCACACGTTCCTGCAAGACCTGGGTCCGGGGGTCGCCGCGCGCCATCAGCGTGCCGGCGACGGCGAGTGGAACCACGAGGCCGAGGCCGTACGCCATCAGGGTCACCGCGCCCAGCCACGGGCTCTGGCTCGCGGCGACCCAGCCGATGATCAACGCGTACGCGGACAGTGGGCTGAAGATGGCCATCGTCGCACCGAAGGCGAGCGCGATGATCAGCGCGCGGCGCGACAGGCTGCTCGTCCCCGGTCCCGTCGGCACGGTGCGGACCTGGGGCAGCAGCGGGCGGATCACGCCCAGCTCACCGAGCGCGACCACGAGCGCGAGCACCCCGACGACCGTCAGCGCGATCGACGCAATGGCCTCTCGCGCCCACGGCGTCGTCACCTTCGCCGCCACCGCGGCGCCGGCCCACGCCATGGCCGCGCCGAACGCGCCAAGCACCAGGACGAGCGCGGCCGTGAAGATGCCGAACGTCCGCAACCACTGCCGTTTCGTTTTCGCCTCCTGAACCAGGGGCGTGATCGTGAAGATCATGGGCGTCCATCAGGGGACGCAGATGCGACTGACCCCCGACGTGAAGGCGAGCAGGACGGCGACGGAGGCTGTCACCACCGGGACACGCGGATCGACGAACAACCGGATGAACCCTTCGTAGGCCGCCTTGAAGCCCGGCCAGTTCCAGGCGTATCCGAGCACTGCGCCGCCGAGCGTGGCCACGACGAACGCGGTCGTACGAGCGCGCATGCATCCTCCTCGACGCCCCTTACGGCGTCTGACCATCCCACGATGCCAACTCAACGCACGATGTTCGATCAGCGCCGGGTCGGCTCGGGCCCGACGCGAACGATCACCTTGCCGAAGTTCCGGCCCTCGAGCAGGCCGATGAGCGCGCGCGGCGCCTGCTCGAGCCCATCGACGACGTCCTCACGATAGCGGACGCGGGCCTCCCGCACCCAGCGCGTCATCTCCGTCAGGAAATCGGCCTGACGGTCGGTGTGATCGGAGACGATGAAGCCGCGCATGCTGACGCGGTTGACGAGAACTGGCCGCAGGTCGGGCCCGCGCACCGGCTCTGTCGCATTGTACTGGCTGATGAGGCCACAGAGCGGGATGCGCGCGCCGGGGTTGACCAGGCGGAGCACGGCGTCCAGGACGGACCCGCCGACGTTCTCGAAGTAGACGTCGATGCCGGAGGGACAGGCCAGGCGGAGCGCGCCCACGAGATCGCTCGTCCGATGACTCACGCACGCGTCGAAGCCGAGCGTGTCGACGACGAAGCGGCACTTGTCCTCGGAGCCCGCGATGCCGACGGCCCGGCATCCCTTGAGCTTCGCGATCTGCCCGACCACGCTGCCCACGGCGCCCGACGCCGCCGACACGACGACGGTCTCGCCGGACCGCGGGCGGCCGAAGTCGAGCAAGCCGACGTAGGCGGTAAGCCCGGGCATGCCGAGAACGCCGAGCGCCGTCCCGATCGGCGCTTGCGCGGGATCGAGCGTCCGCATCCCGGCGCCGGTCGACACCGCGTAGCCCTGCCAGCCATCGTGGCCGACGACGAGGTCGCCGGCCTTGAAGGACGGGTGGCGCGACTCGATCACCTCGCTGACGGTGCCGCCCACCATCACCTGGCCGAGGTCGACCGCCTTCGCGTACGAGCGTCCCTCGCTCATGCGGCCGCGCATGTACGGATCGAGCGAGAGGTAGATCGTCCGACAGAGCATCTGGCCGTCGCCGGGCCGCGGCACCGGCGACTCGATGAGCATGAAGTCGTCAGGACGCGGCGCTCCGGTCGGGCGACGGGCCAGTACGATCTGGCGATTCAGCGGCGTGGTCATCGGCGCTCCTCGGCGCGCGACGCCCACACGGCGTACAGCGGATCGCCGGCCGGCGACGGATGCGCCCACTGCTCGATGTCGGTGAAGGCGGCCGCGGCCGCGAAGTACGCGGTGACGATGGCGCCATGCTGGGCGTCGTCGGCCGCGTGCCAGAGGGCAACCGCCTTCTCGGGGAAGCAGCGGTTGCTGAACGAGACGATGAAGGGCGCGCGCGGCCTCAGGCAGCGCGCGACTTCGCGGAAGACGTCCACCGGGCGCGTGAGGTACTGGACGGACACCGCGCACAGCGCGGCGTCGAACGCGGCGTCGTTGAACGGCAACGACGGCTCGCGATTGAGGTCGTGGACGATGCCCTGACCGAGCTGAGGGTTGTCGCGCATCTCGTCGCGATTCATCCCGAGCCCGATCACGGTGCCGGTGAAGGTTGGCGGCAGATGGCTGCGCCAGGAGGACATGAGATCGAGCACGGTGGCCGACGCCGGGACGAGCGCGGCGTAGAGGCCCCTCAGCGCGGCGATCGCCCCGTCGTCGATGTGGACGACGCGCCGGGGCAGCGCATAGAAGAGAAGATCGTCCTCCTCGTTCATCCGGCGGAAGGCGCCGGGAGGAAACTCGATCGCCTTCGTCACGCCACCACCCGGGCGGCCCGAAGCCGCGCGATCTCGTCGGCGAGACCGGCTTCGCTCAGGACGGCGTCGGTGTGCTCGCCGAGCTGCGGCGCCGGTGTTCGGATCGTGCCGGGCGTGCGCCCGAACCGCACGGGCGTACCGAGATTCGTGAATCTCCCGGCGCGCGGATGCGTATCGGGGACGAGCATGCCCGTCGCCGCCACCTGGGGATCGCTCGTGAGGTCGGCGTAGCGGTTCACGGGCGCGCACAGGACTTCGCGAGCCTCCAGACGCGCCATCCATTCCTTCACGGTGGCGAGGGTGAAGATCGGCGTGAGGATCGCGTTGAGCGCGGCGCGGTGGCGGACGCGCGACTCGTTGGTGGTGAAGCGTTCATCCTTGGCGAGATCGGGACGCTCGATCGCCGCGCAGAACGGCGCCCACAGCCGATCGAGCCATGCCGCCACGTAGATCCAGCCGTCGCGCGCGGCAAAGGCCTGGAACGGAGAAAGATACGGATGGGCGCTGCCGTGACGGCCGGGCTCCTCGCCCGTCGCCAGGAAGATGCTCAGTCGCGCGGCGTGAGCGAGCATCAACCCGTCGAGCAGGCACACGTCGACGCGCTGGCCCTGGCCCGTGCGCTCGCGGTGCAGGAGCGCCGTGACGATTCCCTGCCCGGCCAGGAGTGCCCCGATGGTATCGACGACGGGCGCCCCGGTGAGGATCGGCGTGCCGTCGGGCTCGCCGGTCACCGCCATGAGCCCACCCATCGCCTGCACGAGCATGTCGAGGCCGGGCTTCTCGCGCCACGGCCCGCTCGGCCCGAAGGCGCTCAGCGAGCAGTACACGAGTCGTGGATTCTGCGCGGCGAGCGAGTCGTAGTCGATCCCGAGGCGCTCGGCCACACCACCGCGATACGCCTCGATCACCACGTCGGCGCCTTCGACCAGGCGGTGGAAGACGCGGCGGCCATCGGGATGCGCGAGATCGAGACCGACGCTCCGCTTGTTGCGGTTCACCGTCACGAACACGGCGCTCTCGCCGTTCAGATGGCGCGCGTACGCGGTGCGCGACGCATCGCCGCTGCCGGGATTCTCCACCTTGATGACGTCGGCACCCATGTCGGCGAGGTACATCCCGCACGCGGGCCCGGCGATGAGATGGGCCATCTCGAGGACCCGGTACCCCGTGAGCGGCAAGGCCACCGGGAGAGTCTAGATCAGGCCACGGCCACCAGCATCGGATTTGCCGCCCTCACTGGAATCGTGGCTCGAGGGCGTCGGGCCCGCGCGCTCATTCAGGAGCGCGGCCCGAGCCAGGCTCGCCACGGCACGCACGGCCGGGCCAGGCCGAACTCGAGAATCCACGCGACCCGGGCGTCGTCGGTCATGTTCGGTCCCGTCTGATGGAGCGTGTGCGGCAGGTGCACGGTCGCGTCACCGGCACGGAGCGGACACGCCACAGCACGCGCGGCGTTCACGCCATCGACCTCCATGACGTGAGCGCTCTGGCGGTGGGCGCGCGGGTGATGCGGGAGAATCGGCCCCAGGTGACTCCCGGGGATGAACTGCATGCATCCCATCTCGAGCGACACGTCGTGCAGCGGGATCCAGAAGTGCACCGTCGTGGCCACGCTATCGGGACCGGCGTATGCGCCATCCTGATGCCACGGCGTGGCCCGGCCGTTGTGCGGAGGCTTGAGGATGGCGTGGTCGAAGCCCGTGTGCGCCGCGCGCCCGCCGAGGAGCTCGGCGGCCAGCTCACGCGCTGCTCTGAACGTGGGCGTCCGCTTGAGCGCGGGGATGAGACGGGTCGTCCAGTTGATCTCGGGGATCTGCTGAATGCCGGCATGGCGGCCCTCGTCTCCCAGGTCGAACGCATGGCGACCGGGCAGCTCGTGAAAGCGAGCGAACAGCGTGTTGAGCCGTCGGCGGATGTGGCCGAGGTCGTCCCCGCACGTCAGGCGCTCGACGACGAGGAAGCCGGTCGTCCAGAAGGTTTGAATCTGCCCCGCGGTCAGTGGCAGCATCGCCCCTGTGGCATTGCAAGTAACACACCGCCACCACAGGGCTGCGAGGGCCTACGTGAAAAGGGCCCGACTGTGCAGACCGTCGCATGCCTGTCGACAGAATGCAGACGGTCAGCGAGACGGGGGCGGCGTCAGGAAGCGAGTCGGAGGCCGGAGCGCATCTCGAACTCTTCTTGGTCCAGGAGCGAGCCACTCTGGATGCGATGCATGGCGCCGCAGTAGCGGCAGTGTACGAAGGCAGGCTCGCGGACGATATAGGTGCTGTCACATTTGTGGCAGCGGCTGGGATCGTGGGCGCGCCCGTTACGGCCCGCCCGTGCCGCTCCCGCGGGCACGAACCTCACGATGGTGGCGCCGGCGCGCCGCTCGATCGGCTCGGCTTGCTTCGATCGCCTCGGTGCCTTCATAAGCTCGCGGCAAGCATACAACAAGTCGGTCGATAATAAGGCAATCGCCGGGTCAACCGGCGACCGTACTCATTCGTCATCACCGGTAGGGCTGGACGAGGCCCGCGAGGAGAGCGTGGAGGGGGGTCCGAGCTATGACGACCTGTTCGACGCGCATGCCCGGCGTCTCCACCGTCTGTGTCGGCTGCTGCTCTCCGACCCCCAGGAGGCCGAGGAAGTGGTTCAGGAAGTGTTTTTGAAGCTCCACAAGGCCCAGGGCGAAGGCATGGCGGCCATGTCGTGGGCAGCCTGGCTCACCCGTGTGGCCGTGAACCTCTGTCACGATCGCCGGCGCGCCGGGTGGTGGCCGCGCTGGCGGTATCGGACCGATCGTATCGAGGACGTGGGCCTGAAGGCGCGCGAGCCCAATCCCGAGGAAGCCGCGATCGGCGAGGAGACGCTGCGGCGCATCTGGACGGCCTTCCGTCGGCTCTCCGACCGCCAGCGCGAGGTCTTCGTCCTCCGTCACCTCGAGGGCTGGACGACCGAGGAAGTGGCAACCGCTCTCGGCCTCCGCGCGGGGAGCGTGAAGAGTCACCTCTTCCGCGCCGTACGCGAGCTCCGGGCGGCCGCCGGAGGAAGCTACCGATGAGCCGGTGCCTCTCCGAGCGGACGCTCATGCGTCTCATCACGGGAGGAGGCCGCGAAGCCCAGCGGGCTCACCTCGCCGCGTGTGATCGGTGTGAGGCACGCTATCGAGCCATCGGCGACGCCCTCGACCGCGTGAGGGAGGTACTGCTCCACACCGAGCCTCCGCTCCGGTCGGCGCCCCTGCTCGCACGCTACTGGATGCCGGCCACCGCCGCGGCCGTGGCCAGTCTCGCCCTGCTCGTCTGGGTCGAGATCACCGTGTGGCGCGCGGTCACGCCCGCCCAGCCCGAAGAAGTCACCGCGTTTCTGAGCGATCTCTCGGCGACGATGTTCTCGGCGCGCGACGCGCTTGCGGCAGGCGACGACGGCCTCGCCAGTGGCTGCCCGTCGGATCCTTTGGCGATTCTCGGATGCGAGAGCGACACTTCGAGCGACGCGCCCACTGACACGTACCCGGAGAGATCACGATGACGACGAAGCTCGCCTCGATCCCGCTGGCCCTCATGCTCGCGGCCGCCGCGCTGCTCACGAGTGGGAGCGCCGTCGCCCAGCCGGCCGGCCGCATGGGCGGCGGCGGTGGTCCGATGAGTGACGGGGCGGGGCTGCTGCCGTTGATGCTCCGCTCGGCCAAACTCACGCCCGAGCAGGACGCGAAGGTGAAGGAACTGGTCGCCGCCCGCCGCGCCGTGGCGCGATCGCTGATGCAACAGCTCCGACAGTCCGAGGACGACCTGGCGGGCAAGCTGCTCGCGCCAGGCAACGTGAACTTGGCCGACGTGCAGCCGCAGCTGCAGCACATCAGTCAGCTCCGCGAACAGGTCCTGCGCGACAGCGCGCAGACGGCGCTCGACATCCGCGCCCTGCTCACGCCGGAGCAGCTCGGCCGCGCCGCCCAGGCCAATGCCCGGATGCGGCAGCTGCAACGAGAGATGCGGCAGCTCTGGCAGGAGGGAAACTGACATGCGCAGTCTCGCCGCGCTCGCGTTGATCGTCGTCCTCCTCATCGGGATCGCTGCGCCCGCGGATGCCTGCGGATCGCCGTGCGGGGTCGCCATCGGCCTCGCGTCCTTTTTCTTTCTCAGCGCGCTGCTCGCGCCGTTCACGTACCCGTACGGGTATCCCTACCCGTACTATGGATATCCGGCCTACACGGGATATCCGGCGTACACGTACGCGGCGCCGGTGGCCTACGAGCCCCCGGTCGTGTACACCACACGCGCGGTGGTCTCGCAGCATTCGGTCGCGCCGCCTGCACCACCTGCGGAGACGCGCGTCGTGCATTATCCGCACGGCCGCTACGAGCTGCGCGGCGACGGCGTGAGGACGGCGTACCTGTGGGTCTGGGTGGTGACGGAATCGTCAGTCGCTCCGTCGCTGGCAAGCCTGCCGCCGGCCACACCGCCACCGGGCCCAACTCCGTAGCTGACGATGTCGACTGCGGCAGCTCCGACGACTCGCGTGGAGTCTGTCCTGCAGCGGGCGGAGCTCGAGCTCTGGCGTGACAACATCGACGGCGCGCTCGACCTGCTGGCGCGCGCCCACACGCTCGCGCCCGATCACCGATATGCCGCCCGCGCCGAGGAGATTCGGTCGTGGCTCCGCCACCTCGAAAGCCGTGGGGCGTACGCGGCCGCCTACGAGGAATATTATCGGCGGAGCAAGGGTCGCCTCGACCTCAAGCGGTTCGAGCGTGACGTGCGAATCCTGCTCGGTCGCAAGACGCGGAAGACCGTGCGGCGCGTCGTCGACTATCCGGAATACCAGTGGCTCGAGCGCGAGATCATCGAGCGGCGACCCGCGCGCGTGCTCGATGCCGGATGCGGCGAAGGCCGGATCGCCTTGTGTCTCGGCCACAGGTTTCCGTCCATCCGGGTGACGGCCGTCGAAGTCTCGGCGACCAACGTCGGCATCGCGCGGCGTCTCAATCGCTTCCGCAACGTGGCGTTTCAGCACGGCCTCGTCGAGGACGTGGTCGGCGCCATGGCGCCAGGGTCCTTCGACCTCGTCTACTCCTTCGCGCGCTCCTGCGTACGCTGCGACCGGGCGGCCGGTTCTGTTTCGCCGTCCCGATGAACGAGTTGGTGGCCACCGGCCCGGTCCCGGCGTTCCAGCCAGTGGCCGGCGTGGCCGGCCACGTCCGCGTCTTCACCGAGGTTGGCCTGCGCGAGCGGTTCGGGCGCCTCCCGGAGTTCTCGCTCACGAAGCTCCCCGGACGCTGGCGGCCCGGGCGGTACCCGGCCACGATCGCGCCGCTCGAGTACGGAGCGTTCTTCGTCGCGGTGTCGGCGCCGTGAAGGAGATCCTCTCCGGCACCGCCATCTGGCGTTTGCTGGTGGGCGCGATGGCGGTCGCGCTCCTCCTGGTGTTGCACACCGTCTTTCGCTAGTCACGCCCTTCCACGCGGCGGGCGCGCGCTGTATAGTGCCCGCCACCCGAGCCCACGATCATGCTCTTCGACGAGCCGACGTCAGCGCACCGCATACTGGTCTCGCGTCGATGAGCACGCCCCGGCTCGGCGTGGGGTTCAGTCGCGGCGTCGGGCCCGCGGAGATCGTGGAGGCCGTGAAGCTTGCCGAGTCGCTCGGCTACGAATCGGCGTGGATGGCCGAGGGCCACGCCGGCGACCAGTTCGCCGTGCTCGGAGCGGCGGCGGCCGTGACGACCCGCATCCGTCTCGGGACGAGCATCAGCAGCGTGTTCGTCAGGACCGCGCCCACCATCGCCATGGCGGCAGCGACGCTCGACCACCTCTCGGCCGGGCGCTTCGTCCTCGGACTGGGCACGAGCCACCGCGAGCAGGTCGAGCCCGAACACGGCGTGCCGTTCACCGAGCCGACCGCTCGACTGCGCGACACGATCGCCATCGTGCGCGCGCTCGTGCGCGACGGATCGGTCACGCACCACGGCCGCGTGGTGACGATCGAGCGCTTCGATCTCTGGTTCACACCCCGCCGGCGCGAGCTGTCCATCTATGTCGCCGCGCTCTTTCCGAAGATGCTGGAGATCGCCGGCGAGATTGCCGACGGCGCGCTGTTGACGTGGCCGACGCTCGACGCGCCACGGCGCGCCGCTGAGCACGTCGCGCGCGGCGCCGCGCAGGCCGGGCGGCGGCCGGGTGAGATCGCCTCGCTCATCCCCTGCGCGGTCGCGCCGAGCCGCCGCGAGGCGCTCGACGCCCTCAGGCCCGCGGTGGCGCTCTATGCGGGATTCTTCCCGCGCTACAACCGCCTGCTCGCCGACGGCGGCTTTGCCGACGAGGCGCGCGCGATCAAGCAGGCGTGGGATCGTGGCGACCGCGACGCGATTGCTCGGCTCGTCCCCGATGCGATGGTGGACGCCGTCACGATCGCCGGCACGCCGGCCGAGTGCCGGGATCGTCTCGCGCGCTACCGTGCCGCCGGCCTCGATCTGCCGATCATCAGCCCACGTCCGGCCGGCCCCGACCCTCGCGCCAGCGTGCTGGACACGATCCGCGCGCTTGCCCCGACGGGATGAATGCGGTATCAGCGAGAGACACGGAGGAATCCCCCATGCCGCGCTCTATAAAGGTCGCCGCCGCCCAGATGGGCCCCAACCAGGACGGAACGCCGCGGGAGGCGATCGTCGAGCGGATGCTTGGCCTGCTCGACCAGGCGATCCGCGACGACGTCGAAGTCATCGCGTATCCCGAGATGGCGCTGACGACCTACTTCCCCAAGCGAATCCGCACCGACTTCGATCAGTTCTTCGAGACCGAGGTGCCGCCCAAGGCGCTCGAGCCGCTGCTGCGCCGGGCTGCCGAAAAGCGCGTCGCGGTCCACGTCGGGTTCTGCGAGAAGGCCGACGGCAAGTACTTCAACACGGCGCTCCTCACCGATCGCGACGGCCGGCTGGCCGGCGTGTTCCGGAAGATCCACCTGCCGGGAACGAAGGCCGTGGACGGATTCGCCCAGGTCTACGAGCCTTATTACTTCGCCCACGGCGACACCGGCTACGAGGTCTTCGACTGCGCCGGCGCGAAGGTCGGCATCGCCATCTGCCAGGACCGCCGCTATCCGGAGAGTTATCGCTGTCTGGCGCTCCAGGGCGCCGAGCTGATCCTGATCGGTTACAACACGCCGATCTCCGCGCTCGCGCTCGACCTCAACGAGCTGTGCATGCGCTCCGGCGCCTACGCCAACCTCTGCTTCGTCGTCGGCGTGGCCAAGGCCGGTATCGAGGACGGCGTCGAGCTGATCGGCGGCTCCTGCATCATCAACCCGCTCGGCCAGGTGCTCGCGAAGGCGGCGACGACGGGCGATGAGCTGATCGTCGCCCGCATCGACCTCGAGCAGATCGCGCCCGTCAGGAAACGCTGGAACTTCCTCGGCCGGCGCCAGCCCCAGCACTACGGTCGGTTGCTCATGCCTGTCACCGAGAAGGAGACCCACCGGTGAGCGCGGCGGGCGTCGACGTCGTCGTCAGTGGTGGGCGTGTCGTCACCTCGACCGAAGTCATCGACACGTCCGTCGCGATCAAGGGTGGTCGGATCGTGGCCCTCGGCGAGTCGACCGCGCTGCCGCGCGCCGACCGCGTCATCGACGCGACCGGCAAGTACGTTCTGCCCGGATTGATCGACTGCCACCTGCACGTCGGCCCCGAGTACGACGACTGGCGGACGGCGCCGCTCGCCGCCGCCCGCACCGGGCTCACCACGCTCCTGCCCTTCGTCGTGTACGACGACGGCGAAAGCGTCCCGGCGGCCGTGAAACGGCTGCGCGAGGAGGCCGAGGCGCTGTCAGTCCTCGACTTCGGCATGCACATGATCCTCAATCACGAGCCCCACGTCCTCGACGGCCTCGCCGAGGCGGTCACGCTGGGCGTGAGCTCGTTCAAGCTCTTCATGACGTACAAGAAGCGGGCCAAGCGTATGGTCTCCGACGAGTTCATCGCCAAGACGATGGAACGCCTGGCCGCGCTCGGCGGGCTCTGCCAGCTCCACTGCGAGAACGGCGACGTGCTCTGCTACCTCGAGGACAAGGCGATCGCCGCGGGCCGCACGGCGCCGACCGACTTCCCGGCGACGTGCCCCGACTGGACGGAGGAGGAAGCGATCAACCGCGCGATCCTCATCGGCCGCCTCACCGGCTGCCCCGTGTACGTCGTCCATCTCTCCACCAGGCTCGGCCTCGAGCGCATCAAGCGCGCTCACGCCGAGGGCCAGCGGGTGTGGACCGAGACGTGCCCGCAGTACCTGCTGCTGACCGACAAGGAGATGGAGCGCTGGGGACCGTTCGCCAAGATCGGCCCGCCGCTGCGTCCCGCCGGTGGCCCTGACGGCAACGCGCTCTGGGGCGGCGTCGAGCACGGCCACATCGCCACGGTCGCGAGCGACCACTCGCCGCGCGTGCCGGCGGCCAAGGAGCCGGGACGCAAGAACATCTTCGTGGATCCGCAGGGCAGACCGATCCCGTTCGGCGCGCCATCGCTCGAGACGCTCGTGCCATTGATGTGGAGCGAAGGTGTCGCCAGGCGTGGACTGCCGCCGACGTGGATGGCGCGTGTCATGGCCGAGAACCCCGCGCGGATCTTCGGACTCTACCCGCGCAAGGGGGCGATCCGCGTCGGCAGCGACGCGGACCTCACGATCTGGGATCCGGAACCGGAGTGGACCATCGACAAGGCGCAGCACCTTGGCATCGCCGGCTTCACGCCGTACGAGGGCTGGACGGTCCGCGGCCGGCCGTGGACGACGCTGGTCCGCGGTCAGGTGATGCTGAGCTCATCGGGCGAGCTCGAGCAGAAGCCAGGCTTCGGCCGCTTCCTTGCGCGCGGCGGCCCGCAGCCGCCGCTCGGCGGGAGTGTTCGTTGAGCGATTATCTCGGTCAGCTCGCCGCCCACGCTGCCGCGATCCGGCTCGACGCGCTACCGGCGAGCGCGATCACGGCGACGAAGCTCGTTCTCCTCGACACGCTCGGCGCCATCGTTGCCGGCAGCCGGCTCGACGAGAACGTTCGTCTGGCCCGCCTGGCCAGTGCTCGTGCTCGGCACGGCGCGGCGACGTTGCTCGGGCATGGCTCGCGGTCGGATGCCTTCTGGGCCGCGCTGACCAATGCGACAGCCGGTGTCGCGCTCGAGGTCGACGAGGGCAATCGCCTGGGCGGCGGTCATCCCGCCATCCACGTCGTGCCGGGCGCGCTGGCCGTCGCGGAAGAGCGCGGCCTCGACGGGCGTCGCTTGCTGGAGAGCGTCGTCGCCGGCTATGAGGTCTGCTCGCGCATCGGCGGCGCGACGACCGTGCGGCCCAACGTTCACTCCCACGGCACGTGGGGCGCCATCGGGACCGCCGTCGCCGTCGCGCGACTGGGGGATGCCGCCGCGACCACCATTCGCGAGGTGATCAACCTCGCGGCCTCGATGAGCCCGGCGAACACGTGGACGCCGGCCCTCGAGGGCGCGACGATCCGCAACCTCTATCCCGGCCGCTCGGCGTGGAACGGCCTCCTCGCCGCCGAGCTCCACGCCTGTGGCTTCACGAGCCTGCCCGACGCGCCGTCGGACGTGTACGGCACCATCCTCGCCGACACGTACGATCCCGAGCTCGCCATCGTCGGTCTCGACACCGTCGGCCATGGCGAACGTTTCCGCATCGAGCAGAACTACTTCAAGCTGCACGCCTGTTGCCGGTACAACCACTTCGCCCTCGACGCGATCGCGACGCTCCGGCGCGGTCACCACCTGGCCGCCACCGACGTGGCCAGCGTCGACGTCACCACGATCCCGTTCGGCGCACGCATGGCCGATCCGGCGCCCGCCACCATGCTGGCGGCGAAGTTCTCCATTCCCTACGCGGTCGCCGCGTCGCTCGTGCTCGGGCGCAGCGACACCACGGCGTTCGAGCCCACCGCGCTCGCCGACCCGCGCATTCGCGATCTCGCCCGTCGCGTCACCGTGCGCACCGACGCCTCGATGTCGCCGCGCAGCCTCGATCAGCCGACGGCGCGCGTGCGCATCGCGCTGCGTGACGGCCGGATGCTCGAAGCGGGGACGACCGTCGCGCGCGGTGACGCCGCCGCCCCCGTGGGCGACGACGAAATCGTCGACAAGTTCCTGGCCCTCACGTCACCCGTCCTCGGCGACCGACGCGCGCGCGAGGCGGTGGTGGCCGTGCGCGCGGCGGATACGGTCAAGGACGTCCGCGAGCTGACCGCCATCCTCACGACGGCGTAACGCGTATACTCCCGACATGCGCGTCGTCGTGACCGGAGCCGCGAGTGGAATCGGCCGGGCCACCTGTCTGAGATTGGCGCGCGATGCTCAGGCCGCGCGGCGGCCCGTCAGCATCGCCGCTGTCGACGTCGTGGCGCCCGCCAAGCTCGACGTCGTCATCGACGAGCTTCGCAAGCTCGACGCCGATGCGATCGGGCTGCGCGGCGACATGGCGACCGTCGACGGCCCGGCCCGCGTGGTCGGCGAGGCGATCGCCCGCTTCGGCGGCCTCGACGGCGTCGTCAGCAACGCGGGCGTGAATCGGCCCGGAGCCCTGGTCAATTATTCGGTGGAGGACTGGGATCAGCTCTTCGCGGTCAACACGCGGGCGACCTGGCTCCTGGCCAAGGCGGCGCATGCGGCCCTCACGACCTCGCACGGGGCCATCGTCGCCGTCGGCTCCATGTCCGGCAGCAATGCCCACGCGAACCTCGGCGCCTATGGCCCGAGCAAGGCGGCCGTCATCATGCTGGTGAAGGTTCTCGCCCAGGAATTCGGCCGCGATGGGATTCGCGTCAACTCGGTGTCGCCGGGCATGGTGCACACCGGCATGACCGCGAAGGTGTACGAGGACGCTGGCCTGGCGGCCGAGCGCGCCGGACTCGTCCCGATCGGTCGGGTGGCGACGCCCGAAGACATCGCCGACGTGATCGCGTTTCTCCTGGGCCCCGACGCGCGGTACGTCAATGGCCACGACCTCGTGGTCGACGGCGGCGTCGCCGGCAACTTCCTCGGGCGATTGCCCGGACTGGCGCGAATCCCCCGCGGCTGACCGCGGGTTCTCCACGCGAGCTCTACACGTGCGCGATTCCGCCCTCCACGCCGACCCTTGCGCTCACACGCGGACGATGGCGGCAATCGGCGCGGCCCCCGGCGCGCACTGGTGCTCGGTGCCGCCGGACACGAAGATGGCCGGATCGCCCGTGATCGACGCGATGACGGCTCCCACCGCGGCCCGCGCGTGGCGCTCGTAGTTGATGTCCGCGTCCGACAGCATCGTGTTGCGGCGGCCGCGGATGCTGGGCGTCGCCTCGGCCTTTGCGAAGATGCTCACCACTCGGCGAGCGTCCTCGTCGCCGAGCGCCCCCTCGAACGCCAGGCCCGCGTTGCGGATCGCCGCCCGCACACCGGCGGCGTCGATCGCGTCCTTCAGCACGGCGTGGCCGATGCGATAGTCGCTGGCCACGGCCGGCGAGTTGCCGAACAGCAGCACCTCGCAGTTGCGGAGCTCGCCGCCCGCCGACGTCGAGGCGACCGACGAGAACAGATCGAAGCGGCGGCCGATGACCTCCTCCGTGAGGCTGTTCTCCTTCACCTCGCCGAGCCCGAGCGCGACGCCGAGGGCCGTCGCGCCCCGCGCGTACACCTTGGATCCGTTCGGATCGTGGGTGACGAGCTTGGCGCCGCGCCGGTCGGCATCCGCGATCGAGGCCGGAGTGAGCAACGGCCCCTTGACCTGGACGTAGTGGACGTCGGCGGGATCGCGGATCTCCGCGGCCTGCAGGCACCGGCGGACGGCGGCGGCCACCTCGCGCACCTGGGCCATCGTGCCGACCTCTTCCGCCACGATGTCGCGTGTCGCCTCGACGGCGAGGGCCAGGCGTGGTCCGGCGGATCCTCCACTCCGCTCCGTCCTCGCCGAGCGGGTGAAGACGGTCGCGTGGGGTGACAGCACGCCCTCGGTCCCGCCGGACCACACGAACGCGACGCGCGCCCCGACTTTCTCCGGGCTCATGCCGAGGTGCTTGCCGAGCAGCAGTTGATACGAGAGCGTCGCGTACCCGCGCGTGAAGTCGTTCGCCCCACCATTGCCCTCGGTCTTGCCGATCAGGGCGACGACCTCACCCGGATCGACCTCACCCGAGTCGATGAGGGCGGCGAGGCCGGACACGTCGTTGGGGGCCGCCATCGCGACCTTGTGGACACCGATCTTCATGGGACCCTCCTCCATCGGGCGCGATGCGCGCGCCTCCCCGAGTACCGCCGGCGCCCGACGATGTCAACCCGCGTCCCCACGCCGGCCGGGGCGCCCACGTCGCACTCTCGCCCGGAACGCGGTATGCTTCGCCTCCACGGCCGCCTGGCAGCAACCCACTCACGAGAGGAGACGACATGGCTCAGTTGAAGATCCCCCTGGACGCGCAGCGGTTCGAAAAGGGCATGCGGTGGAAGGATTACATGGCCCAGATGGGCGACACGCGGGCCCGCACCGAGGAGAACTACGCCAAGTCGAAGCTGACCGATGACGAGCGCAAGTTCTTCTCCGGCATCAATCAGGTGCGCTTCGTCCTGATGCTGGCCGAGAACTGGTGCGGCGACGTCCACCGTAACTCGCCGCTCGTTGCCCACATCTGCGAGGCCATGCCCGGTGCCGACCTGCGCGTGTTCCTGCGCGACCAGAACGTCGACCTGCGCGACACCTTCCTGAACAACGGCTATCAGTCCATTCCGGTCGTCGTCTTCTTCGACAAGGACTGGAACGAGATCGGCCGTTGGCTCGAGCGCGCCCATGCCGCCACCGCCAAGACGGTGGGCATCCGGGCCCGCACGGTCGACGCCGCGCCGCCCGAGAAGGAGAAGCAGGACGCCGCCATGGCCGAGTTCCGCAAGGCCGTCCAGAACGAATACGACCAGCCGGGCGGAGGGCTCTGGCGAGCAGCCGCTCAGGAGATCAAGAGCCTGCTCGAGCAGCGGCTCGGGCTCAAGAAGTAACCGCGTCCGAGGTGCACGACCTCGTCATCGACAACGCCGTCGTCATCGACGGCCTTGGTGGTCCCGCCCGATCGGGCGGGGCCGCCATCGATGGCGGCCGCATCACCGCGGTCGGCACCGATCTCGGGCCGGCCCGCCAGCGCGTCGACGCCGGCGGGCTCGTGCTGGCTCCAGGCATCGTCGACATCCACACTCACTACGACGCTCAACTGACCTGGGATTCGTTCGCCACGCCGTCGACGGCCCTCGGCGTCACCACGGTGGTGATCGGGAACTGCGGCTTCACGATCGCGCCCTGCCGTCCGGACGACCGCGACCTGACGCTCCGCAATCTCACCCACGTCGAAGGCATGTCGCTGGAGGCGCTGCGCGCCGGCGTGCGCTGGGAGTTCGAGACCTATCCGGAGTTCCTCGACGCCCTCGAGCGTCGCGGCCTGGTGCCCAACGTCGCGTCGTTCGTCGGCCACTCGTCGGTCCGGACCTACGTCCTGGGCAAGGACGCGACCAGGCGCGCGGCCACCGACGCCGAGATCGCCGAGATGCGCCGCATCGTCCTCGAGGCGGCCCGCGCGGGCGCCGTCGGCTTCGCGACGTCCACGCTCGAGCAGCACAACGGCGAGAACGGTATTCCGATGCCGTCGCGGCTCGCCGACGACCGCGAGATGCGCGCCCTGACCGGTGCGCTCGGCGAGGCGGGGCGTGGCGTCTTCATGCTGACCAAGGGCATGACCTCGACGATCCCGTGGCTCGAAAGCATCGCCGCCGGCAGCGGACGGCCCGTGATGATCGCCGCCATGTTCGTCGACCCCGGAGATCCGACTCGCGTGTTCCGCGAGCTGGACGAGATCGGAGCGGCTCGCGGCCGCGGGCGCGAGCTGTGGGCCCAGGTCGGCTGTTTCCCCCTCGGCATGGAGTTCACCCTGCGTCACCCCTACCCGCTGGAGGCCTTCCTCGCCTGGCGACCGGCCATCGAAGCGGCGGACGGGGCTGCCTATGAGCGGGTGCTGGCCGATCCTTCATTTCGCAAGCGGATCAAGGACGAAGCGGCGATGCCGGGCGTGCCGAACCGCTTCAGCAACAAGACGTGGCCGCACCTGCGGATCCTGGAGGTCACCCGCCCAGAGCACGCGGGCCTCGTCGGTCGCAGCGTGACCGACCTCGCCCGCGAGGCCGGGCGCGATCCTCTGGACGTCTTCCTCGACTTCGGCCTCGACGGCGAGCTCGACGCGATGTTCGACTGCCAGCTCTTCAACACCGACGAGGGCGAGGTCAAGAAGCTCCTCCGTCATCCGCACGCGGCGGTGGCGCTCTCCGACGCCGGCGCCCACCTGTCCTTCCTCTGCGACGCCGCCTTCGGGCTGCATCTCTTCGGTCACTGGGTCCGCGAGCGCGGCGACCTCACCCTGCCCGAGGCGGTCAAGCGCGTGACGGACGACGTCGCGCGGGCCTATCGCATCGAGGACCGCGGCCGGCTCGTGCCCGGCGCGTGGGCCGATCTGCTGCTCTTCGATCCGAAGACCGTCGGCCGCGGCCCCAAGCGCCGCGTTCACGATCTCCCGACCGGAGCCTCCCGACTCGACACACCCGCCGTCGGTGTCCACGGGGTGTGGGTGAATGGCGTCCGGACGGTCGACGAGCGCGGCGTCATCGCCGAGTGCGGCCGTCCCGGGCGCCTGCTGCGCCGCTTCGCCGCCTGATCAGTGCTCCGTGCGCATCTCGGCGAAGACCTCCTTCGCCGTGAGGAGCGCTTCCCGGATGAGCGGCACGCCAACGTACCCGCTCAGGTGGAGGAGCACCTCCACCAGCTCGTCCTCGGTCCAGCCCTGGCGGCGCGCCATCCGGAGGTGGATGCCGAGCTCGGGCGTGCGGGCGGTGGCCGCGTCGGAGACCACGCAGATCAGTGTGCGGGTCTTGAGGTCGAGCCCCGGGCGCGTCCACAGCGAGCCGAACACCGTCTCGGTCGCGACGTCGATGAACTTCTTCATGATCGGATCGGCGTACGCCGCCTTGTTGGCGCGCTCCACGAACGCGTCGCCCAGGAGCTGCCGGCGCAGCTCGCGTCCCTTGCGGTAGGTCTCGGTCTCGGCCATCAGCGCTCTCCTCGGGTTCGACGTCGGGTTCGGGTTATTGTAGGGACCATGATCCACCTTGGCATGTTCACGATGCCGTTCCACCACCCCGCCCGGGACTATACGACGATCCTCGACGAAGACCAGGAGGCCATCCTCCTGGCTGATCGGCTCGGCTTCACCGAAGTCTTCGTCGGCGAGCACTTCAGCTCGTGGAGCGAGCGCATCACGTCGCCGCTGATCTTCCTGGCCACGCTCATCAACCGGACGGAGCGCATCAAGTTCGGCACGGGCGTCATCAACATGCCGCAGATGCATCCCGCGACCGTCGCCGCCCACGTGGCGATGTTCGATCAGCTCTGCCGCGGCCGCTTCATCTTCGGCATCGGGCCCGGTGGCCTGGTCAGCGACTTCGAGCTGTTCAACGTGGGCGACGCCGAGCTGCGACCGCCGATGATGCTCGAGTGCCTCGACACCGTGCTCAGGCTGTGGGCCCAGGATCCGCCGTATCGCATCGACGGGCGCTTCTGGAAGATCAACGTCGAGAAGAACATCTATCCCGAGTTCAAGGTCGGCTACGTGCCGAGGCCGTTCCAGCAGCCGCACCCGCCTATCGCGATCTCGCTGCTCACGCCCAACTCGGCGAGCGCGCGCACGGCGGGCGAGCGCGGATGGATCCCGGTCTCCGGCAACTTCTTCCACCGCCGGTATCTCCGCGGGCACTGGGAGCGCTACGTCGAGGGCTGCGAGGCCGTCGGACGCCGGCCCGATCCCGACGTCTGGCGCGTCTCGCGCAGCGTCCTGGTGACCGAGACCGACAGCGAGGCCGAGGATTATCTGGCCGATCCCGACAGCGGGCTGTCCTTCTACTACAGCTTCTTCCTCTTCAGCTTCAGCCGGCTGCGCAAGGCGCTCTTCATGGTGAAGCCGGACCAGGCGATGCCGGACGAGGCGGTGACGGTGGACGCCATCAAGCGGGGCATGATCATCGCCGGGAGCCCGCGCCGGGTCCTCGATCAGCTCGTGGCGTTGCGCGACGAGATCGGTCACTTCGGGACGCTGCTGATGGCCGGCCACGACTGGGATCAGCCGAAGCTCTGGCGTCGCTCGATGGAGCTGCTCGCGACCGACGTCATGCCGAGACTCGCGCGTCACGCGGGGAGCCACTCAGCACGGTGATGGCGACTCCGAGCAGCACGAGCGCCATTCCGGCGAGCCGCCGGCCGCCGAAGCGCTCACCGAAGATGACGGACGACGAATACGTGAGCACCGTCGCGACGACGCCGAGGTAGAGCGCGGCCGCGAGGCCGAGCCAGGACGCTCGCACGAGCGCTCCCAGCCCGCGCGGCCCGTCCAGCAACACCGACAGCACGAGTGACGGGACCGGTGGAATCACGCTGAGCCAGACGATCAGGCTCAGCATGTCGACGCCGCCGACGCGCTTGAGCAGGACGTTGCGATCCCCCAGCTGATCGCCGAGCCCAGCGTCAGCACGAATCCGACCGCGCTGAGATCGCCGCCGATCGTGAGCGCGATCAGGCCGAGCCCGATGAACGCGAGTGCGATGCCGGCCATCTGTCCTCGCCGAGGGCGCTCTGACGAGGCGACCGCGACGAAGAGGATGGTGAAGAATGCCTGGGTCTGGACGACGATCGAGGCCAGGCCCGGCGGCATGCCGTTCGCGATGGCGAAGAACTGCATCAGGAACTGGCCGGCGAAGAGGGTCAGGCCGAGCGGCACGAGGGCGCGCCAGGCGAGAGGCCGCGCCCACCAGATCGTCGGCGTCGCCGCGATCAGAAATCTCAGCGTGGTGAGCTGGGGCGGCGAGAAGCTGTCGAGGCCGACGCGCGTGACGACGAACGCGAATCCCCAGATGACGGCGACGAGCACGGAGGGCGACGTCG
>Ga0209157_1000775_pt1 | contig 27151 bp, 32 predicted proteins | sample GraSoiAngelo_135_FD_185892 | JGI IMG/M metagenome (GOLD analysis project Ga0209157, IMG submission 185892) | Grasslands soil microbial communities from the Angelo Coastal Reserve, California, USA - 14_0929_05_40cm (SPAdes) (version 2) | ecosystem: Environmental > Terrestrial > Soil > Grasslands ...
TCGCGAAGATCCTGTTCACCTCGGGCTCCACGGGGGCCCCGAAGGGCGTGATCAACACGCATCGCATGCTGTGCGCGAACCAGCAGATGCTGGCGCAGGCCTGGCCCTTCGTCGAGGACCGGCCGCCGGTGATCGTCGACTGGCTGCCGTGGAACCACACCTTCGGCGGCAATCACAACTTCAACCTGCTGCTGCGAAACGGCGGCACGCTGTACGTCGACGGCGGCAAGCCGGCGCCCGGGCTGGCGGAGATCACGGCGCGCAACCTGAAGGAAATCGCGCCGACGCTGTACTTCAACGTGCCGCGCGGCTACGCCCTGCTATTGCCCTTTCTCGAGAAGGACGCGGAGCTCAGGCGCAACTTTTTCAGCCAGCTCGACGTGCTGTTCTACGCCGCGGCAGCGCTGCCGCAGAACCTCTGGGAGCGCATCGAGCGGCTGGCGCAGAGCGAAAAAGGCGGCCGCCTGGCGATGCTCTCGGCGTGGGGCTCGACCGAGACCTCGCCGCTCGCCAGCTCGGTGCACTTCCTCATGCAGCGCGCCGGCGTCATCGGCCTGCCGGTGGCCGGATGCGAGCTGAAGCTGGTGCCGTCGGCGGGAAAGCTCGAGGTGCGGGTGCGCGGCGCCAATGTCACGCCGGGCTACTACAAGCGCCCCGACCTGACCGCGGCGGCCTTCGACGAAGAGGGCTTCTACCGCATCGGCGACGCCGTGAAGTTCGCCGACCCGGCGGACGCCGCGAAAGGAATCGTCTTCGACGGCCGCGTCGCCGAGGACTTCAAGCTCTCCACCGGCACATGGGTGAACGCCGGCGCGGTGCGCATACGGCTCATTGCCGCGGCCGATCCCCTCATCCAGGATGCCGTAATCACGGGCCACGACCGCGACGAGCTCGGCGCGCTCGTTTTCCTCAGTCCCGCCGCGAGGGATCTGCCGCCGGAGGAGGTCCGTTCGCGCCTTAGAAGCGTGCTGCGGGGCTTTTCGGGAAGCAGCTCGACCTGCCCCGCCCGCTTGATGGTCATGACCGAGCCGCCGTCGATCGACGCCAACGAGATCACCGACAAGGGCTACATGAACCAGCGTGCGGTGCTCGAGCGGCGCGCCGCCCTGGTCGAAAGGCTCTATTCGGGCGACGAAAGCGTGATCAGTGCCTGAGAACCTAGGCCGACGAGGATTTCCGCTTCTGCTTTTCTTTCGCCATGGCTTCGAGCTGCGCGCGGACCTCGGCGATGTTGAAGGTGCCGGTGAAATCGAGGTCCTCTTCCTTGTGCGAGACTGACTCGATGAGAGCCAGCTCTTCCATATTGGCCAGCCACTCGTCCACGTGTGACTCGGGGTGGCCGCCAAGGTTGGCTCGAAGCACGGCGGAATGGGTCCCGTTGCCGACCAGTTCCAGAATGCGGCGGTATTCAATCGGAACGTCGGGATCCTGCTTTTCCCAGGCTTTCTGGCCGGCTGCAGTGCGGCGGTAGTTCCGGTCCTTGGTCCCCATGCTCCCCCCTGAGGCGGTCCCCATAGTAGAGCACCACCTAGAAAATACTTCAATATTCCTTAAACTCTTTTGCATCGGCGTTTGTCTTTTCTCGGCGCGGCCCGCCCTGGCTTGCGAATACCCCGACGAGGGCAACATGCCTCTGCGGCGGGCCGTGACAAAAGTCCGCATGCTGCCCGAGATCGAAGCTTGGAGTGCCGCTGCGCAGAAAGCCGGTGCCGCAGTGCAATACGCGCTGCTGCTCGAGCAGACGCGGCAGTCCGGGGGGCGCTGCTACTGGACCATCGAGGTGAGGGCCGACGGAAAGACCTGGCGGACTTTCTACGTCAGCCCGGACGGCAAGAAGCTGCTCAGGAAATGAACTGCCGGTCGACCGGGACGCGCAATCCGTTGGCCAGCCGGTTCGTTTCGTTCGCCAAGCCGGCTACCGCCAGCAGCTCCATGAGCATTGCATCGGTCATGCCTTTCTTGCGCGCGGCCGCGGTGTGCGAGTACGTGCAGTACTCGCAGCCATTGGTGGCGCTCACCGCTACGTAAACCATCTCCTTCACCAGCGGGTCGAGCGCTCCGGGCGCCATCACCTGCTTGACGTTGTCCCAGATGCGCCTGAGCTGCGCCGGGTCGTTCGCCAGCGCTTTCCAGAAATTGTTGACCCAGTCGACGCCGCGCGTGCGCATGATGTCGTCGTACACCGCCTTCACCTCGGCGCTGGCGTCGGCGTATTCGATGAGTGTGACCAGCGACACGTTGCCCTCCATGCGTTTTGGCTATATTAGCAATGTGATCGAATGGCTGGCCGGTCTTGATCCCCAGGTCCTGCTGCTGGGCTTTGCCGTGCTCGGCATTGGGCTCGCGCTGCCGCTCGTGGTCGTCGCGCTCGGCCGCCTGCGGCGGCTGCGCCTCGCCACCGGCGCGTTCTACCTCCTGCTCGGCGCCTGCGTGGTCCTGCTCGGCGTTGCGGCCGGGCTGACGGCGGCGTCCCTGCGCACGTATCAGCGCCTGACCCACGAACAGCTCGCCGCCAGGGTTTCGATCCGCCAGCTCGGCGAGCGCCACTTCGCGCTGACCCTGCAACCGCCCGCGGAGACGCCGCGCCAGTTCGAAGTGCGCGGTGACGAGTGGCAGATCGACGCGCGCGTGCTCAAATGGCGCGGCCTCGCGACGCTGGCCGGCTTCGATACTGTCTATCGGCTGGACCGCCTTTCGGGGCGCTATGCCGACACCGCGCAGGAGCGCAGCGCTCCTCGCACCGTCTACGCGCTCTCGCCCGAGCCCGGGCTCGACCTGTGGACCGTCCTCAGGCGGTACCACCGCTTCGTGCCCTTCGCCGACGCCCTCTACGGCAGCGCCGCCTACGTGCCGCTCGCGCAAGACGCCAGCTACGCCGTCTCGGTATCGGCTTTCGGGCTGGTGGTGCGGCCGGAGAACAGCGCCGCGCGCCGCGCGGTCAGCGACTGGCGCTAGCCGCTGGTAGAATCCCGCGCCACATGAAGTTTCTTTTCGACCTCCTTCCGGTCGTGCTTTTCTTCGCCGCGTTCAAGCTGTGGGACATCTACGTCGCCACCGCGGTGGCGATCGCGGCGACGTTCGTGCAGGTCGGCTGGCTGAAGCTGGCAAAGCGCCGCGTCGAGCCCATGCTGTGGGCGAGCCTGGGGATCATCGCGGTGTTCGGCGGCGCCACCCTGCTGCTGCAGGACGAGACCTTCATCAAGTGGAAGCCGACGGTGCTCTACTGGCTGCTTGGCGCGGTGCTTGCCGGCGCGGCGCTGCTGTTTCGCCGCAACCTGATCCGCTCGATGCTGTCGGAGCAGATGCAGCTGCCCGAGACGGTGTGGTCGCGGCTCAACTGGAGCTGGATCGGGTTCTTCGCTTTCATGGGCGCCGCGAACCTGTACGTGGCCTACAACTACTCCACCGACCTGTGGGTCAATTTCAAGCTGTTCGGCGGGATGGGCCTGATGCTGGTCTTCGTCGTCGTGCAGGCGCTGTTCCTCGCCAGGTACGTCGAAGAGAAGCAATGAGCGTTGCCGAGCGCATCCGGCAGCGCCTCGCGGCGCTCGAGCCGATCTCTCTCGATCTCGTCGACGAGAGCGCGCAGCACGCCGGACATGCCGGTGCGCGCCCTGGCGGCGGCACGCACTGGCGAGTCCAGATCGTGTCGCCGCGCTTCAGCGGCCAGCCGACCGTAGCGCGTCACCGGATGGTGTACCATGCCTTGGGCGAGCTGATGCAGGATCCTATTCACGCGCTCGCCATCACGGCGCGCAGTCCCGAAGAACTGAAAGGAACCCGATGAAGATTCGAATGCTCGCAGTCGCCGTGCTCGCGGCGCCTGCCCTTGCCCTCGCCCAGGCCGAGCCGAAAGACGGCGCCAAGCCGGCGGCGAAGCCCGCCGCCAAAGCGGGGGCGGTCGCCACCGTGAACGGCGTGGCGGTGCCGCGCTCGCGGATGGAGTTCATGATGCAGCAGCAGGCCGCGCGCGGCGCTGCGGACAACGACCAGACGCGCGCCATGGTGCGCGACGAGCTGGTCAACCGCGAGGTCGTGGCGCAGGAAGCGCAGCGCGCGGGGATGGCGAAGACCCCCGAGGTGCTGGCCCAGCTCGACCTGGCGCGACAGGAAATCCTGGTGAGCGCGTATATCCGCGACTGGGTGCGCAAGCACCCGATCACGGACGACGACGTGCAGAAGGAATACGACCGCGCGAAGGCCCAGACCGGCGACAAGGAGTACAAGGCGCGCCACATCCTGCTCGAGACCGAGGACCAGGCGAAGGGCATGATCGCCGAGCTGAAGAAGGGCGGCAAGTTCGACGAGCTGGCGACCAAGAACTCGAAGGACAACGGCACCAAGGACCGCGGCGGCGACCTCGACTGGAACGTGCCGAGCGTGTTCGACCCGCAGTTCGCCGACGTCATGGTGAAGCTCGAGAAAGGCAAGTACACGGAGACGCCGGTGCGCACGCGCTTTGGCTTCCATGTCATCCAGCTCGACGACGTGCGGCAGGTGAAGTTTCCGGCCCTCACCGAGGTGCGGCCGCGCATCCAGCAGCAACTGGTGCAGGGCAAGGTCGAAGGGCTGGTGCGGGAGCTCAGGGCAAAGGCGAAGATCGAGTAGCAGGGTGCCCCAACGCAAGAAACGCTCTTCCGGGAAGAAGTAGCGCCTGGCCGAATCTTCGAGGTCGTCCGCGGCAACCTGCTGGAAGAGGCAGTCGAGGCCATCGTCAACGCCGCCAACGGCCAGCTCGCGCACGGCGGCGGCGTCGCCGGAATCATTTCTCGCGCCGCGGGAGCGGCGCTGCAGGAGGAGTCCGATCGCATCGTCCGCAGCCGCGGCCCGATCCCGACGGGCAGCGCGGTGGTCACCACCGCGGGAAAGCTGCCGTTCAAGGGCGTGATCCACGCCGTCGGTCCGCGTTTCGGCGAGGGCAAGGAGGAAGACAAGCTGCGGCAGGCGCTGCTCGCGGCATTGCGCTGCGCCGAGGAGCGCGGCTGGCAGTCGGTGTCGTTTCCCGCGGTCTCCAGCGGCATCTTCGCCGTGCCGCTCGACATCTGCGCCAGGGCTTACGTGGCGGCAGTTCGGAGCTCGCCGCTGCGTAATGTCCGGCTGTGCCTGCGCGACCAACCCGTCATCGACGCTGTAATGAAGGAGCTTAGGAAATGATCAGGGTCTTTCTTGCCGCCTTGCTGTTGATCCCGACTCTCTTGTACGGACAGAACCTGCAAAAGGCGACGTTCGCAGCGGGCTGTTTCTGGTGCACGGAGGAAGCGTTCGACAAGCTGCCCGGCGTGCTCTCGACCACTTCCGGATACATGGGCGGACAGAAGAAGCACCCCACCTACGAGGAAGTGTCCGCGGGAATCACCGGGCACGCCGAGGTGGTGCAGGTGGTCTACGACCCGGCCAAGCTGAGCTACGAGCGGCTGCTCGAGCAGTTCTGGCTCAACCATGATCCGACGGTGACCAACCGCCAGTTCTGCGACGCCGGCTCGCAGTACCGGCCGGCAATTTTCTACCACAGCGACGAGCAAAAGCGCCTCGCCGAGGCTTCCAAGGCGAAGTGGGAGAAAGACAAGCCGTTCAGGCAGCCGATCTTGACCTCGATCGTGCCGGCGGGCGAATTCTGGCCCGCCGAGGACTATCACCAGGATTACTACAAGAAGAATCCGGCGCGCTACAGGTTCTACGTCACCGGCTGCGGCCGCTACGATCGCCTCGACCAGCTGTGGGGCGCGCTGCGCAAGAAGTAGCGCGAACTACTCCACCTCGTCGATCCAGGCCATCTGGATGGCCTCGAGGATCTTCTCGCCGCAACGCTTTGGATCGTCGCTGAAATCCGGCAGCGCGAGCACCCATTTGTACAGGTCGACGAAGTTCACCGACCTCGGATCCTCGCCGGGGTGCTGATCCGCCAGCGCGATCGCGATCTCCAGGCTGTCGGTCCACTTCATTTCTTCCCCCCTCCTTCGCGCTCGTAGTTGATGGTGTACTTCGGGATCTCGATGGTGAGGTCCTCGGCGCCCAGCTTTGCCTGGCACGAGAGCCGCGAGGTGGCCTCCAGCCCCCAGGCCTTGTCGAGCAGGTCCTCTTCCTTTTCTTCCGCCTCGGCCAGCGATTGGTAGCCCTTGCGCACGACCACGTGGCAGGTGGTGCACGCGCAGGATTTCTCGCAGGCGTGCTCGATGTCGATATGGCTCTCGAGCAGTGCATCGCAGATCGATTTGCCGCTCGGCGCCTCGATCTCGGCGCCCTGCGGGCACAGCGTGGCGTGCGGCAGCACCTTCAGCTTCGGCATCAGAGGCTGCCGATCTTGCGCCCCGCGAGCGCGCGGCGGATCCCCTCGTCCATGCGCCGCCCGGCGAATTGCTCGGTGGCGCGGTTGAGCGCGTCGGCGGCGTGCTTGATCGCGCGGTGATCCGTGCTTTCCACCAGTTTCTCGAGCGATTGCGCGGCGCTCTCGATGACGGACTTTTCCTCCGCCGACAGGAGATGCCCATCGGCCTGAAGCGCCGAGCGCGTGGCTTCCAGCAGGCGTCGAGCCTCGACGCGCTGCTCGGCGAGCGCCCGCGCATGGACGTCCTCCCTAGCGTGCTCGAACGAGTCCCGCAGCATGCGCTCGATGTCGGCGTCGGCGATCCCATACGAGGGCTTTACCGTGACGGAGGCCTCCGCACCCGTGGTAGCTTCTTTTGCGGCAACGGAAAGCAGGCCGTCGGCATCGACCTGGAAGGTCACCCTCACCCGCGCCGCGCCGGCGACCATCGGCGGGATGCCCTTCAGCTCGAAGCGCGCCAGCGAGCGGCAGTCGGAAACGAGCTCGCGCTCGCCCTGCACGACATGGAAGCTCATCGCGCTCTGCCCGTCCTTGAAGGTGGTGAACTCCTGTCCGCGCGCCGCCGGGATGGTGGTATTGCGCGGGATGATTTTCTCGACCAGGCCGCCCATCGTCTCGATGCCGAGCGAGAGCGGGATCACGTCGAGCAGCAGCCAGTCCTCGCCCTGATGCCTGTTGCCGGCGAGCACGTTCGCCTGCATCGCGGCGCCGAGCGCCACCACCTTGTCGGGATCCAGATTGTTGAGCGGGTCGCGCCGGAAGAGCTCGCCGACGGCGCGCTGGATCTGCGGCATGCGCGTCGCGCCGCCGACCATCACCACGCCCTTGATCTCGTCCACCGTCAGGCCGGCATCGCGCAGCGCCTTGCGTACCGGGCCGAGCGTCTTGTGCACCAGCGTCTGGGTGATGCGGCAGAAAGTCTCGGTGTCGAGCGTGACATCGACCAGCTCGCCCGAGGAGAGCTTTGCCGTGATGTTAGCTTCCGAATGAAACGTCAGGAACTCCTTCGCCTCGCGGGCCTTGACCAGCAGCAGGCGCATGTCCCTGGGCGAGAGCGGCGCGAGCTTCGCCTGCTCGACGCTCCAGCAGAACACGCGCTGGTCGAAGTCGTCGCCGCCGAGCATCGAGTCGCCGCTCGTCGCGACGACCTCGAACACGCCGCGCGCGAGCTTGAGAATCGACAGGTCGAAGGTGCCGCCGCCGAGGTCGTAGACCGCGTAGACGCCTTCGGAGGCATTCTCCAGGCCGTAGGCGATGGCCGCGGCGGTCGGCTCGTTGAGCAGGCGCAGCACGTTGAGGCCGGCCAGCCGCGCGGCGTCCTTGGTAGCCTGGCGCTGGGCATCGTCGAAATAGGCAGGAACGGTTACGACGGCGCCGCTCAAGCCGCCTTGCAGGGACAGCTCCGCACGCTCGCGCAGCACTTTCAGGATCTCGGCGGAGACTTCGACCGGGCTCTTGACGCCCGCCGCGGTGCGAACCTGCAGCATGCCGGGAGCATCGATGAAGTCGTAGGGCGCGTTCTCGATGTGCGTGACGTCCTTGACGCCGCGGCCCATGTAGCGCTTCACCGAGACGATGGTGTTTTTCGGATCGTCGGCCTGCCGGGCCTGCGCCGCGTAGCCCACCTCGGCGCGCCCGTCGGGCAGGAAACGCACGATCGAGGGCAGCAGCGGCCGTCCGTGCGCGTCGGGGAGCACGGTCGGGGCGCCGCTGCGCACGGTCGCTACCAGCGAGTTGGTGGTGCCCAGGTCGATGCCCACCGCCAGCCGGTGCTCATGCGGCGCCGGCGAGGTTCCCGGCTCGGAGATCTGCAGCAGCGCCACTATTCCAGCGCCTCGTATGCGAGATCGATCTCGGCGTCGAGCTTGTCCAGGAACATCAGTTTTCTGACCAGTCCCGCCGCGCCGGCATAGTCATTTTTCGCGTCGATGCTTTCGCCGATTTGCACTTCAAGCCTGCCTTTTTCCTCGACCAGGCCCTTTCGCAGCGAGTCGAGCGAAGCGGCATCCTTTGCTTCCACCGCCTCCTCGAGCGATTCGCGCAGCGCCATCTGCTGCACCAGGAAATCGGCGGGCATGGCGGTGTTGGTCTCGAAGGCGACGTCGACGCCGCGCAGCTCGAGCAGGTGCCTGGCGCGCTGCAGGGGATCCTTGAGCGTCCGGTATGCCTCGTTCACGCGCGTGGTCCACTGAAGAGAGGCGCGCCGCTCGGCGTCGCCGGCGTGCGCGAAGCGGTCCGGGTGGACCTTCGCCTGGATATCGCGGTACGCAGAGTCGAGTGAATCGGCGTTCAGCGCAAAGACCGGCTCAAGCCCGAACAACTCGAAATGATTAGACGTTAAAGCTTTCCCCGCAACCGCATTCATCCTTGACCTTGGGGTTGCGGAACTTGAATCCCTCGTTGAGGCCTTCGCGCGCATAGTCGAGCTCGGTGCCGTCGATGTACTGCAGGCTCTTCGGGTCGACGAACAGCTTCACGCCGTGGCTCTCGAACTGCTGGTCCTCGGGGTTGACCGTGTCGGCGAACTCGAGCTTGTACGCGAGCCCCGAGCAGCCCGATGTGCGCACGCCCACGCGCAGCCCGACGCCCTTGCCGCGCTTGGCGAGGGTCGAACGCACATGGCTGGCCGCCTTTTCGGTCAGTGTAATCACGCGACTTTCTTCTCCTGTTCTGCAGCAAGGCCGTGCTTTTTGCGGTAGTCCTCCACCGCGGCCTTGATTGCGTCCTCCGCCAAGATCGAGCAGTGAATCTTGACCGGCGGGAGCGACAGCTCCTCGGCGATCTGCGTGTTCTTGATCGTGACCGCCTGGTCGAGCGTCTTGCCCTTGACCCATTCGGTGACCAGCGAGCTCGACGCGATCGCCGAGCCGCAGCCGTAGGTCTTGAAGCGCGCGTCCTCGATGCGGCCGTCGCTTCCGACCCGGATCTGCAGCTTCATCACGTCGCCGCACGCCGGCGCGCCGACCATGCCGGTGCCGACGGATTCGTCCGACTTGTCGAACGAGCCGACGTTGCGCGGGTTCTCATAATGATCGATGACCTTGTCGCTGTATGCCATGTTCAGCTCCTAATGTGCAGCCCACTGCACCGAATTTAGATCAATCCCTTCCTTATACATTTCCCAAAGCGGCGAGAGCTGCCTCAGCTTTTCCACTTTGCGCCTGATCAGGTCCGCGGCGTAATCGATTTCTTCCCGGGTCGTGAAGCGGCCTAGGGTGAGCCGGATCGAGCTGTGCGCGAGCTCGTCGGAGCGCCCGAGCGCCCGCAGCACGTACGACGGCTCGAGAGATGCCGAAGTACAAGCCGAGCCCGAGGACACCGCGATGTCCTTCACCGCCATGATCAGCGATTCGCCCTCGACGAAGTTGAAGCTGACGTTGAGGTTGTGCGGAATGCGCCGCTCGAGGTCGCCGTTGACGTACACCTCCTCGATGTCGCTGATGCTGCTCAGCAGCCGGTCGCGCAGCGCCCGGACGTGCTCGTTGTCGGTCGCCATCTCGAGCTTCGCCAGGCGCGCCGCCTCGCCGAAGCCGACGATCTGGTGCGTCGGCAGCGTGCCTGAGCGAAAGCCGCGCTCGTGGCCGCCGCCGTGGATCTGCGGCTCGATGCGCACGCGCGGCTTGCGGCGCACATAGAGCGCGCCGATGCCTTTCGGGCCGTAGATCTTGTGCGCCGTGATCGTCAGCAGGTCGGCCTTGAACTTCTGCAGGTCGATATCCACCCGGCCCGCGCCCTGCACCGCGTCGCAATGAAAGATGATGCCCTTGCCGCGGCAGATCTCGGCGATCTCCCACACCGGGTGAATGACGCCGATTTCGTTGTTCACCATCATGATCGACGCCAGGATGGTGTCCGGCCGGATCGCCGCCTTGAATTTCTCCAGGCTGACGATGCCGTTTTCCTCGACGTCGAGGTAGGTTGCCTCGAATCCCTGGCGCTCGAGCTCGCGGATCGTGTCGAGCACCGCCTTGTGCTCGGTCTTCTGCGTGACGATGTGCTTGCCCTTGGTCTTGTAGAAGTGGGCCGCGCCCTTGATGGCGAGGTTGTTGCCCTCGGTCGCCCCCGAGGTCCACACGATCTCCTTCGGATCGGCGTTGAGCAGCGCAGCGACGTGGCCGCGCGCCTCCTCGACCGCCTCCTCGGCCTTCCAGCCGAAAGAGTGTGAGCGGCTCGCCGGATTGCCGAAATTCTCCGTAAGGTACGGAATCATCTTCTCGGCGACGCGGCGATCGACCGGGGTCGTCGCCGAATAGTCAAGGTAGATCGGAAGCTTCATGCCGCGACCTTCTCGGAAGGCCTGAAGTCCTTGATGACCGCCACCGGCTTGCCGCTCTGGTGTGCCACCAGATCGGCAAGCGTCACCGACGACAGGTAGTCGTGCATCTTCTCGTTCAGCGTCGCCCACAGATCGTGCGTCATGCAGCGCTTGTCGTCGTGGCAGTTTTCCTTGCCGCCGCACTGGGTCGCGTCGAGCGGCTCGTCGACCGCGGTGACGATGTCCGCCACCGAGATCTCCTGCAGGCCGCGCGCGAGGTTATAGCCGCCGCCCGGACCGCGCACGCTGGAAACCAGCGTCGCGCGGCGCAGCTTGCCGAACAGCTGCTCCAGATAGGAAAGCGAAATGTGCTGGCGCTCGCTGATGGCCGCCAGCGTGACCGGGCCGCGATTCTGGCGCAGCGCCAGGTCGACCATGGCGGTCACTGCGAACCTGCCTTTTGTCGTGAGTCTCATGATGAGCTTTCTAAATACCCGATTAACGCAGTCAAGTATATCCTATTCCGACCAATTTACTCAACTTAAGTTCTGTTTTTGAAACAGCTATTTGACTGCGCGGAGATGGTCGCGGGCGGCCGCTTCAGCGTCGCGTTCCAGCTGGGCCAGCCTGTCGGTCACCGCGGTAAGCGCGCGCTCCAGCTCCTGTGAGTGCTCTACCAGTTTCTGGATCGCCTTGGCGTAGGGATCGTCCTGTTCCTGCACTACCGCATAAGCGGCAAAACGCGCCGCCTTCTCGGCTCCGTCTTCAACAATCCTGCCGGGGATCCCGACCACCGTCGCGCCCGCCGGCACTTCCTTCACCACGACGGCGTTGGATCCGATTCGAGCACCGTCGCCGACCTTGAAGCCGCCGAGCACCTTGGCACCGGCGCCAACGACGACGCCTTCTCCCAGGGTCGGATGCCGCTTGGCCCCGCGGTAGAGCGAGGTGCCGCCAAGGGTCACGCCCTGGTAGATCGTGCAGCCGTTGCCGACCTCGGCGGTTTCGCCGATCACGACCCCCATGCCGTGATCGATGAACACGCAGCGGCCGATCTGCGCACCCGGATGAATCTCGATGCCGGTCAGCCAGCGTCCCAGCTGGGAAGTGAAGCGGCCGAGCCAGCGCAGGCCGTGAATCCAGAACCAGCGCGCGAGCTTGTGGATGTAGAGGGCGTGCAGCCCGGGATAGCAGGTGAGCACCTCCCAGCGCGTACGCGCCGCCGGGTCGCGCTCCAGGATGCATGCGATATCGTCGCGCAGCTGTTTGAACATGAAAGGATTCTAAGGGTGTCCGACTGATTCGATCAACTATTTGCCGTGGCGTTTCGCGAGCAGCGCGCGCAGCAGCCCGCGCAGGATGTTCACCTCCTCGCGCTCGAGCGCCGGCACGCGCGAGAAGAGCCGCCGCCAGCGCTCGCGCAGGCGCGAGCCCGACCCCGGCGCGAAAAATTCGCTGTCGAGCGCGGCTTCCTCGAGATGCGCGTAGAGCCCTTCGATGTCTTCCACCGTGGCCAGCTTTTCGGTTCTGCCCGGCGGTACCGCCGCGCCGGCTGCGACAAAAATTTCATAGGCGAGCACCTGGACGGCCTGAGCGAGATTGAGCGAGTTGAATTCCCTGCTGGCGGGAATATGGACGAGAAACTGGCACGCAAACATCTCTTCGTTGGTCAGGCCGGCCGTCTCATTGCCGAAGACAAATGCGACATCGTTTGCTAATTCCATGGCGCGGGCCACTGCCGCCCGCACGTCCAGGACTTGCGGCGACCATTCGCGCGGCCGCGCCGAAAGCGCGAAAGCCGCGACGCAGTCTTTGATCGCGTCGTGCAGGCTGGGGTGAATTCTGGCCCTCTGCAAGACATCCACCGCGCTGGTCGCCATCCATTCGGCTTCCGGCGCGGGGAAGCGCTCGGGCGCGACCAGGCGCAGATCGGCCAGGCCCATCGCCTTCATTGCGCGCGCCGCCGCGCCGATGTTGCCCGGGTGGCTCGGCCTGCACAGCACGATGCGGATCCGCTCCATGGCGACAGTCTAGAATACGCGGCCCATGCATCCGATGCTCACCATCGCGGTCCGTGCCGCACGCCGCGCCGGCTCGATCATCAACCGCGCCTCGCTCAACGGCGGCGCGCTGAACGTCCGCTCCAAGCGCGTGAACGATTTCGTGACGCAGGTGGACCAGGCGGCGGAAGAAGCGATCATCGAGATCGTGCGCAAAGCGCACCCCGACCACGGCTTTCTCGCCGAGGAATCGGGCAGGACCGCCGGCGCGGCCGAGTACGTCTGGATCATCGACCCGCTCGACGGCACCACCAATTTCATCCACGGCTTTCCGCAGTACTGCGTGTCGATCGCGGTGGAGCATCGCGGCGCGCTCGCGCACGGCGTGGTCTACGACCCGGTCAAGAACGAGCTGTTCACCGCCTCCAGGGGCCGTGGCGCCTTCCTCAACGACCGCCGCATCCGCGTCTCGAAATGCACGCGCCTGAAGGAATCGCTGGTCGGCACCGGATTTCCGTTCAAGGAGCTGTCGCGCCTCGATCTCTACACCGGGCAGCTCAGACACCTCATCCAGGACAGCGCGGGCGTGCGGCGTGCAGGCGCCGCGGCTCTCGACCTGGCGTATGTCGCCTGCGGGCGACTGGACGCGTTCTGGGAGATGGGGCTCTCGCCGTGGGACATGGCGGCCGGAGCACTCCTGATCCAGGAAGCGGGCGGGCTGGTGGGCGATTTCAGCGGCGAAGCGCGTTACATGCAATCCGGCGACATCAGCGCAGCGACGCCGAAGGTCTTTCCCCAGCTGCTCGAAGCGCTGCGCTGAGAGTTGCTGTAGCATCCGAGCTATTAAAAAACAGCAGTTGCCGCAGTGCTTGCCGGGAGTATTCAGGGGTAGCTTAAAGGAGGCGTCTGTGCGCATGGTCGCCACAGCGGTTTTGGTGCTTGTGCTGCTGCCGTCTGCCCCGGCGGCGCGCTCGGAACAGGCACGGTTGGACAAGGCAGTCGATCTGCTCCAGCAGCAGTCGCAGACCGGCAAAGGCGAATTCATCGCCTTCATCAATGCCGCAGGCAGCGCGTACAGCTGGGTCAATGCCGAGCTGGGGATCAAGGATGCCGGCCAGCGCCTCTTCTGCCCGCCCCCGGGAAAATCGCTTACGTCGCGCGACTACGCGCACATCGCGGTCGCGGAATACAGAAAATCAAAACAGGCGTACGCGCAGCGGGTTGAGTATCCGCTGGACGTGCTGTCGCTTGCCTTGCTAAGGGGGTTGCAGGACACGTTCCCCTGTAAGTGAGGGCCTAGGCGAAATGGCAGGCGACTACATGCCCTTTCCCTACGTCCCGCAACGGCGGCTCGGACGCGGGGTCGGTGCAGACGGCGGGGCGGCCCTTGTCCTGGTAGAGCGGGCAGCGCGGGGCGAAACGGCAGCCGCTGACCGGCTGCTCGAAGTCAAACACGCCCCAGGTGCCGCGCGCGGCCGTCGCGCCGCCGCGGGCGTACAGATTCACCTCGGTGCTGCGTTTGTCCGCCAGCGATGACCACAGGATGCGCGTGTAGGGATGGAGCGGCTGATGCGCGATGCTCTCGGCCAGGCCCATCTCGACGATGCGTCCGAGATACATCACCGCCACTTTCTGGCTGACCAGCTCGACGACCGGGAGGTCGTGCGAGATGAATAGATACGTAAGCCCCAGATGTTTTTGCAGGTCGCGCAGCAGGTTCACCACCTGCGCCTGGATCGAGACGTCGAGCGCGCTGGTGGGCTCGTCGGCGACGATCAGGCGCGGGCGCACCGCGAGCACGCGCGCGATGCCCACGCGGCGCTTCTCGCCTCCGGAGAGCTGCGAGGGAAAGTTCGCCAGCTTGCTGTCCTTGAGATTCACCTGCTCGAGGAGCTCGCGGATGCGCCTCGCGATCTCGGCGTCGCTCGGGCGCTCGTAAACGGTGAGCGCCTCGCGCAGGATGGCGTGCACCCGCATTTTCGGGTTCAGGCCGGCGTCGAGGTCCTGGAAGATCATCTGCATCTCGCGCCGCAGCGGGCGCAGCTCGGCCCGGCTCAGGCGGGTGATGTCGTGCCCGTCAAATACGATGCGCCCGCTGCTCGGGTCGGTCAGGCGCAGCACCGTGCGCCCGATGGTGGTCTTGCCGCAGCCGGATTCCCCGACCAGGCCCACGGTCTCGTTTTCCCTGAGATAAAAGCTCACGCCGTCCACCGCCGGGATCACGCGCTCCCGGCCGGCCAGCATCGAGATCAGGCCAGGACGCTGGCTGTAGTCCTTGCGCAGATCGGTGACGTCGAGAATAGTGCGGCTCATGCGTTTTGCGCCGCCGGATACAACCAGCAGCGCACCTTGTGACCGGGTGCCACCTCGCCGAGCGGCGGCTCGAGACCGGCGCAGTTTTCGCGGATCGCCTCGGTGACGCGGTTGCAGCGACCGTAGAAGCGGCAACCGCGCGGCAGCTCGATGGTATCGAGCACCTCGCCTTCGATCGCCTGCAGGTAGCTTTTCCGGCGTATCGTCTCCGGACTCGGCACCGAGGCAAGCAGCGCCGCAGTGTACGGGTGGCGCACCTGCGCCTGCGGCGCGAGCACCTCCGCGGCGCGACCGGTCTCGACCACCGTGCCGCCGTACATCACCGCAATACGGTCCGCCAGGCGCTGGATCACGCTGATGTCGTGGCTGATGAGGAGCGTGGTGATGCCGGTCTCGATCTTGAGCTGGGCCAGCAAATCCACGATGCGTGACTGGATGGTGGCGTCGAGTCCGGTGGTCGGCTCGTCGGCGATCAGCAGCGAGGGCTCGGCGGAGAGCGCCATCGCAATCATGGCGCGCTGGCACATGCCGCCGGACATGCCGAAGGGGAAGTTGTCGAAGCGCAGCCGCGGCGAGTCGATGCGCACGCGCTCGAGCCAGTGGATCGCGCGTTCCCTTGCCTCGCCCTCGCCCTTGACGCTCGTGTGCAGACGGATGGTCTCCACGAGCTGCGCGCCGATCGTGGAGTAAGGGTTCAGCGCCGAGCGCGGATTCTGGAAGATCATGGCGATCTCCTTGCCGCGCACGCCCTCCATCAACGTCTCGGCGCGCCTGCGCCAGCCGCGGTCGTCCTTCTCCACCGCCGTGATGCGCCCATCGCGCTCCTTGACGCGCACGTAGCGCTCCAGGCCGTCGAGCAGGTTGCGCCGTGCTTGACGCGAGCGCAGCTCGATGCGGCCGCCGATCACGCCCGGCGCGGCGCTGACCAGGCCCGCCGCCGAGAGCGCGGTCACGCTCTTGCCGCTGCCGCTTTCGCCGACGATGCCGAGCGTCTCGCCGGGCGCGACGTGCAGGCTGACCCCGTCCACCGAGCGGATGAACGCGCGCCTCGCGCGCGAGTAGAAGTAGGTGCGCAGGTTCTCGATGGCGAGCAGCGGCGCGTCCATCACTTCCCCCGCTTGCCTTCGAGGAGGTTATTGAGCCCGTCGCCGAGCAGCTGGAACCCGAGGATGGTCGCGAGGATCGCGAGCGCAGGCGCGGTCGAAGGCCAGAAGTTGCCCTGCAGGAAATAGTTCGCGCCGGCCTGGACCATGTTGCCCCACGAAGGCGTGGGCTCCTGCACGCCGAAGCCGAGGTAGCTCAAGCTCGTCTCGACCAGGATCGCCTCGGCCATGCCGAGGGTGGCCTGGATCACGAGAGCCGCGCGGCAATTGAACCACAGGATGTGCTTGAGAATGACCGTGTGCGCCGGCAACCCGAGCGCGTGCGCCGCCTCGATGAAGTTCGTCTGCCGGAGAAACGCGATCTTGCCCGCGATCAGGTTGGCGATCACCGGCATGCCGGTGATGCCGACCACCACCATGACATAGTAGATGTCGGGCTTGAAGCTGGCGATCACGAGCAGGATCAGCACCAGCCGCGGGAACGAGTCGAGCAGGTTGTCGAAGTAGGTGATGATCGTGTCGGACCAGCCGCCGCGGTAGCCAGCCAGGATGCCGAGAACGCTTCCGGCGACGACGGAAATCGTGATCGCGAGCAGTCCGGGGAGGAAGTAGGCCTGGATGCCGAGGATCAGCCGCGCCTGCAGGTCGCGCCCGAGGAAGTCGGTGCCGAGCAGGTGCCCGGGCGTGAGCGGCGCCGCGTTGATCAGGCCGACGTTCATCGCTTGCGGATCATGCGGCAGCCAGCCGAGTGCCCCGAGCAGGTACGAAGCCAGCACCAGCGCCACGACCAGAAGGCCGTAGCCGACATAGACCAGGTCCATCGTCTCCGCGCGCCGCCACAGCGGCAGCTGCGAGGACTCGTCGACGGAAGCTGGGCCCTGGACGTAGCTGCGCATGCGCCCTGATCGAGCTATTCTTTCGACGCGCGCGGGTTGACGGCGGTGAAGACCACGCGCTGCAACAGGTTGCCGAGACGCACGAACGCCGCGGCGACGAGCGCGATGCCCATGATGACCGGGTAGTCGCGGTCCTGCGCGGCCTGCCAGGCCATGCGCCCCATGCCCGGCCAGTTGAACACCTGCTCGACGATCACCGCGCCGCCGAGCAGGAACGGGATCTTGGCGCTCACGATCTCGGTGACCGGAATCAGGAAGCCCTCCTTGAACGCGTGGCGCCACACCGGCGCGCCCTTGGCGCGCGCGGTGCGGATGTAGTCCTCGGCCAGCACGCGCGACAGCTCCTCGCGCAGGTGGCGGATCACCTCGGAGAGCGTCCCGCTCGCCGTCCCGAGCACGAAGATCGGCACGAGGAAATACAGCCACGCCTGCGCCTGCTTCGTGGCCGTTCCCGAGATCAGCGGGAACATGCCGAATTTATGGATGAAGACGTAGACCACGATGTAGCCGAACCAGAACACCGGCACCGCCGACAGGATGTACGCGCCGATGGTCGCCGCGGTGTTGCCGGCGGTGTCGCCGTGCGCGGCGGTGTGGACCGCGATCGGCACCGCGATCAGGAGCGTGAGCACGAGCGAGCCGAGCGTGAGATAGAGCGTGTTGACGCCGACGCGCGCCAGCTCCGGCAGCACCGGCAGCCCGGTGCGGATCGAGTTGCCGAAATTGCCCTGCAGCATCTTGCCGAACCACGCCGCGTACTGGCCGTACCAGGTGCGCGGCACGCCGAGCGCCTCGCGCATGCCGAGGGCGAGCTCGGAGCGCGGCGACTGGCCCTCGAGCAGGACGTTGAGCGGATCGCCAGGGGCGAGGTAGAGGATGGCGAACACCACCGCGCTCACGCCGAGCAGCAAAAGCGCGGTCACGGCCAGCTCGCGCGCGAGGACGCGGCTGACCGGCCTGACCGCAGCGAACTTCACATCACTTCTGCTCGCTGGCCGGAATGAACCATTCGTCGGCGAACGAGAAGAACTTGTACGGGTGGATCTGGACGCGCCGCAGCTTCCTGTGGTACGCGCTGTAGTTGGTGAGCGTCCAGAGAAAGGCGTACGGCTGCTCCTCGGCGAGGATCGCGTGCAGCTTGCGGTTGATCGTGCGGCGCTTCTCGTGGTCGAGCGTGAGCTTGCTCTCGACGATCAGCCCGTCGACTTCCGGGTTGGAGTAGCCGCCGAAGTTGTTCTTCCAGGAGCCGATCTCGGCCGAGTGGAACAGCGACGAGATGTCGGCCGAGTCGTCGAACACCCAGGACGCGAACATGATGTCGAAGTTGTGCTCGAGGAACACGTCCTCCTTCCAGGCCTGCCACTCCTTGAACTCGACCTTGATTGCGACGCCGACGCTCTTTAGGTAGTTCTGGAACGCGAGCACTACGCGCTTCACTGCTTCGCTCTCCTTCTCGATCGGTACCTTGAGCGACAACGCCAGCTTCTGGCCGCCCTTCTCCATGATGCCGTCGGCGCCGGGCTTGAAGCCGGCCTCCGCGAGCAGCGCGCGCGAGCGCTCGGGGCTGAACGGCAGCGGCTTGACGTCGAGGTTGTACGCCCAGCTGCCTGGGGCGAACGGGCCGGAGATGACCGTGCCCTGGCCGTTGAAGAACGAGTCGAGCATCTCCTGGCGGTTGACCGCGAGCGCGATCGCCTCGCGCACGCGCCGGTCCGCGAGCAGCGGGTTGCGCACGTTGTAGCCGAAGAACGAGTACGACAGCGCGTTGTAGGGCTGCAGCACGAAGCGCTTGTCGCCCTGCACCTCGGGCAGGTTGCGCGGGTTGACCAGCACGATCATGTCGACGGCATTGAACATCAGCGCCTGGGCCATGATGTTCTGGTCGGCGAACGGCTTGGCGATGAACTTGTCGATGTGCGCGCGGCCCTTGAAGTAGTCGGGGTTCGCGAGCAGCACCACCTCGCCGTCGCCGGTCACGGTCTTGAGCATGTACGGGCCGGTGCCGATCGGGTTGCGGACGAACGGGTCCTCGCGCGTCAGGAACTGCGAGTTCGTCGGCCCGTGCCTGGGGATGATCTTGAAGCTGAACTTCGCCAGCGCGTTCAGGATCGGCCGCTTCAGCGTGCACACTACCGTGTAGTCGCCGGTCTTCTCGATCTTCTCGATGAACTCGTAGCGCACCTTGAGCGGCGTGATGGTCTTCGGGTGCATCATGATGTTGTAGGTGAACACCACGTCGTCGGCGCTGAACGGCCTCGCCTCCTCGCCTTCGCGCGGGTGCCACTTCACGTCCTTGCGCAGGAAGAAGGTGTAGACGCGAGCGTCCTTCGACGCCTCCCAGCGCTCGGCCAGCTCCGGCACGATTTCCTGCTTCTCGTCGATGCCGACCAGGCCGTTGAACACCAGCTCCGTGATGCGCAGCGAGATCGTTTCGTTGCTGGTGATCGGGTCGAGCGTCGCCGTCCGGCCGTACTCGCTGTAGTTGAGGACGCCACCGTCCGGGCGCCCGTCGCTTTTCGGCGCGGCTTGCGCCGAGAGACATAAAGTCAGTACCGCAATAGTCGCGATCAACTTCATAGCTGCCTCCCTCAAAGGATTCTCACGTCGCCGGCGCTGCGCTGCTCCATGGAGTAGACGCCCTGCACGGCCTCCTGGATCTGGCGCACCACGGGAAACTCGTGGCTCATCTCGAAAAAGATCTCGAGACCCTCGGAGAACTTCTTGATCCGATAGTAGGCCTCGGCCAGACCGGCGAGCATTTCCGGGTCGTTGGCCTCGATCTTGTTCTTGTTGCTCTTGTCGCGCCCGGCCTCCATGTAGGCGATGGCGCGCGCGTAGTCCTTCTGCCGGAGATAGTAGCTGCCGAGCGCAAAGTTGAGCCGCCGGTAGCGCCGTGCGTCACCCGCTTCAATCACCTGGCCGACGCGCGCGAGCACCTTGGCGCACTGGGCCTGGGCGTCGGCGCAGCCGAGCACGATGTCGGCCAGCACCTCCGGGTCGCTGCTGCCCTGCGCCATCGCGGTCCAGGCGCTCTCCGCCTCGGCGCCGCGACCCTGGCGGTGGGTGATCAGCGCCTGACGCGCCCGGGCGCGCTCGCGGTACTGCGCCGGCGCCTGCGGCCGGGCGAGGAAGGCTTGCACGAACGCGAGCGCCTCATCGTTGCTGCCCAGGGCGTTCAATGCCTCGGCAAGATAGTATTCCGCGCTCGGCTTCATGCGCGCGTCGGCCGCGGCCTGCTCGAGCTGGCGCCGCGCGAGCTCGCGATAAAGCTGCGCCAGGTCCGTGAGCAGCGCGAGATCGTAGAAGGAGATGCTTTTGGCCGTCCCCTTGGCGACTTTGAACCCCTCGACATAAGAGGCCATACCCAGGTCGGCGGCCTGCGCCACGGCGAGCGCCTCGTCGGGCACGCCGGCGGCGAGATAGATCTCGATGAGATAGCGGCGCGCGCGCGGCGAGAGCTCGCGTGCGTTGCCCGCGCCGTCCGCCACGCGCCGCAACGATTGCACGTCCACCGCCCGGGCCCGGGCCTGGGCAGCGGCACGCGCCAGCGTGATCTCCGCCGCGCGGTCCGCCCCGGCCGCACCGGACCAAAGGCCGCGCGCCCGCACCGCGTCGCGCTGCGTCCACAAGGCGCTGCCGAGGCCGATGCTGGCGATCGCGCGGTAGCGGCTGTCGATCGCCGGGTCGGCGCGGACCTGCTCGAAGTGCCGCGCCGCCTCGCGCGCGTTTCCGCGCGCGAGCAGCGCCTCGGCGAGGTACAGGCGCGCGTAGCGGCTGTGGCCTTCGGCGCTGGCCTTGAGCAGCTTGTCGAGATAGTCCAGCTCGGCCGCGGCGGCGGTGCGCGCTAGAACTTCGTGCAGATCGGCGTTGCGCAGATAGATCATGCCGAGCACGAGTTGCCCCTGGGGGGCAATATCTTTGACTCCCTCCAGCATGCGCGCGGCCTGCTCGTAGCGGCGCTTCTCGTAGAGCTTCGTCGCCGCATTCACCGGGTCGTCGGCGCCCCATGCGGGGGTGCAGACTCCGAGCACCACTGTGAGTAATATCAACGAGAACAGCGGGCGCACGGCGTCAGTCCTTGAGCTTCGCGACGTATACCTGGTCCCACTGGTCGACCTGGGCGCGGAACGCGATCAGGCCGCCGGGCGAGCAGGTGATGTCATGGTTCATCTTGGTCCCGGTGCGCACGAGCGAGCTCGCGCGGCTGTCGACGTCGGCGATGTAGATCGGGTTGTACGCCTGGCGTTCATCGCGCACGTACGCGATGCGGCGGTTGTCCGGCAACCACGCCGGCCCGCGCTCGACGTCCGGGACCACGTCGGTCGCCACCACCCGCGCCGCCAGCCCCTCGCCCTCGGTCGGATCGGACCCGTCCGCGGCAACCACCGCGATGGCCCAGACCTTGGGATCGCCGGCCGGGTTGTAGTTCGTGTAGAACGCAAGGCGCTTGCCGTCCGGCGACCACACCGGGCGCAGATCATCGTAACGCCAGGTGCTGAACGGCTTCGGCGGCACCGGTGGCGAGCGCCCCGGCTCGAGCACGTAAATGTCGTGGTTCTCGTTGCTGCCCCGGATGACCGCGAGGCGCTTGCCGTCCGGCGACCACTGCGGATAGAGATAGGGTTGCTCGCCGAGAGTCAGCCGGGTCGTGGTCCTCGTGGCGAGGTCGAGCGAATACACGTCGCCCTTGCCGCTGCGGCCGGAGACGAACGCGATCCGGTTATGCGCCGGCGACCAGTGCCCGTGCCCGTCCTTCTCCTTGTCGCTCGTGATGCGGGTGATGCGGCCGTCCGCTTCGCGCAGGTATAAATCGTAGTTGCCCTCGCCGCCGTTGCTCATGAACACGAACCGCTTGCCGTCCGGCGACCAGCTGATGCCGGAGTTGTAGCTCGTCTGCTCCACGACCCCCGGGAAAAAGAACTGGCTCTGTCCCTGCACCGGCGGAGACTGCTGGTGAATGGTCTGGACGACCTCGCCGTTGAGGCGCACGACCAAGATCTCCTTGTCGTCACCGCGCGAACGCTCGAACGCGAGCATGTCGCCGACGGGCGACCAGACGGGGTTCGAGTCGTTGCGTCCGGCGGCGACGGGAACAAGCGGCCGCACGAACTCCGGTTCGAGCCCGGCCGGCTCGGCCTGCTCTTCGGCGAACGCAGGCAGCGCAGCCGCGGCGAACAAGACCAGCAGAGAGCGCACGAGTTCACTGTTCCTGGATCTGGTCGCGGTATCGGCGCGCCGCCTCGCGGGCCTGCACGAAAGTGGGAATACCCTCGAGCTTTTTCGGGAAGAAGTCGAAGTACTCGCGCCACGCCAGGCTCGCGCTGTTCATCACCGCTGGCTGCTTCGTAAGCAGGTACAGCTTGTGGTATGACAGCGCCGTGTAGTAGTAGGTGTCGTGCACCGCTTCGTCGTACTCCGCGCTCGGGAAGAAGCGCGTGTTCTGCCTGGCGGTCTGCAGCGCCTTGATCGCCTTGGCGAACTGGCTGGACGCGGCGTCGCGATCGCTCGCCACCAGGCGGTTGCCTTTCTCGCAATACGCATGGCCGAGGTTGGTGAAGGTGACCGCGAACTGCTTGTAGATGAGCTGCTGGTTCTCCGGCAGCGCCAGCACGGTCTCGAACTCGGCGATCGCGGCGTCGTAGTCCTCCTTGTCGTCGAGGTAGATGTCGCCCAGGCGCCGGCGCGCCTCGGCGTAATCCGGGTGCTCGCGGCCGGCGGCGGCATAGGCCTTGATGGCGCCGTCGATGTCGCCTTTCTGGCGCGCTCGCTCGCCGAGCTTGAGGAAATCCTTTTGCAGCACGATGCGGCGCTCGCCGGTGCGGTCCTCCTCCTTCTTGGTGAACTCCATGACCTCGAAGAAGTCGCGGTAGTCCTCGCCGTAGGTCAGGCGCACGCTGTGAAAGCCGAGCGTGACCGTCTTGCCGCCGGCGAGCGGCGTCTTGCCGACCGGCTGGTCGTCGATGTAGACGCTCGCCTGCGAGGGCTCGGAGTCGACCTTGAACAGGGCATTGTTGGCCGCCAGCACGAACTCGCGCGCCTCGCCGCTCTTGTCGACGCTGATCCTGCCGGCGACCTGCTGGTAGCCATGGCGGTACAGCAGGAGCGTGTAGTTGCGGCCGAGCCGCAGGGGGATCTCCGCCTGGCCGTTGGCCCCGGTCGCACCTTTCCACTCGCCGTTCAGGTAGACGTTGGTGCCTGCAAGCGGGTTGACGTCGGTGCCGACGCCGCCCTTCGCGGTGAGCAGGAAGTAGGTGCGCTGATCGCCCCCCTCGCCTTCGCGCGATCGCACCACGCGATCGCCGATCTGTACTTTCTCGCCTTTTTTGAGCGTGGCGACCTCGGCAAGCGAGCTCGCGTCGTCGCCGCGCTTGACCTCCATCCGGCCGGTCTCGCGGTAGCCCGACACCTTGCCGCCCTCGGCGAAGGTCGGCGTGGTCAGCGTGAACTCGGTGCCGCGGCCGATGCGCCAGTTCCTGCCGATGTTGATGCGATAGCGCTCGTCCTCCACGGCGATCACCGTGCCCTCGAACGGGAAGCGCTCGATGACGTTGTTCACGATCTCGCGCACCGCGCCGTCGATGCCGCGGGCGCTGCGGGCGCGCGCGATCTCCGAGAAAATGACCTTGCCGCTCGCGGTGTGGAATTTGGCCTCGGCCAGATAGCCGTCATCGTCCTTGGCGACGCTGCCGAGCACGATCATGTCCACGCTCGCGCGCAGCGGCGTGTCCTGCCAGCCCTTGGCGGCGATACGGTCGATATTGAGCTTGCGCTGCTTGATCTCGGCCTGCAGCCTCTCTGACGGCACTTCGCGGAATCCCGGGAACTTGAACAACTGCGCCGCGAGCGCCTGCTCGGTCTGGGCCGCGACCTCCGTCAGGTCCACCCCCGGGGTGTTGCCGACGACGCGGTAGATGCCGATGCGGATCGGCTTGGGCGTGGTCGGGTAGAAGTAGCGCTGCAGGTTCACTGGACCTTCAAGCCGGACCGTGGTCTTCCACGCCGCGGGGATATAGCCCGGCGCCGCGAGCGCGATCACGGCCTTGTTGCCCGGCGCGCCGCGGTAGGTGTACGTATAAGCGCCCTTCGCGTCGGTCTTGCCTACGATATTGCCGTCTATGCTCACGCTCAGCCCCGGCACCCCGCTTGCCCGACCGTACTCGTCGGTCAGCGCCTTGATCGCCACCACTGCCTGGCGGTTGAGCGCGACTTCGATCACCTGGCCCGGCTCGAACTGGCGCACTGCGCGGTAGGCGCCGTACCCGGTCTTGGCGACGCTGAGCTCGGCTCCCTTCGCCGGCTGCTGCCTATAGACGTACACGATCTCGCCCTTGTCATCGGTGACGCCCGCCTCCGCTCCCCCGACCGTGACCTTGGCCCCGGGCACCGGCGCGTCCTTCTCGCTCACGCGAAAGGTCACGTAGCGCATGGCCTTGAGATCGGCGTCGAGGCGGTACGTGGCGGCCTGGCCGTCCTTCGGCAGCTTCACCAGGACGGTCGATTTCCACGGCTCGATGCGGTAGCCGGCCATCTCCTTGCTCACCGTCACGTCGATCTCGGCGCCCGCCTTCTTGCGGATTTGCTTCGCGAACACGCCCTGGGCGTCGGTGACGCCGAGCTGCTCGCGGTCCACGACGACTGTCGCCTGTGCCGCCGGCTGACCGTCGATGCGCGCCTTGACCTCGAGGTCGAGGCGCTCGCCGCAGGCGCTGAGCAAGACGGCGGCGAGCGGCACGGAAAGAAAACGCAGATTGGTTGCATTCATGGCGATACCCTCTGTTTTGGTTATGGCCTGCTCACATCGCGGGTGCCTGGATATTCACCTCGCCGGGATTGATGATCTTGTCCTCGTCGCTGGTCGCGCCCTTGATCGACTTGCGCCGGGCCTCGTCGATCCTGCGCAGCTTGATCTCGAGCTTCTTGCCGAACGAGCCGACCTCGACCGTCTCGGTCTGGGTCTCGTAGCCGATGCGGCTCACTTCCACCTTGTAGAGGCCGGGCTTGATGCTGTCCTTGGGCGACTCGAATTCACCTTTCTCGTCCACCGACGCCGAGGCCGAGGCCTGATCGACCGCCGCCTTCGTATTGATCATGTTGACCACCACGCCCTTCGGACTCTCGTTCGGGATCGGCTGCTGTCGGCTGTCGACGAGCTGCACCGTGCCGCGAATGTTGGCGGCACAAGCGGACAGCAGCAGGGCGGTCAGGGCAAGGAGTGTTTTTACGTTCATGGTCTCTCTCCGGTTGATCACCAGCAGGTTAATTAAGCGCTGAGAACAGATCTGTGGCAAATGTCGCATTTCAGCGACAGAAGTAAACTGCCCTGCAATACAGACGAGGAGAGAGCGCTGAAAACCATCTTCGCCCTGCTTTTTACCCTGTCATGCGCGCCAGTTTTCGGGCAGCAGCTCCCTTCACGGCCAGTCAAGATCGTCGTCCCCACCTCGCCCGGGGGCGCCACCGATGCCCTCTCGCGCCAGATCGGCGCCCGCCTGTCCGAGCTCCGGGGGCAGCCTGTCATCGTCGAGAACAAGCCGGGCGCGAACCAGATCATCGGCGCCGACTACGTGGCGAAATCCGCGCCCGACGGCAACACCCTTCTCGTGTCGGATGCCTCGTCGTTCGTCATCAACCCGCACCTCTACAGAAACCTGGCCTACGACGGCCTGCGCGGCTTCACTCCGATCACCGTGCTCGTGCGCTTCCCCTGGGTGGTCGCAGTGCACCCGTCGGTGCCTGCTAACACATTCCAGGAGCTCGTCGCCTACGCCCGCGCCAACCCGGGCGCGCTCTCCTACGGCTCCTTCGGCCTGGGCTCCTCCGCGCACATCAGCGTCGATTACCTCAAGAAGCTTCTCGGCATCGACATCGTGCACGTACCCTACAAAGGCGCCGGGCCCGCGGTCACCGACCTCCTCGGCGGGCAGATCCACATGATGATGGTCACGCCGCTCCTGGTCGAGCCCCACGCGCGCGCCGGCAAGCTGCGCCTCCTCGCCGCCGCCACCCGCGAGCGCATCGCCCGCCTGCCCGGCCTGCCCACGGTGAGCGAGTCGGGCGTCGCGGGCTACCAGGCCGGCACCTGGTTCGCCCTCGTGGGGCCAGCCGGCATGCCGCGCGAGGTGAGCCACGCGCTGTATGCCGATGTGAAGAAAGTGCTGAACGAGCCGGCGTTCAAGGAAAAATACGTCGACGGGCAGTGGTTCGAAATCGTCGCCAACACGCCAGAGGAGTTCGCCGCGTTTCTCGGAACCGAATACGAGCGCTGGGAGAAAGTCGTCAAGCTCTCGGGGGTGAAGCTCGAGTGACGCGGCTCAGAGCGCTTCGCTCTCCACGTTGAGGGTCATCTCGCCGATGCGCTCGATGCGGCCGCGCAGCTTGTCGCCGGGCGCGAGCTTCGCCACGCCGGCCGGCGTGCCGGTGGTGATCAGATCTCCTGGTCTTAAAGTCAATACATTACTCAAGAACCGGATGTGATCCCGCAGGCCGCAGATCATGTCGCCCGTGTGCGCGGTCATCGCCGGCCGGCCGTTCAGCTCGACCTCGATGCGCACGTCCTGCGGCTCGGGCAGCTCGTCGCGCGTGACGATCCACGGCCCGAGCGCGGTGAAGGTATCGAAGCCCTTGCGGATGTTGCGCGTGTTCTGGCGGCCGCGCCCCCAGGGGTCGCGCTGGCTGATGTCCCAGCAGATGGTGTAGCCGAACACGTGCTCGAGCGCCTGGGCCTCGCTCACGCGGCGCGCGCGCGTGCCGATGACCGCACACAGCTCGGCCTCGTAGTCCACGTCTTTCGAGATCTTCGGCAGGAGGATGGTGCCGCCCGGGCCGATGATCGACGAGGACGGCTTGAGGAAGAACTCGGCCATCAGCTCGTCCTTGCCGAGCCGGGAGCGATCGGGGCCGCCCGAGGCGGCGAGCATCTCCGCCGCATGCGCCCTGTAGTTCGCCGCCGCCGCCCAGATCGAAGGCGGGTTCTCGATCGGGGCCAGGAGCCTCACCGACCCCAGGGGAAAGGATTTGTTTTCACCCAGCGCTTCGCGCGCGCACTGCATGGCCTGCGGCCGGTTGGCGAGCGCCTCGATGACTTCCTGCATGGTGTAGCCCCGGCGCAGATGGCCCGCGGCGACGAGCGCCGCGCCGACCGGAAACACGCGCTCGCCGTGCACGGCGCCGGCCTGGTGCTGGTCGTACTGGCAGAGCTTCATTACGCCTCCCCTTGCATTGTAAGCTTCAGGCCATGCTGAATCCGATCGGGCTCACCC
>Ga0209157_1000777_pt1 | contig 27120 bp, 24 predicted proteins | sample GraSoiAngelo_135_FD_185892 | JGI IMG/M metagenome (GOLD analysis project Ga0209157, IMG submission 185892) | Grasslands soil microbial communities from the Angelo Coastal Reserve, California, USA - 14_0929_05_40cm (SPAdes) (version 2) | ecosystem: Environmental > Terrestrial > Soil > Grasslands ...
TCTCCTTGAGCTGCCGCACCCGCTCGCGCGTGATGCCGAGCTGCGAGCCGATCTCCTCGAGCGTCATCGGCTCCTGGCCTTCGAGGCCGAAATACAGCCGGAGGATGCGGGCTTCGCGCTCTTTCAGCGTCGCGAGGACCGACTCGATCGACTCGGTGAGCGCGTGCTCGAAGATCTCGTCGTCCGGACCGGGATTCTGCGTGTCGGGGAGATAATCGAGGAGCTTGTTGTCCTCACCCGGTGTGAGCGGCGCGTCGAGCGACAGATGCGCCTGAGAGATCGACAGCGTCTTGGCGACTTCCTCTTCGGAGATGTCCATCCCCTCCGCAATCTCTTCGACCGTCGGCTCGCGTCCCAGCTCCTGGAGTAACGACGCCGAGCGCTTGCCGATGCGGTGCAAGGTGCCCGCGCGATTGAGCGGCACGCGCACGATCCGCGACTGCTCGGCCAGCGCCTGGAGGATCGCCTGACGGATCCACCAGACGGCGTAGGAGATGAACTTGATGCCTTTGGTCTCGTCGAACTTGTGGGCGGCGCGGATCAGGCCGAGGTTGCCTTCGTTGATCAGGTCGGAGAGCGAGACGCCTTGATTCTGGTATTTCTTCGCAACCGACACGACGAACCGCAGGTTGGAGCGCACCAACTTGTCCAGCGCCTCCGGATCCTGTTGCTTGATCCGCTGCGCGAGCGTGACCTCTTCCTCTCGCGTGATCAGCGGATATTGACTGATTTCCCGTAAATACTGATCCAGAGATCCCTCGTCAAATGATGCGCGCTTCGCCGTATTCAGTTGCATGGAATGGCCACTCCTCTCGGGGAAGCTACCACCCTAGCGGATCAGCGAACCGAGCCGGCTCCAGCGAATGTCCATCAACCACGGCAGCGCATCGCGGGTGCCACGGTCATAACTGAAATAGACGACGAGCGGGCGTCCCTTCACGGCGCTCTGGTCGACAAAGCCCCAATAGCGGGAATCGGACGAGTTGTCCCGATTGTCGCCCAGTACGAGATACTTCCCCATTGGGACACGCAGCGGACCCCAGGTGTCACGCGTCGGGTGATAGCGCCGCCGCTGCTCCTGCGTCCCCATGAGATACTCGCGCTGCCAATTGAATTCGGAATCGAAGCCGTCGTGCAGTGGGTCGACGCGCTGTACATACGACTCCTCCAGCGCGCGACCGTTCACGTAGACCTGGCCCTGGCGCATTTCGACGACGTCTCCCGGCTCGCCGATGACGCGCTTCACGTAGCTCAGTGTCGGATCCTTCGGGTACGCAAAGACCATCACGTCACCGCGGTGCGGCGTGTGAAATGCCGGCAGCCGCGCATTGGTGCCGGGAATCTGCGCCCCGTACACCGCTTTATTGACGAACAAGAAATCCCCCGCGAGCAGGGTGCGTTCCATACTGCCTGAGGGGATTTGAAATGCTTCGAGAAGGAAGGTGCGAATGATGAGGAAGAGCACGACCGCCATGCCGAGCGATCGCATCCAGCTGTCAAACCAGCGGCCTAATACGGAACGGCGTGTTGAAGGAGGCGACGGGAGCCGTGGGGATGGTTCTCCGCCGTTTCCAGCGAGTGGGGCTCCCAAGTCAAGCATGTGACTTATCTTAGCAATGCGGCCCGCACGGCGCAACAGTTACGCCCCATCCTCGGGGCCTAACCCATTGCCTGACTCTGACTCGGAACTCGGTCACCGGGTCGTGATGACGTACGCGGGCGGCCAGACACGCCACTCGACCTTCGCGCTCGATGCGAGACCATGTGACGGTCGTCTCCGGTAACGCGTCGAGCGCGTCACGTTCGAGGCTCACGCCACCCGTCGCGAGAATGACGACCACCGACTCGTGCTCCACGATCCGACGATGGCAGGTCGGACGTGAGCAGCATCACCATTTCGCCGCCGCACGGATCGAATTACAGCGATCTCAATACCGCGGCAGTGTCGGATCCACCTCCTCGCGCCAGCGCAGAATCCCGCCGGTCAAATTCGTTACGCGCGGGAATCCCGCGTCGGCGAGATGCGACGCGGCCGCCCGGCTGCGACTGCCGCCCTTGCAGTAAACGACAACCTCGCGGTCGCGATCGAGCGTCTCGACCACGTCCGGTAACGTCGCCAGCGGCACGAGCCGCGCGCCGGGAATGCGGGCGATGTCCCATTCGAACTGTTCCCGCACGTCGATCAACTGCAGCTCTTCTCCGCGTGACAGCCGGCTTTGCAACTCGCGCGGCGTGACCTCGACGAATCCACCAACCGCCCGCGGCTCCGCCTCCGCAGCCCGCACACCGCAGAACTGCTCGTAATCGATGAGGGCCTGGATCTCGCGCGTACCACACGCGGGACACGTGGGGTCCTTTCGAATCTTGACCGTGCGGAACTGCATCCCGAGCGTGTCGATGAGCAGGAGCCGTCCCGCGAGCGGCTCGCCGACGCCGACGATCAGCTTGATCGCTTCTGTCGCCTGAATCGTCCCCACCAAACCCGGCAGCACGCCCAGCACGCCACCTTCGGCGCAGCTTGGCACCAGGCCGGGCGGCGGTGGCTCCGGGAAGAGGCAGCGATAGCAGGGTCCGTCGAGCAAAGCGAAGACCGATGCCTGTCCCTCAAAGCGAAAGATGCTGCCGTACACATTGGGCTTGCCCAGCAAGACGCAGGCGTCATTGACGAGATAACGCGTCGCGAAGTTGTCGGTGCCATCCACAACGATGTCGTATCCACTGAGGATGTCGAGCGCGTTCCTCGACGTCAGCGCCGTCTCGTAGGTCTCGAGCCGCACGTGCGGATTCACATCGGCGATCCGCTCACGCGCCGACAGCAGCTTAGGCCGGCCGACGTCCTTGGTGCCATGCAGGATCTGCCGCTGCAGATTCGTTATGTCGACGTTGTCGAAGTCCACCAGACCGAGCGTGCCGACGCCTGCCGCGGCTAGGTAGAGCGCCGCGGGCGATCCCAACCCACCCGCGCCGATCAACAGCACCCGAGCGGCCTTCAGCTTTTCTTGACCAGGAACCCCGACGTCGGGAAGGATCAGGTGCCGGCTGTAACGCAGCAGCTCGGCTGGGGCGAGAGTCGTCATCGCTCAACCTCCTGCGATCGCCGGGACGACGATGATCTCATCGCCGTCGCGCACGCTCGCCGCAAATCCGCCCTGGAGTCTGGCGTCGTCGTCGTTCACGTAAAACGTCACGAAGGCATACGGCTTGCCGGCGGCGTCGCGCAGACGCGGTGCCAGTCCGGGGAACCGCGCCGCAACGTCGGCGACGACGTCGCCCAACGTCGATCCGTTGGCTTCGAGAGAACGCCGACCATCGGCGAGCTTTGCGAGGACCGCTGGTAGCTGTAGTGTGACGCTCATGATAGCTCCGAGGAGACAGGTTGAATCACTTGAGGAATGCGAGTCACAGTGGCGCCCGAAACAGGATGAGCGCTCCGGATCAACTCCGCTTCTACTCCTGCCGTGCGCCACGCCGCGATCATGGCGGCACCGACCGCAGAGGACCGCTCGCGCGGCGCGATCGCGAGGATGGCGGAGCCGGCGCCCGACAGCGTCGCGCCATACGCGCCGGTTTTTTGCGCCGCAGCAACGACGGCATCGTAGCCGGAAATCCGTCCGCGCCGGAACGGCACGTGCAGCACATCGTCGAGCGCGGCGCCGAGCAGCGCGCCATCCCCCGTCGCTAGTCCCTGCACCAGGGCGGCCGCTCGGCTCGCGGCCAACACCGCATCGGTGTGTGGCAGTGTCTTGGGCAGTACAGCGCGCGCGGCTTTCGTGTCGGAAGGAAATGGCGGCACCGCAAGCAGCAACTCGAGACCGCTTGCGACACTGAGGGGCGTCGAGACCAATCCCGAGGATGTGCGCACGCTCAACACGGCGCCGCCATGGACCGCCGGCGCGACATTGTCGGGATGTCCTTCGACAGCCGCGGCGATCTCGACAACCTGTTGGCGACTCAGGTTCAGCTCGAGCACGGCATCGGCCAGCAATACGCCGGCGACGATTGCGGCGGCCGAGGAACCGAGTCCGCAACCGACCGGGATGTCCGACGTCGCATCGATTGCCGCTCCAGTCGCCGGCGCACCGGCGACAGCACACGCTGCACGGAACCCGCGAGCGAGCAAGTCCTCGTCGAATGCCACCGAAACCGCGGTCAGCCGTCCACCGCGGCGGATCGAGATGCCCGTTCCTGCGGTCGGCGTGACGGACGCGACGAGCCACCGGTCCACCGCGACGCCGATGCAGTCGAAGCCTGCACCCAGGTTGCTCGAGCTCGCAGGCACGCGAACGTGCGCTGTCATGATCTTTCGCCCTTCACCAAAGCGCGCACCTCTGCGACGCGCGGCGCGATGAGGGGTGCCGCCGGCAACACGGGGGCTACGGCGTCGATCGTCTTCAGCCCATTCCCCGTGATGCACAACACGACTTCGTCATCGGGTGAAAACCGGCCTTCGGCTGCCAGCGCCAATGCCGCGGCGACCGTGACGCCGCCCGCCGTTTCGGTGAAGATTCCGGCCTCCTCCGCCAGCAGCCGGATCGCCGCGACCAGCTCGGCATCCGACACCGCGGCGGCCCAGCCACCGGATTCGAGAATCGCGCGCTTGGCAAACAAGCCATCGGCGGGATTCCCGATCGCGATCGACCGGGCGATCGTCTGCGGGACCACGGGCGTGATGGCGTCGGCGTTCTCACGCACCAGCCGCACGATCGGCGCGCATCCCGCTGCCTGGGCGCCGAAGATGCGGGGTGCGCCTCCGCTCACGAGCCCCGCAGCGCTGAACTCCTTGAACCCTTTCCGCAGCTTCGTCACGAGCGAGCCGCCGGCCATCGGCGCGACAACCGCCGTGGGCAAGCGCCACCCCAGCTGCTCCGCGATCTCGAACGCGAGCGTCTTGGACCCCTCGCCGTAATAGCCGCGCAGGTTGACGTTCACGATGCCCCACTCAAACAGATCTGCCACCTGCGCGCACAGACGATTGACGTCGTCGTAGTGACCGCGCACGCGGACCAGCCGCGCGCCGTAGACCGCCGTCCCGACGATCTTGGCGACCTCGAGATCTTCCGGAATGAAGATCCAGGATTTGAGACCGGCGCGCGCTGCCTGCGCGGCGACGGCGTTGGCGAGATTGCCGGTGGAGGCGCAGCCGATTGTGTCGAGCCCGAACGCGGCAGCCGCGTTGATGGCCGTCGCGACGACGCGGTCCTTGAAGGACAGCGACGGATGAGAGACCGCGTCATTCTTGACCCAGGCGCGCGCGACGCCGAGCCGCGCGGCGAGTCGCGGCGCCTCGACGAGCGGCGTGCCGCCGGTATCGAGCGACAGCACGGGGTCACCGTCGAACGGCAGCCACTCGCGGTAGCGCCACAGCGACCACGGACGCGCGGCGATCGCGTCCCGCGTGGGAAGCACGCGCGCGGCATCGAAGACAGGATCGAGCGGGCCGAGACATTGCTCGCAGACCGCGATGGGAGCCGGATCGTGCAATGCGCCGCAAGCGCGGCAGACCTGTGGCCACGGCCGCAAGGCCGCCGGCGGGGCAGTAGTGGTCGTCACGGCGTGGCCTCGACGGCCGGCGTTGGTCGCGACGGCAGTCGCCGTGCAGGACGGGTTTTGCGGGCCGTGCGGATCAGCGCCTCATCGGCGGGATCGAGCGGATAGCAGTGTTCGGGCCCCGGAAACACGCCGGCACGCACGTCGCGCGCGTAGTCGCGGAAGGCACCTTCGACGGCGCTACCCACTTCGGCATATCGCTTCACGAACCTGGGTGCGATCTCGCCGACGAAGTTGCCGAGCATGTCGTGCGAGATGACGAGCTGCCCGTCCACGTGGGGACCGGCGCCAATCCCGTAGACGAGCACGCCGGTGCGCTCGCGCACGAACGCCGCCGTCTCTGCGGGCACAGCCTCGAGCAGAATCGAGAACACGCCCGCTCGCTCCAGTGCCTCGGCGTCACGCAGCAAGCGCTCCGCGGCCGCCAACGATTTCCCCTGCACGCGGTAGCCGCCGAGTTGACCGAGGCTTTGCGGCGTGAGACCCAGATGACCCATCACGGCAATGCCCGCATCGACCATCGCGCGCACGCGTCGCGCGACGCGCGCGCCCCCTTCGCACTTCACCGCGTCGCACCCCGCGGCCACGAATGCCCCGGCGCTGCGGATCGCGGTTTCGTCGGAGGGCTGGTAGGACAGGAACGGCAGGTCGCCGATCACGAACGCGCGCTGTGCCGCGCGCGTCACCGCCCGAATGAACACCAGCATTTCGGCCATTCCGATCTGGAGCGTACTGGGGAGTCCGAGCATCGTCATGGCCGCGGAATCGCCCACCAGGATCATGTCGACGCCCGCGCGATCGGCGAATGTCGCGGTAGGATAGTCGTAGGCGGTGACGAACACCGCTTTCTCATCGCGGTCCTTCAACCCCGCCAGCGTGGCGACCGTGACTTTGCGTATGGGCATAGACCCCCCGACCCCCCGGACAGCTGGAGATGAAAACAGCCGCTCAACTGAGCGGCCGCGGGAAGCGACTCCCTGAAAACGTCATCGCCCGGACCAATAAAGCCGCGGGCGAGTCGCTTTTTAGCACCTTGTTTAACGTGGCGGCAATACGCGGCAAATGACCACGAGTCTTCAGTTGTAAGGGTAGTCTACCGCTCCGGTTCCCATGCCGTCAAGGGCTGAATTCCGTGTCGATTTGCGCCCGCTGGAGTGTGCCCGAGTAGTCGACGTAAATCGTCTTTGTCTCCGAATAGAAGTCGTAGACTTCCCACCCGCCTTCGCGATGCCCGTTGCCGGTTTGCTTCACGCCGCCGAATGGCAGGTGCGCTTCGGCGCCGATTGTCGGCGCGTTCACGTAGGTGATGCCCGTGTCGAGATCCGTCATGGCACGAAACGCGCCGTTCACGTCGCGCGTGTACAGCGAGCTCGACAGCCCGTACTTCACGTCGTTATTGACGCGGATCGCTTCGGTCAGGTCCTTCACCTTGATGACCGCGAGCACAGGGCCGAAAATCTCCTCCTGTTCCACGCGCATCCCCGGCTTCACTCCGGTGAGCACCGTGGGCTCGTAGAACCAGCCGCACTCGAGGCGCCCCCCCTTGTCGCCCTGCGGAATGCGTCCTCCGAGCGCGACACTCGCGCCTTCCTTTTTGGCAATGTCGACGTACTCGGCGACTTTCTGACGCGCCTCCTCATGAATCAGCGGGCCAACTTCAGTCTTCGCGTCGAGCCCGGGACCGAGCCGCAACTTGCCGGCGCGGGCGGTCAGCATCTGCAAGAACCTGTCGTGGATTTTTTCGTGGAGGATGAGCCGGCTGGTTGCGGTGCAGCGCTGGCCCGTCGTGCCGAACGCTCCCCACAGCACGCCGTCGAGCGCGAGGTCGAGATCGGCGTCCTCCATTACCATCATCGCGTTTTTGCCGCCCATCTCGAGCGAGAGCCGCTTGTGCATCTTCCCGCAGGTCGCGCCGATCGACGCCCCCGTCTCCGTCGATCCGGTGAAGGAGATCACGGGAACATCGGGATGCTCCACGAGTGCGCGACCGACGACCGAGCCCTGGCCGTGGATGAGCTGGACGACTTCCGGCGGGAGCCCTGCCTCGAGCAAGACCTCGACGAGGAGATGCGCCGTGTGGGGGACGTCCTCGGCGGGCTTGAAGATCACCGCGTTTCCGCACAGCAACGCCGGAAACATCTTCCAGGTCGGAATCGCGAGCGGAAAATTGAACGGCGTGATGAGGCCGGCGATGCCGATCGGGCGCCGATAACTCATCGCCCACTTGTTGCGCAGCTCCGACGGCACCACGCGACCGAACAATCGCCTGCCTTCGGTCGCCGCATAGAATGCGGTGTCGATCCCCTCCTGCACGTCGCCGCCCGTCTCGGCGAGAACCTTCCCCATCTCGCGCGTCATCGCGCGCGCAATGACGTCCTTTCGCTCGACGAGCAGCTGCCCCACGCGCTGCAGCACTTGGCCGCGGATCGGCGCCGGTGTCTTGGACCATTGCGCAAACCCGCGTTTGGCCGAGGCAACCGCGCGTTGCAGATCGTCAGGCCCCGAACGCGGGAAGCGGCCGATCACGTCGTTCCAGTCCGCCGGGTTGCGATCCTCGAAGTAGTCACCGGTAGACGGGGCGACCCAGTCGCCCGCAATGAAATTCTTGAACGTTTCAGTCATCAGTGTGTCGACCGAGGCTCAGGACAAAACCACGTGCCACTCTGGCCGGCATAGCCGACGCGCGGCAAGACGATGCCCATCACCAATATCAGCCCCCAAATGATGAGCAGGATCGAGAGGAGATGCGCAAAGCCCTGCCGGTGCCGCCAGGACGCGAGGGCGCTCCATGCGCCGGAGACGGCGAGCGTGACCGCCCCGAGGCCGTAGAAGAGCAGCTTGGCCCCGCAAATGTGCGAGTAGGGCCAGACCAACATGCCGATGCCGAGCGCTAATCCAAGACCCAGCCTCAACCAGGCGGCCGCGACGCTGCGGGTACCACCCGGGGAAGCTGGTGTCGCTCGCGCGGTCGCAATGCCGCCTTGCGGATGCCGCGCCGTAACGGCGCCGCGTCCCAGCGTGGGATCGGCGTCGGGAAGTTTGGCGAGCAGCTTGTCCACTTCCTTCATCTCACGATCCCAATCGCGATCCTTCTCGTTCCCAGGCACTAGACGCCTCCTCCTTCTCCAGTCCGCGACAGCCCGTAGCGCTCGATCTTCTTGTAAAGATTGCTGCGCGGCATTTGCAATGTGCGCGCGGTCTCCGACACGTTCCAGTCGTGCTCCTGGAGCTTGCCGAGCAGAAACGCTCGCTCGGCCGATTGCTTGAACTCCTCAAACGTTGCCGCGCGCAACCAGGTTGCATCGCCACCCCCGGCCGCGGCCCCGCTCTTCCCTCTTCCCCCTTCCCCCTTCCCCACAAGTCTTTCGACGTCCTGCTCGGTCACCGCCGCACCGGCTGCCAGAATCAAGAGTCGTTCGACGGCGTTCTTGAGCTCGCGAATGTTGCCGGGCCAGTCGTGAGCGGTCAGTCGTTCGATCGCGCCCGTCTCGAATTTCTTGTGGGGCAAGCCGCTCTTTGCCAGCTCGGCGGCGAAATGGGAGATGAGCTGGGGGATGTCGCCGCGGCGCTCGCGCAGCGCCGGGATGTGGATCGGTACCACGTTGAGCCGGTAGAGCAAATCTTCCCGGAAGCGACCGATCTCGATTTCCTGTGCAAGATTCTTGTTCGTGGCCGCGATGACGCGAACGTCGACGGCAACCGCTTTTCCCGACCCGACGCGCGAGATCACGCCTTCCTGCAACGCCCGCAACACCTTGGCCTGGGCCGAGAGGCTCATGTCGCCAACCTCGTCGAGAAAGAGCGTGCCGCCGTCGGCAAGTTCGAACTTGCCAGCGCGGTCGGCAAAGGCACCGGTGAAGCTCCCTTTCATGTGTCCGAAGAGCTCGCTCTCGATCAGCTCCGTGGGAATGGCGGCGCAGTTGACCTCGACGAACGGACCGGTGGCACGCGGGCTGAGCGAGTGAATCGCGCGCGCGACAAGCTCCTTGCCGGTTCCGTTGTCACCGGTGATCAATACTCGCGCGGGCGTCGGTCCCACTTTCTCGAGCAGGCCGATCACGTGACGGATCGCCTTGCTCGAGCCGACAATCTCGTACTGGGCCCGCACTTCCTGCTTGAGGCGGACATTCTCGTTGACGAGCACGATGTGCTGCAAGGCATTCCGCAGCGTCAGCAGGATGCGATCGGTGTCGAGCGGCTTTTCGAGAAAGTCGTAGGCGCCGAGCTGCGTCGCCTCAACGGCGGTCTGGATCGTGCCATGACCAGAGATCATCACGATCTGCGCCTGCGGATCGAGCTCACGGAGACGCTTCAGCGTCTCGAGGCCATCCATGCCTTCCATTTTGACGTCGAGAAAGACGAGATGAGGTTTGAATTCGGGGTAGACTCGCGTGGCTTCATGGCCGGACGCGCAGGCCTGGACTTCGATCTCCTCGAACTCGAGGACCTGCTTCAGGGCCTCACGAATGCCCTTCTCATCGTCGACGATCAGCACGCGGCGGGGACTCAACGCGTCGCTCTCCGCCGGCGATACAAGACGACGCCCGTGGGATGAACGGCGACGTCCGAAATGGAAGGATCGACTTTCAAGGGAATGGCGCCGTTTGCCGCGCCCGCCATCTGGCTCGCGATGGCGTGCACCATCGGACCCGGGATTTCGATGCCTCGCAGACTGATTTCCTTGATGGAATAACGCGCGAGCCCCGGCCGCTCCACGGCCAAGCTGCCGGCCATTCTCAGCGGCTCGCGCGGGCCGAACATGCCCGCGAACGGGCCCAGCGTGCCGGGCGGCAGGGCCCGCGTATCGAGGCGGGCGTGCAGGACGAGCGTGCCCTCTTGTAATTCGACGCGCAGCGAGTCGTACATCTTGCGCACGCTCCAATCGATTCCGGAACCGATCAGCGACGCGACCTCATTCGGCGTCAAGATGACCGAATCGGGTCCGACGCTCGTCTCCAGCCTGCCGACTTTCTCTTTTCCCGATGCCGTTGCCCGCGGCGTGGGAGCACCGACGGCCGTGTCGGCGACCGAGGGGAGCGCCGTGGAGCGCCCGAACCAGTGCGCGAACGTCTGCATGATCGGCGCGCGGAACCACCACACCAGTGCGAGCGCGCAGATCAGCACAGCGGCGCAGCCGAGCCGGACGATTCCTTTAAGACAGCCGTTCATGGTATTTCACCTGATACACCGGGGAGGGGCCCTCTGGTTGGAGCGTGCTTTCCATCAGATCGACGTCCGCAACCGTAACGGTCTCCGAGAAGACAATCGCATCGAGCATCTGCTCGAGACCGGGGAAATCGCGCGGTCGCGCATCGCGCTTCGCTCGACCCAGGGTCACATGCGGCCGAAAGGCGCGCGCCTCGGTCGGAAACCCCAGCGGAGCGAACGCCTGCTCCACGCCATGTTGCAAGAACTCGAGCGCCGGATCCGGGGCGATGCCGGCCCATACGACGTGCGGCCGGCGATAATCGGGAAAGACGCCGAACCCTTCGATGTGCAGTGTGAGTGGACGAGGCTCCGTGCGGGTGTCTCCGCTCGCGGCCTGCCGCAAGGCGGCGTGCAGCTCCGGCTCGCGAGTCTGGTCGACGTCACCAAGAAACTTGAGACTCACGTGAATGTTCTCGGGACGGACCCATTTGACGGGAAGGGGTGCTTTGCGCTCCCGCAGCGGCGCGAGCGCCTCCCAGAGCTGGCGGCGAACGGCTTCAGGAAAATTCAGGGCGACGAAGACTCTAACAGGCTCCCCCGGCGGTAACCCCGCGGATCGATCTCGACCTGCGTGAACCCGAACGAGAGAAGCTGCGCCGTGATCGTCGCGCGGCGCTCCTCGATCCAGGCAATCCACTGCGGCTCGACTTCGAGACGCGCGACATCGCCAAGGTGACGCACGCGCAAATCACCGGTGACGCCCAACCCGCGCAAAAACGCCTCGCTCTCCTCGACCTGCTTCAGGCGGGACGGGGTGATCGTCAGGCCGTAGCGCACGCGGCTCGAGAGGCAAGGCGCCGCAGGAGCATCCCACGTCGGCAAGCCCAGCTCGCGGGATGCCGCGCGGATTTCAGTCTTCGTCAGTCCGGCCTCGGCGAGTGGAGAGCGGACGCCCGCCTGGATGCCCGCCGCCTTGCCCGGCCGATGTTCTCGTAAGTCGTCGGCATTCGTGCCGTCACACACAACCGCGAGTCCTCGTTCCTGTGCGAGCGGCACGAGACGCGACCATAACTCGGTCTTGCAGAAGAAGCAGCGGTTGGTGGGGTTCACGAGATAGTTGGCATCCTCGAGCTCGTGTGTGTCGACCGCGAGGACCGGCACATCGAAGCGCAGGGCGACATCGTGGGCCGCGCGCCATTGAGCTTCCGGGTATGAGGGGCTCCGCCCGATCACGGCGAGCATGCGGTCCCGACCCAACTCCTGACGGAGAACGACCGCCAGAAAGGCCGAATCGACGCCACCGGAATAGCCTAGCAAGACTGAGGGAAGCTCTCGAACGAGGGCGCGCAGAGACTGCATGGCGGGAATAGTACTCCGGCGTGTTGTCCTAATCAAAGGACAATTCGCACACCCAAAACGGATATTCCGTCTGAGAAAAACTGATTAGACTTACGAAGCGTTTACAAACACACAGGAGAGCCTCCCAAATGCCAGCCAAGACCGAGCTCGACCCCACCGATCGCAGGATTCTTCGCATTCTGGGGCAGGATGGTCGAGCGAGCTACCAAGCGGTTGCCGACGAAGTCGGCCTCTCCCGTCCCGCCATCATGGAACGCGTTAAACGTCTCGAGGAGTCGGGATACATCCGCGGCTATCGGGTGCAGCTCGATCGCGCCAAGGTCGGCCTCCCGGTCACCGCGTTCGTCGCCGTACGGTACGGCTCCAGCGACTACGTCGGCGATGAGCCCCGCATGCGCGAGATGGAAAAGCATCCCGGCGTCCTCGAGTGTCATCACGTCGCCGGCGAGGACTGCTACGTCCTCAAAGTGGTCGCGTCGGACCTCGAGGGTGTGCAGGAGATCTTGCGCGATCTGCGCGGCCCCAACGCCCAGATGAACACGCGTACGACGATCGTGCTCTCCACGCTGTTCGAGAAACCGGGCTTCATTGCGACGGAGCCGGACTGATGGGAAGCGCGCTCAAGGGCAAGGCGCTCATCGCGTATCTCGTCGTCTGCGTCTTCTGGGGCTCGACCTATCTCGCGATCAAAGTTGGCGTCATGGAGCTCCCGCCGTTTTTGTTCGCCGGCCTGCGCTTCCTCATCGCCGGTCTGCTGCTGTTTGGCATCGCGCGGGCGCTCGGCGACGCGCTCCCGCGCCGCAGCGATTGGCGCACGCTCGCGATCGTGGGCGTACTGCTGCTCGCCGGCGGCAACGCATTCGTCGTGTGGTCGGAACAGTACATCGCGTCGGGAATCGCCAGCATCTTCGTCGTCACCGTGGCGATCTGGACTGCATTCTTCGACGCCGTCATTCCGGGCGGTACCGGCGAGTTGAATTGGCGCATCATCGCCGGCCTGCTCCTGGGCTTCCTCGGCACGCTACTTCTGGTCGGAGCGACGCCGGCCGAAATTCTCGCAGCCGATAAGCGCGGCCCGATCGCATTGACCTTCGCGAGCGCGTCGTGGTCGATCGGCTCGGTCTACGCGAAACGGCATCCCACCCACGCGAGTCCGTACATGGGCGCCGCGGTTCAAATGATCGTGGGCGGTCTGACCGTCGCGCTCGTCGGCACGGCGCTCGGCGAATGGGCATCGTGGCATTTGAGCGCCCGAGGTGTGGGCGCCATGGCGTACCTCGTCGTGTTTGGGTCGATCGTCGGCTACAGCGCATACTCGTATGCGTTGCGCCACGCCCCGGCGACGATCGTCGGGACCTACGCGTACGTGAATCCCGTGATCGCCGTGCTGCTCGGCTGGCTGTTGCTGCGGGAACCGATTCATGCGCGCACATTCGGGGCGATGAGTATGATCCTGGTCGCCGTGGTCTGGATTCAATTCTCGCATAAGCTCAGACGGGCGGTTGGCCAGACGGCCGGACGCCCGGCTGAAACCGATTCACTCGGGCCGTCCAGTCCTGAACCAGAGGCGACCATATGACTCCGCAGCTGCCGAGTGATGTCCTCGACAGCAAAACTCTCCTGGCGGCGCTATGACGATCCGCAAAGTCAATCTGGCTGAAATGTTCGGTCGCTTTCAGGATCAGTGGAGCCCGAAGGTCGTCGGCGAGGTGAACGACAGCCTCGTGAAGCTCACGAAGCTCCAGGGCGAGTTCGTCTGGCACCATCACCCCCAGGAAGATGAGCTGTTTCTGGTGGTGAAGGGCCGGCTTCGCCTCAAGCTAAGGGATAAAGAGCTCGTCCTCGGCCCCGGGGAGTTCGCAATCATCCCGCATGGCGTCGAGCATCTACCAATCGCCGATGAAGAGACGCACGTCCTGCTATTCGAGCCCAAGTCGACACTGAATACGGGAAACATTCACAATGAGCGCACGGTCGCCGATCTCGATCGGCTCTAGCCGCGGGTCGGTGACTCGGGACCGCGAGATCTCACTCGATCCCGCCGACGCACGCGGCTGGGAGGAGCTCCGGACGCTCGGCCACCGCATGGTGGACGACATGCTCGAGTATCTGCGTACGGCCCGCGAGCGACCGGTGTGGCGTCCAGTCCCCGCCGACGTGCGCGCCCGTCTATCGGGCCCGGCGCCGCGCGAGCCGACTCCCGCCGAGACCGTGTACGAAGAATTCAAGCACGACGTCCTGCCCTACCCTACCGGCAACACGCATCCGCGTTTCTGGGGTTGGGTGATCGGAACGGGGACGCCGCTCGCCATGCTCGCCGACATGCTCGCGTCGGGAATGAATCCGCAGGTCGCCGAGTTCGACGATGCCGCCGCCGTGGTCGAGAATCAGGTGATCGGATGGCTCGTCGAGCTGCTGGGACTACCGGCGGGCACGCATGGGTTGCTGGTCTCGGGCGGATCGATGGCCAACTTCGTCGGTCTCGCCGTCGCGCGGAACGCGCGCGCGGGATTCGATATCCGGGAGCGCGGATTACAGAACGGTGATGCGCCGCAGCTGACGGTCTACGCGTCTACGGAAACGCATTCCTCGGTCCGCAAGGCGGTCGAACTACTCGGGCTCGGTCACAAGGCGTTGCGCAGCATCCCTGTCTCCGCCGACTACACCATCAATCTCGACGCCTTGCGCGAAATTCTGGCCGCGGATCGCGCCGCGGGCCGACGTCCGATTTGCATCGTCGGTCACGCAGGCACGGTCAACACCGGCGCAACCGATGACTTGCGGGCGCTGGCCGCGATCTGTCAGGAAGAGAAAGTCTGGTTTCACGTCGATGGCGCATTCGGCGCGCTGGCGGCCATCGCTCCTCCGCTGCGCCATCTGGTGGCGGGGCTCGAGCAAGCCGACTCGGTCGCATTCGATCTGCACAAGTGGATGTATCTGCCCTACGAAGTCGGCTGTACGCTCGTGCGCGATCAGACCGCGCATCGCGCCACGTTCACCGTGGCGCCGGCGTACCTCGCTGCGTTTGATCGGGGCATCGCGGCTGGTGGGTTCCCGTTCGCCGAGCGAGGAGTGCAGCTCTCGCGCGGCTTTCGCGCGCTCAAAGTCTGGATGTCGTTCAAGACGCACGGCCTGAACGCCTTCGCGCAGCTGATCGAGCAGAACGTGCGGCAGGCGCACTATCTCGCCGGTCTCGTAACGCAGCACCCGCGGCTCGAGCTGCTGGCACCCGCGCCGCTGAACGTGGTGTGCTTCCGGTTTACCGTCCCCGGCGCAACGGACGAGCGGCTCAACGAGATCAACACGGAGATTCTGCTCCGGATTCAGGAGAGCGGGCTGGCCATTCCGTCACAGACCCTGCTCGACGGCAAGTTCGCGATTCGCGTCGCCATCACGAACCATCGCAGCCGTCGCGAAGACTTTGATCTGCTCGTCCGCGCGGTGGTCGAGATGGGAACAGCACTGCGCTAGGCTTCAGGCGTGCCGACGATCTTCCCTTCGATGGGGTTGCTGAACGACCGAACGGTGTGGTAGGCGAGATCGATATCCTTCGCGTTTCCGAATTCGGTCAAGATGTCGTCCCAGATGGCCGAGACCGTGCCGCGGCGCCGGCGGGGCTCGATCAAGTAGCGAATAGTCAAGAGAATGCCCGACGCCGACGAGCTCGTGTATACGATGGGCGTGAGTTTCTTGTAGTTGATCAGAAACTGCTGCGAGGCGGCGAGCAAGTCGCGCTCGGCTTCGGCAGTGAGATGCTCGGCGTGTTTGAACGCGATCGCCGTCAGAATCTCCTTCGCTTTCTTCCAGTTGCTCTCGTACGTCACTAACACCGGCACTTCGTTCCAGATGTATTTGAAGCCCTTGTCATAGTTCGCGACCGGCTCTGTAAACACCTGCTGGTTGGGAATGTGGACGATGCGCCCGGTGCTCTGGTCGGCGTCCACCCACACGCCGATTTCATTCAAGGTGAACTGGAACAGCCGAATATCGATGACGTCGCCCTTGTGCTTGGCGATTTCGATGCGATCGCCGACTTCGAACGGCCGCCGCCACACGATGAACGCCCACCCCGCGAGATTCGTCAGCGGATCCTTCAGCGCGATGGCGATACCGGCCGACACGAGGCCAAGAAACGTGGCGAGCGACTTGAACCCCTCGAGCCACTCCCGGCCGATGACGAGGACGCCGATCGTGAGGGTGAGATAGGTGATCGTCTTGCGCCAGCGGTAGCGCGTCCACGGATCCGTGACGCGCCGATACACCACCGCGAGCACGAGCCGCTCGAGGATCCACAACCCGGCGATCACGACGATCGTGACCAGCAGGTGCGTCTGCACCTCGGGACTCAGTCCGACACGATTCTGAAGCCAGTCGCGCACGGTGGCCAAAGCTACGGGCCGTCCTACCTTTAGGCCACCGTGCAAGAGCTGCACATCCTTCGCGATCTCGCCGTCGTCTTCGCCGGCTCGCTGCTGGTAATTCTGGCGTTCGATCGTCTCAAACTTCCCGCGCTCCCCGGCTTCATCGTCGCCGGCATGCTGCTCGGTCCCAATGCGCTCGCGCTCGTCTCCGATCCGCGGGACGTCGAAGGACTCGCCGAAGTCGGCGTCATCCTGCTCCTGTTCACGATTGGCATCGAGTTTTCGTTGAGCCGGCTCAAGGAGATGGGACGACAGATCTTCGCCGCTGGATTCTCCCAGATGGCTTTCACCGTGGCGGCGGCGCTTGCCGTTGGCTTTGCCTTCCTGGGCAACTGGCGCGTGGCGTTGTTTCTCGGATTTCTGATCGCGCTCTCGAGCACCGCGATCGTGCTCAAGGTGCTCACTGACAAGGGAGAGATCGACGCGCCGCACGGGCGCCTCGCGACCGGTGTCCTGATTTTCCAGGATCTCTGCGTGGTGCCGATCATGCTCGTGCTGCCCTTCCTGGCCGGCAAGTCGCAGGGCGGGATCGCGGGACTGGCGCTCGCGCTGGGGAAGGCCGCGCTGGTCGTGGCGGGCGTCATCATCGCGGCGCGGACGATCGTGCCACGCGCGCTCGCCGAAATTCTCAAGACGCGCAGCCGCGAGCTGTTCCTGATCGCCGTCATTTTGATCGGGACGCTCACGGCGCTCGGCACCGCCGCCGCGGGCGCTTCACTCGCGCTCGGCGCGTTCCTGGCCGGGTTGATCATCTCGGAGTCGGACTACGGCCACCAGGCACTCGCGGAGCTGATGCCGTTTCGCGACATCTTCATCTCGCTGTTTTTCGTGGCGGTCGGGATGCTCGTGCAGCTGAACATCATCCGCGATCACATCGCCGTAACGTTGAGTGCGGTCGCCGTCATCATGGGCGGGAAGTCGCTGTCGGCGGCAGTCGGGCCCGCGTTGCTGGGTTACTCGGGCCGGGTGGCGCTGTTGGCGGGCGTGGCCGTCTCACAGATCGGCGAGTTTTCGTTTGTTCTGGCGAAGGAAGGACGCGCGAGTGGTCTACTTCAGGATCTCCTGTACCAGCAGTTCCTCGGGGTCGCCGTGATCACGATGCTCGTGACGCCCTTCCTCTTACAAGGGGGACCGGCTGTCCTCGACGTCCTGGAGAAGCTCGTTCCGCTGGACCGCCTGCTGCCCGGATTCCGACCACGCGAATTCGCCCCCATCCAGGATCCCGTCTCGGACCACGTGGTCATCGCGGGTTACGGGTTGAACGGGCGCAATCTGGCCGCGGCGCTGCGGGCGATCCACGCTCCGTATCTCATCGTCGAGCTGAATGCGCAAACCGTCCGCCGGGCGCGCGGTCAGGGCGAGCCGGCGTTCTACGGTGACGCAACGCGCGAGGAGATCCTGCGCGCGCTGGGGATTGAGCGGGCGCGACTGCTCGTGATCGCCATTTCTGATCCGGCCGCCACGCGACGCATGGTGCGCATCGCCCGCGATCTGAATCCTCAATTGCACATCATCGCGCGCACGCGGTACGTGATCGAGATCCCGGAGCTGAGCCGCCTTGGCGCCAACGACGTCATCCCGGAGGAGTTCGAGACGTCAATCGAGATCTTCGCGCGGGTGCTGGCGCACTACAACGTTGCGCGTGAGGAAATCGAGCACCTGGTCGGTGGGATTCGGGCGTCACACTATCAGGCGTTGCGTCCCGGCGAAGGTGAGGCCGCAGCGCCGAAGCTCGCGTTCACCGGTTCGCTCGGCGCGATCCCGCAGATGCACGTCGAACGGATCGTGCTCGGCGCGACGGCTCCGGCCGTCGGCAAGACACTGGCGGATACGGGATTGCGTTCAAAGACTGGCGCGCTGGTTCTCGCGGTGCGGCGCGGCGAGAGCGATCTCGCAACCCCGGAGGCCGACTTCCGGCTTGCGGCAGGCGACGTGCTCGTCGTGGTGGGGCAGCCACAACAACTCCAATCCGGGAATCGCCTGCTGACAGGAGCGGAGCCTGCCTAGGCCGCCTCAGTAAGGATCATCCCACGCCACTGCAAACACGCCTTCGCACCGCGGGCACCGGATCTCGGTTGGGTGTCCCCTCAGTGGTGCTCGATCGCGACAGCTCGGGCAAACCGCATACCGGGAGCCCCAGCTCAGCGGAACCATCACCGCGTCCGACGGGCGCGCAACGACGGACCACGATTGGGGCCGCACGGGCACGATCTGCAGCGAGGACCTGGGCACACTGAAGGCCCGATTGTCTACCTCGAGGATGGCTTCTTCTGGGGTGAGGCGAAGGACTTCGTACCACGCACCCCGCCGCACATGGCAGTTGATGTCGCCGCGCACACGGGCCCATTGCGGTACCTCGGGCATGCTTGTGCCTCCGAAGCCCCCCACCGATACCTAGGTGGACGAGCGGGGTTCCGTCAATCGCGACGACCAGCGGCTAAGGCGCCCACCGCTGCCAGCCAGCACCCGAGGGCGATGATCGCATCTTCCCACCACGCGAACGGCCTGCGCCTCACAAGCGCTCCCTTCTCGCTGTGAGGTGGGGCAATTCGTGTGCCCGGAGCCTGCGGGGCGGCTGCCTGCGGGGGTTGTGCCGCCGCCACACCGTCGGCGGTGGACCGGAGCTCGATGTCGACGCGGCACCGCAACGGGGCGATTCCGGGGGGGGGCTACCCCACACCCCGGCGGTCGAGGCTCCGGTATTGAATCGCCTCGCTCACGTGCTTGGGCTCGAGCGCGGCCGCTCCGTCGAGGTCGGCGACCGTGCGCGCGATCTTGAGAATCCGGTGGTACGCGCGCGCCGACAGTCCGAGCCGGGTAATCGCCGTCTTGAGTAACGCATCTGCGCCGTCCGACACACGGCAATGCGCGCGAATGTCGCGCGGAGCCATGTGCGCGTTCGCATAGATCCCCGGCCGGTGCGCGAACCGCTCGCGCTGCACGACGCGCGCCCGGTCCACCCGATCCCGCATCGCTTCGCTCGTCTCGCCGCCGCTGTCGGCAACGAGCGCGCGGTACTTCACGGCCGGAACTTCCAGATGGATATCGATGCGATCGAGCAGCGGGCCCGACACGCGCGCGAGGTAGCGTTGCACCGCGAGTGATCCGCAGGCGCACGTGTGATGGGGATCGCCGAACCAGCCGCAGGGACAGGGGTTCATCGCGGCGGCGAGCATGAACCGCGCCGGGTAGGACAAGCTCATCGCCGCGCGCGCAATGGTCACGACGCCGTCTTCCATCGGCTGCCGCAGCACTTCGAGCACATTCTTGCGAAACTCCGGCAGCTCGTCCAGAAACAAGACGCCACCGTGTGCGAGACTGACCTCTCCCGGCCGCGGATAGGAGCCGCCACCGATCAATCCGGCGTCGGAAATCGTGTGATGCGGCGCTCGAAACGGCCGCCTGGCGACGAGCGACTCCCCCAGGGGGAGCGTGCCCGCGACGGAATGGATCTTGGTCGTCTCCAGCGCTTCGTCGAGGCTCATCCTGGGAAGGACCGTGGGGAGCCGACGCGCGAGCATCGTTTTTCCCGATCCGGGCGGGCCGACCATGAGGATGTTGTGACCGCCGGCGGCGGCGACCTCGAGCGCGCGTTTCGCATGCGCCTGGCCCTTTACTTCCGCGAAGTCGACATCGTCCCTCGCGCGCTCTGCGAACAGCCGCGCCACATCCACGGCCGCGCTGGGCAGCTCAGCCTTCCCATCCAGAAAGTCGGCGATTTCCGCGAGACAGGCGGCACCCAGGACTCTCAGACCCTCCACGACGCCGGCTTCCGGAAGGTTTTCCTTGGGAAGGATGAGGGCTTCGACGCCCGCCATTCGGACGGCGAGTGCGACGGGCAGCGCACCACGAACCGGCCGAATCGCGCCCTCGAGACCGAGCTCCCCCAGCACCGCGATGTTGCCGAGGCGAGTCGCCGCGACCTGCTCTGTCGCCGCCAGAATCCCCAGCGCGATAGGCAGATCGAACGCCGACCCTTCTTTTCGTATGTCCGCGGGCGCGAGATTGACGGTGATGCGCTTGAGGGGGAAGGTGAAGCCGGTATTGGCCAAGGCGGAATAAACCCGGTCCCGTCCCTCCTTGACGGCTCCCTGCGGCAACCCGACCGTCACGAACGTCGGCAACCCGCTGGCGATGTCCGTCTCGACGTCCACCAGATACGCATCGATCCCGAGGACGGCGGCGGAGCGGACGCGGGCGAGCATGGCCGAGGCTACATTCTTGATGGTCCCGCGGGGTAGCCAAAAATCCGCCCCCGGGGTCTAAATGACGCCATGGGTACGCTATGCGTATAGAGATCGTGCGTTTTCGACTCGGTTTGCTGTCTGCCGCGATCGTCCTCCTCGCGGGCCTAGCCGCCTGCGGCTCACAACGCGGCGGGGCGGCTCCCAAGGTCCCCGTCAGCGTCGCGCGCGTGGAGCGCAGGTCCGTCCCGTACGAGCTGGGCGCAAACGGGACGGTCGAGCCACTTCGTTCGGTGGATGTGCGGCCTCAGGTGAACGGCACCATCCTGCATGTTCAGTTCACCGAAGGTGATGAGGTAGCCGCCGGTCAAGTCCTGTTCGAGATCGATCCCCGTCCCTACAGCGCCGCGCTCCAGCAAGCCGAAGGAAAGTTGCTCGGTGATCTGACCCAGGCGGCGAGCGCGGCACGCGAAGCCGCCCGCTATCGCCAGCTGGCGGCGACCAACACCGTCACGCAAGAGGACTACGAGCAGAAACAGGCGGCGGCCGACGCTACCGCCGGCATGGTACGCTCCGATTCCGCCGCCGCGACGATCGCTCGTCTCAACCTCGAATATGCGACCGTGCGCGCGCCCATCGGCGGCCGCACGGGACGCATCCTGCTCCACGAAGGCAACCTCGTGCGCGCCGGCACCGATGCCCTCGTGTCGATCATCCAGCTGCGACCCATTCTGGTCCGGTTCTCCGTCCCCGCCGTCAATCTGCCGGCCCTGCGCCAGCGAGCTGGGCAGGCGTTGACGGTGCTCGCATTGCCGGCGCGCGACTCCGCCACTGCCGTGCAAGGGGTGTTGTCCTTTGTCGATAACCAGGTGGACACGGCGACGGGGAGCGTCCTGCTCAAGGGTCGCTTTACGAACCGCGACGGCACACTTTGGCCTGGCGAATTTGTGAGCGTGACGCTCGTCCTGGGCACGCAGCCAGACGCGATTGTCATTCCCAGCCAGGCTGTCCTGCAAGGCCAGCAAGGCACGTATGTCTTCGTCGTCAATAACGACGGCACCGCATCAACGCAGCCGGTGACGGTCGAGCGCACGCTCGACAGCCTGACGATCGTCGCCGGACTTCCCACGGGTGCGCTGGTCGTGACGGACGGTCAGCTGCGCCTGACGCCCAACGCAAAGGTCGACATCCGTGGTGGACCGACGACCGAAACGGCCGGCGGGGGTGGAGCTGACGTGAAGTGAGCATCTCCGGACTGTTTATTCGCCGGCCGGTCGCGACGACACTGGTGATGCTCGGCATTCTCATGTTTGGGATGATGGCGTATCGGCTGCTGCCCGTGAGTGATCTTCCGAACGTCGATTTCCCGACGATCACCGTCTCGGCCGGCCTTCCGGGCGCGAGCCCACAGACGATGGCGGCCGCCGTCGCAACCCCTCTCGAAAAGCAATTCTCGACGATCGCGGGGCTCGATGCCATGACGTCATCGAGCACCCTCGGTGGTACCAACATCACGTTGCAGTTCACGCTGGCGCGCAACATCGATGCGGCCGCGCAGGACGTGCAGTCCGCGATTTCCAAGACATTGCGCCAGCTGCCGCCGGGAATTCAGCCGCCTTCCTACCAGAAGGTGAACCCCGCCGACTCGCCGATCCTCTATCTCGCGTTGACGTCGACGACGATGCCGCTGCCGAAGCTCGACGAGTCCGCCGAAACATTCCTCGCGCAGCGCCTCTCTACCGTGAGTGGCGTGGCACAGGTGCAGGTCTATGGATCCCAAAAGTACGCCGTGCGCATTCAGGTGGATCCGAAAGCGCTGGCGACACGCGGGATTGGATTGGACGAGGTCACGAGCGCCGTATCGGCCGGCAATCCCAATCTTCCCACGGGAACGTTGTGGGGACCGCAGCGCGCCTACACGGTGCTGGCCGACGGCTCGATCTCGAGCGCGCCCGAATTTCGCAAGCTCGCGGTGACCTATCAGAACGGCGCGCCCGTCCGCCTCGAGGACGTGGCGCGCGTGCTGGACGACGTCCAGGACAACCGCACGGCCAGCTGGTTCGACGGCCGGCGGGCGATCGTCCTGGCGATCCAGCGCCAGCCGGGGACAAACACCGTGCAGGTGGCGGACGCGGTGAAGGCAACGGTTGCGGGGCTCACGTCGCAGCTGCCCGCGTCGGTTGAAGTCAGTACCCTCTACGACCGCTCGACGTCGATCCGGCAGTCGGTGAACGACGTACAGCTGACGCTGTTCATCACGCTGTGCTTGGTCGTCCTCGTGATCTTCCTGTTCCTGCGGAATCTGTCGGCGACCGTGATCCCAAGCCTGGCGCTGCCGTTCTCGATCATCGGCACGTTTTCGGTGATGTACCTGATGGGCTACAGCCTCGACAACCTCTCCCTGATGGCGCTCACGCTGTCGGTCGGATTCGTGGTGGACGACGCGATCGTCATGCTCGAGAACATCGTCCGCCATCTCGAGATGGGAAAACGGCCCATGGAGGCCGCACTCGACGGCGCGCGCGAGATCGGCTTCACCATCGTGTCGATGACGTTGTCGCTGACGGCCGTGTTCATTCCCATCCTGCTCATGGGCGGGATCATGGGCAGGTTGTTCCACGAGTTCGCCGTCACGATCGGCGTCGCGATCCTCGTCTCGGGATTCGTGTCGCTGACGCTCACGCCGATGCTGTGCAGCCGCTTCCTCCGTCCGCCGAAAGAAGAGCGGCACGGGCGTTGGTACGAGGCAACGGAACGGATCTACCAGCGCAGCTTGGCATGGTACGCGCGCTCGCTGAACTGGGTGATGGATCATCGCCCGGCCACGATGATCTTTTCAGCGGGCATTCTCGTCGCGATGGCCCTGTTGTTCGTGATCGTCCCCAAAGGCTTCATCCCGACCGAGGATACGGGGCAGATCCAGGGAACGACCGAAACGCTGGAGGGCAGCTCGTACGAAGCCATGCGCGATCACCAGCTCGCGGTCGCCGATATTCTGCGACGCGACCCTTATGTCGACCACTTCATGTCGTCGGTTGGCGGTGGCACGATGAACCAGGGACGGGTCAGCCTCCGGTTGAAGCCGCGCGGCAGTCGCCCCCCCGCCGACGCGGTGATCCGCGAGCTGATGCCGAAGCTCAACAATATCCCGGGAATCCGGACCTACCTGCAGGTTCCACCCGTGATTCGTATCGGCGGCCGGCCCACCAAGACCCAATACCAATTCACGCTGCAGAGCGCCGACATCCAGGCGCTCTACGACAACGCCGCGAAGCTCGAGGCGGCATTGCGGCGGCTGCCCAATCTGCAGGACGTCACCACCGATCTCCAGATCAAGAATCCGCAGGTGAGTGTGCGCATCGATCGCGATCGAGCGACGAGCCTGGGCGTCTCGGTTCAGCAGATCGAGCAGGCGCTCTATGACGCCTATGGCTCGCGCCAAGTCTCGACGATCTACACGCCGAACAATCAGTATTGGGTGATCCTCGAGCTGCTGCCCGAATACCAGCGCGACCCCTCGGCCCTGCAACTGCTCTATCTGCGCTCCGAGCGCGGCAATCTCGTGCCCCTGACGTCAGTCGCTTCCGCCTCGCCGGATGTCGGCCCCTTGAGCGTGAACCACAGCGGCCAGCTGCCGTCGGTCACCTTGTCGTTCAATCTGCCGCCCGGCGTCTCGCTGGGCGCGGCGGTGAACGAAGTCCAGAACGCGGCCCGGCAAACGCTGCCCTCGACGATCAGCACGGGATTCTCAGGAACGGCGCAGGCGTTTCAGGCGAGCCAGCAAGGTCTCGCGCTGCTGCTGCTGCTCGCAGTCGTGGTCATCTACATCGTGCTGGGCATTCTGTACGAAAGCTTCGTGCACCCGCTGACGATCCTGTCAGGTCTTCCGTTTGCGGGCTTCGGCGCCTTGCTGACGCTCGTGATATTTCGCACCGAGCTCAGCGTGTACGCCTTCGTGGGAGTGATCATGCTCGTCGGGCTCGTGAAGAAGAACGCGATCATGATGATCGACTTCGCGCTCGATGCCGAGCGCAATGAGCGGAAGACGCCCCGCGACGCGATCCTCCAGGCGGCCAGCGTGCGCTTCCGGCCGATCATGATGACCACGATGGCCGCTTTGATGGGCACGCTCCCCATCGCGATCGGCTGGGGCGCCGGGGCTGAGTCGCGACGGCCGCTCGGTCTTGCCGTGGTCGGCGGATTGGCCTTCTCTCAGATCATCACGCTCTACGTCACGCCGGTCGTCTACACGTATCTCGATGCCCTACAGCAGCGCTTTGGACGGCGCGCACCACGCTCTGTCACCGAACCTGCGGCAGCCGACTAGCCCGGCGCGCTAGTTGCGCTGAGGTACCGCCTCCACGCGGACGAATGCCCTGATTCCGCTGCCGATCGTGAAATTGTACGTCCCCACATGCTGTGCCTTCAGCGTCACGACCACTACTGAGTCCGCCGATTCCAGGTTCACAATCTGCAGATCCTGGGGGCGGGCGGCATAACGCGTACGCCCGGCGCGCAGCATCTGTCCGAGCGGATCAATCGACGTTTCGTTGCCATAAAAATCGCGGGCTCGCAGACGCAACACGAACGGCACCGCGACAGGCACGAGAATCGTCGAGCCGTTCACCGTGGCGCCATTGCGCTCCAGGATCAGGCTATCGATTGGACCCGGGTCGACGCGCAGCGTGAGTACCTTCTCGAGCGAATCGATGTTGCCGAAGACGCCTGCGTCGCCCGCTCGCGTCCCGAGCACGACGTTGACGCGTGCCTGTCCGGCAGTGTCGAGGATCGCCGATTCGGGAACGACACGGGCATTCACGGCGCGGAAATGAACCACGCGGCCGTTCGCGGGAGCACCCTGGAGCGTGCGGGCCTTGAAGGCGAGCGAGAGCGAGCTCGCAACGATACCGCGTTGAGCCGTAGGCTGCACAAAGCCGGTATTCAGGCCCGACAATCCGGCGGGTCCTGCCACCTCGAGGTCGACAGGCGTCACACCGCGGATGCGCATCTGGACGCCACCGCCTCGCGGAACCGCACCGGGCTGGATGACGAAGGTCGCGTGCCCCAGCGAGTCAGTGAGCAGCGACTGTGGCGGCCCCGTTCCGGCGTTCAACTGGACCGGCTCGGCCGCCACCGGATTGCCGATCGTGTCGGTGACCGCAGCAACCAGTGTGGCAGCCGAATCGCCCAGCCGGCCAAACGCCACGTAGTCAGGCGTCACATGCAGCCGTTGCGCCCCGGCGGATCGCACCGAGAGGGTCAGCGTGGGCCGACCTGGAAACGCGCCGCCGACGCCGGTCCGGATCTCGAGCTGATGCTTACCCATCCGCGCTACCGCCGGGAGCCGGAATACCGCGAATCCGCTGTCGTCCGTTACCGCCATGGCATCGCGCGGCAAGCCCAGAGCCATCGAGCCACTCAGCGCGAGCGCCACCTGCCGCTGCGGCGCGCGCCCCCGCGTCACGCGAACGCGCACGACCGACGCAACGCCCGCGCTGGTCGTGATTTCCGTAGCGACGGGAACGGCGGTCACGGGCGGCAATGGTGCGGACGCGAGCGGCGGCGCCGCGCGCCGGCTCTCGCAGGCCGCGGCACTCGCGATGACCTCGCCAGCAGCGCCGACGCTGCGCAAATCGGCCCAGTCGCGCTCCGTTGGATGGAAAGTCAGGCAACTGCGCCGCACGACATCCGCGACTTCGGTCTGCGCGAAGAACGGATTCGTCAGCAGCCGGATGAGTTCGGTTTTGTCGAGCGGTGGAGGTGTTTGACCAATCGCAGGAGTGGCCAGCGCCGCGAACGCGAACGCGGCTAGACGAACGCGCATGCTACGGCCGGGTGCAGGGCGAGCGCTCGAATCGCAACTCGACCGCGCGCACGTCCGCGTAGAGCGATTGATCACGCGCCTCGCGCGCGGAGTCGTTGAAGGCGAGCGTTGCTTTGCGCGCGACATTGTAGGCCAGCCAGCCGTCTTCGACTTGCTGGAGACCGCGCGCCAAACCCGCGCAGCCCATCCGTCGCGTGTCGTACATGCCCGCGCGCAGTGAGAATGCCGCCAGGGCCAGTGCCAGAGAATCCGCCCGGCGATCCAGCGTCGCTGCACTCATCAGCTGCAGCTGGGGATCGGGCGCGGAGTCGCCGGTGACCCGATTCGGGCTCTGCGAGCCAAACCGCGCTCCCATGACAACGGACAAGGCGGTCACGAGCAAGGCACCAGCGAGTCCGGCAGCGATGTAAGCGGCCGGTTTCGCGAGTGGCTCATACCAACGAGGCTGTCTAGCGGGACGCGGCAGCTCATCGTCCAGATCCGCTTCCGGAAGCAATACAGGATGATTCGCGCGGGCCGGCGCTGTTGCGCCGGCGGGCACCGGTGAGTTGAGCCGTACGAACGGCTCGTACGCGGGCGCGCTGACCGGCCGTGCGCCGGTCGTGGGACTCGATTCTGCCACGGGTGTCCCCCCTTA
>Ga0209157_1000779_pt1 | contig 27064 bp, 20 predicted proteins | sample GraSoiAngelo_135_FD_185892 | JGI IMG/M metagenome (GOLD analysis project Ga0209157, IMG submission 185892) | Grasslands soil microbial communities from the Angelo Coastal Reserve, California, USA - 14_0929_05_40cm (SPAdes) (version 2) | ecosystem: Environmental > Terrestrial > Soil > Grasslands ...
GCCCGCTGCTCTACCACTGAGCTCGCGCCCTCCATTTCTGGAGAACGGCGGCCCGACGGACGGCCGGCGGCATCGGCAACCGAGCCAAGTTCGTTTATTAAAAGATTGAAAAAGCGTCCTAGCGGGTGACGCTGAGAGAGAACTGAGTGTTCCTCGCGGAAACCAGAACTACGGTGTATACTTGTCCCTGGGAGAAAGTGAAGGCTGTGCCGGTACTCGTACAGCTTGAACCGCATGCCGAAGAGATCAGAACAGTAGCGTTCGCCCATCCGGTAGGTGAGAACGGCCCTGGTGCTGACGACCAGCTCGTCCTTGCGTACTGATTTCCTGAGTCATCTTTGACATAGTAGGAGGTCAGAGTAATCGGGGTGCTTCCCGTGTTTCTAACGTAGAGGTTTACGGCGCTGTTGCTTGAGGGAAAGGAGGCATACTCAAGGCTGATATTCTCCGTCGCCGTCTTAGGCGCGATTAGCAGGGCTCCGAATAGACCTGTTGCGTAGGTGAAGACCATCACTGATGCGATTACGACAATGACGACCATCATAAGCGAGGCGATTATCGTGTCTATGCCCCGTGTGTTCTTGAGGAATCTCCGTTCTCGCAAGTTGCTTGCCCCTACTGTTCTCACTAGAGGGTGGGGAGACCCTTCGTTCAAGCTTGTATCGTTACCATGAGAGATTCTGCACGGTTACACTCAGCGACAACATCTCTGGATGGCCACGCATTTCTTCACCGATTATTCCGCTAAAGCATTAAAACTCGAATTGTTACGCGTCCTGCTCGGGGCCCGTAGCTCAGCCAGGTTTCCTGATCGGGACTGAGAGAGCGGCAGGCTCATAACAGGTCTAAGACACCTGACGGTCCCCGGTTCGAATCCGGGCGGGCCCACCACCCATACAGGTTCGAAACCGTTTTAACTAGCCAGCGCAGAACATGTTGGTAGAATACTCGTTGACCGAGCGAAAGGTCAGCTCACTCCAGTTTTCCACGATAAACTCGATTAGCTCGAATTAACCCATCGTATCGTCGTCCAAACAAGGGGGAAATCGCGTTAGGTTCCGGGAGACGGCGAATTCTCCGGCACATTCAAGATCGTTGCGGCGTGCCCAGTCTCGCATCTATCTGCTCCCACCTCGGGTCTGAACGGTACTCCTTGAACCATGGAAGACTGCGAAAGTATAGCAAGTCTGGATCCCGTTGTGTCAGAGCTTTTTGGAGTGATCTGAACGCTTCATCTCTTCTACCGAACGCGAATTCAACCGGGGCAACCCACACCGGAGACATGTACCCGTCACCAGCGGTAGACATCAAATCGCTGAGAATTCTCCGAGCCTCGACTCTTTTTCCCGCGACGGCGCAGACCCACCCAAGAACCAACTGGTGAAAGGCGTTCTTCTCGAGCTCAAGTGCCTTCTCTGCCTCCTCGATTGCCGAGTCGTATTCTGAGAGCCATGCATGAACCATCGACTTCCAAGCGTGGACAGTCGCGAACTCAGGGTTCAACTTGATCACCTGCCGGAATCGGTCCATCGCCTCCTCATTCTTCCCAAGAATGGCCATGTTGAGAGAATATCCGGTGTTGACTGCTCGCGAATATGGGTCGATGTCGAGGGCCAGCTCTTCCTGCGAGCGGGCGTCTTCTAACCTGCGAAGATAGAACAACAACGCGTACCAGTGGTAGGCTGGTGCGTAGCTCGGTCTCAGCTCGATTGCGAGCTTGAACTCTCTTTCCGCATCGGCGAAGTTCCAGAAGTGGTTCATTAGCGTGAAGCCTAAAGATGCGTGCGCTTCGGCGAGAGATTGATCGATTTCGAGTGCCTTTGTCGAAAGGTCCTTGGCAAGGGGTCCGGCTTGGCTAGGTGCCATCCACTCGTAGTCTGCCAGATTGTTGTAGCAGTCTGCGAGTCCAGAGTATGCATGAGCGAACTCTGGATCGATACTGATCGCCTTTTGGAAGCAGCTCACGGCGTTGTTCATCTCCTCCGTCCTCTCGTTCCAGTAGAATCGACCCTTTAGGTAGAGTGTGTAGGCCTCTGGATTCACAGTCTGTCTGTTCTCGATCATGTCCTTCTCTCGTGACAAGAGCTGAACCTCAGGTTGCGCGGCTACTGTTTTCGCGATCTCGGTTTGGATCCCAAGTACGTCCTTCAACTCTCTGTCGTAGCTTTCAGCCCATAGGTGTTCGCTCGACGCAGAATCAATGAGTTGTACCGTTATTCGAACTGTATCTCCCACGTTTCTGACGCTGCCTTCCAGTACAGTGCCGACATCGAGCTCTCTTGCAATCTCGTTGATCTTTTTCTGCCCATCTTTGTAGCCCATGACTGATGTGCGGGCGATGACTCTCAAGCCCTGGAGCCTCGACATTGTTGCAATCAGTTCCTCTGTCATGCCGTCTGCAAAGTACTCATTCGTCGGGTCACGGCTGATATTTGCAAAGGGTAGCACTGCAATTCGCCTCCTTTCGAGGCGGGCCGAGGCCACGATCTTCTCTTCGCGCCACGGCATCACTATCTTGTACACCTCTACGGGTGCGCTTACATTTTTCAGCAGTTTAGCCCCGAGGCTTAGTAATGGTAGCTTGAACTTGCTCCGTACATCATCATGGACCTGACGCGTCAAGCAAACACCCCCATCTTCGGCCAACGACTCTATCCTTGAGGCTACATTGACGGCATCGCCGTAGACATCGTCTTTGCTGTGAATGACATCGCCTAGGTGAATCCCAATACGAAGAAGCATCTTCCTCTCGGACGGACGACCATAATTCACGTCTCGCAACACTTTTTGAATTTCGACAGCACAATTAACGGCCTCCAAGGCGCTCGCAAACTCCACTAGAAAGGCGTCGCCAATTGTCTTGATTTCTCTTCCGTTGTGCTTTAGGAAGAAAGGTCTGATTAGAGTTCGGTGCTCCTCGAGCGGGTGCAACGCAAGGGCTTCGTCGCTCTCAGAAAGCGAGGTATAGCCGACCATGTCGGTGAACATAATCGCGGCAAGTCTACGTTGCACTTGGGACAAGATTTCTGCAGGATTTATCTTCTCATCAGTGATAAATCGTTATGGGGAAAATATGCCGAGTAGTTCCTCAGCGGGTTCAGAAAAGGGGGTAGGACCCGCCGTTTCGGCTGGGCCCTGTCAATTCAATGGTAACCTTGTGAACCCGGGCGGGCCCACCATATCAGTATAGCATTTGTACTATCCGGGTCAGGGCTGACATTGACCTAAGGTGCCAGCTTCTAGAGATCAGTCCAACTTTTCAACGTGCAAAAACCTTTTCACGAGAATGAATAACACCCTGAAAACGAGTTTCTGTCGTTCCTATTTTTCCTTCCAAGACAGAACAATAGCTATAATGACCGGAGATAATGCGACTATCCTGATTGTTCCACCATAATGCCCGAGACGATGAGCTTCGTCTCGGTTTTCCTATAAAATAAGATGGGGGTTCAGGTTGGAAGGCGCTTTGCAGTGTAGACATCGTTGCGCGTGGTAGTGTCTCTCCGGTCTGTCCATACCGCCTGTACCTGGAATGGTCCGCTGGCTCCGTCCAAGTCTATGTAGTCGCCGATGAAGCCGACTGGCTGCGGGTTGGAGGAAGCTGTTGTCACGCGGACGTTTGCCGAGAAGGTCACGCCACCGTCGTCGGAGCTGGAATAGAAGACATCATACTTGACATTGTTTGAGTCGAGCCTTCGGTCAAGCCAAACTATGTGAACGACGCCGCCTTGCCGTGCCACCATCGCGGGAAAGAACTGGTCGTTGGTGGTGGTGTCGTCGTTGACCTTTATGGCAGGCTGCCATGTGGCGCCCCCGTCCGTTGTACGAGCAAAGAAAATGTCGCCGTTGGAAACGGCAAAGTCTCTACCTCCTACGGGAGCGAAGGTGACAGACCTGTACTCGGCCCAAGCCGCGAAAACCAATCCCCCGCTCGCCGAAGCCGTTGGGTTGCTTCCGACTCTGAAGTAGGGTGCGTTGGCAACGTGAGCATCAGTTCCTGCACTTCGACATGGAGCAGGACTGCACATGTCCCGAACGACAGACCTACTCCATGATGACCCGCCGTTTGTCGACTTGGCCATCATGATCTTAGCAGCCACCATTCGGGCATCGAGGAACGTGGGAGTGCTTCCTCGGAAGTCGAAGGTTTCTACCTCCGTGTTGTCCGAATAGATAACGTAGATCTCGCCTTTCGGCCCGATGGAGATGCTGGATCCTTGCATGTAGCGGAAGAGAAAGTCGAAGCACTTGTTGGGGCAGATGTCCCGTCGAGGCATGACCTGGAAGTCGCCGAAGTCGCTGACTCTGACGCCTACTTGTGAAGCCGCGGGCTGGAAGGTTGCTCCTCCATTCGTGGACTCCCGGAACCTGATTACTGCGCCGACACCCGGCGTCTCGATTCCGGAAAAGTCAGTGTCGGTCACATAGACATTTCCGAGGAACGGGCTTCCGGGGTTTCTGTCAACTTCTATCCACTGCTTGTCCGGATCTTCTACCGTACCAACCGACACGACGATAGGTGCTGAGAAACTCTGACCTCCGTCTGTGGACTTCGCTACGAGTACGTCGACCTGCGAGACGCCGCCGTCAGGGGTCCGGAAGAGGTCAAGGTAGGAGTAGTAGAAGTTGCCCAGGCTGTCTGCTGCCAGCACCGCATCGCTACAACTGTGTCCACCAGCCTGGCCGAATACGAATGGGGGCCCTTCGAGTGTTGTGACCCCAAATCTTGTCCAAGTTCCTCCTCCATTGGAGGACGCCTCGAAGGCGCAGAGGATGGGTGCCGGAAAGGCTGGTCCCTGCCTCTCGTGGTGTCCCACGACAGTGATGTTCGGGTTAGCAGGGCTTACGGCGATGGTCGGCTCGTCCTGCTCAAAGGAGCTGGGAAAAACGTTGATGTTCGCGCCCCATGTGATGGGCGGAGACCCGGAAGAAGTGCCAGTCGGATAAAATGCTCCGCTGGAGAGATCCTGAGACTCTACCCCGCTGGAGCGAAACCTCTCTAGCGCGCCCTGCTTGGAATCGGTTGGACTAGCCGCAGGGGCGTGGGGCATCAGCATGCTGATGGAGAGGAACAGGAGAATTAGAATCGTGGCTGTGGTCTTTAGTATCTCTTTTGAGATTGTTTCTTTTCTGTTGGCGATCATCGAGCATGTACCATGCATCGAAATCAACCGACCCGTCGTACACTCGCTCCGCATATAACACTTTATGCGAGTGTATTGCTCGGACTTTCGCGAATATCCGGAATTCTGGATCTACAGTATTTTGCCGTAGATTGCTCTAACGGGTCAGAGTCTCTCTGGCTACGGATCGACGCGAGGTCGGCCTATACCCAAGCTCCTCTTTGGCTATCGGACCGTAGGGCTATTGACTACTATTGGGCTATCTCGTTATTGTGCGGATGTGAACCAGTTCCGGTTCAAATCCCATCGGTCCCCGCCAAATCAAACTGCATGTCAGAAAAAAGGGGGAAGTTTGAGTGGACGGTACAAATCCTATAGCACCGTGGTGAACCCGGGCGGGCCCACCAAAAAAATTCAGCGAATCCTTTTTGGCTAGACATGGGATATTACTATTACGGCCTTGACGAAGCCCAAGCCGAACGTCCACTGATTCGCCTCAAGACCAGAGTCCGGAGTTATGGACGAACTCTCGTAAGTTTTCGTTAGAAGAAGAGAGAGGGGTTGCGTGTCGAGTTGGACGCAGCTAGCCGCTGGTGATGAGGACCGAGTCCTTCTCGTGGTCAGGAAGCGCGTCACGGTACCATAACAGTAGTCCGTTTTGTGACGGTGAAGCTGCTGCTCCACCTGCGACACTGTTGATTGTCAGTGTGCTGCTGCCCCCCGCAGGGACCCCGGTGGTGGGTATGCCTGAGCCGATATAGCGCGGCGTGTTCAGCGTGTAGGTCATTCCGACTATGGCGTCGGTGACCGCGCCTGTGAAGTAGTTGTCAACCGCTAGGACCGAGAATCTGAACTGGGTGCTTGGCGTAAGGCCGATATCTGATAGCAGTGCGGTCAGGATGACGTTGCCGGAGTCGAGGTCTGCGTCGGTGAAGAAGCGGACTGTGAATGGTCCGTTAGGGAGCGGGCCAGCTGCGACTACGTTTTGGCCAGTTGCGGCGAAGCCTCCGTTTTCGAGATTGAATATAGCGAAGTCATCTGTCCCGTCGTGGTTGGTGTCTATGAGTATGTCGAATTCGGCTGGGTAGTTGGGGTGGGAGCGTATGCCGAATGTGGTGATGGCGAACTGGACTGCGGGTTGGGGCTGACCGGAGATCACTACTGTGGCTGATCGGACTCCAACGGATCTCAGGTCGATGACTGCAAAGTTGTCGCCAGGCTGGGGCAGCATGCTCTGCGGCATCTTGCCGCTGGATCCTGTCAGGGAGAAGAGTTCCACGCGGCCGTTCAGTGAGCTAGGGTTGGTTAGCTGTACGGTTCCTGTGCCTCCGGAGAGTGTGAGTGCGTCTGTAGATGTTGTTACTGCTGCTGCTCGATGGGGCAGTATCTGCCATGCCAGGTGGACGTTGTCGGTGTTGTCTGATATGTTGATGTAGCCGTCGAATTCGAAGCCGTCCAAGCGGAAGCCGTCTCCGCCTCTGCTGCCTCCGTTAAGGTCCCATACGGGCAGTCTTGTCACGTTTACAGCGAGTTTCAGTTTGAATGTGGCAGTTGCACCCGCCGCGACTTTGACAGTTGATGGGGCGCTGATCGTGACCGCGCCGCTGGCAGCATCAGCCGGGTACCGGAAGGTGGGTGCGATCGAATAGGTTCTTGTGGTGGAGCCGTAGTTGTGGACGGCCACGGTCTTTACGAACTGGGCAGAACTCGTCAGTGCCTGGTAGCCGAAAGACAGGCTAACGGCTATGGGTGCTGCGTTGTCCCATGCAGTGGTCTTGGTGTTGACGGCCCGGTCGACCCGGACTTCACCGCTTCCTATGCGTGATATCGGGGCTCCTACGCCCGGGCACTTTGCTGGGTTTAGACCGATGTTCGTGTCAGCCGTGTTCATGAGCATCTGTTTGATCTCGCTGGGTGTTCGTGCAGGAAAGGCGTCGACTAGCAGTGCTGCTGTACCGGTGACCACAGGTGCTGACGCAGAAGTTCCGGCGAATGGTGTTCGGCCCGTGGCTGTGCCCGCTTCTGCACTGATGATGTCGGTTCCTACTGCTCCGATGTCGGGTTTGATGGAGTTGTAGCTGTAGCTGGGACCGCGTGATGAGAAGGAGGCCATGTTCCCGACCAGGTTGATGGCGTTAGCCGGGTTTATCGTGGCAGTCTGTCCTAGCGCACTGGCTTTAAGGGTGTTTCCGTCGGCGAGTGTTGTCGTGTAGCCCGCGATGGTTTGCGTGCCTCCTCCGAAGGAGAAGGTGGGCGGGAGGTCGCAGGGTCCTTGCGCCGCATTGTTGGCCACTATTGCTGCTATTGCTCCTGCTGCTCCCGCGTTTGCCACTTTCATGCTCACTGCGCAGAGGCCGCGGTCAATCAGCAGAATCTTTCCTTGGAATGGCGTCCCGGTCCAGGGGCTGGTACCTGCTGCGTCAACGCAGCCGCGTTTGGTGCTTGCGCTAGTTGTGTCGTACACGAGGGGGCCGGAGACGAGGGAGGGGGCTGCCGACCAGGATTGCCAGACCGCTCCGACTGGAGCGACTGTGGGTGTCTGGACGAGGTACATTTTTGCCGTGGGATGAAAAGTGGCTGCTACGCTGATGACTTCTGGTGTTGTTGAGGGTGAACCTACGATGTAGGGTCGGTCTGCGCTGTTGCCGGCCGATGATACTACCACTACGCCTAGATTGACAGCGTTAGCGCTCGCTGCGCTGAGGTCGTCTTCCTTCTGCCCATACGACGAGCCCAGCGACATGTTGATGACGTCTACTGCATCGGAGATGTTGCCGTCGCCGTTGGGATCAAGGGCGAACTCCATCCCTTGTAGAAGAGCGACGCCGCTGCAGCTGGTTGAAACTGCGCTGCACACCTTCACCGCGTAGAGGCTGACGCCTGGCGCTACTGAGCCGGCTCCGCCAATGATGCTAGAGGTATGGGTTCCGTGTCCACCTGCGCAGGGTGGAGGAATGGTCGAAGGTCCGCAGTCAATTGGGTCAGGGTCGGGCCGGAGGCAGACCAGCGGGTTGCCATGGCTGTCTACTCCGCATGCAGAATCGGGACCTGGCCATCGTTCTCCGACAAAATCGTAGCCTCCGATTACCTTGGCGGTGGGAAATAGCCCGTCAGTATTCTTGTTCCGCAGGTCGTTCACGCTGGTACCGTAGGCGGCCGTATAGGCAGCCGTTGTGCCAGGGCCTCCAAGGTCAGCATGAGTGTAATCGATTCCAGAGTCTAGTACTGCGATTCTAACGCCTGTGCCGTCGAAGCCGAGGTTATGGACGGCCGTTGCCCCGATGTATGGGACAACATCGCTCAGTTCAATCTGATAGGTTTGGACTGGGCGTATCGACGCTACGTTTGGTAAGGAGGCCATGGCGTTGACCTGGGACGAGTCGATGTTTATGATGAGAGCGTCAAGGACTTTGCTCAGCCGGCCGAGTTCCTGGCCGCCGAGGCTGCGAATCTGGCTCATCATCGCATCTTGCGAATTGGCCAGCTGGTGGAGATAATCGCGTTCTTGGGATGGGCTTAACTTGCCGCCCAGCTGTTTGGCGTTCACGCCATAGGCAACCGCTAATGGAGCGGTCGTGAGTTGAACCACTACTTGTATGGGTCCAGTGGTTTGGCTAAGTTCGGGGTCGACAAATACGGAAACGTCGCCCGGCACGAGCAGGTTCGAAACGTCTGGGGTTTGAGCATATTGCGATGCAACTGCCGTGGCGGGTGATGCGCCAATCATGCCGACTAGTGCCAACATTGCGAAAAGTTGAAGGAGCCGATCGTGATTTACATTCAGTTTCAAGCCCATTCTAAGAACCCTATGAAGATTTGCGATCGCGCTCTGTAGCATATTTATGATTTTTGGTATATTGGGAGGCTCAAGCCTGACGGAGACGGCTCGGGATATAACCGTCAACAGTTGGCATGAATGCTTTCTATGGTCGAGAAGACTAATTTTTGGCCAGTTACCCTATAAGGTGCAGACGACATGACGGCTTTCCTAAATGCTTGGGAAGCTCTCGGCAAGTCCGGAAGGGTGTCGAACCGGGAAACGGACTCGCTCTAATTTTTAGGTGAGTCCGGGCGGGCCCATCAAAAATTCATCGAGTCTTTTTTGCATTACATGGAGAGAGTGCTACGGACACAATTATCAACGCAAGGAAGATCGAGTCTTTGGCAATTGCTAGGTTCAACTGAGTTTGTTTGTGCCCCATTGTAAACGGGCCGAATATAACCGCGCATCAACGGAGTTATCTTGATACACTTGAGGGTGTGTGGTAGCTGTTGGGCAGAGGACCAGCGGAGAGACGGTACAAGAGCATCCGCGCAGTAGTCGTCCTCGTCTCGCTCGCACTGTCAACACTCCTCGTGGTTCCGGCGCCTTACAAAGTCCACGCTTCATCGCCTGCCCCTGTTCTGGGCGGTTGGGGTGGCGTGAGGCTGGCGGACACGGACCAGAACCTTTCAGCACCACCATCTCTCGTCTTCGCAGGCGAGAAACAGAGCGGCTTTGAACAAGTTGTGATAAGAGAAGCGCAGCTAGGATACAACACGGTAAGAGGGTCCTTTGCGCCATACTGTGCACAGCGCGCCAACAATTTCATGGGCACTTACAACTCATCCCAGTTAGTACGAGCAGTCAATATTGCCCAGTTCTACGACTTCTGGCTTACAGTAGACTACCATGGGCACAACGAGTTTCAGACAAATGATAGTATTTCGTGCTGGCTGAATTTCTGGTTCGGGCCCAACCCGTTCAGCGGACCGACAGGAATCGTGGGACAATTCCAGAACAGCTACGACAAGATCATCTGGGAACCTCTCAACGAACCGAACATGACTGGAACGGGGGCAACAGACGCTGTCTGGACGAGTAGTTCGAGCATCGCCTTCCAGAAATGGATCAACCAAGACAGGACGGTCGGGGACACCCACTGGATAGTTGTCCAGAATACTTGCAGCTACTTCTGTCATAACCCTCGCAGCCTATGGTACCTAGACTACCCCGTTGTGAACGATACTCTGGGCAGAGTGTTCGAGAGCCTTCACACCTACCTCTATTATCCCAGTTTTGTAGAACACCTAGCATACGACAACGATTCTAACGGGATCTTCGATTCCGCGGATACAGCGATCGTGGGCGATATACCAGACGCGACAGTCCTGACGACCGACCCCAAGATCAAATTTGTCAATGCTACCAATGACCCGGTTGAGACATGGGCCCCCGGCAAATCCATAGTCTATGACAACAATTCAACAGGCGCGTACGAGACAGGGGACATTCCAGCCGCTGGAACCGTTCCTCCGATTGGGGCTCTGCTGAGGACTGACCCGAAGATCAGATTCACTGACACAAATAAGAACGGTGTCTGGGATAGCTACTGGAGCAACGCGACAGCGGACAACATAGCTCAAACAGATTACTTGACGATGCTGACCGAGATCGCAGGCCAATCCTCGGGTTCCACACCGGGGCTCGGATGGCCTATGCTCAACACCGAGGGCGGCGCCTTCTGCAGTATTGTATGCCCGTACGTTGTCCCTGGTGCTGCCGGATACTCTACTGTCAGCCTCAGATACATCCAAGACATGGTCCGCTACGAAGATGGTAACAATCCTAGGCTGGGCTGGCTGTTCTGGCCCGCTGCCCCGTGGACTGACACGCCAAACGCGGGAGGGTACGGGGCGATAGGCGCTGGGGAGTGGGGGACGAAGATCGCCTACAAGAAATTTACATCGTTCGTCCTGGTTTCCACGCCCAACGTGCGTGCCCAGCCGTTTGTGTACCCGTGGGATGGTAGCGGGTTCTACGCGCAGGGTAGACACTGGATCTTCTACATCAACTATGGCAATTGCTCCGGGACAACGGCCAACTGCCTCTACTATGCGACGAGCCCGAATGGTGTGGGCTGGACCAGTACCAATGTTGGAGTGGTAACCGGATCGAGACCGTCAATGGCTACGAATGGGACGCATGTTTTCTATGCTCGGTACGATGGGAACAGTGGAAATCTCGGCGGGGCGTTGATGTTCCGTGTAGGAGCGCTGAACGCGGACGGTCGGATCAACTGGCAGGCTGAAACGGCTGTGAAAGAGGCGACGCCGGGCCAGGAATGGTATGGGCTGTCGATGAGGATCGGCACTACCGGGCAGGTCTTCGTTGCCTATGGGAATGTTACCTCAAAGGGAGGCGGGGGATTTGCCTGGGTGATCCACTCGAACGGTAATGACTATTCCACATGGGAACAGGATACTCTTCTGAGAAACTTGACTGACGGCTGGCGGTTCTCCCTCGCCAGATTATCCTCGGGACAGATGTACGTTCTCTACTGGCCGGACGTGGGCAGGCTACTCGGAAGGCTGTGGAGCGACGGTGCCTGGGGTCCAGAGGAAGCTGTAACCGCGAGCGGAACCGCGGTGCGTGGCAGTGCGTTCGCGTTTGGAACTGGAAACAATACGGTCTATGCTATCTGGCAGGAGAACCTCACGGAGAAGTTGCTGTTCGCCTCTCGAACTGGCTCGTGGAGTGCCCCCGAAACGATTGGTACAGCTGAGACCAACATCAACCCAAGGTGGACGGCGAGCTACGACCCGCTCCATGAAAAATGGTCCTTGTTCTACTACAATTATACCCTGAACCGGGTCTACCAGTATTCTGGCGCGCCTGGCAGCTGGGGCCAGAGGACGGAGATGTACTCGACTCAGGGTGCTAGCTCAGGGATGAGCATAGGAAGCTACTACGAAGCAAGCGGGGTCGACGCGTCAAGCCATGTGCTGGGAGTCTTCTGGACCCAGAACGACAGCACTTCCGGAAGAATAGAACTGGTGTTCGCAGACGAAGCAATAACATAGCATGCCAGTCACTACAACTTTCGGCATCTTTCTACCCCGGCAGAAAGAGGAGGTAGCAGCCACTGTCTCTTGGGGGTCTTCGATTCAAGGATAACCATGTGGTCCCGGACGGGCCCCCATCCACTGAGTGTATTTGGCCTGCTATGCTATTGGGTTTATGAGATTGCCAAGCGTTCTCTTTGGGACCTTGGGGGTTGCCAGCTGACGCGGCTGATCAGCTATGTGAAAAATCAGGTCGAACTTGGCCCTGATGGAGGTCGTGACTGCTTAACCGTGTATGGTATTGGGAATCTGAAGGGAGCTTTCCGCGGGAAGGGAGTTATCTATTCTTGGATACAAGGAGTCGATGAGGCTGCTAGGTGGAACTGTCAATTCGAGCTGTTGCAACCCACTCGAGCAGAATTTACCAATCGGCAAGGTGAGATCATTGTAGAATTCGATCCCATGGACAAGTTTCCCTGCACGGGCATTGTTACTTCGAACGGGGAGGGATACATGATCGCACCGGCCCTTAAGCTCGATGTGGGCAAAGGAAGTGAGATTGTTCTGACGCTACTATCGCCACCGGCAAAGCCTCACAACGTATCGGTCGAGAAGACCGTTCTCGCTATCCCAGGTGAAGAGGCAACTATGACTCTTACAGCCGAGAGCGGCGAGCTTCGCTGTCTGGGAAATTTCTCCGCCATGTCGAAAGGGGCAAGGGTCATCTTGAACAGAAACCCAGGACTGCCAGTGTATAAAGCAGGATTCAATGAGACTCTCGGCAAGCTCAAAGGCCGTGGGCAGATAAGCGCCGTTTGGAAACCCGTCGATCGGAGCTTTGAAGAACTCGTTCTGGTTTTCGACCCGTCCACTATCTGTTCCTTCGAAGCGAACTCGCTGTCCTTTGATAGGATACCAAGCCATCTCAGCGGGAGCGAATTCAAGGACTCCGGAAGCATCGACGATTATGTAATAGGGGATGGAATCGGTGTGAGCTACACGATTCGTCTATTGTTGGATCGCGCCCTTGGAAGACATTCCTCCGATGAGGCAAGACTTGCCGTAACCTGAAAAATGTTAGTCGAATTCTAGGTCAAAGCCTCCGACTTTGACTGCACGCTGATGAGACATGTGGTAGGCGACACACTTCCTATAACAATTCCGAAAGGGAAGAACGCGAAACTCAGAAGAGTTAGTTGACGACCTTCAGGTTGACTCCTGATGCGGTAACTGATCGTTCAGCTTATTTCCGCACGTGGGGCAGAAGTTCAGTTGTTCTCCGACAACTTGACTGCAAAGGCTGCACCTTTTTGTTACCGTTTGCCCGGCGGGCGTCGGTGTGGGTCGTCCCTGTAGGTACGTGGAGACTGGAGGGGGTGGAGGGATTACCGGAGGGGCCTTTCTAGGGCGAAACGCAACCACAAGCTCGACTGCTGCGAAGGCGAGGAAGAAGAGTCCAAGTCCTAACCGGAAGTTGTCGTGGGTTATGTAGGTGCGTTGGAAGTCGACCGTCTCTGTGCTGTTGAAGAGGCCGCTTCCATGACGGAACACGATGTAGTACGTATCCTGCACGGTGAAGGCGAAAGAAATGGCGCTCGATGCAACGTCCTGAATGGAATACATGCTATTGAGGGAGGCTCCGGTCTGGAATGAGGCAAACTGGGCACTGCTTAGAATGTAGAAGCTGACTGGACTTCCTGAGCCTTCTTGAAATGCGCCACTGATCGAATCGCCGGGACTACGTGTGATTGTTAGATATTCATACTGTCCCGAGAGGATGTTGAATGTAGATTGCGTGGAACTGGTGTTGGTGTATGTGACGAAATTGAACAAGGCGAGTCCCACTAGGAAGAGCCCGCCGACCAAGAAGCGAACCCGAACAGGATCCACGATTCAACCTAGATAGCGTCCCCCAAAAATAAGGATAGTGAAAACTCGGTTATTCATGCCCACTTTACCTATTGCCAGGGATCGACGAATGTTGAATTATCAAGATACGATATGCTAGGAAAGTGGGAATTGGGCGAGACATTGACGTCAGAAATTCCAGAATATACGTCAAAGGAGCTCTCGGCTAAGACATGGCCTGACCTAGCGAGGCTTTTCGAGAAACCGGAAATTGGGGATGCGTGGTGGTGTTGGTGCACGCACCATCATGTGGAATCTTACTCTGCGCACGAGAACGCGCAACCTCGCACGAGGGCTGAGAGAGCGGTGAGAAACCGTAGGCAAAAGGAAAAGCTCGTCAGGAATGGACGAGCCCACGGGGTAATTGTCTACTCAAATCAGGAGCCAGTGGGATGGTGCCAGTATGGTCCCAGAGAGGAACTTCCACGGATTGACCATAGTAGCAACTATCGAAATCTCGCGCCTACAGACGAGAAGAAGAAACTCTGGAGGATAACCTGTTTTGTTGTTGACAAGAATTATCGCAAAGGCGGCGTCGCCAGCACTGCCCTGAAGGCTGTTCTAGAAGGCATAAGGAACAAGGGTGGCGGACTCGTCGAGGCCATTCCCGTGAGTAGGACTGATCAGGGCTCAGGCTACATGTATACGGGAACAGTCTCGATGTTCCAAAAGGCCGGGTTCAAGACAGTCGGACCCTTCGGAACCGGCCGGACAACTACCGTTGTGATGCGAAGAACCATTTGAACTGCGGGCCCGTTTGGGCGTTCATTTCGACCTTTTCCGTTTCTTGATCTTTGATTTCGGCCGTTGTGATGCGTGTATCTTGGCTACTCGATCAACTAGCTGAGAATCATCTAGTCGTTTGCAGATCGCCGGAAATCGTGCCCCAGGTCCGCTCCAGTGTATCTCTTCAGGAGATGATATGTTTGGCTCCTTTGTTCGGAGAGTTGCGAGGTCGCGAAACAGAATTGCGAGTTTGAAATTGGTTTCTAGAACTTCTGCTAGGCGAGGGGCGGATCGTGGTTGTACCTTCCAGTTTTCTGATTTCGGGGGAATTGATTCTAGATGCTTGTAGATTCCGAGAACGGCGGCTGTTGATTTTTCTCCCCAGCCTTCCAAACCAGGATATCCGTCCGCATCGTCGCCTACCAGTGCGAGATAATCAGGAATCGAGCTTGGAGGGACACCGAACTTCTCTATCACGCCTGCCTCGTTCCGAACACTTCGGGCACGACGATCTAGCTGAACTACACGATCGTCTCGAACGCATTGGGCCAGATCCTTGTCCGGAGTGCAGATGCAGATACGGCCGACCTTCGCAAGCTTGCTCAGAGAGGCGGCGGCTCCGGCGAGAGCGTCATCAGCCTCCAGCTCGACCATCGGCCAAACCCTTACTCCCATTGCCTGCAATGCTTCTTCGAGCAACGGGAATTGTGACATGAGTCGTGGATCAACCCCTTCGCCCGTCTTGTATCCAGGCCAGAGGTTGTTCCGGAATGATTCGATAACATGGTCTGTCGCAACCCCAATGTGAGTGATTCCGGATTCGAGCATGCCTGCCATGCTATTGAGTACGCCGCGGGTCGCTGCAACCTCCTCGCGTCTATCGTTGGCATGGGTCGGTAGGGCGTAGAAGTGACGGAACAGTTCGTAGGTGCCATCAACGAGGTAGATATCCACGGTAGAGTCACTTCCATTTGACTAGAACAAATAGATGAACCCTTGAGACGAACGGAGCTGTCGTTAGTTCCAGTCTACGGGTAAAAATCTGGTTATTTCCTTTTCTGCTGAATTTCCCTCATTCGGAACATGACGATTTTCTTCACGAGATCATATGGAATTGGCTTGTCGAGCGGGAACCGCAGGGAGCCTTTCTCTCCAGCATAAGGCGACAGTTCCTTTTTGAAAGCTTCATTGCCCTCGGGTATGGAATAGAATCCGATATGATTTTTCCATGCGCTGAAATATACTAATCTCTCCCCGCTTAGTTTGAACGTGGGCATATCATAGCTGATCGACTCAAGGGCTTCAGGCGTTGCCTCCCGGACTGTAGCCCTCAGCTTCTCCAAAACGCGCTGAACGTTCTTCGGGAAGGACCCGATGTATTCGTCTACTGTTTCGAATTTCTTAGCCGATACCATTCTCGCTCACCGGTGGGGCTCCTCGACCTAGTGTCCGACACTACTCATATCTTTATTTCTCGTAATTCGCATACCCGGTGCTACGAGCCCATTTTCTCGACTGAGTGCTAAGTTCCGGGTCATTTGCATGCAATCGCAGATATAGTATGATGAAGTTTGCGTGGACATGCCCTAATCCGATCTCTTTTGATTTGAGCCAGGCCAGCATCTCGGAATGCTTTGATGCAACCTTGCCGCGCTTGACAAAACCTTTCTTGCTGGCAAGTCTCCAGAAGTCTTGTGCGCTCTTACCAGTCTTGATCTGAATGTTGTCCATATATCCCTTGAATGTCGGTCTAGTCATGGTGACTTTGACTTGAGGGGAATACCACACACCATAAAAGTTGAAAGGAAAGGGAATGAACTGATAGTTCATATTGCCTTGACTGAAAGACCAAGTTGGGACAGAACTGGGGTTATTCTAGCATCGGAGGGTTGGCAGGACATAGGGTATGGATTGAAGATGCAGTTAACAATCGCCTCAACTAATGTTATCCTTCAAAGTGAGAGGATTAAGTTGATACAGAAACCTGGAATACTCAATCGTCTACGTGGAAAGAAGATACCAATGTTGGAGGATAAGTCTTGAGATGGATAGTCTCTACCCTTGTCTTGGTCGGCTACGAAGACGCTAGTTAGCTTGATTTTCGTTTTTTAGAACGATCCTTTTCGCAGATTGATCCCGTATTCCAAGTAGGCCTTCAGGCAACAAGTCATTTGCATCCAGCCCTGGCAGTTCCCGTACGAGCCTTGCAGACCGCCCTCTGTGTATCGCCATTTACCCTCAACAATCTTCACAAGCGTCTCCTTCGCGTTCAAAGCTTCGAAATTCATCTCGACAATAGTGTCGTATCCGCCCGATTCTGGTATTGATCCAGTTTTCGGGTCAAAGAGGCCTTCGCTAGCCTCCCATGAGAATCGAATCAGCTTGTTCCGTACAACCTTCTGTACCTTCACCGGTGCCGACACAATCTTGTCTCCAACGTCATTGAATTTCCATAGCACGGTTTTTCCTTCATCCAATGGTCCGTCGGCGCCTCCAGACGTGAAGTAGCTGCTAAGTTTCTTCGGATTATAGACGGCATCGAATACTTCGCCAATGGGTTTCTGAATTTTCGTCTGGACAGTAAATCTCAGGTCCATATTCATCTTTCCAACCGTGAGTTGATATATGTTATATATTTATAACACTTTGCTCACTTCTAAGGTATCGACTGTAAACGTTGACCTGAACAAATCTTCGGAGATGGTATCTTGAAAAAGGAAGACAAGTATGATCTGATCTTCAAAGCACTTGGCGACTCTCGAAGACGCGAGATTCTCGACCTCCTCAAGGAGAGAGGAAGAACAACAGGGGAGCTGGCCGAGCACTTCAAGCTAATAGACCGGTGCACTGTGATGCAGCACCTGCGCGTTCTCGAGAAAGCGGATCTTGTCATTGTGAAGCGTGAGGGGCGTCTTCGCTGGAACTACATCAACCCACTCCCAATCAAAGAACTGCATGACAGGTGGATCGGCAGTTACGCGGACGGTGCAGTCGATCTGCTGGCTCGAATGAAACGTGAAATCGAAGAATATTAGCCTGGGGCAGCTTATGAGATGACCTCATGATCCTTGACGAATTCAACAAACGCCTGCTCTGGTCGCATTGCCTCTCAAATAGAATGATGGGATCCTCCTCTCCGGTCAAGGTAGCGGACGCTTGTTGCGGTATCCAATCGCAGAATTTCCCAGAAAGCCTCTCCTCGTTCTGGGCCCGAATCGAAGGGTTCCAAGACCAAGACGTCATCTCGCAACTGAGACCAAGAGGCGGGCTAGTCAGAACTCGAGCTGTAAGAAGTACGATGCACATTATCCCGAGCAAGGACTACTACACCTACGTCCTAGGTGGAGCCGGTGAGAGAATGCTCAACTGGCTTGACACGATCGCAAAACAGCGAGATTATCCCTCTAGGGAAGAGCGAAGAAAACGTCTCTACAATCCAATACTCGAGGAAATCAAGGGACGATCAGTCACTCAAGAGGAGATTGGAGCACAAGTGTCCGCCAAAGCCAGAAAACTCGGGCTCAAAGGAGGCGTTTGGACCGGAATCGGCGAAATGTCGTTCCTGGGCCTGCTCGTTTTCGCGGGCAAGAAAGGATCCCGAAGCTTGTACATGCGAACCGAAGATTGGATCCCCGGAACCAAGGAACCGCCTGACATTCATACGTGCAGGCTCGATTTGTTACGCAGATACATTGCGCAACATGGGCCTGTTTCGAAAGAGGATATCATGTATTGGGCCTACCTCAACCACCAACAACTTGACAAGGCTCTGGCCGATCTTTCCGAGGACATAATCGAATTGAAGCTGGGGCCGTCCAAGAAACCCTACATTGATACTAATCGCCAAATCGATAGGACGTTTCCACCACCTCCCCAAGCAATAGTTCTTCCCAAATATGATTCCCTGATGCTGACTCTGCGAGATAAGTCGAGGTTCATGGATATGCGATACTACAAGCGGGTGTTTCACGCGCTTGGAATGGTGAGACCAACGGTTCTAGTAGACGGGTTCGTAGCCGCCATCTGGAGAAAAGTCGAAAAAAAGAACACCATGTCAATAGAAGTGCACGCGTTCAAGAAACTCGACCGCGGCGCGAAAGAGGCAGTCGAACAGAAATTCTCAGAATACGGCAACTACACTGGACTTGACGTTTCCGTAAGATGGGTCCGAGGAAAATGGATCCACCAACCCTCCAGGTAGCAAACCAGCGATTTATACCCCTAGTTTCGAAACAGGTTCTTGGGAAATCGTTGACCCAGATAGAGAAGAGCACCACTCCGTCAATCGTAAACCTGGACGATCTCGAACAGCAAGCGAAACAACGGCTTGACCAAGCCAGCTACGATTTTGTGGCTGGAGGCGCAGGGGCAGAGCAGACTTTACGGGCCAACCGGGAAGCCTTCCAGAAAATAACCATCATGCCACGGGTCCTGACCGCAATCAAGGAGGTCGACACATCGACTGATCTTCTCGGGCAGCGACTGTCTATGCCAATCTATGTCACTCCGATGGCCAACCATGCTGTCGTGCATCCTTTGGCCGAGATCGGAAGTGCGCAAGGTGCGAAGAAGGCAGGGACCCTTTTCATCGCTCCAACAGGCTCCAACAAGACGATGGAGGAGGTGGCAGCGTCGATCAAGGACAGTCCTCGATGGTTCCAACTGTACTTCAACAAGGACCCCGAGGTCAACAAACAACTGCTTCAGCGAGCCGAGAAAGCTGGATATTCTGCAATCGTGCTGACAGTCGACCTACCAGTGTTAGGCATTAGGGATCGTAATGTCAGGAACAGCTTCACGTTACCTAAGGATCTTAACCGGCCTAAGGTTCAATCCGAGCGATTCGCGGCCGCAACGAGAGGTCTTGAGGCTCTCACCGCTGGTATCAAAGACGATCTCAGCTGGGACGACTACGAATGGACTCGGAAGCATACTACTCTACCGGTCCTAGTCAAAGGAATTCTTTCACCTGATGACGCCGAGGAGGCTGCCATGCGCAAGGTCCCTGCGATAATCGTCTCAAATCATGGGGGGAGACAACTCGATACAGGTTTGGGAGCGATCGAAGCTTTGTTGCCAATAGTCGAGAAGGTCAAAGGAAAAACGAGGGTGCTATTCGACAGCGGAATCCGTAGAGGAACCGACGTCTTCAAGGCACTGGCGTTAGGCGCCGAAGGGGTCGGTGTGGGACGTCCAGTCCTATGGGGTCTCGCTCTCTACGGAGCAGACGGAGTTGCTGCGGTACTGGAGCATTTGCGAGCGGAGCTGGTAAATGTGATGAGGCTTGCCGGCGTAGCACGACCAGCTGACATCACTCGCGAATACGTTAAGGCCGTTTAGCTGGATTAGTATCGCAGTCACAACTGGTCCAGTCTGGGGTAGGAGAAGCAGATTTCTCGGTCGTGATTGTAACTGTTTGTGGTCGTTTAAAATCCGTTGATTTATATTTCAATCTCCTGGAAGACTAGTTCAGGCATCTGTCGCACAGCTGCCCTCGTATATCTGAAGACATCCTGTGATGGACAAAGTTCAAAGCTTTGGTAAGATGGTCGAGCGAGAGAGATGCTTCGAAGAATCAGGCCCCCAGAAGAAACCGGCCGATCCAGCATACTCCACCAGTTCTTCGAAGCGCAAGTTGACACGCGCCCCGAAGCAATTGCCATAATGGTCGAAGGCAGAAGGATAACTTACGCCGAGATTGAGCAAAGGGCCAATCGTCTAGCCCGATACCTCTATGACCATGGGGTAGGCCGCGGCTCTCTTGTCGCAATACTTCTCTCCCGATCACTCGACGCATACATATCGATTCTGGGCACTCTAAAAGCTGGGGCAGCCTACGTGCCTTTGGATCCGGAATATCCGGCGGACCGGATCTCCTACATTCTCGGTGACTCTCACGCTGAGACCCTCCTTACCACGGCCGCTCTGGCCTCTCATCATCGGGAATTTCATGGAAATATCATCGCGGTCGACGTGGATGCTGATGCGATCAGCTCGGAAACTTCTACACGCCTCCCAACCGATGAGGTCAGAGTGGGACCTGACGACCTCTGCTATGTCATCTATACCTCAGGTTCGACGGGTCGGCCTAAAGGCGTCTTGGTCGGGCACCGTAGCGTCTGCAACCTAGTCGAGGCAGAGGCCGCAATCTTCCGCGTTACGCCCGAAGATAGGGTCTGCCAGATCGCTTCATTATCCTTTGACCTATCCGTTGAAGAGATCTGGCTCGCCTTCCAGGCCGGTGCATGCCTCGTCCCTGCGACCCGCGAGCTAGCTCATGGAGGCCCTGACCTCTCGAAATTCCTAGTAGAGCACCAGGTGACTGTCCTGTCGTGCGTCCCAACCCTCCTCAACATGCTTGACGAAGAGATCCCTACCCTACATCTTGTCATTCTCGGCGGAGAAGTGTGCCCTGAAAACCTAGTCAGCCGCTGGGCTCGTTCTGGCCGGCGTTTAGTCAACACATATGGTCCCACCGAGACCACTGTCACCGCAACATACTCAGACCTCACACCTGGAAAACCGGTAACAATCGGACGACCTCTACCTGGGTATCATGTCCGCATTCTCGACGGGACCTTACGACCGGTACCTGAGGGCGCGACTGGCGAGATCTGTATTGGCGGAATCGGAGTGGCGCGCGGATACGTTGGACGACCGAAGGAAACCATGGCGCGATTTATCCAGGATCCGTTCGTGCAGAAAGGCGAGGTCGAAACGCGACTCTATCGGACAGGCGACCTTGGCCGGTTTGACGCTGAGGGAAACCTCGAATTCCTCGGCCGCAGTGACAGCCAAGTGAAACTTCGTGGCTTCCGGATAGAACTATCCGAGATAGAGTCCGTGCTGATGGAGGAAGCGAGCGTCCTCTCGGCCGCCTGCGCCGTTCGTGAAGATGCCTCGGGTCTCAAGCAGCTCGTCGGTTACGTTGTTGCTAGAGACGGCGCTAGCATAGACCCGGATCGTCTTCGACTACATCTTCGTGGTCGCTTGCCAGCTTACATGGTTCCGGCGTTCATCGAGACCGTTACAGCTCTGCCCAGGCTTCCCAGTGGCAAGCTGGATCGCGCGTCCCTTCCCAAGCCAGCATTGCTTGCGCCCAACCGCTTGGACCTCAAACTTCCCCGAAACGAGACTGAAAGTCGAATCTTGGAGGCCTGGAACACTCTCTTTCACCCCCAGCCCGTCTCTGTCGAAGATGACTTTTTCCTCGATCTCGGCGGCCATTCTCTTCTGGCTGCACGGATGGTTTCCGAGCTTCGAAAAGACCCCCTTTACTCGCATGTCTCGGTCGCTGATGTGTACGAAAACCCGACGATCTCAACCCTCGCGGCCAAGATCGACAAGTCATCACTTTCAAGAACAGTCTCCAGAACGGAGACGGCTCTTGACAACAGGCTAGCTCATGCTGAGACAAAGGGGAATCTCGGAGCAGGCATCGTCCAGACACTCCTCCTGTACTTCGTTTTCGGCTTCCGAGCATTAGAGTGGATGACACCGTACCTAGTCTTCTTTTATCTCCAACTAACTGGACATTCAATCCTTTCATCTGCTGCGTGGGCGGTTGCCGGGGCCGTCATCATCTTTCCTGTTCTTCTCGTTGCAACAGTTGCAGCCAAGTGGCTCGTGATCGGTAAGGTCAAAGCCGGCCGCTACCCTCTGTGGAGCGGGTACTACATCCGCTGGTGGTTCGTGCAATCTCTCGTAAGCTCCATACCGATCGACTATCTCGAAGGGACGCCACTGCTTCCATTCGTCTATCGGCTGTTCGGCGTCCACGTCGGGCGTAATGTCCAGCTTGCGACTGAGAACATCGCCGCCTTCGACCAAGTTACGATAGGCGATGGGTCATGCATCGACGATGATGCCTCTCTTCTCGGCTATACTGTCAAACAAGCACAACTGATCATAGGGCCCATCCGGATAGGCCAGAACTGCTTCGTCGGGACACGCAGCGTTCTGTCTGAAGAAACAGAGATGGAGGACAACGCACGCCTCGAGGACCTCTCACTACTCCAGCCCGGCTCGCGCATCCCCACTGGAGAGTCCTGGTCAGGATCTCCCGCGCGCAAAGTCTCTCGCCCAGATGTTTGGCGCACTGACCGGCCTCGGTCTGGACTGATTCGGCGCGCGCTAACGCCAGTCATATACATCGGCCTAGTCCTCATCCTACCAATTCTTCTTCTCGCAGCTATCCTGCCCGGAGTCCTCGTCCTCGTCCAGATGAACCCTCTCGCCCATCCATTCTATTACGCCGCCGCCGTCCCACTCGTTGGAGCAACCTTCTCAATCCTCATCATGCTAGAGGTCGTGGTCGCCAAATGGCTCCTAGTCCAACGCGTTAAGCCCGGAACATACCGGGTCCACGGGTCATTCTACATCCGCAACTGGCTAGTTGAACAGCTCTACGCGTTGAGTCTTGATCTTACAGCTCAGCTACGCGCCACCCTCTACCTTGCACCCTGGTTCAAGGCGCTAGGAGCGAAGCTGGGGCGTAACGTAGAACTTTCGACAGCCGCCACACCCACACCAGACCTGCTCACGATCGAAGAAGGTGCTACAATCGCAGACGAAGTCGACCTAGGACCATCCCGTGTTGAAAACGGCTGGATGACAATCGCCCCTACAAAGATCGGCAAACGAGCATTCGTCGGCAATAGCGCAGTTGTCCCTGCAGGCACAACGATCGGCGAGAACTCGCTTCTAGGTGTCCTGACACTCCCACCGCAAGACCCCAGCCAAGCTTCCGAGCCCGGCGGCTCGTGGCTCGGCAACCCACCAGTCCAGCTTACACACCGAGAACCCAGCACCAGTTTCTCGGAGAAGCGAACCTACCAGCCGACCCGTAGAGCTCGCCTTGTCCGCGCTGTTGTCGAAGCTTTCCGCGTGACTTTACCTTCAGCCGGATTCATAATAGTCACAACGACTGTTATCTCAGCAACCCTCGCTCTGATGGCCAGGCTCGGACTCGTCAAAGCATTGCTACTTCTGCCAGTGACATATGGGGTGGCCTGCACGTTCGTGGCTCTAGCTGTTGTAGTGGCTAAGTGGCTTGTTATGGGACGTTTCCGTCCCTTCACGCATCCTCTCTATACTACCTATGTGTGGCGGCTTGAGGCTGTTAACGCGCTTTACGAGTTCCTTGCCACACCACTAGCTCTTGATGCACTGCAGGGCACGCCTCTACTGCCTCTCTATTTCCGTTTGTTGGGCGCGAAGGTTGGCAAATCTGTCTATGTTCACACAACAGGGCTGATCGAATTCGACCTCGTCAGAATTGGAGACCACTGTTGCATCAACCAAGACTCTGTTCTGCAGACCCATCTGTTCGAGGACCGCGTCTTGAAGGCGAGCAATCTCACTGTCGGAGACTGGTGTGACATCGGCGCCTATTCCATCGTCCTCTACGACAGCCAGATGGAAGACCGCTCCCATCTCGACTCGCTCAGCCTGCTGATGAAAGGCGAAACACTTCCTGCGGATACGGCATGGGCGGGCATACCTGCTAGAAGGAGCGATTGATATTGACGATGATGGAATCAGTTACCGACTTTGTTCATCGTGTCGGCGGTGTGCCCGGTAATAATGCGAGGGTTCGCGTCTGGTTCGCGGATCTAGATAAACAGCCGGCTGAGATGGCACAGCTCTCATGGCTCTCGACGAGCGAGCATGTCAAAGCGGTCCGCCTGAAAATGCCACAGGACCGCCGACGATATCTCGCTAGCTGCGTAGTCACAAGACAGGTACTGAGCAATGAGACAGGTATTCTCCCTGAAAATCTGCAGATTCTCACAAATAAGTGTGGTAAGCCCCGCTTAAGCCCGCTAGCTGTTGTAGGGCGTCCGCCGTCAAAGAGCTTGTTGAGGTTCAACGTCTCGCACTCGGAAAACTTTCTCTGTATTGCTACTGCATTAGGCAGTGACGTCGGTGTAGACATTGAGGTTGTGAATCCGAGTCTGGACGTCCTTGCAATAAGCCGGGCTTGTTTTGACCAAGAGAATTACGAACAAGTCCGATGCTCATCCCAAAAGGAACGTGTTCTTGTTTTCTATCGACTCTGGACTCGGAGGGAGGCGTTTGCGAAAATGTTGGGTCATGGAGTCAGCTCGCAACATCTTCATCGCACGCCAGCCCCACCCTGGTCTCGAAGAACTCTTGAGTTCACCTTGGAAGAGAAGCAAATTGTGGGATCGCTAGCTATCGGAACCCCAACAGGGCTATTCGACACTGCTTGACGAACAGAATGCGCGATTCATTTGTAGCGATCGGAAACCTCGATCTCCAGGAGCATCATGAGTTCCTGAAGCTTAGGCGGCACGCCATCCTTGCCGTTCCAATTCTCGTAGGTCTGGAGAACTTCCTCCACGAAATGAAGAGCCAACTGGATGTACTCGAGACCCAAGACTATCAGTTCGTCAATGCTCTGACAAGAACGTAGACAGGTCAGCCAGCCGAAACTAATCTGGGTTGAGCGGTATAACCCAGCAGCTATTGTCCACTCGACAGGTAATACTTCGTACTCTATACGCGGACACTGATAGAGTGCCATTCCCCGGGAACCACATACGTGCGGAAATGCGGATCTCTGACAAGGCGTGTCAGGTAGGATTGTATTGCTGGCTTTCCTGGCAGCCTTCCTCCCCAGCCGCCAAAGAGTGGGTTGAGATTCGCGGTTACGACAATGCTGCCCGGATGCGTGAGACGGCGAAGATGTGGAATGTATCCCGGATATTCGCGCCAGTCACCGTCGAGAAACACTATGTCATACTGGCCCTTTAGCCTGGAAAGGACATTTTGTCCGCGGCCTCGGAGCACGTGGATGCGCGCGGAGAGGCCTCGTAGCTCGAAGGACTGCTCAGCGAGATTCGCATGATCATGGTCTTCTTCTATTGTATCCACACGACAATCGGGTCCTGCCGCGGAAGCCATCACAGCGGCAGTGTACCCATGGCCACAACCAACCTCCAATATCCGCCGGGCGTGTGTTAATGACGCGAACGCTGCCCACAGAGGCGCCTGTAATGGGTCGCTAGGGAACATGTCGCAACCCCGCCCGTGCTTACGCCGATGCTGGTTCGACAATCCGTAAAGGTCCAGATGAACATCAGCGCGACCACCGTAAATTTTCCTGAGCACCTGCCTAACGCTTTTCTTCAAGATCTCACCTTCGCCGTCGGGGCCGCGAAGTATTAACCCCTCACAGTCCACTCAGCTTATGATTCGCTAGTTTGCCTGGGGTTGGCAAAAAGGGCATGTAGAGATCCGGGAGACTACTTTTTTGCGTAAATAGAGTAGTTTGGTAAACCCTTGTTCTGATTTAAAACAAGACTATAGAAACGCTCAGGGATTGACTGAAATGAGTCAAACCCCTTTCTGGAATCGTTTTATCGTCCACTTTCACAATCTTGACACGTGCGAGGAATAATCTGCGGTCTTGGCGAAGATGTTAACTATGTAAAATGGTCATATTGGCAATTTCCGGCAAGACTATTTCTTGAAATCCGGTATACCCACCATGTTCGAGGAAGAACCAAAGGCCCGATGCCCAGACTGCAGTCAGTCCTTAACATTCATCCGGACAAAATCTCACCAGAAAAGATGGTACTGTTACGCCTGCGAGAAATACGTCGACCGTCCTACAGAGCCAACCCTCATCAAAGACGCACACTCCAGGATCGAGGCCCTCAACGGGCTCCAAGTAATAGATTCGCACGGAATGATCGTCGGCCGGGTCCGCAAAGCCATCTCAAACGACACCGGCGATGTAAGATCATTCGTCCTATCAGTTGACAAGGAACAATTCAAGACCCTACTAGACGAGAGGGATTTGCCACGCGAGTTTGAGCTCGGACATGAGAAGATCGCAACAGTCGGAGACGTCGTAATCCTTTCAGACGTGTTTTCGCCAAGTGCATTTGCACCACCCAAACCCCTAGAAGAATCTCCGAGCATCGGCAAATGCTCAAGATGCAGCGCCCCGCTCATTGCGGGTGCAAAGCACTGTATCAAGTGTGGAGCTTTGCTGACCTCGGCTTCCTGTATTTCATGTGGAACCCTGAACCCGACCGAAGCTAGATACTGCAAGAACTGCGGCAACAAGCTAACCTAGGGTTCGGATCGTCTATGGAGCTCGCGGAAAAAATTGACATTGACATTGGCACTTGCAGTTTTTTGAGAGTCTAAATAGGGGGACTTTTTCGAGCAGATTCTAGCGAGGCTTTAGCAAGTGTCGGACGTTAAGGAAGATCTATGGTTGGACCTTGACCTTGCGGCTGCGAATGTGAATCGGGCTGGGACGGTTCTCGGGTCAACTATCGCCGTCTTTACCTTCCTCCTTTTTTTCCTCTACCCTCGCTATTCCTCAGGGCAGATCGACCCAGTTCTGTTCCAGATCACTTTGACGATAATAGTGTTGACCATTCTTTCATTCAGCTTGTGCATACTATTCTGCTACCGAATTGGCGTATTGAAAATGAGCAGTG
>Ga0209157_1000780_pt1 | contig 27049 bp, 27 predicted proteins | sample GraSoiAngelo_135_FD_185892 | JGI IMG/M metagenome (GOLD analysis project Ga0209157, IMG submission 185892) | Grasslands soil microbial communities from the Angelo Coastal Reserve, California, USA - 14_0929_05_40cm (SPAdes) (version 2) | ecosystem: Environmental > Terrestrial > Soil > Grasslands ...
GCGCTCTTCACAAGCGCGCCGTAGCCACCGGCGATCACCCCCGTCACCATGGTAGGCGGTACGCCGAACGTCGGCGGGCATTCGGTGGCGTCGAGGACTCCCAGTCGCCCGGACGTACCAGCCCCGACGTAGACGAGGCGACCCCCGGCCTTGAATGCCGCCATAATCAGGTCGATCGCCTGTGCGATCTGTTCGCGCTGCCCGTGCACGACGTCCGCAACCCGCGCATCCTCGGCATTCATGATGTCCACGATCTCGAGACTCGAAGCGACGTCGATGCGCTCGGAGCGGGGGTTGCGCTGCTCGGTGGCGCGCGGATCCGAGAAATCGCGGTTTGTCATGGAGGAGAATTAGACGATAAGATTACGAATGCGAAAGCTCCCCGCGATATGTCTTGTGGCGGCCCTTGGCTGTGCGCATCGCCCTCCAGCCGCCGCTCCTGCACCGATCCGCGGCCGTGCCGTCATTCCCGCGACCTGGACGCTGCGGGCGCGCGCGGTCACCGCGCCGCACGCGATGGTGGTCTCCGCTCATCCGCTCGCGAGCCAGGCGGGAGTCGAGATCCTGAAGCAAGGCGGCAACGCGATGGACGCCGCCATCGGCGTGGGGTTCGCGCTCGAGGTCGTGCTGCCGGACGCCGGCAACATCGGCGGTGGCGGCTTCATCGTGCAGCGCACCACCAGCGGGGACGTCTCGGCGCTCGACTATCGCGAAGCCGCGCCGGCGGGCGCATCCCACGACATGTATCTGGACTCCGCCGGCAACGTCACCAAGAACAGTGAGGTTGGCCACCTCGCCGTCGGCGTCCCCGGCAGTGTCGCCGGACTCTACGCGGAGTGGAAGCGCTACGGCTCGCTGCCCTGGGCAACGCTCATCGCGCCGGCCATTCGTCTCGCCCAGGGGCACGTCATCGATACGGCGCGCAGCCGAGACATCGCGTCCGATCGGGATCTTCTGGCGCAGTTCCCGGCCAGCCGCGCGCAGTTCCTCGTACACGACAGCGCGCCCCCGTCGGGAGCGATGTGGCGACAGCCCGACCTCGCCCACACCCTGCAGCTCATCAGTGACTCAGGCCCGGATGTCTTTTACCGGGGTCAGATCGCCGATCTGATCGTCGCCGAGATGCAACGCGGCGGTGGCCTGATTACGAAAGAGGATCTGCGCCGGTATCAGGCCAAGTGGCGCACCCCCGTGCAGCTCACCTATCGCGGCTCCACGATCTATTCGATGCCGCCGCCGTCATCGGGCGGTGTCACGATGGGTGAGATTCTGAATATTCTGGAAGGCTACGACACGATCCCGGCGCTCGGGACGCCGGCGTACGTCCACCTGCTCACCGAGGCAATGCGTCGCGGGTTCATCGATCGCAATCGCTGGCTCGGCGACCCCGATTTCGTCGACATGCCGCTCGATCGGCTGCTCTCCAAGTCTTACGCGGCATCGCTGCGCGCCCAGATCGATCCGCAGCGTGCGACGCCCACGCCACCGCAGGCGACCAGCGGCGAGGCTATGCACACGACCCACTACTCGGTCGTCGACGCGAAGGGCAATGCCGTCTCGGTGACCACGACGCTGAACGGCGGCTTCGGCAGCGGTGTCACGGTCACGGGCGCCGGATTTCTGTTGAATAACGAGATGGACGATTTCACCTCGGCGCCAGGCAAGCCGAACATGTACGGCCTCATTCAGGGCGAGGCGAACGCGATTCAACCGCGGAAGCGCATGCTCTCGGCAATGACACCGTCCATCGTCACCGATTCCACCGGCCAGCTGCAGCTGATCGTGGGATCACCCGGCGGACCGACGATCATCACGACGGTGACACAGATCATTCTGAACGTGCTGGATCAGCGCATGGGTCTCGCGGACGCTATCGCCGCACCGCGGATTCACCATCAGGCGCTGCCGGACCAGACCTACTACGAGCATGGCGGCTTGAGCGACGCGACGGTCCGCGCCCTCGAAGCGATGGGGCACAAGATGGAGGAGCGGCGCGGCCACAGCGGCTTTGTGGCGGGGATACAAAAGACCGCCGGCGGGTGGATCGGTGTGGCTGATCCACGCATCGCCGGCGGCGCGATCGGTTACTGATTACAACGGGAGCCTTGCATGCGTCTTACGACTCAAGCGTCAACCCCCGATGCTGTCGTCGTGGGCTCGGGAGCCGGTGGTGGGATGGCCGCTTACGCCCTCACCCGCGCCGGCGTCAACGTTACCGTGCTCGAAGCCGGTGGTCCCTGGGACAACACGACCGACTCCGCGATGTTGACCTGGCCGTACGAGTCGCCACGCCGCGGCGCTTCCACCAAAGAACGGCCCTTTGGTGAGTTCGACGGCTGCATCGGTGGATGGGAAATCCCCGGGGAGCCCTACACCGTCGCGCAGGGGAACAGGTTCCGCTGGTGGCGCGCGCGGATGGTAGGTGGCCGGACGAACCACTGGGGTCGTATTTCGCTGCGCTTCGGCCCGCGCGACTTCAAGGCGAAGACGTTCGACGGCCTGGGCGACGACTGGCCAATCAGCTACGACGACGTCCAGCCCTACTACGAGAAGCTCGAGCAGCTGGTGGGCGTCTTCGGGAGCAAGGAAAACATCCCGAACGCGCCTGACAGCCTGTTCCTGCCGCCGCCCAAGCCGCGCTGCTACGAGTTGCTTGTGCAGCAGGCTGCGCGCCGGCTGAATGTCACCTGCGTCCCGTCGCGCCTCTCGATCCTGACCCGGCCGCTGCCGGGACGGGCGGCGTGCCACTACTGCGGGCAGTGTAATCGCGGCTGTAAGACAAACTCCAACTTCTCCTCGACCAACGTCCTGATCGCTCCCGCGCTCAAGACGGGCAAGCTCACGCTGCTGACCAACGCGATGGCGCGCGAAATCACGCTGGGCCGGGACGGTCGGGCGAGCGGCGTCACCTACATCGATACCAAGGACGGCAGCGAGCACCACATCGACGCCCGGGTCGTGGTCCTCGCGGCGAGCGCCTGCGAAACGTCGCGGCTGCTGCTCAACTCGAAATCGGCGTCATTCCCGAACGGCCTGGCGAACGGCAGCGGCACGGTGGGCAAATATCTCACCGACACGACCGGCACGGACGTCGGGGGATTCGTTCCGAAGATGATGGACCACATCCCTCACAATCACGACGGCGTCGGCGGCATGCATGTCTACATGCCGTGGTGGCTCGACAACAAGAAGCTCGACTTCGCGCGTGGCTACCACATCGAGGTCTGGGGCGGCGCCGACATGCCTGACTACGGCATCCTTGGCGGGATCCAGAATTACCCGCCGGGCGGCGGCTACGGGAAGCAGCTCAAGGCGGACTACCGCCGCTACTATGGCGCTTATGTCGGCTTCTCAGGCCGCGGGGAGATGATTCCCAACGAGGGCAGCTATTGCGAGATCGATCCCCGGGTGGTCGACAAATGGGGCATTCCGGTGCTGCGCTTCCATTGGCAGTTCACCGATCACGAGTACCTGCAGGTGAAGCACATGCAGGAGACTTTCCGCGCGCTCATCAAGGAGATGGGCGGCACGCCCTGGGGGGATATGCCGAGCAAAGAGGATGGCTACGGCATCGCGGCGGGTGGCGTGATCATCCACGAATTGGGCGGCGCGCGCATGGGCGCCGATCCAAAGACCTCGGTCGTGAACTCGAATTGCCAGACCCACGAGGTCAAGAATCTCTTCGTGGCCGATGGCGCGCCGTTCACGTCGCAAGCCGACAAGAATCCCACCTGGACGATCATGGCGCTTTCCTGGCGGACGTCCGACTACATCGCGGCGCAGCTGAAAGCGAGGACCTTATGAAACGGCGCGAAGCAGTCGGCGCGATGGCGCTGGCCTCGCTGGCGACGGCATTTCGCTGGACGCCCGCCGAGGCGCAGCGCGTGGCGAAGTTGGTGCGCGACGCCGTGACTCCGTACGCCCCCACCTTCTTCACCCCCCACGAGTGGGACACGGTGAGGGTCTTGGTGGATCTCATCATCCCCAGGGACGAACGGTCGGGAAGCGCGACCGACGCCGGCGTGCCGGAGTTCATGGACTTCATGATGAATGACCGTCCGGACGGCCAAGTGCCGATGCGGGGCGGGCTCGCGTGGCTCGACAACGAGTGTTACGAACGCTTCGGGAAAACGTTCGTCGCGGCGACGCCGAACGAGCAGACCGCGGTGCTCGACGACATCGCCTGGCCCAAGAAGGCGAAGCCCGACATGAGCCAGGGCGTTGCCTTCTTCAACATGTTCCGCGATATGACGGCGTCGGGATTCTGGTCCAGCAAGATCGGCGTGGCCGATCTCGATTATCGAGGCAACACATTCGTGCAGGAGTGGGCGGGCTGTCCTCCGGAAGCGCTGCAGAAACTTGGCGTCCAATACGAGGACTGAATGGCGAAACGACTCGGCATCGGGATCGTGGGGAGCGGCTTCAACGCCAAATTCCACCTGCTGGGATTCGTAGGCGTCCGGGACGTCGACGTCCTCGGCGTCTGGAGTCCCAACCAGAAGAACGCCGCCGCCACGGCCACGATCGCAAAAAAGCTGGGCGTCGGCGACGCCAAGCCGTATCCGTCCATCGCGGCGATGGTCGAGGACCCGGCCATCGACGCGATCTGGCTCTGCGGCCCCAATCACGCCCGCATCGACAACGTGGAAGAGCTGGTGAGCACCATCGAGCGTGGGAAGGGCAACCTCCTCGGTCTCGCATGTGAAAAGCCGCTGGCGCGCAATGTCGCAGAAGCCAAACGCGTCGTAGAGCTCGTCAAGAAAGTCGGCCTGTCGACGGGATACCTCGAGAACCAGGTCTTCTCGCCGCAGGTCGAGGTGGGACGGACCTTGCTCTGGGCGCGCGGCGCCAAGCTGACCGGCCGGCCCTATCTGGCGCGCGCGGCGGAAGAGCACAGCGGCCCGCATGCCCCCTGGTTCTGGCAGGGCGCGCAACAGGGGGGCGGCGTGCTGAACGACATGATGTGTCACTCGTCGCTGCTGGTCCAACATCTCCTCACCGATCCGGCGAAGCCGCGGAGCTCCGTCCAGCCGGCGAAAATCACGGCCCACATCGCGAGTCTGAAGTGGTCCCGCCCCCACTACAGCAAGAAGCTCAGCGAGACGATGGGGCAGGACGTGGACTACGCGAAGACGCCGTCCGAAGATTTCGCGAGCGTCGTGATCGATTTCGCCACCGACGACGGCCATCGCGTGCTAGGTGAAGCGACGACGTCCTGGAGCTTTGTCGGCGCCGGTTTGCGGCTGTCCGCCGAATTGCTGGGCCCCGAGTACTCGTTGTCGTGGAACTCGCTCGACTCGGGTCTCAAGCTGTTCTTCAGCCGCGAGGTGCAAGGCAAGGCTGGCGAAGACCTGGTCGAGAAACAGAACGCCGAGGTCGGGCAGATGCCCGTCGTGGCGAACGAGGCGGCGGCGTATGGGTACGAGGCCGAGGACCGTCATTTCGTACAGGCGTTTCTCAACAAGCAGCCGCCCGCGCTCACCTTCGACGATGGCTTGCAGGTCGTGAAAGTTCTGATGACCGCATACATGAGCGCCGAGCAGGGCTGCACACTCGACTTCCCCGGCTCAGGCGTCGAGACGTTCGTCCCCGCGGTTGCGAAGGGAACATGGAAGCCATGAAAGCATTGCGGATTGCCGATTGCGGATTGCGGATTGGACTGCGGCTTCTCAAATCCGCAATCCACAATCCGAAATCCGCAATGTTGATCATCGGTATTATCCTTCCAGCACGGATGTCAGCCCAACAGTGGCCGCAGCACTCGATGGACCGCCCTCGGCCTCCCGTCGTCGATCCTGGCCCTGAGCGCCCTCCCACCCCGGCGCCGAAGGACGCGATCGTACTGTTCGACGGGACGAACCTGTCGCAGTGGCGCGCGCAGGACAGCACGGCCGCGAAATGGACGGTGAAGGATGGTTACGTCGAGGTGAAGGCCGGAACCGGCATGCTGGTCTCCGCTCGCGGCTTCGGCGACGTGCAGCTGCACATCGAGTGGCGGACGCCGACGCCGCCGCAAGGCGAAGGGCAGGAGCGCGGGAACAGCGGCATCTTCTTGATGGGAATCTACGAGCTGCAGGTCCTCGATTCCTACCAGAACGACACCTATCCCGACGGGCAGGCCGGTGCGATCTACGGCGAGAACCCGCCGCTCGTCAACGCCACCCGGCCGCCGGGCCAGTGGCAGGCGTATGACGTCATCTTCCATCGGCCGCACTTCAAGGCTGACGGCACACTCGAACGTCCGGCGCGCATGACCGTGTTTCTGAATGGCGTGTTGATCCAAGACGACTTCGAGCTTGTCGGGCCGACGGCGAATCAGGCGAGGCCACCGTACAGGGCGCATCCGGATAAGTTGCCGTTGAGACTACAGGATCACGGCAACCCGGTGCGTTATCGGAATATCTGGCTCAGAGAGTTGGAGTAGAGGCGGTCGCGCGAGCCGGCGCCTTGAACAGCGCCGTAAAGAACACCAGGACTGCCGCGGCGAATGCGGCGGGCAGCCACCAGAAGCTCTGCCACTGCGGAAGCGTCAAGGCGGTCGCGCCCGACAGGAATCGATCGTAGACGTTTCCCGCAATCTGCGCGCCGATCAGCATTCCCACTCCGTAGGTCACGAGCACCAAAAAGCCTTGCGCCTGCCCGCGCACCGCCGGCGTCGACTTCTTGTCGACGTAGATCTGGCCGGTCACGAAGAAGAAGTCATAGCAGGGGCCGTGGAGTGCAATGCCAAGCAGGATCATCCAGAACACAGCGTCGGGCGCGGCGAGCGCGAAGAGCGCATAACGGAGTGTCCACGCCGCCATTCCCATCATCAGCATCTTCTTCACACCGAGCCGCATGAACAACATCGGCATAATGAGCATGAAGAACGTCTCGGAGATCTGCCCCACCGTCTGCGTGGCGGCGATCTTCTGCACGCCGGCCGCCCCCAGGAAGAGCTGCGTGAAGTTGTAGTACGCGGCGAGCGGGATGCACAGCAGCAGCGAGGCGATGATGAACACATAGAATGGCCGGTCGCCGAGCTGCTTCAGCGCATCGAGCCCCGCGATGCTGCGCAGCGAAACGGGCTGCCCGCGCCCGGACGGCGGCGTGTGCGGCAGCGTGAAGCAAAACAGCCCGAGCGCGATGCTGGCGGTCGCGGCCGTGTACAAGGGACCCGGTGTCTGCTCCGCGACGCCGCCCATCACTTTGCTCAGCACGAGGCTAATGAACAGCCCCGCCACGATCCAGCCGATGGTCCCGAACACGCGGATCAGCGGGAACTGCTGTTCCTGCGACTCGATGTGATGGAACGCGAGGCTGTTCGCGAGGCCCAGCGTCGGCATGTAGCAGAGGTTATAGAGGAGCAGGAGCAGAATGAACGTGGTGGGCTCGGCGGCGAATTGCGGCGTGGCGAACAGGAGCAGCCCACCCAGCAGATGCAGCGTGCCGAGGACTCTCTCCGTCGCGAAGTAGCGGTCTGCCACCAGGCCGAGGAAGAACGGCGCGACGATGGCCGCCACGGGATTCACCGTGTACGGCCAGTGCGTCAGCGTCGCCATGCCGTGATTCGTCATGTACACGGCGATGGACGTATACCATGCCCCCCAGATGAAAAACTGGAGGAACATCATCGTCGACAGCTTGGTGCGGATCACCGCGTCAGGATGCGGCCACCGCGAGTTCCTTCGTCAACCGAATGATGATATGCGCCCCCGCTGGCAAGACGACGTCCGAATCCTTGGTCTCGCGTGCCACGGCGGCGCCAGCAGCACCGCCCACGATGCCGCCGACGATCGTGCCTTTCTTGTTGCCGCCGAGCACGCGACCGAGGATCGCGCCCGCAGCCGCGCCCGCTCCGACCTTGGCCGCGTCACCGGAGGTGACGCCCCGGCCTTTGTGAATCGTCTCGACCGAGTCGACGGACGCCTCGATCGGATACGAAGTGCCGCGTACAGTGATGCTCGAAACACTCAGCGTCAAGGTCCCCGACGTGCTGCGATTGGGCGCCGGGTTGACGTCGGTGACCTTGCCGTTGACGACCGAGCCCGCCGGAATCACGACGCGACCGGCCGCGCTCCGGACATCCTCGACGACCCGCGCGGTGAACGCGTCACCGACCTTCGCGGTGCGCGAGGAGATGGTGTCGGTGGCGGCGATGTCCATCTTCGTCCCGACGCCCAGCCGCGCCATCGGGGGCGGAGCGGGCGGACGAGGCCGCGCCGGCGGCGGCGCGGGCGGATTCGTGCGGTTGGCGGGCGGAGGCGGTGCTGCCTTTTGGTCCGGCATGTCCCGCATCTGCGCCGTCGATTCCGCGGGTGCGAGCGTCAAATTGCGGGCCGTGGAATCGCTGGCCTGGCTCTGATCCTGCCCCTTCTGACAGGCGACTGCGAACAGGGCGATACTCGCCAAAATCGCTAACCGTTTCATGGCTTCCTCTCAGTTACAGTCGGTCTCGCAAAAATCGCGGAGTGAGCCCCTGCAGGTACCCCGCGAGCAGCGTAAAGCTATCGGTGACGAGCAGGATGCCCAACACGATCAGCATGCCGCCCGCGATGCGGTCCACCCATACTATGTAGGGGCGGAACCGTTGAAACCAGACCAGGAATCGATCCAGCGCCAGCGCGGTCAATAGGAACGGGATCGCGAGTCCGAGTGCGTACACCGCCAGCAACGCCATCCCCTGACCCAGGCCCGTCTGCGTGGCCGCGAGTGTCAGAATGCCGCCGAGAATCGGCCCGATGCAGGGCGTCCACGCGGCTCCGAAGGTGAATCCGACGACGCCCGAGCCGAAATAACCCAGTGGTTTGTTGGCCAGCTGGATGCGCCAGTCGCGCATCAGGAACGCGGGTCGAAGGATTCCGAGCAAATAGATCCCGAACAAAATCAGCAACACGCCGCCGACGCGCCCCAGCCACACCTGATAGTCCCGGAGCAGCTGCCCCACCGCCGACGCGGCCGCACCGAGCAGCACGAAGACCAGGGAAAATCCGGCGACGAACCAGAGCCCATGCAGCAGCGCCGTGCTGCGACGCTGCTCGGCTTCCTCGACCGACATCCCCGTGAGAAACCCCACGTAGCTCGGGATGAGCGGCAAGACGCACGGAGACAGAAAGCTCAGCAGGCCGGCCGCGAAGGCGACTGCGGCAGTCACACTACCCGCAGAAGGCGACCGCGGACACCACCGTCGTCCAGCGCCCGTCGACACCGCATTCGGCGGTCGACGTGACGTTCATGGTGCGGACGATCTCGCCGGAAAGCAGCCACTGCTCGCGACGCTCGTCCCATGCCTTGTCGGCCTCGAACGGCACGCCGAGCACGGTGGCGAGCATCGAGGCGGCCAGGTCCTCGGCATACTCGCCGGAAACCGTTTCGCTTTGGCCGTAGCTGTGATGCTCGGAGATGTAGCCATGGTGAGAAGGATCGGCGGGCATCGCGACGCCGATCGACGCGGCGACGAGCCGGCTCGGCTCGTTGGTCGCCGACTCCGCGATGACCGCGAAGACGATCTGACCGGGTTTCAGCATGCTCATGCCCTCTTCGCGATCGACCAACTCGCAATGAGGGGGAAAAATCGAGCTCACCCGCACGAGATTGAAGTTGGCAAGATGGGCATCGCGCAGCGCCATCTCGAAACTGGTGAGCTTTTCCTTGTGCCGGCCGACGCCCTTCGTCAGAAAGGCTTTGGTCGGGATGAACATTCTGGCGTCAATCAACCTCGAACTACCTCCCTTCGTACCAGACCGCGGGACCCAGCTCGACGGGCGGCTCCGTATCGCCACCCCGGTCGACCGTCGCTTGCATAACCTGCGCCACCACCTCAGCCGAACTGAGCGCAACTTCCACCACTTCGATCTTTGTCTGCCCGCGGTCCTTGCCGCGCACGATGAGCATGTATTTCGCCGTGTAGACGCGCAACCGTGCATCGGGGGACACACTCTTGCGCGTGACGACTGCCGTGCCCCACTCACGCCCCTGCCGCTTGATCGGACGGAAGACATAGATCGTCTCGATCTCGGCTGGCGGCACCTGTGCCTCGACCGCGGCCGCGAGCTTCGCCCAGCCCGGACCCTGCCCCGGTGGCGCGGCTAGCGGGAAGATTGGGCCGAAGTCCGGGGCGGGGCCTGGCTTGTCGCCTGCTGCCATCGCTCGACATAGAAGCGCAGGACGTGCATGAAATCCTGCGCGTTGGTGACGACGCCGTAGGCCTGGTGTGTGCCGCGATCGCGCAGCTTGGTGACCACGAACTCGGTCTGATCCACGCAGATCGTCGTCAGGGGCCGAATGTCTTCGGTCACGCCTGGGTCCACGAATGCGGGAAGCATGTTGCCCACCGCGATCGCGTGGAGCGCGGTCGCCACGAAGATCGCGAACGTCGCGGTCGCCGTATGGGCCCGCATGGCGTCCTGGGCGGCAAGCGTGTCGGGGATGACGTCCGGCAACGGACCGTCGTCGCGGATCGATCCGGCGAGCACGAACGGGATGCGGTGCGTCACCAGGGCGTGCATGATGCCGCTCTTCACGATGCCCTGCCCGACCGCCTTTTCGATCGAGCCCGCGCGCCGGATCGCGTTGATCGCGCGCATGTGCAGACCGTGCCCGCCTTCCACGCTTTCACCGGAGCTCGACATCCCGAGTGTCGTGCCGAAGATCGCGGCCTCGAGATCGTGCACGGCGACGGCGTTGCCGCCGAGGAGCGTATTGCAATAGCCGTTGTCGATAAACCAGATCATGTCTTCTCGCGCGCGCGCATGCACGAGCGCGGGTCCGATGACCCAGAGAATCTTGCCGCCGCGCTGTTTCTCGTCGCCCAAGAGCTCCGCCAGCACGCTGTAATCCACCGGCCGCTCGCGGGATACTTCCGCCGCCATGAACCGGAATTCGTTGGGGCTGTGCGTGCCGCCCAAAAACCCTTCGACGTGGACGAAGATCCCCTCGGTGCCGTCTTCCGCCGCTCCCATGGCGACCTTGTCGCCGCGGCGCACCCGGCGCGGCTCGGTGACGACGAGATCGTCGTGCCCCCCGCCCCCCCCGCCCGCCTGCACGATCACGCAATCCATGCGCGGCAGGCGTGGCCGCCGCCAACCGCTCGGGAGCTTCACATAGGTCGGCAGATTCGTAGTCGAAAAAAAACCGTCGGGAAGGACCCCGTCGGCGGGTGCGGACGTGAACCGCGCGTCGGGCGCGCCCGAAAGCGGGGGCGCGGCAAAGTTCGGTGGTCGATACTGAAAGCGCGGACGACTCACAGGCCGGTCAAAATACCCGAAATGAATTGGCTTTCACAAGAGTGACTGCGGATCGCGATCCACCGTGACCGCGCGATGCGCCTGCATGCGCCACGCGCGCACCACGCGCCCGAGCACGCGCGGCTCGGCGGACTTCGCCAGCACGTGCCAGCGCCACTTCCCCTTCAGCCGCATGATCGGGCAGGGCGCCGGACCCAACACCGTGAGCATTCCCTCCAGCCGCTCCGTCGCGGCGCGCCGCAGCCACCTTGCCACCTTTTCCGCCAGGTCCGCCGTTTTAACGTGGTCTGCGGTCGCAATGACGAAGCGAACCAAACCTGTGCGTGGAGGATATGGAGGGTGTGGAGGTGATCGGAGCGGGAGCTCGGCTGCCGCAAATTGCGCGACCGAGTGGGCCGCCGCGGCCCGGATAGCGTGGTGGTCGGGTGCTCGCGTCTGGACGAAGACCCGCCCGCCCTGTGCACCCCGCCCTGCTCGTCCCGCCACCTGCGCGACAAGCTGAAACGTCCGCTCGCCCGCGCGAAAATCCGGGAAATGCAGGCCGGTGTCGGCGTCCACGACACCGACGACCGTGACATTGGGGAAGTCGAGTCCTTTGGCGATCATCTGCGTGCCGAGCAGGATGTTCACGTCTCCGCAGGCGAAACGCTCGAGGATGTGATGGTGCGACCACTTGCTCGAGGTGGTGTCGAGGTCCATGCGGGCGATGCGCGCGCGCGGGTACCGCAGTCCGACGAAGTGCTCCAGCTGCTGTGTGCCCAATCCGCGCAGCCGCTGAGTCGCCGAGCCGCAGAGTGAACATGTTTCAGGGACAGGTTCCTCGTGACCGCAGTAATGACACCGCATCGCGGGTGGCGTCTGGTGCACCGTGAGCGCGATGGCGCACTGCGGGCACCCCGGGACGTTGCCGCAGGCGGGACACTGCACGAAGGTCGCGAAGCCGCGACGATTGAGCAGCAGAATGACCTGCTCACGGCGCTCGAGGGCGCCGGAGATCGCCTGGTCCAGGGCTTCGCTCCATGGGATCGCTCCCGCTTCCGAGGGGGGAATGCGGGGCGCGCTGCGCAGATCGATGATCTCCACGGGCGGCAACGGCCGGGCGCCCACACGATCGGGCAATGCAAACGTCGCGATGCGCCCTTGCGCCGCCTGATCGAGTGTCTCGAGTGATGGGGTCGCGCTGCCGAGAATGAGTCGGGCGCGCTCCAGCTCCGCGCGCCTGGCCGCGGCATCGCGCGCGTGATACCGCGGTGCCGAGCCTTGCTTGTAGCTCGGCTCGTGCTCTTCGTCGACCACGATGGCGCCGAGCCGTTGCACGGGCGCGAAGATGGCCGAGCGCGGCCCGACGGCGACGTGCCGCTCGCCGCGACGCAGCGCGCGCCAGGCATCAGCGCGCTCGCCATCGGACAATCCCGAATGCAGCACCGCCACCTGGTCGCCGAAGACGCCGCGCAGGCGGGCAACGGTTTGCGGCGTCAGCGCGATCTCAGGGACGAGCAGGATGGCGCCGTGTCCCGTGGCGACCAGGCTGCGCAACACCTCCAGGTACACCAGTGTCTTCCCCGATCCCGTGACGCCATGCAGCAAGACCGGCTTGTCAGCCGGCGTTTCCAGAATCCCCTGCACCGCGGCGCGCTGGTCTGCCGTTAGCGATGGTGGTGGGGGCGACGAGAGATCGGCAAATGGGTCGCGTATTTCCGGCACGCGCTCGACGCGCGCGAGCCCCTGCGCCACCAGGCCGTCCAGGACGCTCGAGGAAATCTTGAGCTGCCCGACGAGATGTGAGACCGGCGCCGAGCCACCCAGCGCTTCCACGGTCTCATAGACCGCGCGCCGTTTGGGCGCCCGCTTGAAGCGTCGCTCCCGCTCGAGGAGCGAATCCATCCCGTTGCGGGTGAGCACGAACAGCCGCTCGGCAGCCGGTGCCGGTCCAGCCGGCCGTGCCACGCTCCACAGGGGGCCAGGGAGCAGCGCCCGCAGCGACAGGCCGAGCGGCGCGCCGTAATAATCGGAGAGCCAGCGGCCCAGCTCGAGCAGTGCGGGTGAAAGCGCCGGGTCGTCGTCGGGCGCAGCCGCAATCGGCTTGATGTCGACGCCTGCTGACGGCAGACGGCTGACGGCCTCCGTCACTATGCCAATAACCCTCGTGCGCCGGAGCGGCACGACCACGCGCGCGCCGGGGGCGACGCGAGCCGCTAGCTCTGAGGGGACTTCATAGATGTAAGGGCGGCTTACCGGAAGAGGCAGGACGACCGCGACGTAGCGCGGCGTGTTCATCTCTTTTTGACGCCGAGACCGGGCTCCGTGGGGAGGCGGATCTGTCCCTGGTCGATGGTCGCGCCGGTGAACGGATCGTCCACCGTGAGGGCGGCGCCGTCCAGGTCGGCGGCATCGACGAGCGGGGTGAAATGCGCCGCCGCCGTAATGCCGAGCGACGTTTCGATCATGCACCCAACCATGACGAGCATCCCGTGCGCGCGCGCCGTGGCGATCATCCGCAGCGCTTCCCGCAGCGAGCCGCACTTGGCGAGCTTGATGTTGATCCCGTCCACGCGGCCCGCGAGGCGCGGGATGTCTGCGGCGACCAGACAGCTTTCGTCGACCAGGATGGGGATGTCGTACTTCGCAGCCGCGCGGCGGACCTCGCCGAGCCCCTCCAGGTCGTCCGGCACAAGCGGCTGCTCCAGGAACTCGACGCCGAATTCTTTCAGCGTCGGGAGCATTTGTTTCGCCCGTTTGACGTCCCAGCCGGCGTTGGCATCCACGCGAATGGGCTTGTCGGTCGCGTCGCGAATGCTCTTCAGAATCTCTTCGTCGCGGTCGGTGCCGAGCTTGATCTTGAGGATAGGGTAGCCTTGAGCTTCCCGGACCTTCTCACGAATCTTGTCCGCCGTGTCGAGCCCGATCGTGAACGAGGAGAGGGGCGCCTTCCTCGGATCGAGTCCCCACAGTCGCCACAGCGGCTGTCCCAACGACTTGCCCACCAGGTCATGGAGTGCGGCGGACAGCGCCGCACGCGCCGCCCAGTTCTTCGGCAACACTTGCGCCCAGCGCGCTTCCGCGGTCTGGAGATCGAAGGGGTCACTCGGCATATGCGGGCCGAGCGTCTCGAACGCTTTCAAGACCGTCTCGAGACTCTCCCCATAGAACGAGGACGGATCCGCTTCGCCCCACCCTTCCCCACCATTGCCATCCACCAACCGGACCCAGGCGCGTTTGTAGCCGTTCGTCGAGCCACGCGCGATCGCGAAGGGGTGGCGCGTCGTGATGGAGGCCTGCTCGACTATCAGCTTCAAAGCCATCGATTCTTTTTGAGCCACCAGAGAATAATGCCGGAAACCACCAGCATGGTGCCGAGGGCGACGTAGAACCCGAACGGGTGATGGGTCAACGGCATCTGGCTGAAGTTCATGCCGAAGATGCCGCCGATCACCACCAGGGGCAGCGCGATCGTCGCGACGATCGACAACTGCTTCATCACCCGGTTCATCCGGTTCGACGTCTGCGAGAGATACGTCTCGAGGACGCCGGCCAGCAAGTCGCGGACCGTGTCCATCGATTCGACGATGCGGATCGTGTGGTCGTAGATGTCGCGGTAATAGAGCTGGGTTTCGTGCTTGATGTAGGCGCAGGGCCGGTTGGTCAGAATGTTCAGCACTTCGCGCAGCGGGCCGACGTGCCGGCGTAGTGAGAAGGCCGCGCGTTTGGCTTTGAAGATCTCATGAATCAGCTTCTCATCGAACTTCTCGAACAGCCGCTCCTCGAGCCCGTCCACCATGACGTTCAACTCTTCGACCAGAGGGAAATAGGCGTCGACCGACTGGTCGATGATGTTGTGCATCGTCATCTCGGCACCGCGCGCCATCAGCTCGGGATTGCGCGTCAGCCGCTCGCGGATCGCGACGCAGCTCTTGGACGGAACCCCGTGCACGGTGACGAGGAAATTCTTGCCGAGGAAGAAGTAGAGATTCGAGGTGGCGAGATCGTACGGCTCGGGCGTGCCTTCGTCGAAGCGAATCACCGCCATCACGACGAAGATGTAGCGGTCGTACTCCTCGTATTTGACGCGGCTCCCCGGTGACAGCGTGTCTTCGATCGCCAACGGGTGGAACTCGAACACTTTTTCGAGCAGCGCGAGCTGATGCATGTTCGTGCTGTCGATATCCACCCACAGCTCCCCCGCGCCGCCCTGGAGGATCTCGCGCATCCGGGAGGGGGAGATGTCCTGCTCGAGCGTCCCGTCGGGACGCCGGTACAGGCTGATCGGCCAATTCTTCGATGCCTGCGGCGATTGCGCCGGAGCGGTGGTGACGGTCACCTGCTCAAGATAGTGCGCGCACGTGCGCCACGACACCGGAGGCCAGCAGATCGAGCCGATAGCCGCCTTCCAGGACGCCGACGACGGGACGCTGACCCAGGCGCGCGCGCAGCGCCTCGGTCCAGTCGGTGACGTCGTCCGGCTCGAGCGTGAACTCGCCGAGCGGATCGCCGGCGAGGGAGTCGAAACCCGCAGAGATCAGCAGGATGTCGGGATCCCAGTCGGCGAGTGCGGCATCCACGCCCGCCAGAAAATCCCGCACGTACACCGCCCGCGGCAATCCGCCGGGCCGCGGCACGTTGAACACGTTGCCCACACCGCGCTCGTCAGCGGCTCCCGTGCCGGGATACCACGGATACTGGTGCATCGAGACGAACCGGATCGTCGGGTCATGCTCCACCAGCGCCTGTGTCCCGTTGCCGTGATGGACGTCCCAATCCACGATCAGCACGCGTGCGCAGCCACGCGCCTGCGCGTGCCGGGCCGCCAGCACCACGTTATTGAGGAAGCAAAAGCCCATCGCGCGCTCGGCGAGCGCGTGGTGGCCGGGGGGGCGCGTGATCGCGAACGCGGTCCCGGTCTTCATGGCCTGCTCGACCGCCGCGGTCGCGACACCGGCGGACGCCAGCGCGCTTTCCCAGCTTCGTGGGCCCAGGAACGTGTCCGCGTCGAGCGCGCCGCCGCCTCGTGCGGCCAGCGCTTCCAGCATGTCGATGTACGTTGGGGGATGCACGCGTTCGATCGACTCACGCGTCGCGGGAGGGCCTTCGATCCACGCAATCAGCGGGGCGAGATCCGGCCGCCGGAGCGCCTCGAGCACGGCTTCGAAGCGTTGTGGTCGCTCGGGATGACCGGCGCCGGCGTAGTGATGCCGGCACGCCGGATTCCAAACGACCGCGGTGGGCACTTAGTCGTGGCGGCGGGTGTGCAGCAGCTCGCGCAGCGATTCCACTTCGCGCTTCATTTCCTTCCGCGCCGCGGCCAGCTCCGCCATCGCCCGACGGTAGCGGAACCAACCGACGATCACGAGCACCGCTGCGACGCCGCAGATGATCGCCCACACGACCTGGTCGATCATCACCAACAACACGGCGTTGAGCAGGAGGAACCCGACCGCCAGGATCGTCACAGCGCGCGTGAAGGCCCAGGTCGTCATCGTACGGGTTGCCGCCGGCCGGGCAAGACGATGAACGGAGCGTTGGGAACGGCGCCGAGGGCTCGCAACGTGGTGGACTCGTCGAGCACGGCGGCGCCCCGGAACTTCACGACGAACGCCTGTTCGTCGTGCGTCGCCTTCAGCGCGGCGCGCAGGGCTTCGTGTTTGAGCTGAGCGACCGTGGTCTGATCATCTACCTGCACGGAAACGGTTTCCCACGCTGGCGTGACCATCACGCGTACGGCGTAGCGTTCCCCGACCACCGTCACACGACCTCCACGGGCGACGCCAGCGGCAGCGTGGAGAAGAACCGATCGAGCGCTTGATCGAAGAACAACGTCGACGCGCGCACCCGCGTGACGCTCTTTTCCCTGTCCTCCCACGCGCTGATGACGAGCTCCTCGCCGCCTTGGCCGCGCAGATTGAGAAAATTCGGCCCCTGCTTTTCGACGAATGCGGCATTGGCCGGCACGCGCTCGGCGAAAAACTCCTGGGCCCGCGCCAGCACGTCGGCGGGCGGCAGGGCAACGGTCGTCGTATGGATCATGGCGTCCGGAGGATCGTGATCCCGGTGGGTTGCCGGGGAACGGGAATCGTGGCGACGCGGGCGCGCGTCGTGAGGTCGACGACATCCACCGCGCCCGGATCGATGCCGACGCTCTCCTGCGAGATGAACGCCCAGCGCCCGTCAGGCGAGTAGGCGACGCCGTGCGGCAACGGCTTCGACGTCGGGATCTTGACAACCTCGCTCAGACTCTGCGCGTCCACGAGCGAGATGCTCTGCGCCTTCTTGTTCGTCACGATGATCCATCGACCGTCGGCCGAGGGCTCGACGTTGTATGCGCCGGCGCCGACGGGGATTTCCCGCACGAGCGCGAGCGAAGCGGCATCAATGACCTGGAGGGTGTTGCCGTGGTTGCACGCGACGTACAGCCGCCGATCATCGGGTGACACCGAGACGAACGTCGGCATACAGTCGTGAGCACCTGGTGTGCCATGGATGGGTGGGCCGCCGGACGCATGCTCCGGCTGCTCGCCCGTCTTATGGCGGCGGGTGATACGCAAACTCTGGCGGTCGATCTCGAGAATCTCGTCGGAGTTCATGCAGGAGACATACACGAACGTCCCGGCATGATTGACCTTGACGCCGTGCGGCATGTCGCATGCCTGAAGATTCGTGAGGGGCGTCATCGAGGCCGTCTGCACAATCGTGACCACGTTCGCGCGGGGGTGATCGCCGTGAAAGTCCGAGTTCGCGACGAACGCGAGGGCGCCGTCGGGCGTCAGCGCGATCGTGGTCGGAAACATCTCGAGCGGTGCGCGCCCGAGCAGCGAATCCGTGCCCGCGCTCATCTTCCACAGCGAGCCGTACGGCGTGCCGTGCGCAATCGTCACGTACCACGCCGACCCGTCCGGGGCAGCGGTCACGTTGTGCGGGCCATCGATGTCGGCGGGCATGATGCCGACCGGCACGACCTTGACGACCGCGAGCGCCGCGCCGTCCCATGTTAGCTCGGTGACGATATCGCCCGATTCGCTGGCCACTAGAATGCGGTACCCCGGCGATCCGTGCGAGACGGCGAAACCGGTCAGCAGGGCAACTGCGACAATGAAACGCATCGGGTCAAAGATAGCGAGTTACGCCAACACCTCGTAATGCGCTGAGCGCTCGTCGAAACGCGCGAGCAGCGCGCGCGCTTTGGGCGGCACGACGGCCTGCTCGTAATCGGCGCCGGCGAATTCGCGCACCGCGGCGAGCGAGTCGAACGTCATGATCGTGACGAATTCCACGGCATCCGGGAGCGCCCGACGCAGGAGCTGGATGTCGCGAAATCCCTTGATCTGACGGCCCCGAATGCCAACGAAGATCTCTTGCTCCAGCAGATGCTCGTAAGCATCCGCGTTCGCTCGTGTGGTCCACCCATGCCAGATGCGCACGATCACTGGGGAGCCCCCGCCCCCCCAGCCCCCCCAGCCCCCCCAGCCCCCCCAGCCCCCCCTTCCGGCCAATGCTTGTCGGGGCGGGCTGGGGGTGGCTGGTCGGCGTGCAAGCGATCGGCTCGGATGTCCGCATGAATGAAGTTCTCTGGCGCGACCGGGGAATCGGCGAGGCGCCGCAGCATCGCCAGCTGGCCGACATGCGTCATCGTGTCCGCGAATGGTCCCTGGAGCAATTGCTCCGTGGTGATCGAGCACGGCGCGTCACTCGCGAGCAGATCACCAACCGCCTCCAACAAGGCGTGGAAGCGCTCGACTTCCTCCTTGAACGAGGGCAGCGGATCCGGCTTCACGGGATACTTGCCGCCTTGGAAGTAGGTGCGGACATAGCCCATGAGCGAAGTCATGTGACGAATGAGTTCGGCCGGCGTGCGCACGCGGTTGCCCGCGCTGAACGTGGGATAGTGATCGGGCGCGCCGCGCAACGCCTTCTGCGTGCGATACGCGATGGCCGCTAGGAAATGGCGCAATAACTCGCGGTCACGGTCCAAGGATGCTCCCTGCCCAGGGAACGGCTAACCGATGGCAATCAGCACGGCCACGCCCCACAGGAGCGTCAACAGGGTCACCGGGATTCCCACGCGCGCGTACTCCCAGAATCCAATTCGGATGCCGAGCGCTTCCGCTTTCTCCACCACGATCAAATTCGCGACCGAGCCGATCAGCAGCAGATTGCCGGCGAATGTTGCGCTCATGGCGACCACGCGCCATAGCAGGTCCGCATGCGGCAAATGCGGGACGACGTTGCGCCACAGCAGCACGGCGGGGACGTTCGAGATCAGGTTCGAGAGCACAACCATCACGCCGCTGGCCGCGGCGGCCGCGGCCTGCCGACTACCATGCTGCGCGACCGCGAGCGCTCGGCCATCGATCCAGTCCACCGCTCCGGTCGCCTCGAATCCCCGCATCACCACAAACAGCGACCCGAAGAATAGCAGCAGGTCCCAGTCCACCCGCTCGATCGCGTAGGCCGGGTCGCGCCCGGCGACGAGCACCATCAGCGCTCCGGCTGCGATTGCGACGCCCGGCAGTGAACCACCCGCAAGCCACCCTGCCACCGCAACGCCGAACATCAAGAGCCCCTTCGTAACCAACGCCCGATCGACGGTCGTAGCCCCGCCCTCGGGACGGTGCTGGAACGGCTCGACCAAGTCGTTGCGGAACGCCCAGCGGAGGACGCCGAACGTAATCGCGAGGCCCCCGGCGGCCACGGGCAGCATGTGAACGAAGAACCCACCGAACGTCGCCCGGCTCCAGATTCCGACAAGCATGTTCTGCGGGTTGCCCGTCACTGACAGGACCGATCCGACGTTGGCTCCCATCGCGAGGCCAAGGAGGTACGGAGTGGGGCGCACGTGGATCGGGGCGAGCGCCGCCACCAGCACTGGTGTGATGACAAGACACACGGTGTCGTTGACGAACAGTGCCGAGAGCAGCCCGCCGCCGAAAACGACGCCGAACAACAAACGCTTGGGGGTACGCGCGTGTCGCAGTACCCAGTCGGCGGCCCACTCGAAGAACTTCCCCACTTCGAGATACCCCACGATGAGCATCAACCCAAGGAGGAAGACGATCACATCCAGGTCGATGGCCGCGTACGCCTGCGGCAGCGTGATCACCCCGAACACGACCATTCCGACGGCGCCGATCAGACTGGCCGCTGGCCGATTGAGGTGCACAAACGGCAGACGCTGTACAGCGATCAGCAAGTACGTCGCCGCGAAGACCGCGAGCCCGATGGTCATTCTAGCACGCGCAATACTTCCCGGGCGGCGCGCCTCCCGCTCACCAGCGCTCCTGCGACGGTGCCGATCTCCTCGCCGTTCGTCGCCTCCCCGGCGAAGAAGAGTGTGCTTTCCACGGGGTGGCCGAGCGCGCGGGGCGCGCGGATTCCATTCACGCCGATGTAACTGTAGGCGCCGCGCGCGAACGGGTCGGCGCACCAATCGTGGCTGGCCCAAGCGTCGAGATTCTCTTCCAGCTCGCGCCGCGGCACCGCCAGCACATTCGACAGCGCCACCAGGCTGCGTTCGAGCCGTGACTGCGGCTCCTCGGCCAGCAGCGTCTCCGCGGCGACCCCGCCTACCCAGCCGGTGAGAAGCGGCGCCCGCACCGGCAGCGCGGTCCACCACGTCGGCACTTCCGCGCCCGGCGCGTAGAGGAAATTGATCCCGGCGCCGCCGGCTGCACTTTTGCCGCGCCGCTCTTTGAGGAAGTTCCTGTCTTCCCAGAAGGCTTCACGGAAGCGCAGGATGACCTTGAAGACCTGTCCCGTCTCGATGCCGCGCAGCGCGCGCGCTTTTGCCGCGAGTGCTGGATGGAAGCGCACCGCGCCGGCCCGCAGGAGCGCCAGTGGGAGCGTAATCAGGGCCGTTCGTGCCTGCAGCACTTCGAGGGGCGCGCCTTCTCCGCCGGCACACTCGACCGCAACGGCGCCGCGCTTCCAGCTCACGGTTTGTGCGACCGTGCTCATGCGCACCTGCGTGAGATCCGGATCCAGTCCATCACGCAACCAGCGCATGAGGGCATCATAGCCATTCAGGATGCGGAATTGGTGGCCTTCGACGCCTTCGTCGTCGTGCCCCTCGTCCGCGTCCGCCGCGACCGACTGCGCGCTCAACCGTTCGGGTTGCGCCGCGTAGAAGCCTTCCACAAAGCCCTGGAGCAGCGAGCGCTTGAGGGACGACAACCTGGCGCTGGCCAAGTACTCACTGACGGGGAAGTCGCGGCCGCGTTTCGCAACGCGCCGAGCAAGCTCGCGATTCATGTCGTCCACTTCAGCCCAAAAATTCCCGGTCCTGATGAAACGACCGGACGTGACGATGTCGCGGGCGGGTGGCAGCGCGACGACCGCCACACCCGCCGCGCGTGCGATAGACAGGGTCTCGGGCGCCTCGCCGTGAATGAACTCCGCGCCCAATTCGAGCGGCACGGGGGAATTCGAATCGTGGCGGGTGAGGATGCGACCACCGATGCGCGGTCGTGCCTCGATGATGGAAAGCCGGAGACCGGCCTGGGACAGATCGCGCGCGGCCGCGAGCCCTGCCGCGCCCGCGCCGAGGATCAGAACGTCAACGCGCCGGCGATCCGAGGGCATGGCGCAGCGCGCGCTCTACTTCGGAATTGGGCACCGCGCGCGCACCAAGGTCCCGCGCGGCTCGCAGCGCCGCGGCAGCGACGTGCGAGCCGAAGGCCAGCACGGCGACGCGGCGCTGTACCAGCTCGCGAATGCGCATTTCCGCGTTGGGTGTGCCCAACTCGATGACGGCCATGTCGAACGGCTCGTCCCTGACCGGTTCGGCCCCGGCGCCGCGAACAGTCTCCTGCAGCTTGCCGCGAAAGAACAGATCGTGGCACTCCACCAGTACGCGCTTCAACCCGCCAGCTTTTGCGTCAAGTACCCGACCAGGTTGCCCGCGGCGATGCGATCCTGCTTGAGTGTGTCGCGGTCGCGGACGGTCACCGTCTGATCCTGGGTGGACTGCCCGTCGATCGTGACGCCGAATGGGGTGCCGGCTTCATCCTGGCGGCGATAGCGGCGGCCGATCGACCCGCCGTCGTCGTAGAACACGTTGAAGTGACGGCGCAGATCGTCGTGGATGCGGTGCGCGAGCTCCGGCATCCCGTCCTTGTTGACGAGCGGGAAGACCGCCGCCTTGAGCGGCGCCAGGAACGGCTTGAGCTTGAGAACGACACGGGTTTCGCCGCCCTCCGCCGGCTCTTCGCCGCCGACTTCTTCTTCGCGATACGCGTCACAGAGCACCACCAGCGTCGTGCGGTCGGCGCCCGCGGACGTTTCGACGACGTACGGGAAGAACCGCTCGTTCGTCTTGGGATCGAGATAGTCGAGCTTCTTGCCCGCGTGCTTCTGATGGTTCGACAGGTCGAAGTCGGTGCGGTTGTGAATCCCTTCGAACTCCTGCCAGCCGAACGGAAACTCGTACTGGATGTCGTAGGCGTCTTTGGCGTAGTGCGCCAGCTCGTCCTTGCCGTGCTGATGCCAGCGCAGCTTCTCAGAGCGAATGCCGAGGCCTTCCACCCACTTCATTCGCTCGGCGCGCCAGAACTCGAACCACTCGGTTTCGCTGCCCGGCTTCACGAAGAACTGCATCTCCATCTGCTCGAACTCGCGCGTGCGGAAAATGAAATTCCCGGGTGTGATCTCGTTGCGGAACGCCTTGCCGATCTGCGCGATACCGAATGGGATTTTCTGCCGCGAGGACTGCAGCACGTTGAGATAATTGACGTAAATCCCCTGTGCCGTCTCCGGCCGCAGGTAGATGACCGCAGCCTGCTCCTCGACCGGGCCCATGAACGTCTTGAACATCAGGCTGAATTGGCGCGGCGCCGTGAGCGTGCCCTTGCTGCCGCAGACCGGACATTGGGCGTCAGGCTGTCCCGGCGTGCCCTTGATCCTGGGATCGTCGGCGCGGAAGCGATTCTTGCACTGCTTGCAGTCGACCAGGGGGTCCGTGAATCCGGAGACGTGTCCCGACGCTTCCCAGACTTTGGGATGCATCAGGATCGCCGCATCGAGACCCTCGATGTCGTGCCGCTCGTGGACCATCGAGCGCCACCAGCGTTCCTTGATGTTGTTCTTGAGCTCGACGCCGAGCGGGCCGTAATCCCACACGGAGCCGAGGCCGCCGTAGATCTCGGACGATTGGAAGACAAAGCCGCGCCGCTTGGCCAGCGACACGAGCTTGTCCATGATTTTTTCGGATGTTACAGGCGCGGGCATAGGGAGCCGGAAGTTAAATGTGCAGCGCCTCGCGCGCGACCTGTTCGGCCATCTGCGCGAGTGCCGGCCCGTCGAGCATCCGACCGCCGCCGTCGCTGTCGCCGCCCACGGTATGCACCCCGATCATACCTTCGACGCGCCCGGCAACGACCGCCACCTTCTTCCTCGCCGCCTGGGCGCGGCGCACGACCTCGCCCGGCGCCTTCCCGACCAGGGACGTCTTGTCGAAGATCCCTTCGCCGGTGATCACGAGGTCGGCCTTGGCGAGCGCGGCATCGAACCCCGCGCGCTCGAGCACCCATTCCGCGCCGTTCTTCAGCTCCGCTTTCGCAAAGAACACCAATCCCGCCCCCAGACCGCCAGCGGCGCCGCCCATCGGCATCGTTCCCAACTCAGGCCGGCCCGCCTGCTTCCAGAGCTCTGCGAGCCGGGTGAGGCCGGCGGCGAGCTGGGGAATCTCCTCGGGGCGCGCGCCTTTCTGGGGACCAAAGACGGGCGCGGCGCCGCCCGGCCCAAGGAGTGGCGTGGCGACGTCCGCCAACGCCACCACGCGCGACGCAATTCCCCAGCCGGACCCGAACGACGCGAGCTCCGTCAGCGCGCCGCCGCCGTCGAGGAGTGGCTCACCCGCGGCATTTTCGAAGGTCCAGCCAAACCCGCGCGCGGCGCCCGTGCCCCCGTCCACGGTCGCGGTACCGCCCAGGCCGACAACGATCGTCTTGGCCCCGCGGTCCGCGGCTGTCCAGATCAGCTCGCCCACCCCGCGTGTGGTGGTGCGCATCGGATCGCGGTCTTCGGGCTCAACCAGTGCGAGGCCGCAGGCGGACGCGCTTTCGATGATGGCGGTCTCGCCGTCGATCCAGCCGAGCTCCGCCGAGACGGAATCGCCGATCGGCCCGGTCACCTGCAGCCGCTCGCGCAGCGCGCCGGCCGGCAGCACGACATCCAGCAGCCCGTTGCCTCCGTCGGCGACCGGACACACCAGCACCGTCGCGCCCGGGACGGCGCGGCGCACGCCGGTGGCGATCGCCTCTGCGACCTGACGAGGTCCAAGCGTTCCTTTGAAGGCCGCGGGAGCGACGAGGATGACGGGAGGCATGGTGGCAACATAAAACGAGAAACCCCCTGAGTTGCCCCAGGGGGTGATCGCCTGCCGCACACCGTGCGCCCTAGAACCCGATGTGAGCGAAGCGAACAACTTTCTCGCAAAATCGGGCGGCGCACCGTGGACTCTGGCAGCCGGGCTGTCTCCGAGGAGACCCCTAGCTTTGCGCCCCGCCGTCGCCGGCGGTTTGCCCTTTTCGAGAGTTCTGGCCAATACGGAAGCAAAAACGGTGCCCTGTTGTATCGCCTGTCACAGCAACAGCAAGTCAGATGACCTAGGTGAAGTACCTAACTGTTTTCTGCACTAATAACTGCAGAATGCGGCACAGCAATTCGAACTTAGAAGGCGCCAAGACGCTAAGGCGCCTGAGTGGTGAACGGTCGATCAGCTCATAGAAGCCGCCGTCGAGAGCTTCCGAAGCAAACCATAGACCGTCCTCGCGCATTCATCGGCGTCTTAGCGTCTTGGCGCCTTCTATCGCCGGGGTGCTCAGTTCTCAGACTTCTATGATCTGGTCTCTCCGAGTCCCCACGCTGACATAGCGAACAGGGGCTCCAGCCAAATCCTGCAACCTATCGACATAGGCCCTGGCCGCAGGCGGCAGATCAGCCAGTCGCCTGACGTCCTTAAGCGGTTTTTGCCAGCCTGTGACCGTTTCATAGATGGGCTCAACGCGACTGATCGTCTCGATGTCCGCTGGCATACTGTCGATCGTGTCTCCGTCCAGCCGATAGCCCACTGCGACTGGTATCTCCGCAAACGTGTCCAACACATCCAGCTTCGTCACCGCGAGTCCTGTTAGCCCATTCACTCGCACCGCATACCTCACCACCACCGCATCAAACCATCCACACCGCCTCGGCCTCCCTGTGGTGGCGCCAAACTCCCCTCCGAGCTCGCGAATCCGTTCGGCAACGGCCGGTTCAGCTTCCGTGGGCAGCGGTCCATTGCCGACCCGCGTCGTATACGCCTTGACGACCCCGATGACGGCATCGATTGCGGTGGGTCCAATGCCGACGCCGACCGCCGCACCGCCGGCGGTCGTGGTGGACGACGTGACGTAGGGATAGGTGCCATGATCGACATCGAGCAGCGCCCCTTGGGCCCCCTCGAGCAGCACCGACTCGCCGCGCTGCAACGCATCCCACACGACCCGCCCAGCATCCACGGCCAGCGGCAGCAGGCGAGGCGCCAGGCGCTCGAGGAGATGGACGTGCTCCTCCGCACTCGCCCGCTCCATGTCCTTTAGGGCCGCGCTCCCCGCCCCCAGCATGCCCAGCATCTGGTTCGCCGCATCGACGCGTGCGCGGACCACGTCCTGCGCCCGGGCCAGATTGCGCAGATCGCCGACGCGCACCCCGCGCCGCCCGTACTTGTCCTCGTACGTCGGGCCAATCCCCCGCCCCGTCGTGCCGATCTGCTCTCGTCTTTCGCGCGCCCGATCCAGCAGCTTGTGATAGGGCAGCGTCAAATGCGCGCGATCGGAGACGTGCAGCTTGTGCTCCGTGCGCACGCCCCGCCGCTCGAGCGCGTCGAGCTCCGCGAACAACTGCTCGGGGTCGAGCACCACGCCGTTGCCGACCACGCACACCGCGCCCTGGAGGATGCCCGACGGGATCTGGTGCAGGACGAACGACTTCCCCTCGCCCGTGTCCACCGTGTGGCCGGCGTTGGCGCCGCCCTGATAGCGCACCACGAGATCCGCGCGCTCGGCCAGGACGTCGACGATCTTGCCCTTGCCCTCATCGCCCCACTGCGCACCAACTACTACGACACATTGTGTCTTCGGTCCGAACACGCGTGATTCTCCTCACGGGCAACAAAAAGGGCCCCCGGCGGGGGCCCAAGTACCGGGGCCATGGCCCGGTATCCTCTGTGGGAAGCTATCCGGCGCGCAGGACGCGCGCCAGCCCTGCGGCAACGTGCGCCGCGCCGTCGAGCCGCAACCGGTCAATCGAGTCCTGGGGCCGGTGCACAACCCGCATCGTGCGCCAGTTGCCCTTCATGATCGTCACGCATTCCTTGGCGACGCGGCCCAACGCAATGCCGTCCACAATGACCGGCAACCACCGCCACCGTCGCGCGTTCACGGCCTGCGCCGCGGCGGCGCCGAGGCTGCCGGGCCGATGCACGAATGCCGTGGCGCGACCGCCGTCATCGAGGCTATCGAGGTTGATGACGCTGGCTTGGGCAAACAGGTCGCCGCGCTCAACGGCCAGCGCACGTGCACCCACGAGGCCGTACTCCTCGGCATCCGGAAAAATGACGCCGACCAGCGCTCTGGCCGGGAGTTGATCGATGGCCATGAAAATCGCGACGAGGGCACTCGCGTTATCGAGCGCGCCCGGCGAGTTGTCGTTCACGCGATTGAGCAATGCGATGCCCGTCCCCGCGGCGAGCAACGCGAGTCCTGGAAACGGGGCAACAAGAATAATCAGCAATCCGACCAATAACGCAGCGAATCCCAGGAGACGCACCGCCATCGAGATGGGTTGACTTTTGGAGT
>Ga0209157_1000786_pt1 | contig 26959 bp, 26 predicted proteins | sample GraSoiAngelo_135_FD_185892 | JGI IMG/M metagenome (GOLD analysis project Ga0209157, IMG submission 185892) | Grasslands soil microbial communities from the Angelo Coastal Reserve, California, USA - 14_0929_05_40cm (SPAdes) (version 2) | ecosystem: Environmental > Terrestrial > Soil > Grasslands ...
GCCGGCAAGACCACCTGCTTCAACATGCTGAACGGCCAGCTGCGGCCCGACTCTGGCGAGATCGCTCTCGCAGGGCGCAGCGTCGTGGGACTTCGCCCACACCAGGTGTGGCGCCTCGGCGTCGGCCGCACCTTCCAGGTCACCGCCACCTTCAGCTCGATGACGGTGCGCGAAAACGTGCAGGTGGCCCTGCTTTCACACCACAGGGAACTTTTTTCCTTGGGGAAACCGGCCGGGAGGTTTCAGGTCGAGGAAGCGGATGCGCTGCTCGCGCGCGTCGGCATGCAGGAGCAGGCAGCGCGGCCGTGCGCCGTGCTGGCGTACGGCGACCTGAAGCGCGTGGAGCTGGCCGTCGCGCTTGCGAATCGCCCGCGCCTGCTGCTGATGGACGAGCCGACGGCGGGTATGGCGTCGGACGAGCGCCAGGCGCTCATGCAGCTTGCGGCGGCACTGGCGCGCAGCGAGCGCATCGCCGTGCTGTTCACAGAGCACGACATGGACGTAGTGTTCAATTTCGCGAGCCGTGTCATCGTGCTCCACGGCGGCGAGGTGATCGCCGCCGGGGCGCCGGACGAGGTGCGGGCGGATCCGCGCGCGCGCGAGGTCTATCTTGGCAATGCTTGAAGCCAGGCGCCTCAACGCCGGCTACGGAGCGGCGCGCGTGCTGTTCGACGTCGAGCTCGCCGTGCGCCGTGGGGAAGTCGTTGCTCTCCTCGGCCGCAACGGCGCCGGCAAATCGACTACTCTCAAGACCCTGATGGGACTGATCCAGCCGTTTTCGGGCGAAGTGCATTTCGACGGCCGGCGCGTCGACGCCTGGGAGCCGTATGAGGTAGCCCGCGCCGGCCTTGGCTATGTTCCCGAGGACCGGCGCATTTTCACGGACCTGACCGTGGCAGAGAACCTGGAAGTCGGCCACCAGCCGCCGCGCGAAGCAACCCCGACCTGGGGCCTAGAGAAGCTGTTTCAGCTGTTTCCTGCGCTGCAGAAGCTGCAGGGCCGGCGCGCCGCTTCCCTGTCGGGCGGCGAGCAGCAGATGCTGTGCATTGCGCGCACGCTGGCAGGAAACCCGAAGGCGCTCCTGCTCGACGAGCCCTCCGAAGGGCTCGCGCCGATCATCGTGGGGCAGGTCGAGAAGGCGATCCTCGAATTGAAGCGCGCGGGTGTGTGCGTGCTGCTGAGCGAGCAGAATCTCTCCTTTGCGCGCCGCGTGGCCGATCGGGGATATGTGCTCGAGCAGGGACGGATCCGTGAGGCTTATGCGGCCTGAGCGCTATGCCTGGCTGTCGGTGGTGGCGGCGCTCGCCACGATCGCGCTCAAAACGCTCGCCTGGTGGCTGACCGGCTCGGTGGGGCTGCTGTCGGATGCGCTGGAGTCCTTCGTGAACCTCGCCGCGGCGCTGCTCGCCGTATCGATGCTGCGGCTGGCGGCCGCCCCGCCGGACGAAGGCCACCAGTACGGCCACTCGAAGGCCGAATATTTCTCCGCGGGCATCGAAGGCGCGCTGATCGTGCTCGCCGCGGCCGGGATTTTCGCCACGGCGCTGCCGCGTCTCATCCACCCGCAGCCGCTTGAGACGGCCGTTCTCGGCCTTGGTATCAGCGCCGCAGCGACGGCGATCAATCTTGCGATGGCGCTGGTACTGCAGCGCGCGGGACGCCGCCACCACAGCATTACGCTGGAGGCGGACGGCAAGCACCTCATGACCGACGTATGGACCTCGATCGGCGTGATCGCGGGCGTGGCGCTGGTATTCGCTACCGGGTGGCTGCTGCTCGACCCGCTCGTCGCGCTCGCCGTGGCGGCGTACATCATCTGGACCGGCGTCGGCCTGATGCGGCGCTCGGTTTCGGGGCTGCTCGACGCGGCGATTTCCCGCGACGAGCAGAACGAGATCACCAAGCTGTTCACCGAATACTCGCGCCGCCACGGCATCTCGTTCCACGCGCTGCGCACCCGCCAGGCGGGCGCGCGCCGCTTCGTGTCGTTTCACGTTCTTGTCCCCGACGCCTGGACCGTCGCGCAGGCACATGGGCTGTGCGAAGAGATCGAAGCCCGCGTGCGCTCGATGGTGCCGCACGCCTCGGTCGACACGCACATCGAGCCGATCTCGGACCCCGCGTCCTACGAGGACCAGGGCCTCGATCGATAGAACGCTAAAGCGATTTCGCTCTTTCCCGCAGAACAAACTTCTGGATTTTGCCGGTCGCCGTGGTCGGCACCGGGCCGAAGACAACTTTCTTCGGGATCTTGAAGCGGGCCAGGTTCTGCCGGCACCATTCGATGTATTCAGCCTCGGTCGCGCTGGCGCCCGGCTTGAGTTGCACGAACGCGCAGGGCGTCTCGCCCCATTTCTCGTCGGGCCGCGCCACCACGGCCGCCAGCTGGGTGGCGGGATGCTTGTAGAGCGCGATCTCGACTTCCACCGAGGATATGTTCTCGCCGCCGGAAATGATGATGTCCTTCTTGCGGTCCTTGATCTCGATGTAGTTGCTCGGGTGCCACACTGCGAGGTCCCCGGTATGCATCCACCCGCCCGCGAACGCCTCGGCGGTCGCCTTCGCATCCTTCAGATAGCCGAGCATCACCGTATTGCCGCGGACCAGGATCTCTCCCACGGACTTGCCGTCCTTCGGCAGCGGCTTGCAGGACTTCGGGTCGGCGACGATGTGGCCTTCGACCACGGGATAGCGCACGCCCTGCCGTGCCATTTCCGTATATTTATCTTCCCAATCCTGCGGAGCGCAAAAAGTGGATGGCCCCTGCAGCTCGGTCATGCCGTAGATGTGCAGCACCTGGAAGCCGAGCTCCTCCATGCCCTTGATCACCTTGGCGGGCGGCGGCGAGCCGCCGGTCTGGATGTGCACCACGCGCGGAAATTTGCGTTTGTCCTCCTCCGGTGCGGCAATCAGCATGGTTAGCACCGTCGGCGCGCCGCACATGTGCGTCACGCCGTGCTCGACTATGAGATTGAAGATCTGCTTCGGTTCCACCGCGCGCAGGCATACGTGAGTGCCCGCCATGGCCGTCACCGACCAGGGGAAGCACCATCCGTTGCAGTGAAACATCGGCAGGGTCCACAGGTAGACCGGATGCGCCGGCATCGCCCAGGCCATGATGTTGCCGACGGATTCGAGGAAGGTGCCGCGATGGTGATACACCACGCCCTTGGGACGGCCGGTCGTGCCAGAGGTGTAGTTGAGCGCGATGGGCTGCGACTCGGACTCGGGCAACGACCATTCGAAATCCGCCTTTCCCGTGCGGAGAAAATCCTCGTATTCCACTTGACCCAGCCTGTCGCCGGGCCCGGTATATGCGGGATCGTCAACGTCGACCACGAACGGCTTCCTCTTCAGCTTGGCGAGCGCCGGGCCGACTACGCCGGCGAACACGCGATCGGTGATCAGCACCTTGGCTTCGCCGTGCTGCAGGATGTAGGCGACGGTCTCGGCGTCGAGGCGCGTGTTGATGGTGTTCAGCACAGCGCCAAGCATCGGCACGCCGAAATGCGCCTCCAGCATCGCCGGCACGTTCGGCAGCATGGCCGACACCACGGCGCCGCGCCGCACGCCGACTTTGTGCAGAGCCGAGGCGAGCCGATGGGCCCGCTCGCAGAAGCGGGCGTAGGTGTGGCGCACCCTGCCGTGGACCGCCGCCACGCGCTCGGGATAGATTTCCGCAGCCCGCAGCAGAAATACGATCGGCGAAAGCGGCGTGTAGTTGGCCGGCCCGGGTCTTAGTGCAGACCAGAGATTCTTGCGCGGCGCAGCATTCGATTTGCGAGTCCTCATTCCCATCGCCTCCTCCCCGAATTACACTGCTTGAATCTACCCCAGGGAGGAGGATGTCGTGAAGAAGATCGCTATTGCGGTGGCCGTCGCGCTCGCTGCAGGCAGCGCGTACGCGCAGGAAAAAACCGTCAAGATCGCCGGCTTCGGCGCGAAGTCCGGCGTAGTGCGCTCCTTCGGCGTCAACAGCGAGGCGGCGATGATCGCCGCCGCCGACGTCATCAACAACCAGGGCGGCGTCAAGCTCGCCGACGGCTCGAAGGCGAAGATCGCCGTCGAGTTCTACGACGACCGCTGCACCGCCGAGGAAGGCATTTCGATCATCCGCCGCATCTACGGCACCGATGCCGTGGTGGCGGTGGGCCCCACCTGCTCCAACGTCGCCGAGCCGCTGTTCGGCATCCTGCAGAAGAAGGTCGACGACAAGGGAGATTCAGGCTTGCAGATGCCGGTATTCACCGACGTTGCGATCAAGATCGGCCTGGCGAGAATCTCCGAGTGGGCGTTCCGCAACGTGCCCAACGAGACGACGATGTATTCGTCGCTGTTTTACTGGCTGAAGACGAAATATCCCGACGTGCAATCGGTGTACGGCGGCGTGGAAGAGGACTTCGCCCACTCGCGCGCATCCTGGTACGCGGTCATGAAAGACCGCGCCGAGGCGAACGGCTACAAGGTCATCGGCAACTCGAAGTGGCTGGTCAACGACACCAACTTTTCCACCCAGGTGCGCGAGATCAAGCATGCCAATGCCGACATCGTCGCGATCTCGGCGCACCCGTTCACCACCTGCGGCGTGTTGAAAGAGATGCAGCGCCAGGGAGTCAAGCCGAAGCTGCTGGTCGGGCTCACCAGCTCCTCGTCGCTCGAGACGCTGCAAGGCTGCGCGAAGCAGGCCGAGGGGATCATCATTCCGACCTCGTTCGCGCCGGTGACCAAGGAAGGCAAGGCTGCGGCCGAGACTACCGCCAAGTTCAAGGGTGCCGCCGACCTGCACTCGATGGCCGCATGGGAGAACATCTTCATCCTCAAGCAGGTGATGGAGTCGGAGGGAATCTCGGCCGACAAGAGCCAGCTGCAGGCCGATCGCCGCAAGGTCCGCGACGGGCTGGCGAAGCTCAAGCAGACGCAAGGCCTGCTCGGGGTCACCCGGCGTACGGAGGACCGCGAAGCCGACAAGCCTTACTTGTTTGTTCAGGCGAAGGGCGGCAGCTGGGTCGTGCTCCACAATCCCTTGTAGCTTGCTTGATTTCCTACAGACGCTCTCCGACGGAGTCCTGTTCGGCGCCATCTATGCGCTGATCGGCATCGGCTTCACGCTGGTGTTCGGCGTGATGCACAAGATCAACATGGCCTACGCCGCCGCCTCGGTCGGCGGCGCCTATGCGGGCTTGCTGGTGCTGAAGGCGGTCGTCGTCGCCCCGGCCTGGATGGTGTTTCTCGGCGCGTTTCTCGCCGGCGGCATGCTCGGCTGGCTGGTGTACGTGACGTGCTTTCATTTCATCCCGCTGTCGAGCCCGCTCGCGCCGCTCATGTCCACCGTCGGCATGCTGCTGCTGATCGACGAGGTGATCGTGCATCTCACCGCCGGCATGCCGCAGAACTATCCGGCGATGTTCGACGACGTGATGCTGCGCTTCGGCGAGTTCACGTTGCGCGGCGACCTGCTGCTGGTGTTCGGCATCTCGGTGCTGGCCATGATCGGGCTGCTTGCCCTGCTCTACCGCTCGCGGCTCGGCCTCGCGACGCGCGCCGTGGCGCAGCAGCCGATCGCGGCGCAGCTCTGCGGCATCCGGGTGACGCGCGTGAACGCGCTCACATTCGTCATCGCCGGGCTCCTCGGCGGGCTGGCCGGCGCATTGATCGGCGCTTCGGTCGGTGCGCTATCCCCGCTGCTCACCACGCCGCTCACCGTCAAAGGGCTCGTCGTGACGGTGATCGGCGGACTGGGCAGCATTCCAGGCGCCATAGTGGCTGGGCTGCTGGTCGGCGGCTTCGAGAACCTGTTCCAGCAGTTTCGGGGTGTCACCGAGCGCGACATGTACGTGATGCTGCTGCTGTTCGCGTTCCTGGTATTTCGGCCGGGCGGCTTGTTCCCGGCAAAAAGTTGATGGATTTCTATTTCGGACTCGCGCAGACGGTCGGGATTCATACGCTTCTCGGCCTGTCGGCCTACATCGTGCTGCTTACCGGGCAGGTGAGCCTGGCGCAGGCGGCGTTTTTCGCCATCGGCGCCTATAGCGCTGGCATGCTCACCGTGCTCGCAGGCTGGCACGTAGTGCCGGCGCTTGGCGTCGGCAGCATGCTTGGCGCCGTAACGGCCTGCGCGGTGGGCTTTCCCGCGCTACGCGTCAAGGGGCTCATGCTGGTGGTCGCCACGCTGGCCTTCGGCGAGGGCGTGCGCCTGTTCTTCTTCAACTTCGACTACCAGGTGGCGAAAGGCGGGATTCGGGTCGGCCCGCTCGGCGGCGAGGGTTTTCGTCAGATTCGTTTTTTCCAGGAGCACGGCTGGACCACCGGCGAGGTGATGCTGTTCATCTGGGTGTTCGTGATCGCGGTGATGGCGCTGCTCTGGTGGTTCGACCGCTCGCGCTATGGCGCCGTGCTGCGCTCGGTCGGCGAGGACGAGGTCGCCGCGCAATCGGTGGGTATCAATTTGACTGCGGTCAAGGTAAGCGCCATGACAGTCGGCGGGGCGATCGCGGGCGTGGGCGGCGGGCTCTATGCCCATTACACGACGCATATCGAGCACGCCAACTTCAATGTGCTGCTCGCCACGTTCGCAATCGCCTACCCCATCGTCGGCGGCTTGCGAACTGTCTTCGGCACGCTCACGGCGGTGATCTTCGTTCAGGCATTCCTCATCGAAGGACTGCGATTCCTCGGCGATTGGCGCAACCTCCTGTTCGGCGCACTCATCGTTCTGGCGATGAACCTGCGGCCGCACGGCTTGTTCGGGAGGCATGGTGCTTGAGCTGAAAGCCCTATCGCGCTATTTCGGCGGCGTGCGCGCGCTCGACGGGCTCGACCTCACGGTGAACGAAGGCGAGATCGTCGGCCTGATCGGCCCCAACGGCTCCGGCAAGAGCACCACCGTCAACCTGATCGCCGGACTGCTCCCCTTGACCGCGGGCGAAATCGTGTTCAGGAAGCAGCCGCTGAGGGATGTTCCGGTACACAGGAGGCTGCAGCTCGGCATCGCGCGTACTTTCCAGAACATCCGGCTCTTCGGACAGCTCAGCGTCTGGCAGAACCTGTGGGTGGCGCAGAACTCCCCCGAGGACCGCTCGCGCCGCGGCTTCTTTTCGCGCTGGCTCGGCGGACAGACGCGGGGGCGCAAGGAGATCGCACAGTTGCTCGAGTTTTCGGCCCTGGGCCACAAGCAGAACGAGCTCGCGGCCAACCTGTCCTTCGGCGAGCAGCGCAGGCTGGAGCTCGCTCGCGCGCTCGCTGCGAGGCCGAGGCTCCTGCTGCTCGACGAGCCCGCGGCCGGGATGAACGCCGAGGAGATCGGCCAGCTGAGACAGAGGATTGTCGATTTGCGCGCCAAAGGAATCACCATCGTGCTCATCGAACACGTGATGGAGCTGGTGATGGGCGTCGCCGACCGCATCGCGGTGCTCAACTTCGGCCAGAAGATCGCCGAGGGCACTCCGGCGCAGGTGCAGAACGATCCGGCAGTCAAGAAAGCTTATCTGGGCGGATCGTGAAATGCTGAGGGTGGTCGATCTGGTCACTGCGTACGGAAAAATCGAGGCCCTGAAGGGCGTGTCGCTGGAAGTTCGCGAAGGCTCCATCACCTGCGTGCTCGGCCCGAACGGGGCCGGCAAGACCACGCTCATGCTGACCATCGCCGGAGTACTGAGGCCGAGGCAGGGAGCCATCGAGTTCCGCGGCGAGCCGATCGCCGCGTTATCACCGCACGCGATCGTTGCCCGCGGCGTCGCGCTGGTGCCGGAGAACCGGCTGGTTTTCGCGCACATGACGGTGCTGGAAAACCTGCACGCCGGCGCCTATCAACGCAAGGGCCCCTATGAAAACGATCTGGAGAAGATCTTTGCGCGCTTCCCGCGTCTAAAGGAACGCGCGTCGCAGGACGCCGGAACGCTTTCCGGCGGCGAGCAGCAGATGCTCGCCGTGGCGCGCGCGCTGATGTCGCGCCCCAAGCTCCTGCTGATGGACGAGCCTTCGCTCGGATTGGCGCCCCTCGTGGTGGAGGAAATCTTCCGCATCATCGCCGAGCTGCACCGCGATGGCACCAGCATCCTTCTCGTGGAGCAGAACGCGCACATGGCGCTCAGGGTCGCGCAGCACTTCTACCTCATCGAGCAGGGCCGCGTGACGTTCAGCGGCGACCCCGGGTCGCTCGCCGAGGACGAGCTGATCCGCCGCGCCTATCTCGGTTCGGCCAGGGCTTGATCGATTTTCTCCAGAACACGCTCGACGGGCTGGCGCTCGGCTCGTCCTACGCGCTGCTCGCGCTCGGCTTCACGCTGATCTTCGGCGTCCTGCGGCGCGCCAACCTGGCCTACGGGCCGGCGATCCTGTTCGGCTGCTATTGCGCGACCTGGGCGTACCTGGAAACGGGGATCGGTCTTCTTTTCCTGGCCCTGATCGCAGTTGCCGGCTCCGCGCTTGCCGGCATTTACGTGGAGCGGCTGTGTTTCGCCCCGCATCGAAAGGGCGCCGCCGCGGCCGCGATGGTGGCGAGCTTCGCGCTGTGGATGCAGTTCGAAGAGCTGGCGACGCTCGCCTTGCCGCGTCATCTCTATGCGTTTCCGGCGCTTTACGAAGGCGGCCCGCTAAGCCTCGGCAGGCTCACGTTGCGTGTCGAGTCTCTCGTCATGCTCGTTGCGGCGATCCTGGTCTGCGCGGCACTGTGGGGAGTTCTTTACCGCTCGCGCTTTGGCACCGCGGTGCGCGCGGTGATCGACAGCCCGGCCGCCGCCGAGCTGTCGGGCATCAGCGTGTCGGCGGTCTCGCTGCGGGTCTTCGCCCTCGCCTCCGCGATCGGCGGGCTCACCGGCTTTCTCATCGTCTCCGGCGACCAGCAGCTCACGCCGATGCTAGGCATGTGGTCGACGCTGAAAGGCATGCTGGCGATGATGCTCGGCGGGCTCGGCTCTCTGCCCGGCGCGATCGCCGGCGGGGTCGCGCTCGGCCTGCTCGAGGCGCACAGCCAGTGGTACCTCGGTCCGCAGCTGCGCGACTTCATCGCCTACCTGCTGCTCTTCATCCTCCTTGCCGTCCGCCCGCCATGGATGAATACGCGATCGGCGTATTAACCAACATCGGCCTGTTTTCGTTCGTCGCGCTGTCGGCCTGGCTGCTGCTCGTCGCCGGCGAGCTTTCCTTCGGCCAGCAGGCATTCTTCGGCGTCGGTGCCTATGCCGCGGGCATCTGCACAGCGATGCTGGGCTGGCCGCTGCCGCTTGCTGCGCTGGCGGCGATGGCGCTGGGCGCCGCCGCCGCCGCCCTGGTGGGCCTGCCGACGCTGCGCCTGCGCGGGCTGTATTTCGCGATGGCGACGCTCGCCGCGGCCGAGATGCTGCGCATCCTGTTCGAGCTGTTCCATTGGCAGATCGCGCTCGGCGATGAGAGGATCGGCCCCGACGGCACGCAGGGCTTCCGCGGCATCCGCTGGATGTTCGAGCGCGGCGTCGAGCCGCTGGATTTTCTGGCGATAGTGTGGATTCTTCTTGTCGGCGTAATGGTCATTTTTCTGCGCATTGAAAATTCGAGGCTGGGGGCGACCCTGCGCGCGCTTGGCCATGACCCGGAGCTCGCCCGCTCGGCGGGAATCGACGTCGATCGCCTGAAGCTCTGCGTGGTGGCGGCCGGAGGGGCGCTCGCCGCGCTGGGCGGCGCGCTGTTCGCGCATCACAACACCTACATCGAGCCGCGCAACTTCGACATCATGCTCGGCGTGCACAGCCTCGCTTATGGCCTGATCGGCGGACTCGGCACAGTGTTCGGGCCGCTGCTCGGCGTGGTGCTCGACATCGGCGTGCTCGAGGCGACGCGCTCGCTGCATGGGTACCGCATGATCGTGTTCGGCGGCCTGGTGGCGCTGCTCCTCGTGTTCAGGCCGCGCGGGCTGCTCGACGAGCGGGCGGTGCACTGGATAAAGTCGAGACTATGAGACTCACGCTGGCCATTTTTCTTTTCATCAGCGCACCGGTTCTCGCGCAACGTACTGATGCCGGCTTGAAATGCAAATACAGCGGAACAGACTTCATCTACGACTGCGTGATCCGCCTGAGCCGCGGCGGCGAGCCGCTTTCTGGCGCGCAGGTCAGCGTCGGCGCCGACATGCCGTCCATGCCGATGGCGCACAGCATCAAGCCGGTGAAAGCCCGGCCAGGAACGAAGCCGGGTGAATACGAAGCGCGGCTCGACCTCGAAATGCAGGGCGAATGGGCCGTGAAGCTGAGAATCTCAGGGCCGGTGCGCGATCGGGTCGTCAAGAAGGTTCGTTTCGACTAGACGATCCGGCACTGCTCCTCGAAGCTCAGCCGGGGATTGCGCGGAAAGAGCTTCGCCGGCTCGCCGTAGCCCAGGTTGATGAGGAAGTTCGACTTCCACCGGCCGTCGGGAAAAAATGCCGCGTCCACCATCGCATTGTCGAAGCCGGACATCGGGCCGCAGTCCAGGCCGACCGCGCGCGCCGCGATGATGAAATAGGCGCCCTGCAGCGTGCCGTTGCGGAAGGCGGTGATTTCGGCGAGCGCCTTCTTGTCCTCGCCGCGGAACCAGTCGATGGCGGCGGGGTTGTGGAACATGCGCGGCAGGTGCTCGTAGAAGCGCGTGTCGTAGGCGACGATCGCGGTCAGCGGCGCCTGCATCGTTTTGTCGCGGTTGGTTTCGCTGAGCGCCGGCCGCAGCTTTTCCTTGGCTTGCCTCGAGCGCACGAAAACGAACCGCCCCGGCTGCGAATTCGCGCTCGTCGGCCCCCATTTCATCAGCTCGTGCGCCTGCCGCAGCGTCGCGTCGCTGACCGGCCGGTCCGTGAAGACGTTGTGGGTACGCGCCGTGCGCAGAATCGCATCCAGACATTTCTCGTCAGTCATAATCGCTCCGGTGATCGATCTCGCTAGTGTAATTCGACCCGGCGACGGAATCATCTGCGGCCAGGCCTGCGCCGAGCCGCAGACCCTGATGGAGGCCCTGGTCGCGCAACGCGCGGCCTTTTCCGGTGCCGGCTTGTTTCTCGGCGTCAACTACGCCGGGATCGTGCAGCCCGGGCATGCAGACCATCTGCGGCTGTCCGCGTATTGCGGCATCGGCCATAACCGCGCGCTCGCCGACGCGGGTGCCCTGGAAATCCAGCCCGCGCCCTATTCGCGGCTCGGAGCGCTGATCCGCTCAGGCGCGATCCGCGCCGACGTCATCCTGGTGCAGGTGAGCCCGCCCAACGGGCGCGGCGAATACAGCCTGGGGCTGGCGGCCGACTACCTGATCCCGGCGCTGGAAACCGCCCGTGCCGTGGTGGCCGAAGTGAACCAGCAGGTTCCCTGGACCCATGCCGAAAAACTCCTGCGCCGCGAGCAGTTTTCTCTGCTGGTCGAGTCGTCAAGGCCGCCCGCGGGTCCGCGGCCGGACAAATCCGGACCCCTCGAGCGAGCCATTGCGACCCAGGCCGCGCAGTTTATCCCGGACGGGGCAACGCTTGAATTCGGCATCGGCGCGCTGCCGGAGGCGGTGTGCCGGGAGCTGGCGAGCCACTCTCGCCTGTCGGTGCATTCGGGCGCGGTGGGCGACGCCGTGGTCGATCTGGTGCAAGCCGGTGCGGTCGCCGCGGTGGATTGCGCCCTGTTGATCGGCACGCGCAGGCTGTTCGACTTCGCGCGCGACAATCCGGCGATCCGGCTGCGCTCTTCCGAGTACACCCACGCTCCGCGCGTGCTCGCCGGCATCGAGCGTTTCGTCGCGGTGAACTCGGCGGTGGAAGTGGATTTCACCGGCCAGGTCAATGCCGAAGTGGCGCGCGGCAGCTATGTCGGCGCGGTGGGGGGCGCGCTCGACTTCGTGCGCGCGGCGAATCAGTCCGCGGGAGGTGCTGCCATCACCCTGCTGCCCGCGTCGCGCGTCGTGGAGAAGCTCTCGGGCCCGGTGGCAACGCCGCGCAGCGAAGCCGGGATCGTCGTCACCGAGCGCGGCGCCGCCGACCTGCGCGGCTGCAGCCTGCGCGAGCGCGAGCGCCGCCTGCGCGCGATCAGCGGAAATTCCTGAAGCCGGGGTCAGATCTTCTCGGCGGGTTCCAGGCCGAACACCTGGCGCAGATAGCGCAGGTAGCCGGCATCCTTGCTGATCGTCTTGCCGGGCGCGTCGGACACCTTCGCCACCGGCTGGCCGTTGCATTCGGTCATCTTGATGACGATGTTGATCGGCTCGTAGCCCAGATCATTGGTCAGGTTGGTGCCGATGCCGAACGCGGTTTTCGCGCGCCCGTGGAAGCGGCGCGCGATGCCGATGGCGAGGGGAAACGACAGCTGGTCGGAGAAGATCAGCGTCTTGGTGCGCGGGTCGACGCGGTTCCTGCGGTAATGCGCGATCATCTTCTCGCCCCAGTCGAAGGGGTCGCCGGAGTCGTGGCGCGCGCCGTCGAACAGCTTGCAGAAGTACATGTCGAAGTCGCGCAGGAAGGCGTCCACGCCGTAGGTGTCCGAGATTGCGATGCCGAGGTCGCCGCGGTACTCCTGCGCCCATTTATCGAACGCGAAAATCTGCGAATCCCGCAGGCGTGGCCCGAGTGCCTGGCAGGCCTGCATGTATTCGTGGCCCAGCGTACCGAGCGGCGTGAGGTTGTTGCGCATCGCGAACCAGACGTTGGAGCTGCCGGCGAAATACTGCGGCATCTCCCGCTTCAGCGTCTGCAGCACTTCTTCGTGCCACGCGGCCGAGAAGCGCCGCCGCGTGCCGAAATCCGAGATCTTGAACTCGAGCTCGGGCTCGACGGTGCGCACCAGGTCGATCTTGGCCCGCAGGCGGCGCCGGCCCTCGTCGAGATCCGGGCGCGGTTGCGTGCGGCGGAAGTAGACCTCCGAGATGATGGCGAGGACCGGGATCTCGAACAGGATGGTGTGCAGCCACGGGCCGCGGATCGTGATGTCGATCTCCCCCGCGCCCTCGCCCGCGCCGAGGCGCAGGTACTTCTCGTTGAACTGGAACAGGCCCAGGAAGTCGACGAAGTCCGACTTCATGAAGCGCAGGCTGCGCAGGTACCCGAGCTCTTCTTCGCGGAACCTGAGCGCGTAGAGCGCCGCGAGCTCCGCGCGGATCGCGTCCAGATGAGGACGCAGGTTGACGCCCTCGGTGCGGCACCTGAACCGGTACTCGACCTGCGCGCCGGGAAAGTGGTGCAGCACGACCTGCATCATGGTGAACTTGTACAGGTCGGTGTCCAGCAACGACTGGATGATCATGCGTGGCGCATTGTAACCTTAGGCGCATGTGCGGCCGTTACGCGCTTCATAGCCACCCTGAGGTGGTAGCGCTCCAGTTCAACCTTGCCTCTGCCCCCGAAATCGAGGCGCGCTACAACATCTGTCCGTCCAATGACATCCTGATCGTGCGTCAGCACGCACAGCGGGGCCGCGTCTGCGACCAGTCTCGCTGGGGCCTGGTGCCGAGCTGGGCCAAGGACGCGAGCATCGGCAATCGCCTCGCCAACGCGCGCGGCGAGACGATCGCCGACCGGCCTGCGTTCAAGGCCGCCTTCAGGCAGTGGCGTTGCCTGGTGCCGGCAAGCGGCTTCTACGAATGGAAGACGACGCGGTCGGGAAAACAGCCGTACTACATTCGGCCCGCGGGCGACGAGCTGTTCGGGCTGGCCGGCATCACCGCGCTTTGGCGAGGGCAGCTGCGCACGGTCTGCCTGATCACGACCGGTGCGAACGAGTTGATGCGCGGCATCCACGACCGCATGCCCGTCATCGTGCCCGTGCAGGACTACGACGCCTGGCTCGATCCCCGCAACCACGCTGCGGAGCAATTCATCCGGCCCTACCCGGCGCATCTCATGCGCACCCATCCGGTCGGCAAGGCGGTGAGCGACGCCGCGAACGAAGGCGCGGCCCTGATCGAGCGGATTTGATCAACCGGCCCATACTGGATATACTTTCAGTGTAAGGAGGCCCAGTATGGAAGAGCTGACGGCTCGACAGACCGAGATCCTGCGCCTGGTGCGCCAGCTGACCGAGGTATCGGGCTATCCGCCGACGCGCGCCGAGATCGCGGCGCGGATGGGCTTTCGCTCGGTCAACGCCGCCGAGCAGCATCTGCGCGCCCTCGAGAAAAAGGGCGCGATCGAGATTTCCTCGGGCGCCTCGCGCGGCATCCGCGTGCGCGATTCACGTCAGGCGAACCGGCCCGGGCGCCTGCTCGAGCTGCCAGTCGTCGGCCGCGTCGCCGCCGGCAGCCCGATTCTCGCGGAGGAGCATCTGCAGGGCCGCTACCAGGTCGATCCGAACCTGTTCACGCCGCGCGCCGATTACCTGCTGCGCGTGCGCGGCATGTCGATGCGCGACGCCGGCATCCTCGAGGGCGACCTGCTCGCCGTGCACCGCACGCAGGACGCACGCAGCGGCCAGATCGTGGTGGCGCGCCTGGCCGACGAAGTGACCGTGAAGCGCCTGCGGCGCCGCGGGCACGCGGTGCAGCTGCTGCCCGAGAACCCGGAATTCGAGCCGATCGAAGTCGACCTGCGGCGCGACCCGCTCACCATCGAAGGTATTGCGGTCGGCGTGATTCGGAACGACAAGAATATGTAAAAATGACGCAGGCTTCTGCGCCTGCGCATGAATCACTCCACCACCGCCAGCGGCACCCAGGCCGCGACCGGCAGCGCCGCGGCGGGGGTCGCCGCCGGCTCGCGCGAGCGGTCCGACCCGCGCGTGGTCCTCGCCGACCGCGTCGAGCAGCTCTACAGCCAGCTGCCTCTCGGCATCGCTGCGACCGTCGTCATCGGCCTGATCTCGGCGCTGGAGCTGCGCGAGGGTCGCATCATCGAGCTGGTGGCGTTCTGGGGCGGCCTGCTGCTGCTGGTGAGCGCGCTGCACGCGGCGCTTTACTTCGCCTATCGGCGCAGCGCGGACAAATTGGCGCAAGGCGAACAGTGGCTGCGCTGGCTGGGCATCGGCGCGTTCGCCGCCGGCGTCACCTGGGGATTTGGGGCTTCCGTGTTCTTTCCTTCGCATGCCGACGAGCGGCAGGTGTTTCTCGCCTTCCTGCTGTCCGGAGTCATGTCGGGCGGCATTCCGGTGTACGCCGCGTCCTGGCCGATCTTCGCCGCCTACGCGGCCGGCATTGCGATTCCTTTCACTTACGTCCTGGCCACGTTCGGCAACCGCCTGTTCGCGGAGATCGCGCTGCTGGTGCCGCTGTTCTACGGCGTCAGCGTCGCCATCGCCTATCGCCTGAACCGGGTGTTCCACTCGGGCTACCGTCTGCGCCACGCGTACGGCAAGCTGACCGAGGATTACAGCGTGCTGAACCAGCGGCTCGAGCTGCAGCTGGTGGAGCTCGAGGAGGCACGGCGCCAGGTCGAGGCGAGCGGCCGCAAGCTGGCGCTGTTCGCCGAGCGCGCGCCGATCGCCGTTCTCGAGATCGATCCCCAGGGCATCGTCACCGCAGTCAACCACGCCGCCGAGCTTCTGTTCGGATACGCGGCGGGCGAGCTGATCGGCGGACACGTCAAACGCCTGGTGCTGCCCGAGTTGCATGCCGAGTTCGACGGCCACTGGATGCGGATGACCGAGACCCGTCAGCCTCTGGCCGGCCTGAGGATCCGCAACCCGCGGCGCGACGGCATCGCCCTGGTGTGTGAGTGGACGGTCACGCCGCTGGTCAATCCCGAGGGGAACATCGTTTCGGTCATCGCCCAGGGCCAGGACGTGACGCGGCAGATCGAGGCCGAGCGCATCAAGAAGGAGTTCACCTCGACGCTCAGCCATGAGCTGCGCACGCCGCTCACCTCGATCATCGGCTCGCTGCAGCTCGCCAATTCAGGCGTGGCCGGCGAGCTGTCGAGAGACGTGAGCGAGCTGACCCTGGTCGCCGAGCGCAACGCTCAGCGCCTGCTCGACATCATCAACGACATTCTCGACATCGAGAAGATCGAGTCCGGCACCATCAGCATGGCGCCCGAAGTACTAGCCATCGACGGCCTGGTGCGCGAGGCGATCGTGCTCAACGAGGGCTTCGGCGAGCGCTTCAAGGTACGCTTCGAGACGCGCGGCGAGCTGCCGGGGCGGGAAGTGTACGCCGACCGCAAGCGGCTGCTTCAGGTCATGACCAACCTCCTCTCCAATGCCGCGAAGTTCTCGCCCGAGTGGGGCAAGGTGGAGACCACGCTCGAAGAGAGCGACGCGAACATCCGCGTCGGCGTGCACGACCGCGGTCCGGGAATCCCGGAGGAGTTCCGCAGCCGCATTTTCGGCCGCTTCGCGCAGGCGGACTCGACCCCTTCGCGCCAGAAGGGCGGCACCGGGCTCGGGCTCGCCATCTGCAAGCGGATGATCGAGTTGATGCACGGCCGCATCGGCTTCGAGGACCGCGCCGGCGGCGGCACCACGTTCTGGTTCGAGCTGCCCAAACACCCCAGGAAGGAGCCCTGATGCCTGACCGACCGCTGACCCGCATCTGCTACGTCGAGGACGACGAGGACATCCAGCGCATCGTGCGCATGTCGCTCGAGCGGGTCGGCAAGATGACCGTCGAGATCGTCGGCGACCCGACCATGGCGATCGAGGCGATGAGCGCTTTCCGCCCCGACCTGGTGATGCTCGACTGGATGATGCCGGCGCTGGATGGCCCGACGCTGTTCCGCCAGATGCAGCTGCGGCCGGAGACCAAGGCGCTGCCGGTGGTGTTCATCACCGCCAAGGCTTCGCAGCGCGACCTGGACGAGCTGATGGCGATGGGCGCCGCCGGGGCGATTTCCAAGCCGTTCTCGCCCAAGGACCTGCCGGAGCAGCTGCGCGCGATCTGGGCGAAGCTGCCCTAGTGCAGCAGCTTCTGGGTCTTGTCGGCCGCCGTTGCCGCGGCGGCCTGGAAGTACAGGCGCGACAGGAAGCCGATCACCTCGTCGGCGTTGCGAAAGCGCGCGTCGCGGTCTTTCTCCACCAGCTTGTCGAGCAGCCGCTGGTAGCGGGCGAGGGGCTCCGGCAGGGCCGGCGGCGGTGTATTCAAATGGTGCAGGGCCACCTCGACCGCCGTTGCCCCGTCGAAAAGGTGCCGGCCGGTCAGCATCTGGAAAAGCAGCACCCCGGCGCTGTAAATGTCGGTGCGCAGGTCGAGCGCCCGTCCCTGCACCTGCTCGGGGCTCATGTAGCGCGGCGTGCCCAGGATTTCGCCATGACCGGTGCGGTCTGCCGCATCGATGTGCTTGGCGATGCCGAAATCGACCACGGCGAGGCTGCCGTCGGTGCGGAACATCAGGTTCTGGGGCTTGAGGTCGCGGTGCAGGATGCCCTTCTCGTGGATGTCGCCCAGCGCGAACATGAGGTCGCGAAACAAGCGCACGGCTTCCTCCGCAGGCAACGCCTTGCCGCCGAGCCGCTTGTTGAGGTCGCCGCCCTCGAAAAACTCCATCACCAGGTAGGCATGGCCCTCGGAGGCGCCGTGGGTGTAGATGCGCGCGACGTGCCGGCTCTGGATGCGCTCGACCAGGGCGTATTCCTCCATGAACCGCGCCAGGGCATTGCGGTCCGACATCACCTCGGAGCGAAGAATCTTGACCACCAGCGGCTCGTCGTCGCCTTCCCGCGAGGCGAGATACACGCGCGACATGCCGCCCTCGCCGATCAGGTGCAGCACCTTGATGCCGGGAATCTGCATCCGCGCGCCGAGCGACTGGCCTTCCATGCGCGCGGCGAGCTCGGGCGAAAGCGTCCTCTCGCTCGTGCTGGCAGTGAGGTCGCGGACGGAGGTGATCAGCCTCTCTCGCGTCAGTTCCTGCTTGCGCTGGTAGTCGTCCGCGCCGGCCTTCATGGCGCGCACCGCGATGATCTCGTTGCCTGCTCCCGTGAGAAACAGGATCGGCGGGCAGTCGGCGCGGCGCTTGAATTCCTGCAGCCATTGCAGGCCGTCGCCGCGCCCCAGCATGTAGTCCAGGATCACGACGTCGTAGCTGCCGAGCGCAAACGAGGCACCTGGGATGTCATGGTCGAGCGGGTCGTACTGGTCGACCTGGCTTTCGGGCCATTGCTGCCTGATGTAACGCTCGAGGAGGTTACGCAGATCCACGTCATCGTCGATGATCAGGATGCGCATTGCTCACTCAAACGCGATCTGCACCTTCGACAGGTAATCGCCGTACTGCGCAATATGGGACTCGAGCGACGCCCGGTTGCCGCTGCGCGCCCCGTCCTCGATCCCCTGGCCGAGGACCGAGACGTGCGCGAAGCCATAGGAATTGCCGACGCCCTTCATGCGGTGCCCGAGCTGGCGCAGCTGCTCGAAATCGGCCGCCGCCAGCGCCACCTTGAGGGTCTCCAGCTCCTTGTTGCGGTTGCGCATGAATGCCGGGATCAGGTCTTCCAGGTCCTTGGCGACCGTGACCTTGTACGCTTCATCGTTCATGCCTCGATTATAGGGGGCAGTCGTTTTCCCCTTCCCGTCCATTGTCAGGGTTTGTCAAACAGCGCCTGTCTCGCGCGCGGAAGATGCGGATGCACGCAGAGCGCCGCGTAGAACGCGAAGCGGGCTTCGTCCGGGGCGCCGCTGCCGAGCAGGATCTCGGCGAAGTGAAGCATGGCTGCGAAATGGCGCGGCTCGAGCTCGAGCGTGCGGCGGATATCGCATAGGCACTCGTCGTCGCGCCCGAGCAGGTAGTACAGCGCCGCGCGTTTGTGCCAGGCCTCGGCGAAGTCCGGCGCGCTGCGCAGCAGGGCGCTCAGGCGCGTCTCGGCGATGTCGTAGCGCCTCGCGGCAATATCGCGCGTGGCCAGGTCGAGGGCCTCGGCGGCCGCCCGGTGCGGATGGTGCATCCATGCGTCCCAGATGCGGTCCTCGGTGCGCAGCGCCTCGTCGGGCCCGCCGCAGGCGGCGAGCCGATGGAAAAGCGCATCCAGCGCCAGCAATGTCCGCGCCGGCCGCCGGGCGCGGCGATCAGCGATCAGGCCAAGGATGTCGACGCGGGTCGCCATCATGGGGAGTCGATACTAGCATCTCAATGAAAATCGCGTGATGCAGCCGCCAGGGGTCCCAGCAGTGCACTGTGATCGAACAGGCGCCGCGCGACCAGATGCACGACCTCGCCGTCGCGCTCGATCACGCCCTGCACTCCCAGCAGCCGCGCGCCGAGCAGCTCGCCGCGCTGCCGCTCGGCCAGACGGTTCCACACCACCACGTTGATGCAGCCGGTTTCGTCCTCGAGCGTGACAAAGATCACGCCGCTCGCGGTATCGGGCCGCTGCCGGCAGGTGACCAGCCCGGCAACGCGCGCGGTGCCGCCGTGGGAGCAGAGGCGGAGTTGTTCCGCCGTGAGGAGTTGAAGCTTGTGCAAACGGCTTCGCAGCAGCGCGAGCGGGTGGCGGCCGAGAGTCAGCCCGAGGCTGGCGTAGTCGGCGATGATGTCCTCGCCTTCGCGCGGCGGCTCGAGCCCCGGCAGGCGCTCGGTCGCCGGCGCATCGAGCGGTGCCCGGCGCTCGGCGCCCGCAGCGCTCCAGTGCGCGAGGCGCCGATGACCGGCGAGAGATCGCAGCGCTCCGGCGGCCGCCAGGCAGCGCAGATCCTTGCGATTCAGATCGAGAGCGTAAACCGAAGCGTAAGGCCTGCCCGCGGCAAGGCGTTTTCCCGCCTCCTCCGATAAGCCTTTGACCATGCGCAGGCCCAAACGCAGCGCACCGTTTTCCAGCGTGCAGTCCCAGTCGCTCAGGTTGACATCCGGCGGCTTCACTTCGACGCCATGGCGCTGCGCGTCCTGCACCAGCTGGGAAGGCGAATAGAAACCCATCGGCTGGCTGTTGAGCAGCGCGGCGCAGAACGCCGCCGGCCGGTGGCACTTCAGCCACGATGAGACATACACCAGCAGCGCGAAGCTGGCCGAGTGGGACTCCGGGAAACCGTATTCGCCGAAGCCGAGGATCTGGCGGTAGATCGCGTCGGCGAACTCCAGGCTATAGCCGTTCCTCGTCATTCCGCTCTTCAGCTTGTCTTCGAACTGCTGCAGGCTGCCCGATCGCCGCCACGCCGCCATCGAGCGGCGCAGCCGATCGGCCTCGCCGGGGGTGAAATCCGCGGCGACTACCGCCAGCTGCATCACCTGCTCCTGGAAGATCGGCACGCCCAGGGTTCTTTCCAAGACTTTCTTCACTTCCAGGCTGGGATAAGCCACTGGCTCGGCGCCGCGCCGGCGCCGCAGGTAGGGATGCACCATGCCGCCCTGGATCGGGCCGGGACGCACGATCGCCACCTCGATCACCAGGTCGTAGAAGTTCTCCGGCCGCAGGCGCGGCAGCATGCTCATCTGCGCACGCGACTCGATCTGGAACACGCCGACGGTATCGGCCTTCTGGATCATCGCGTAGACCGCAGGATCTTCAGAAGGAATATCAGCCATGCTGAAGGGACGATTTTCCCCGATCGAAACAAATTCGAGTGCCCTGCGGATGGCAGAAAGCATGCCCAGCGCGAGTACGTCCACTTTGAGCAGCCCCAGCGCCTCGAGGTCGTCCTTGTCCCACTGGATGACCGTGCGCTCGGGCATGGCGGCGTTCTCCATCGGCACCAGCTCGGCGAGCGGGCCGCGCGAGATGACGAAGCCTCCCACATGCTGCGAAAGGTGACGCGGGAAACCCCGCAGCGTCTGCGCCAGCTCGAACCACTGGCTTGTCGGCTCGATCGGGTGATCCCAGAAGGCAAAGCTGTTCGCCGCGCGGTCGATCTCCTCGGGCGGGAAACCGAGGGCCTTGCCTACGTCGCGCACCGCGCTCTTCGCCCGGTAGCAGATCACCGTGGCTGCAAGCGCGGCGCGGCCGCGCGTGTACTTGCGGTACACGTACTGGATCACCTCCTCGCGCCGCTGGTGCTCGAAGTCGACGTCGATGTCCGGCGGCTCGTTGCGCTCCTTCGACACGAAGCGCTCGAACAGCATGCTCATCCTCGCCGGATCGACTTCGGTGATGCCGAGCGCATAGCACACCACCGAATTGGCGGCCGATCCCCTGCCCTGGCAGAGAATGCCGTTCTGCCTGGCGTAGCGCACTACATCGTGCACCGTCAGGAAGAACGGCTCGTAGCGCAGCTCGGCGATCAGGGCGAGCTCGTGCCCGACCAGCTCGGCGACCTTCGCCGGCACGCCGGAAGGAAACCGCTCGCGCAGCCCTTCCGCGGTGAGCCGGCGCAGCCAGCTCGTCGGCGTTTCTCCTTCCGGCACCAGTTCTTCCGGGTATTCATATCGCAATGACTCGACTGAAAAGTCGCAGCGTTCGGCCAGCGTCAGCGTTTCGGCCAGCAGCTCGGGCGGATAGAGCTGCGCCAGGCGCATGCGCAGCCGCAGATGCCGCTCGGCGTTCGGGTAGAGGTGGTGCCCGCATTCGTTCACCGGCCGCCGCAGCCGGATCGCGGTGAGCACGTCCTGCAGCCGCCTGCGCGAGCGCAGGTGCATGTGCACGTCGCCCGCCGCGACCAGCGGCAGGCCAGAGCGCCGCGAAAGTTCCTTCAGCGAATCCAGCCTGGCGCGGTCATTCGGGCCGCAATGCAGCTCAGCGGCTATCCATGCATCCCCGGGAAAAGCCTTTGCAAGCCATTCGGCATGACCGAAATCCTCTGGAATCCATAACACCAGGACTTCTTTGCCGCTTAATGCCTCCACATCCGTGCGCGATAACGAATAAGAGCCCTTCTTGCTGCGGCGCCGCCCGATGGTGATCAACGATGAAATCGCGCCGTAGGAGAGCCGGTCCGTGGCGAGGAGCACCAGTTTGTGGCCTTCCTGCAGGCGAATCTCGGTTCCCAGGATCAGCTTCAGCTCCGGGTGCTCCTTGGCCGCCATGTGCGCCCTTACGGCGCCGGCGAGCGAGCATTCGTCGGTGATGGCGAGCGCCGAGTAGCCGAGCGCCGCGGCGCGCTCCACCAGCTCCTCGGCGTGCGAAGCGCCGCGCAGGAAGCTGAAATTCGACAGGCAGTGCAGCTCGGCGTAGTCAGGCAAACAGGCCATGCAGGAACCATGCGCCGGCTTCGCGGTAAACCCAGCCCAGGGAAGAATCGGAAAAGCGGGCGATGAAGTAGTCGCGCCGCGCCTCGTCGCCGTCCCACCAGCCGCACTCGATGCGCTCGGGGCCGGCGAGCAGCTGCAGATCGTCTTCGCGCATCGGGCGCGGCGCCTGGAGCAGCCATAGCGGGCGCGGGCCGGGATGCCTGAACTCGCGCGGATCCCATTCGCCGGGCTCGACGCGCCGCCAGCTGTATTCAGGACGATGATCCGGATGAGTCGCCAGGCCGTAGACCGCGTCGGGGCCGAGGCGCGCCTGCAGCCGCTCGGCGAGACGCCCCCAGCTTTCGTCCTCGGCGAGCGCGTCGCCGAACATCCCTGCAGTGCGCGCGTGCAGCGGCGAAAAATCGCCGGCCTCGAGCCGGATCGCTTCCACCGGGCAGGAGAGCGACAGCGTAGCAAGCTTCTCGCGCAGCAATCGCCCCAAGCGCCCGGCTTCGCGTGCCGGCGAAGCAAGCTGTACTTCGACGACAGTCGATGCCTCGGATTGAAGCAAGGTCAAGGTAAAACCACGGACCCCGGCATGGCGCGCCGCAAGCAGGCCCTCAAGCTGGACCAGCAGCCGGCGTGCGGCGAACAGCAGGCCATCGGCGTGGCTCACCTCTGCCGGCAGCTCGAGCTTGGCGGCGAAGCGCGGCGGCGGCAGGAAGTACTCGCGTGCTTCGGGCGCAGTGCCCAGAGCGCGATCGAGATCATCGAGCAACGCCTGCCCGCAACGCCGCGCCAGCCCTTCACGCGGCAGCTTCAGCAATTCGCCAACCGTAGAGATGCCGATATTTCTAAAAAATCCCCCGGAATCAAAACCGGTGACTTCCAAAGGCAATTCCTCGAGCCTCGCCCCGCCGCCCCGCGAGCGCCAGAGCGCCGCGCGCGCCGCGGGCGCAACCGCGAACTGCGTCGTCAGCTCCATGGCGTCGAGCCCTTCGCGCAGCCGCTCGAGAAGGCGCTCCAGCCCGCCGAACAGCCGCAAGCTGCCCTCGACCTCGAGAAGCAAGCCGTGCGGCGGCTCGAGCGAAACCCTAGGCGTGAACTGGCAGGCCCAGGCTGCGACGTGCTCGAGCGTCCCTGGAGGCAGGCGGGGAAGATGGAGAGCGACCCAAAGCATGGAGAGGGCTTTTCAGGGGCACGCGCAGCGGCGCGGCGGCTGGCGCGCCACGGCGCTTCAGAATGCGGACGGCGAGCTCGCCCTGGGCCGGCTCGAGCGCGATGCGCAGGCAGGCGGGCGAAGACTCGCGCGCCGCTTCGCGGGGGCGGAACAGCGCGACCAGGGCGCAGCTCGCTTCGGCGGCGACCGCGAGGCGCCGCAGCTCCGCGTAGCGGGCGTCGCGAAACCACGCCAGCAGCGCATGGCAGGCGCCCGAGCGCAGCGCCTGCTCGGCGGCCCACAAGCTGTCGCGGCGCCCGGGTGCCCGCACCACGGCCAGGCGGGCAAGATCGACACCGGCGGCGGCGAGCGCGGGTGCATAAGGCAGGTGCGGCGGCGCGAGCCAGATCACGCGCTTGCCGGCGGTGGTCAGAGCAGCGAGCGCGGGCAGCAGCAGCCGCAGCTCGCCGATCCCCTGCTGCAGGCCGAGGATCTCGGTGAGCCCGCCGGTCGGCCAGCCGCCCCCCGGCAACTCGCCGTCCAGGACCGAAAACCCGCTGGGGACGGCGGCAGCACGAGAAAAGGATGCTCCGCCGCGCCAGACAGGATGCCGCTGGAGGATTTCTTCGAGGGCCGTCATGACAACTGTATTTTTATACAGTATTACCGCCGCCGGCAAGGGGGGCTATGATGATTTTAAGCGGAGGCGCCATGGCTAAATTCAGCGTGCGGGTGAACGGCGAGCGCAAGACCCTGTCGGTCGACGCCGGCACTGCGCTGCTCTACGTTTTGCGCAACGACATCGGGCTCAACGGGCCCAAGTTCGGTTGCGGGCTCGCCCAATGCGGCGCCTGCACCGTGCTGGTCGGCGGCAAGCCGGTGCGCTCATGCGTAACCCCGATGTCGGCCGTCAAGGAGCCGGTCACCACCATCGAAGGCCTCGGCACGCTCGACGAGCTGCACCCGCTGCAGCGCGCGTTCATCGAGGAGCAGGCCTGTCAGTGCGGCTACTGCGGCAACGGCATGGTGATGTCGGCCAAGGCGCTGCTCGAGCGCAATCCTGCCCCGACGGCAAGCCAGATCAGGCGGGCGCTGAACGGCCACCTGTGCCGCTGCGCCTCGCACAATCGCATCGTGCGCGCCGTGCAGCGCGCGGCGAGGGAGATGCGGTCGTGACTTCGCGCAGGCAATTCCTCAAGTCGAGCGGCGCGCTGGTCATCGGCTTCAGCCTCGCGCCGGAGCTTGCGCTCCCACAGTCCTCTCCTGCCCGCCTGCCAGGCAGCCTCGACAACAACCGCATGCTGGACGCGTGGCTGCGCATCGACCCGAACGGCAGCGTGACCATCTTCAGCGGCAAGATCGAGCTGGGCCAGGGCATCGGCACCGCGCTATCGCAAATCGCAGCCGACGAGCTCGACCTCGATCTGAAACGCATCGCCATAGTCCACGGCGACACGGCGCTGACGCCGGACGAGGGGCAAACCGCCGGCAGCCTGTCGGTGGAGCAAAGCGGCACCGCGTTGCGGTTCGCCTGCGCCGAGGCGCGCGAGATCCTGCTGTCGGCGGCGGCGGCCAAGCTCGGCACCTCGCCGGGCGCGCTGAAAGTCGCCGACGGCACCATCGCGGCGCCGAGCGGCGCGAGCCTCACCTATTGGGATCTAGCGGGCGATGCGCAATTGAAACGCGAGGCCACGGGTCGGGCGAAGCCCAAGCCGCCCGCGGAGCACCGCTGGGTCGGCAAGAGCATCGCGCGCCGCGACATCCCCAGAAAGTTCACCGGCGGCGCGGCGTACGTGCAGGACATCCGGCTGCCCGGCATGCTGTTCGGCCGTGTCGTGCGGCCGCCATCGCCCGACGCAAAGCTCGTATCGGTCAACGAAGCGGCGGTGCGCCGCGTGCGCGGCGTGGTCGCGCTGGTGCGCGACGGCCGGTTCCTCGCCGTGGCTGCCGAGCGCGAGGAACAGGCGGTTCGCGCGCGCGAGGCATTGAAGAAGGCAGCAGTGTGGAAAGAGCGCGCCTCGCTGCCGCCCGCAGGAGACGCCCTCTACGAGCACATGATGGCCCTGCCGGTGGCGGGGCAAACGGTGACCGAGAAGACCTCCGCCGCGGCGGCGCCGGCCGTGAAGCGTCTCGACGCGCGCTATACGCGCCCGTACCAGGCCCACGGCTCCATCGGCCCGTCGTGCGCCGTGGCGCAATGGCAGGAAGGCAAGCTCGCCGTGTGGACGCACAGTCAGGGCGTGTTTCCCTTGCGCGCCGACCTCGCCAAGGTGTTCGGCGTCGAGCCGGCGGCGGTGCGCTGCACGCACGTCGAGGGCGCAGGCTGCTACGGCCACAACGGGGCTGACGACGTAGCGCTCGATGCGGCGCTGCTCGCCCGCGCGACAGGAGGGCGGCCGGTGAAGCTGCAATGGATGCGCGACGACGAGTTCATGTGGGAGCCGTACGGCTCGGCGATGGTGATGAAGCTCGCCGGCGGCCTCGACGCGCAAGGCAATATAGTGGGGTGGTCGCACGAGCTGTGGAGCCACCCGCATAGCACGCGCCCCGGGGCATCGGCCGGCGTGAATCTGCTCGCCGCGCAGCACCTGGCGAATCCGCTGCTGCGGCAGCTGCCGGCCGACGTGCCGCAGCCAGCAGGCGGGTCGGACCGCAACTCGATTCCCCTGTACGAGCTCCCGAACGTCAAAGTGGTGAAGCACTACCTTCAGGAGGCGCCGCTTCGCACGTCCGCGTTGCGTACGCTCGGCGGCTACGCCAACGTCTTCGCGCTCGAGTCCTTCATGGATGAGCTCGCGGCCGCGGCGCAGAGCGATCCGGTGGAGTTCCGCCTGCGCCATATGAAGGATCCGCGCGCCCGCGCAGTGATCGAGGCGGCTGCGCAGCGCGCCGGCTGGACGCCGAAGCCGCGCGGCGACGGCACGCGCGGCCGGGGGTTCGCCTTTGCCAGATACAAGAACCTCGCCTGCTACTGCGCCATCGCGGCAGACGTCACGGTGGATCGCAAGAGCGGCAAGGTCCGCGCCACGCGCGCAGTGGCAGCCGTCGACGTCGGACAAGTCGTCAATCCCGACGGCGTCGTCAACCAGATCGAGGGCGGCTTGATCCAGTCGGCAAGCTGGACCCTGAAGGAAGCGCTGCGCTTCGACCGCACGCGCGTCACCACGCGTTCCTGGGCTGACTATCCCATCCTGCGCTTCGAGGAAGTGCCGCAGGTCGAGGTGGTCATTCTCAATCAGCCGAACGAGCGCTTCCTCGGCGTTGGCGAGGGCGCGCAAGGTCCGGCGGCAGCCGCGATCGCCAATGCCATTGCCGACGCCACGGGGGTACGGCTGCGAGATCTGCCTTTTACCCCGGCGCGAGTGAAAGCGGCCCTGGCCTGAGGACCCGCTAGCTCAGTCGACCACCGCCACCACCTGGATCTCGATCAGCTGCTCGGGCTCGCCCAGCTCGAGCACCGCCATGTTGGTCGTCGCCGGCTTGTGGTTGTGAGGCGCGAAATACGAGTTCACCACGGCGCTCGCCTTGCCGATGTCGCCCATGCGCGGCCGCGCACGGAAGATGAACACGTGCACCACGTCCTTCGGCGACGCGCCGGCAGCTTTCAGCGTTTCCATGATGCCGTCCATGGTCTGCCGGGTCTGCGCTTCCAGGTCGTTGGGCAGGTGCTTCAGGATCTGCTCGCGCTTGTGCGGATGATCGTGATAGACCGGCAGCGCGGTGCCGCCGGCCAGCCAGAGGATCTTGCCGCTCCTGATCTTGATTGCCGGCGAGAATGGCATGAAGACGCTTTTGTCGTAGTTCGGGTGGTGGACGATCTCGAGGTGATTGCCGCTTTGCCCCCGCGCAGGCGACGCGGCAAGGATAGC
>Ga0209157_1000788_pt1 | contig 26872 bp, 28 predicted proteins | sample GraSoiAngelo_135_FD_185892 | JGI IMG/M metagenome (GOLD analysis project Ga0209157, IMG submission 185892) | Grasslands soil microbial communities from the Angelo Coastal Reserve, California, USA - 14_0929_05_40cm (SPAdes) (version 2) | ecosystem: Environmental > Terrestrial > Soil > Grasslands ...
CGCGTCCTGCTCCGCATCCCGGGCCATGACGAAGATCGCCGCGAGGACGATCATCACGAGGATGGACAACAGGATCAGGTAGAGGAGCTTCGCGATGTCGGTCGAGTTGCCCGTGAAGATCGAGCCGTAGAAGCTTCCCGCCCCGATGACGAAGAAGCCACCCGCGAGCGGGCGCGCAATCTTCCGGTCGTGGGTCGACGCGTACAGGAAGAAGAACCCGAGCGCGAAGATCATCGAGCACAGACCGGTCCACCAGAGGCGCTCGTCGATGCGGAGCACCGCGATGAAGAGGATGTAGGCGAAGATCGCCGCCAGGACGACGGCCGAAATCGCTGCCATCGCTAGGAGGACGGTCGTGGACAGCTTCGGGACATCGGGCCCCGCAGGCGGGGGCGCCAGAGTGGGCTCCATGGGATCAGCTCTTGACCGGCTTGCCGCACTCGGGGCAGAACTTCATGTTGCCCGGGACCTCGTGGCCGTCCGGGCACCGCAGGAATTGAGGCGCGCCGCACTCCCCGCAGAACTTCAGGCCGGGTGGGACCGGCTTGCCGCACTTCACGCACGGCTTGCTGCCCGCGGCCACGGTCGTGTCGGCACCGCAGTTCCCGCAGAACTTCGTCGTCACGGGGTTCATCGTGCCGCACTTCGGGCACGCCCTCTGCTGGGGTTGCTGCTGCGCGATCATGCCCGGGACCTGAGACGCCATGCCGTACCCGAGGCCGATCCCGGCCCCGAGGCCGATGCCCGTCCCGGCGCCGCCCGACGGGTTCGCCGCGGCAGCTTTCATCGAGTCGGCGAGGGCGAACTGCTGGTACGCGGCCGCGTTCGTGCGGCCGAGCACCTTGGCCGACGCCATTTTCTCGAGGGCTTCCTTGATCGATTCGGGCAACGGGATGTTCAAGCCGCTGATCTGGACGAGCTCGACGCCGAGCGTCACGAAGTGCGGCTTCGAATTCGCGAGCGTGCCCTGCTCGATGTCGTTCAGGCTCATCGCGAAGTCGACGACCTTCAGGCCGTTCGCCTTCATCTTCCCCAACGTGACGTTGAGCTGCTTCACGATTTCGTCCTTGATCCGGTCCTCGACGTCCGCGGATGTCGCGGCGCCGAACGTCCCGACGAACTGGTTGATGAACGTCTCCGGGTCCTTGATCCGGTAGCGGAAGTCGCCGAAGGCGCGGAGCTGGACCATGTCGAAGTCCGGGTCCTGGAAGAGGAATGCGTCCTGCGTGCCGAACTTGCCGTCGATGATTCGCTTCTGGAGGTAGTAGACCTCCGCCTGCTGGACGACGCCGGTGAGGGCTTTGATGAGTCCGCCCAGGATCGGCGCGTTCTGCGACGTGAGAGCGTACCGGTCCGGGCGGTCGAGGTACGCGAGGACCTTGCCGTCGCGGTAGAAGACGGCGATCTCATCCTCGCGGACGACGATATTGTCGTTCATCCGGATGTTTCGCGGGACCTTCCACATGATGTTCTGTCGCTTGAACTGGTCGTCCCACGCAATCGTCATCGCGCCGACGAGGCCTTCCTTCCGGCCCGCCGTCTGGTCCGTGCGCCGTCCACCGCCGAAGAAGAACGTGATGGGAATCATCGTGTTCACCGTACCTGGATGCCTGTGACGGCCAAGGTCCGCGTCTTCCACGCGGTCTCGAAGGCTGCGATCGCCTCGCGGCACGCCTTCAGCGCCGCGTCGAGGCTCTTGGGGTCGCTCGCCTCCCGGACCATCGGGACGACCGACGCGGCCTTGTCGAGGGACTCCAGCATCGCGTAATCGTACTCGTACAGCCGGTCGAGCTCCGTCTCCTTGATCTGGATCGTCGCGCTGAGGCCGGAATACCCGCCCTCCGCGTGGCGGACTTTCGCCTCGAGTCCTTCGAGCGTGAAGATGACGTTCCCGATTCCCTGGAGGCCCTGGATCTTGCCGTCCATCGCCCACTGGTCCCGGATGTCCTCCAAATCCCCGCGGACGCCTTTCAACTGATTGGCCAGCTGGATCCGCAGCAGGTTGTCCGCCGCGCGGATGTCCTCGCGACGCCGGTAGCCGGCGTAGCCGGGGATCACGAGCTGGATTTTCTTGAGCAGTCCTCGGTCCTGTTCGACTCGGTCACGGATGTCGGGCATCGTTCGTTTCTCTCCCGGCGTTCGACGCAATATGTTCCGCACGTATGTATTTAGGGGTATGGATGGAACTCCAAGGGTCTTCCGCGGCTCACCAAAGCGAGAAGGCCGGGCGTTCTCCGTCCATGACGCTGCCGGACGACCCGTCCAGGAGAATGAACATCTGCTTCCCCTTATGGTCGTACTCCATGAACCACACGGGGGCGTGGAGGAGCTCGCCGTCGTACGTCGTCGGGTAGACCTGGATCGATTCCAAGTTGTCGACGCGCTTCTTCGCCTCCTTCTCCGCGAACTTGTGTGCGAGCGACGTGGCCTGGCCTTTCGCTTCCTGTTCCGCGACATCTCCGCTCATCACCTCGACGCCGCCCGTCGCGCGCTTGTCGAACGTGATCTTGTTCTGCAGCTGGAACTGGAAGCCGTCATCCGGCTGGTACTTCGTGTATCCGCGGACACCGACGATCGGGATGTTGTACTGCATCTGGATCCGGTCCCGAACGCGGACGACTTGGGGCTGCGATTGGACGTTGTGCTGCGGCTGGTTCCTCGACCCCGCGGCGGCCGCGGCCATCGTGAGGGCGAACAGGGCCGCGCCCGCGGCCTTCTTTGCGCCCGTGTCGCCGTGGGCCATCATGCCGACGCCCGCGCCCGCGCCGACGTTCTTCGTCCCCTGGAAGTCCGCGACGACGGAGGTCGGGACGATCCAGTACGGGACGTACCGCAACGTCACTTGACCGAGGTTCGAAGTCTCCGCGACCTTCCGCCGGAAGATCCCTTTGTTGAGCCACTTCCCGCCCGCATCGAGGGCCGACTCGTTCGAGAGTTTGTTGTCGAGCATGAAGTGCTTCTGGAACACCTGGGCCGCGCCGCCGGCGCCCATCGTGGTCACGGCGCCGCAATACTCGCACACGACGAGGGCGAGGCCTTGGCCGGGCTTCAGCGGGCCGCCGCACGAATTGCATTTCATGCTCTGTGGCATGGGCGGCGGAGTCACCGGTTGGACCGGGGCGTTCGGGTTGTAGGGCTGGCCCATCGGGGCTGCTCCCGGCATCCCCGGAGCCTGCCCTGGATATCCAGGGGCCACGGGAACGCCCGGCTGGCCGCCCTGGGCCGGAGCGACGACGCCCTGCCGGGCGCCGCAGAGGTTACAGAAGACCGAGCCGTCCGCGATTCGTCCACCGCACTGGTTACAGAACAGGGGGAGACCTCCTGTGGTGCGCCGATGGCGTCCCCAACCTACTTAAGAATTCCGAGACCAGTGTCACTGTTGCGACCCTCACCGGCAGAAGGGGCATTGAAGTACCGCGAGTCCAATCCCTCTACGACCCACATGGCGACGAGCTGGTGGAGGGTGAAAGGGTCCTTGTACATCGCCCTCGGCATCCTCGGACTGATCCTCTTCGCGGTGGGAATCATCATCGGCGTGTCGTACTACGTCGGCTGGCCCTACTACGAGCCGGCGAACCTTCCGATCTTCGCGGCGCTGTGCACGCCGACCGCGCTCGTCCCCGGGATCCTCTTCCTCTTCCTCGGCCGGAAGGCAAACCGCCGGGAGAAGGAGCTGATCGAATTCTCGTCGTGGGTCAAGACGTACCGCCGGATCTCGCTCGCGGAACTCGCGAGGAAGCTCGGGAAGCAGGAGATCGAGGCCGAGAAGGTGCTGATCGAAGTGGTCGACCGCGGCCTCGTCCCGGGATTTATTGACCGCTCCACGAACGAGTTCATCCTCCAGGCGGCGGTCGGCCAGGAGCTGTTCATCGAGACGTGCCCCCGGTGTCACGGCAATCTCCAGCGGCGGTACTTCCAGGGAGAGACGGTCCGGTGCCCGTACTGCCAGTCCGTCATCTCCGCCCCGCCCCCGCGGCCGACGTAGACGGCCGCTGCCGACGTGCGAGACGGTTCGGACGACGGGAGGGACCACCCTAATATAGCAGGACATCCGGTGGTCCGGCCGTGTTCCTCGGACGGACATCCGTGGGTCCGATCCTCCGGTTCTTGTCGTCCTACCTCCGACTGGAGCCGAAAGACTTCGTGAACCTGTCGTACCTGTACTTCGGGACGTTCGTGATGCGCGCTGCCGCCTTCGCGGGCGTCGCAGTCATGCAGCACGTCATGTACCCGGACACGCGCGACGCGCTCTGGAAGGGCCTGCTGTTCGCCGTTTACCCGCTCGCGGAAATCGCGACGGTCGGATACTTCGGGACCCTGTGCGACCGGATCGGGCGGAAACGGATTCTCGTGTTCGCGCACCTCGTGACCGCGGCGGCGGTGTTCCTCTTCATCCCGAGCCTGGGCGCCCCCGTCGGGATTCGCCCGTACCTCGTCGCGGTCTTCTTCGCGATGTTCGGGATCGGAGCCGCGGCGAAGGTCGCGTCGACGCTCGCGATGATCAACGATCACTCGAGCCTGTCGAACCGCGCCCAGCTCATGGCGTTCTTCGACCTCGTGACGTTCGGCGGCTTGGTCGGCGGCTTCGGCGCGGGGTTCCTCGCCCTGAACGCGTTAGGCACGGATGCCGCGCTCGTCCTCCTGGTGGGCGGGCTCGGCGTGACCGCCTCCGTCGCCTTGGTATACTTCCTCGTCCGTGAGACGCCGTTCGTGCCGGAGCAACGCGGCACGTGGGACCTCCTCCGAGCGGTCCTCGCGAACCCGGACATCCGGCGGCTCCTCCCCGTCTACATTCCCGTCGTCGCCCTGTACGGATACGTCATCAGCTTCACGGACAAGCTGATCGGGGTCCAATCGGGTGCCGCCCAGGTCGGCAAACTCATCGTGGTCGTCGCCGCGATCGGAGCGCCTCTCGCGGCCTCCTTGATCGTCGGCGGCCGGATCTCCGACCGCGCCCGGATGCGCCGTCCCTTCATGGCCCTCGGCCTCGCCTGCTTCGGAGGCCTCGCCATCGTGATCTCGTTCGGTCCCACGGTCGACGAGCTGTACGGGCGCTGGCCGTTGGTCGCCGTCTTGGCGGCCGGGGCGGGGGCGTTCCCGCCCGCGGCCCTCGCGTATCTCGGGGACATCGTGCAGCATTCCGTCACGGGCACGACGTTCGGGATTTATTCAATCATCTTCGGGTCGGGGCTGATCGTCGGCCCGATCCTCGGAGGGGCCCTCACGAGCGCACTCGGGTCCCTCGCGTTCGCGGTGATTGCGCTGGGTCTGATCGGAGTCGCGGGCGTCGGCTTGATCTTCATCCGCGAACCATCGAAGGCCCCGCGGGCTCCGGCGGGGATGGAGGCTACCGCACCCCCCGCGCGTCGCTGACTCTCTTCCGTGCGTCTCCGTGATTCTGACGTCGCCGGGTTGAAGTACCGCCGCTTCGTCGGACGGCGTGTGCCCTCGAGCACTTCGAGCCTGCTCGATCTCGACCCGATCGCATACTTCGCGATGGGCGGCTTCGCCCTGTTCTTCGGCCTCTTCTTCGTCGTCCTGCTGTACGACATCCCGCTCTTCCTGTTCCTGTGCGGCCCGATCACGATCATCCCGGGCGTCATCGCGATCGCGATCGGGGTACGACAGTGGCGTCGCGAGCGGACCGTCGTCGAGTTCGCGAGCTGGGCGAAGTCCCAGCGACGAATCAAGATGGACGTCATGGCGCAGCGACTCGGGAAGACGCGGTTCGAGACGGAGAAGCTCCTCGGCAAGGCGCTTGATGAAGGCTTGGTCAAGGGCGCCATCGACCGGACGAGCGACGAGTTCGTCTCTCAGGATGCGGTGAAGCAGGAACACTTCGTCGGAAAATGTCCGAACTGCGGGGGCAACGTCGACACGTGGTACTTCCCGGAGGAACGCGTCGTTTGCCCGTACTGCGAACGTGTCGTGGCGCTCCGGGCCGACGCCTAATTCTCAGGGGACGCGACCCTTAAATAGCACATGACTTTTAGAGCGCACCCTACCGGGGTCCTTCGTTGGCACGTGGTCTCTTCGCGGCGCGCAAACTGAAGGGCGAACGCCAGACCCGGCGGTGGTCGGACCGGTATTACAAGCGGCGCGTGCTGCGGCTGAAGGAGAAATCGGACCCGCTGGAGGGATCCCCGCAGGCGAAAGGGATCGTCCTCGAGAAAGTCGCGATCGAGGCGAAGCAGCCGAACTCCGCGTTGCGGAAGTGCGTAAAGGTCCAACTGATCAAGAACGGCCGGCAAATCACAGCCTTCGCGGTCGGCGACGGCGCGATCAACTTCATCGACGAGCACGACGAGGTCCTCGTCGAAGGAATCGGCGGCCGCATGGGTCGCTCGTACGGGGACATCCCGGGCGTCCGCTACAAGGTCATCCAGGTCAACGGCGTCAGCCTCGACGAGCTCGTCCGCGGCCGCAAGGAAAAGCCGGTGAGGTAGGCGAATGGAACCAGAATCGCCGCCGCCCCCTGAGGAAGCGCCGGAAACGCCTCCAACCGAACCCGCTCCTCCTCCAGCCGGGGTGCCGCTCGCGGAATCGCCAGTCGAAGCGCCCGCAGAACCCGGAACCGAGGGCGAGGCTCCTCCGGCGGAGAAGCCCCGGAAAGAGCCGAAGAAAACGAAAAAACGGCCCAGCTATGAAATGAAGCTGTTCGGAAAGTACGACATGACGGACGTCGCGGTGCGCGACGCGGGTCTCGCGAAATACATGAACCTCTCGCCGATCGTCATCCCGCACACCGGCGGTCGTTGGGCGAACAAGCCCTTCGGGAAGGCGAAGGCCAACCTCGTGGAACGGCTGATCAACAACATGATGCGCACGGAGAACTACACCGGGAAGAAGTCGAAGGCGTATCGCGTCGTGCGGACCGCGTTCGAGATCATCGAGAAGCGAACCCAGAAGAACCCGGTGCAGATCCTTGTGGACGCCCTCGAGAAGGCCGCGCCGCGTGAGGAGATCACGCGCCTTCGGTTCGGCGGCATTTCCGTGCCGCGGGCCGTGGACGTTGCGCCGTCCCGCCGGCTCGACCTCGCGCTTCGCAACATTTGCGTGGGAGCCGTCACCGCGACGTTCAAGAACCGCAAGCCGGTCGAGGAGTGCCTCGCAGACGAAATCCTGACCGCGGCGAAAGGCGACATGCAGAGTTCGGCGATCGCGAAGAAAGAGGAACTCGAGCGCATCGCAGCGTCTGCTCGGTGATTCGCGGCCCTCCGAACCGAAGCCTTAATTAGGTTCGGTCTTCTGCGACATTCCTTGTTCACTATCAGGAGCCCGAGCGATGGGACGTAAGGAAGAGAATATCAAGAAAGCACAGACGCTGCTCCACCAAAAAGAGCGCATCCGCAACATCGGCACCGCAGCACACATCGACCATGGCAAATGTTGTCATGGTAGCACGCGGATCTGGGTGAGTGGCGAGTGGGTAACCGCTAAGAACCTCTGGACTCGCTTCGAGAATCGTTCTGCAGTTCCGAACACTCACGGCGCAGAAGTGAAGAATCTGATCGATGAGGACCTGTGGACTCTGTCCCTCGACATGCGCTCAGGCAAGACTCAGTTCTCACAAATCACTCACGCTTGGCGACTTCCCGCCGCGGAGCCACTCGTCGAAATCGAGAGTCGGGACGGCAGGATCATCCGGACCACCCCTGAACATCCGTTCGTCGTTGGTTCGGAAGAGTCGCTTCAATTTCGACCTGCTCGCGATCTCAGGAAAGGAGATGTGCTTGCGGTCCCGAGGACGCTGCCCTCTCGGGGCGAAGGTGAGAATTGGGATGATCTGGAATCAGAGGTGGTACTTCGCCTCGCGGGAAATCCAAATTTCTTGTTCAAGCTGAGCGATGCCGGGCAACAAATCGCGAGCGAGGGAAGTGCCATCCGCGGGGAATCTCTTCTCGCAAGATTCACCGACCTCGCGATACCACCGGCGACCATCTATGAGCTTGTGGAATCGATCTGGTATCGACCCCGCAAAATCACAAGCCGACCGTCCCGACCGATTCGCCTGCCGAACCGAGCTGAGCTGGAGGAATTCTTCTGGTTCGTCGGCCTCTTGTACGGCGACGGGGATGGGAATTGCGTCATCACCGGGGCAGATAAGCAGCTCCTAACGCGAGCGCTCCGATTTATCAGGAGGTTGTCTCCTAGCGCGAGTCTTACGCGCGATTCCAATAGGCCGATCTACAGGCTACACCCTGGCTCGAATACCTTCATTCAACTCATGCATTCCCTGTTCGAGTACCCGCTTCGTCGCAAGGCTTGGAGCATTCGACTACCAAGTCAGTTGCACACGGCGCCGCTTCCGGTGGCTGCGGCTTTCATCCAGGGATACCTGGATGCAGATGGGACCGTTGAGAAGGCGCGCTCGGCCGTTTCGGCGACGAGTGTGTCCGAGTCATTCCTTGATGAGCTCCAGCTCCTGCTCTTGCGGTTCGGGGTGAGGGCCATCTTCAATCGGGAGAGAGGCCGCTCGACGCTCTACATCTCGGGTCGCCGGAATCTTTCGCGCCTTCCGGATTTCAGTGATCCTAGCAAGGCCTCACTTCGAAAGGAACTGGAAGCTAAGTCGAAGACGTCCTACGTCGTGGACCTGTTACCTGTGAAATGGGAGCGGATACGGCCAAACGACTACAAGAGTCGATTCTACGCGCTTGCCAGCGAGCGCCCTTCGATCCGATCCTTGCTATTGATGGCCGGTCCTGACCTTGCAGCCGTCGAACACCTCATGAATGAAGATGTAGCGTTCGTTGAGGTGAGGCATATTCGCCACTCTCGAACAAAGTGGGTATACGACTTCTCGGTACCGGGTCCGAAGAACTTCGTAGCGGAAGGCTTCTTCATCCACAACACGACCCTCTCCGACTCCCTCATCGCGGGAGCAGGAATGATCTCCGAGGAACTCGCGGGCCAGCAGCTCTTCATGGACTACGACGAGCAAGAGCAGGCCCGCGGAATCACAATCAACGCCGCGATCGCGTCGATGGTCCACGACTTCGAGGGCGGCCAATACCTGATCAACCTGATCGACACGCCGGGCCACGTTGACTTCGGCGGCGACGTCACGCGCGCGATGCGGGCCATCGACGGCGTGATCATCCTTGACGACTCCGTCGAGGGCATCATGCCGCAGACGGAGACCGTCATCCGTCAGGCGCTAAAGGAACGCGTGAAGCCGGTCCTGTTCATCAACAAGGTCGACCGGCTCGTGAACGAACTCAAGATCACGCCGGAGCAGATGCAGCAGAGGTTCCAGAAGATCATCACGGAAGTCAACGCGCGGATCCGGAAGTGGCTCCCGCCCGAACTGGGCGAGAAGTGGATGGTGAACGTGGAAGCGGGAAGCGTCGCGTTCGGGAGCGCGTACCACAAGTGGGCGGTGACCGCACCGTTCACGAAGCGGACAGGCATCGGCTTCAAGGACATCTACAAGCACTGCCAGGAAGGCACGATGAAGGAGCTCTCGAAGAAAGCGCCCCTCCACGACGTCGTCCTGAGCATGGTGATCCGCCACCTGCCGAATCCGCTCGAGGCACAGAAGACCCGCATCCCCGTCATCTGGAAAGGGGACATGTCATCCTCCGTCGGCAAGGCGATGCTCGCGGTCGACGAGAACGGGCCGGTCGCGTTCATGGTGACGAAGATCATCGTCGACCCCCAGGCGGGCGAGGTCGCCGCGGGCCGATTGTTCGCCGGCAAGGTCCGCCGCGGACAAGAGCTCTGGGTCATCGGCATGCCGAAGCCGCAACGCGCCCAGACCGTCGCCATGGTCGTCGGCCCGGACCGCATCCCCGTCGACGAGATCGACGCCGGGAACGTCGTCGCGGTCGTTGGGCTCAAGGATGCCGTCGCCGGCTCGACCGTGAGCGACGACAAAGAGATGCAGCCCTTCGAGAAAATCGTCCACTACTCCGACCCGGTCGTGACGATCGCGGTGGAGGCGAAGTAGACGTCGGACCTCCCGAAGCTCGTCGAGGCGTTGCGGCTCCTCGCGAAGGCGGACCCGAGCATCCAGGTCGAGATCAACCAGGAGACGGGCGAGCACCTGATCTCCGGGATGGGCGAGCTCCACCTCGAGATCACGATCTACCGCGTCCAGAACGACTACAAGATCCCGGTCACGACCAGCCCGCCGATCGTCGTCTACCGCGAGGGCGTCGGCGGCAAAGGGGGTCCGTTCGAAGGAAAGTCCCCGAACAAGCACAACCGGTTCTACATGGAGGTCGAGCCGCTCGAGGAGAAGGTCGTTCAGGCGATCCGGAGCGGCGAGATCGCGTCGGGACAGCGGATCAAGGATTCGAAGGTGCTCGCCAAGAAGCTCGAAGAGCTCGGGATGGACCGGAACGAGGCGAAGAACGTCGTGTGGATGCAGGACACGAACATGCTGATCGACGCGACGAAAGGGATTCAGTACCTCCACGAGACGATGGAGCTGATCAAGGAAGCGTACATCGAGGCGATGAACAAAGGGCCGCTCGCCGGGGAGAAGTGCATGGCGATGAAGGTCCTCCTCGTCGACGCGAAGCTCCACGAAGACTCCGTCCACCGCGGGCCCGCACAGGTTATCCCCGCCGCGCGATCGTCGATCTATGGCGCGATGGTCCAGGGTGGACGAACCCTCATGGAGCCGATCCAGAAAGTGTTCATCAACGTCCCGCAGGACTACATGGGGTCCGCGATCGGGGACATCCAGAGCCGCCGCGGCGTGATCGAGGACATCACGCAGGAAGGCGAGATCACGGTCATCCATGCGAAGGCGCCCGTTGCGGAGATGTTCGGCTTCGCATCCGCGATTCGTTCCGCGACCCAAGGCCGGGCGCTCTGGTCGACGGAGAACAGCGGGTTCGAACCTGTCCCGGGCAACCTGCAGCCGGAGGTCGTTCGGTCAATCCGCACACGGAAAGGCTTGCCGCCGGAACCCTACGACGAGGCGTACTACGCGGCGTAAACGCAGAGGGATAAGAGCTCACCGAGCGTATCCGCGCTGGCGTGGGCCATGACGACGGATCGACGATTCTCGCGTTTCAGCAAGTCTCCCGCCACCGCGGCGTTCAGCGTCACGGAGATTCCGGACGATGGCGTGTGTCTCTCGGCATTCCTGATCGTGACCGAAGCCCGCGACGCAAGGAAGGTCCTCGTGGGCCACATGAATCCGAAGGCCCCGTGGGACCACATCGGGGCCCTCGACCCATCGCGCGTCGAGGCGCACTCGCACGGCTGGATGCTCCCTTCGTCCCATCTCATCTTCCGCGAATCGCCCGACGATGCCGCCCGGCGGATCGCCCGCGAGCAACTCGAGTCGCCCGACCTCGCGCTCTCAGGTCCCCAGGTGGTCTCGGAGGTCTACACTCCGAGGCGGTTCCCGGGCACGGCGCACCACTGGGACCTCGAATTCCTGTTCCGCGGACAACTCGCTGCCCGCGACGTGCCTCATCCCGCTGCTTGGAAGGAGTTGGCCTTCGTCGACCTGCGCCGCACGAGCAAGTCGGAGATTGCGCGGTCCCATGAAGACGTGATTGAGTCGGCAGGCTTGCAATTTGGCGAGGGGTGAGGTCTTCCATCCAATTCATCCCGGCTCCCGGCGTCCGCGCGGCCCGCGTCCGGTGGACTAGGGATGGCGGCGAGAAAGGATCCAGACGGCCAATCCGACCGCCGCAGCTCCTGCGGCTCCCAGGATCACAATGACCCAAGGAAAGTTTGAATCCGCCCCCGAGCCCATACAGTTCTGAGCGAATCCTTCCCGCAAGAAGATGGTTTGAGACCCACCGATGCTCGACGCGTTTGATCCCATGTAGATCGTTAGTCCTCGGTCCGCGCAGCCGCCGGGGGTCCAAACTTGGAATGCGTCGGAGGAGGATGCCCGCCCGTCCGCATTCGCGTCGAGGAACGTGACGGGTTCCGCCGGACTCGGTGCCGGTCGGACCAGATCGGCCATGGAAGTGTAGTTTCCGGACGAGGCGTTGCGCACGAAGAGGGTCGCGAGCGAGATCGAGTCGTGCAGGAGCATGGCAGAACATGTCGGCTCCCGGAACTCTACGCGGTAGTCGAAAGCCGGACATGGCGGCGTGCCGCCCGCCGTCGACGTAGCGAGCAGAAGGACGAAGGCCGCCACACCCAGGAGCACTTGCCGAGGGAGTTGCACAATGAAGGCACGCGCCGCGAGACGCTTGTACCTTGTCACATCGTTAGGTTTTTCGAGATTCATGTATCCCTCCCGGCGAACGCGAGCGCCGGTGCCGGCAAAACATAAATAGGACAGGATGTTAAGGAGCGCTCCACGGAGTAAGACCCCATGCCCGCGAAGCCCCACCTCAACCTCGTGTTCATCGGCCACGTCGACCACGGGAAGTCGACGACCGTCGGCCGGATCCTCTACGACACCGGGAACATCGACCCACACGAGCTCGAGAACCTCAAGAAACTCGCCGAGCAGATGGGCAAGGCCACCTTCGAGTTCGCCTTCGTCATGGACCAGGTCAAGGAAGAGCGCGAGCGCGGCCTGACGATCGACGTCGCGCACAAGCGCTTTGACACGGACAAGTACTACTTCACGATCATCGACGCGCCGGGCCACCGGGACTTCGTCAAGAACATGATCACGGGCACGTCCCAGGCGGATGCGGCCGTCCTCGTGGTCGGGGCCGCAGAGGGCGTCCAGACGCAGACGAAGGAGCACATCTTCCTCGCGCGCACGCTCGGCGTGGAGCAGCTGATCGTCGCGATCAACAAGATGGACGCGGCGAAGCCGCCGTTCGCGGAGGCGCGATTCAACGAGCTGAAGACGGAGCTCACGGGCCTCCTTCGGGGCGTCGGGTACAAGGTCGACAAGGTCCCGTTCATCCCGATCAGCTCGTACAAGGGCGAGAATATCACGAAACCGTCGACCAAGATGGCGTGGTACAAAGGCCCTGCCCTCGTGCCCGCTCTGAACGACCTTACCGTGCCGCCGAAGCCGACGAATCTCCCGCTGCGACTCCCGGTCCAGGACGTCTACTCGATCACGGGCGCGGGGACCGTGCCGGTCGGCCGCGTCGAGACCGGAGTCCTCAAGGTCGGGATGAAGGTCCACTTCCAGCCCGCGGACAAGATCGGCGAGATCAAGTCGATCGAGATGCACCACGAGCAGATCCCGCAGGCGGAGCCCGGGGACAACGTCGGCTTCAACGTCCGCGGGGTCGACAAGAAGGACCTGCGCCGCGGCGACGTCGCGGGCCCGACGGACCACCCGCCGACGGTCGCGAAGTCCTTCACGGCGCAGATCATCGTGCTGAATCATCCGAGCGTCATCACGGCCGGGTACACGCCGGTCTTCCACGCCCACACGGCCCAGGTCGCGTGCACCTTCGAGGAGATCATCGCGGCCCTCGACCCGAAGACGGGCGCGCCGAAGCCGGAGAAGCCCGACTTCCTCAAGACCGGCGACGCGGCCCGCGTCAAGATCCGACCGTCGAAGCCCCTCGTGATCGAGGCCTTCAAGCAGTTCCCGCAGATGGGACGCTTCGCGATCCGCGACATGGGGCAGACGGTCGCTGCGGGTCAGGTCATCGACGTCGAGAAGCGGTGACCGATATCCTTTCCTTTTTTTCGACTTGGTGACGCATGCCGCAAAAGGCCCGGATCTCCTTGAGCGGCACCGACCCGAAAAAAGTCGACAACGTGTGTCAACAGATCAAGCTCATCTCGGAGCGGACCGGCGTCGCGATGGCGGGACCGATCCCCCTCCCGACGAAGCGGCTCGTCGTGCCCGTGCGGAAATCGCCGGACGGCGAAGGGAGTGAGACGTGGGACCGCTGGGAGATGCGGATTCACAAGCGGCTCATCGACCTCGACGCGGATGAGCGCGCGTTGCGCCAGCTCATGCGGATCCAAGTGCCGGACGGCGTCAACATCGAAATCGTCTTGCGGTCGTGAAAAGCGGGGCTACGTTCCATCGCGGCGTACCCGCGAAACGTTGATGCGGACCCGGGCCATCTCAGCCTCGTGAAGGATTCGTCCCGGTTCATCCTCGCCTGTTTTGCGGGAATCGCGATTGTCCTCGGCGCAACGCTATACCTCCCCGCGATCCGGACGGGCCAGGCGCCTGTGGTGGTGACCGGCGAGGCGACGTTTCCGGATTACAGCGCAGGCGCCCCGCCGGGGCAGACCGCGGCGAATGAAGTGGGGATCTTTCTGACACTCGGAACCAGAAATCCCTGGATCCAAGGCCAGAGGCAGGAACTGGTCCCAAGCGTCGCGGCGACCCCTGGGCCCGGCGTGGCCTCCGTCGAGATCACGACGTTGAAGATTTACCTCGAGCGCCCCGCCGCCCCGAATCCCACGATTGTGACCGGAGATTTGGTCCTCCTGGTTCCCGCGGGAGCAAACCGTTGGGTTTCGATGGACGGCCCCGTGGTCATCTACCCCAACCAGGATGTGTCGGGGGACGACTTCTTCCTCGGCTTCGCCTTGAGCTTGAACGTGTGGTACGGGAACGGGCAATCCTACGGGTACGGTGGGTGGGAACCAGGCGTCCGAATCGGTTCCCCCGACATCGTCCCGGACTTCACGTTGGTTGGCTTGCTCCTGATGGCCGTGGGCATCGGAGGAGGAGTCCTCCTGGCGACTATGTGGGCAGCTGATCGACGGGGAATTCGGATCGGACAGTAGGTGCGGTCCGAATCGCTTCACAGATCGCGACGATGCCGATTCCTCGACCTCGTAGGCTGCAAGACCATCCCGCGCTCGTGACCCTACCGCGGCCCGAAGTACGACCGCTGAATCGCCAGAAGTGCGAGGACATCCGCCGCGAAGAGGACGAACCCCGCGGCCACCGCATCGGCCCCGAGCGGCGCGAGAATCAGGACAATCGGTCCGAATCCGACGACGGAAGCGAAGCCAACGGGCCATGCCCACAGCTGACGCCGCAGGATCCCCAGGCCCGTTGCGAAGGCGACGATCGAGGCGTACCCGCTGAGGAACGGATGGCCGTTCATGAGGTCGAGGTGAGCCCAGAGGATCGCGGCGAGGACGGAGACGATCCATGCTGTGGCCGGGAGGATCGGCGTCCACGGGCCGCGCTCCGCCGCGGCCGTGAGGACCGCGAGAATCGCCGCGACGAGCCCCGCGAGCGGAATGACCCACCAGGATGCGCCGGCCAGCCTTCCGAATCCCGCGGCGCCCGCGAGGAGCGCGACGCCGCCTGCGAGAAGGCTCAGCCCGATGAACCATCGGAGGGATTGCTCGGCGCGCGGAGTCATGCCCCGTCATCCGCCGAATCGGAGATAAGGGTTGAGCCGAGGCGCGAAGCCCCACAGCACCCCTCGCACGCCCGACGGACCCCTTCGTAGATCTCCCGTGGTGTCCGACGGAGAGTTTTATAGGCAACGATGAATATAAATGTCCCTTCAACGAGGTTCCCTCCGGCTACACGGCTGTCGCCATCGCCGCGGGAGCCACGCGGAAAGCTTCATCTGTGTCGCGACGCTGTGCGCGCGTCGGGCCGGTAGATCAGCGGAAGATCGCCTGCTTTGCAAGCAGGAAGTCCTGGGTTCAAATCCCAGCCGGTCCACTCGAAAATCCCGAGAACGGGCGGGCTATACGCCGGCGTACAAACGGTCCGCGAGCTCGTGCGGTAAGTCCGCCTTCCGGATCTGAGCCGCGACCGCCTCGACGTCGTACGGCACGCGGCGCACCTCGAACGTCCGCGCGCCGAGATCGAGGAGGCCCCAGGCGGCCTTCGGGTCCCCGTCCCGCGGCTGGCCGACGGACCCGGGGTTCACGAGCAAGCCCGACCGGAACGGGAAGGCCATCGGGAGATGCGTGTGCCCCAAGATGACGAACGGCGCGCCCGCCACTCGGACGACCGACTCGTCCGCGGTCCACGGGAAGACGTACTCGTCATCGTTCCGCGGGCTCCCATGGTACATCGCGACGAGGCCTTCCGGCATCGTCCCACGGGTGCGGTCTTCGAGGTCCTTCAGGTATCCGACGCTCGCGGGCGTCAGGTGGATCCGCGTCCATCGCACCGCCGCGGCGGCAAGCTCGTTGAACCAGGACGTGTCTCCGCCGATCGCACCGCGATCGTGATTCCCGCGGATCGCACGGACCTTCCGATTCCGCAAGATCTCGAGGACCTCGTTCGGCCAGGGGTTGTAGCCGGTCAGGTCGCCGGCGACCCAGATCCCATCCGGCCGGACCCGATCCACGTCGGCGAGGACCGCCTCCAGCGCCGGCAGGTTCGAATGGACGTCCGCGAGGACGGCGAGGCGCATCGCGGGCCAGAGGGGGCTCGGCCTATTTCAGCTTCTCAATACCGCGCGAGGATCGTTCGGCAGGTGGGGCAACGCGAGGCGGCGAGCCACGACATCTGGGTGCGATCGCTCTCGCCGATCGGTTCGCCGACGATGCCGAAGAAGCTTTTCTTGGCGTACCACTGGATGCCGGTTGGCCAGTTCTTCGCGCCTACGAACCCGTCCTCCATCGGTTTCCCGCAATTCGGGCACGCGACCATCGGTTGGCGCAAGACTTCTTCAGACTTAAGGGATGAACCGGAATCCCGTGGAGGCCACGCGGCCCACTCCACTCCCTACGTCGAGATTAACCCTAAACAAGGTTAACAGGGGAACTCAGCCAGTGTACCCGCCCATGGCCCGTAACACCCGATCGGCCCGACGAGCCTCCTGAACGCGGCTGGGAACCCGTTTTCCGTGAATCTACGGTGCGGTGCTGCGGTGCACATCTTTAAGACCTAGGCACCCACTCAGCGGGATGTCCGACCCAGAAAGGGCTTGGACAGTAGGTAGTGAATGGACGAAGACAGAGGCGGCAGACGAGGCGGCGGCGGAGGCTATGACCGAGGCCCGCGTCAAATGTACGACGCGGTATGCTCGGATTGTGGCCAAGCCACCCAGGTCCCGTTCAAACCGGACCCGGCAAGGCCTGTCTACTGCCGAGATTGTTTCGCAAAGCGCCGGCCGCGACGGTTCTAGTCAGGAACGGCAGCAGAGCGTTCGAACCTCTTTCCGTTCGAGCTCCCAACCCGCCGTGCGGCTGGCGCGGAGCTCGTCTTTCTTTCTTCCTTGCAGGCGGCGGCCAAGGACTAACCCTATTTCAGGCGGTCCCGCCGGAACGCTACATCTCGATGCAACTTAACCTTGTTTAAGCGTGACTTGGCCTGCTCCCCTCCCGAAGTGCCGATGCACTCTGAGGCCACTGAATAATTTCGGCCCCTGACCTTCGATTCCCGTCAATCGCGGCTCCGGTGTCCGGGTGCACACCTTTAAGAGCCCGCGGCCCTCTCGTCGGTCTGTCCGATCCACCAAGGAGCGGACAGTAGGTAGTAAATGGACGAAGACAGAGGCGGCAGACGAGGCGGAGGCGGCTACGACCGCGGCCCGCGTCAGATGTTTGATGCGGTGTGCGCGGACTGTGGCCAAGCCACCCAGGTCCCGTTCAAACCGGACCCGGCAAGGCCCGTCTACTGCCGAGATTGTTTCGCAAAGCGCCGGCCGCGACGGTTCTAAATCGATAACGGCAGCGTTCGAACCTTATTCCGTTCGAGCTCCCAACCCGCCGTGCGGCTGGCGCGGAGCTCGTTTTTCCTTATCCCCTCGGGCTGACGCAGTCGTGGATCGATCACGAATCCCAGCAGGTCGATAGCCCCGGAAATCGAATCGAAACTGATGACGAGCACGGGCGCTCGAGCTGACCCGCAATGCATTTACATCGCCTCGTCGTTCGCACCGGGTCATGGGTCCCGTCCGGACAACGATCCTCGCCGGAGCGGTCGCGTTGGGCCTGGGCCTGACCTCCGTTGGCTTCGGCGTCGCCTATCTGGTGATTGCGGCTTACCACCCGTGGCCGGAGTTTCCTTTCGCAGCCTTCTGGGGACATCCCGAGCTAGGTATCCTCTTCGTCGCCGGCGGTTTGCTCGTGTATGGCGAAGGCGTCTGGTCGATTCGATCTTGGCTCGACCGGCGTTCCGGCGCTCCTCATGACATCTCAAAACACGGTACCGGCGACGACCGAGTCTAGGGCTCCGGCGCGGTTCGAATCCCGAGCGGGCCCCGTGTGGAGTCGTGTGGAGCACTGCGTGGGTCCCTCCGCGCCGCGAGTCGTGAACCTTATCGCAGTCGCGCGTCTTTCGGAGCGCCGTGGACCGCATCGAGGTCGCAAAAGGCGTTGAGGCCACGCGCGATTTCGCACTCTTCCTCCGCGACGAGCGGACCCTTGTGATCTCCGACCTCCACCTTGGATTCGAGGGCGCACTCGCCGAGCAGGGCGTCTCGATCCCTCGATTCCAACGAAGAGTCGTCCTCGAACGACTGGGCAAGATGCTCGACCGCGGGAAGGCCGAGAAGGTCGTCATCGCGGGCGACTTCAAACACGAGTTCTCGAAGAACCTCGTGGACGAGTGGGTCGAAGTGAAGCAGGTCCTGCGGTTCCTGAAGGAGCGCGTCACGCCGATCCTGGTCCGGGGGAACCACGACAACTACCTCGCGACGATCCTCGGCGATCTCAACCTGACCCTCCACCCGCGAGCGGACCTCGGCGGCTACACGATCGTCCACGGCCACGAGGAAGTCTCAACGCTTCATCCGATTATCATGGGCCACGAGCACCCCGCGGTGAAGTTGAAAGACGAGCTCGGCGCGGTCGTGAGCGTGCCTGCGTTCCTCGCGACGGACCGGCTCATCGTGCTCCCCGCGTTCAGCCCCCTCGCGCTCGGCGTCGATGTTTCATCCTATCCGTACCTGTCGCCGATTCTGAACCGCACGCCGATCAATGACGCGCGCGTGATCGGCGTGGACGAGAAAGAGGGCTTGCTCGATTTCGGCCACGTCGACGGACTCAAGTCGATGCGCGCGGCGCTGCTGATGAAGTGACCACCGGGCTCAGTCGGGATGTCGAATCTCGAAGTATTCTCCGAGAACGAACATCAAGCCGACGAACCAGGCCAGCATTGGAAACAAGAGCGCGCCGCTTCCGGCTCCCGACGGCGCGAGGGTTACCTAGATCGAGTAGAGCATGAGGATGACCGCGAGAAATCCGAAGAGCAAACCCAGGTGAGCGAAGAACGCCGCGTACTTCAAGTCAGAATCCTCCGGACGGCCCATCGATCAACACGGCAAGAAGCTGCGCATCAATCTTCGAAGGCGTCAACGTTCGCGGCCCGACTCGAATCGTTCCCACATCACGAAGCCTAAGCCGATCGCCCACGTGATGAGCGCCCACGCGAGCGGTCCCTGGTACTCGTTTTGAGAGCTGAGGGCCTGCAGGACTCCGGTGAGGATGAGGATGACCCCGAGGAGTCCGAACATCAAGCCCATGTGTCCAAGTGCCGTCGATTGTTCCATGGAACGGCGTTCCTCCACGAACCTGCGATCCTCTGCGCGGCTTGATGCGCTCCATCTCCGTGTGCGATTTTAAGGCTATCGAGGGAAACCCGATGGTCGTCACTCATCGAGGGACCGGTTCGGACTAGGTTTATCCGTCCTTCGCCGCTCCCCGTCCAACTTCCATGGTGGCCGATATCGAGATTGCTCAGAGCGTGACGATGCGGCCCATCCTCGAAGTCGCATCGGCGATCGGCCTCAATCGGACCGACCTCATCCTCAAGAGCGATTACATCGCGAAGGTCCGTCTGGACGCGATTGACCGGGCGCGGAAGGGCCGCCAAGGCAAGCTCGTGCTGGTAACGGGCACGACCCCGACCCGCTATGGAGAAGGGAAGACCCTCACGACGGTCGGCCTCGGCCAAGCCCTCAATCGGCTCGGCACGAAGGCGATCGTCGCAGTTCGGGAGCCGTCCCTCGGGCCCGTGTTCGGCACGAAAGGTGGAGCCACCGGTGGAGGGCGGTCCCAGGTCCTGCCGATGGAAGAAATCAACCTCCACTTCACGGGGGACATCCACGCGGTCGGCGCCGCGAACAACCTGATCGCGGCCGTCATGGACGCCCACATCTTCCACGGGAACGTGCTCGACATCGATCCGACGCGGGTCCTGTTCCCGCGATGCCTCGACATGAACGACCGCCAGCTCCGGAACATCGTCACGGGCCTCGGTGGCCCGAAGCACGGCGTGCCGCGGGAAGACGGGTTCATCATCACGGCCGCGAGCGAGGTGATGGCGATCCTCTGCCTCGCGGAAGGGATCCACGACCTGAAGGCACGACTCGAGCGAATCATCGTCGCGTTCGATCGTCGGGAGCGGCCCACGAAAGTCGGCGATCTTACTGTCCACGGTGCGGCCGCGATCCTCCTGAAAGACGCGCTTCTGCCGAACCTGGTGCAGACCCTCGAAGGCACCCCCGCGTTCGTTCATGGCGGGCCGTTTGCGAACATCGCGCACGGGCACAGCAGCGTCCTCGCGGACCGCTTGGCCTTGGGTCTCGGGGAGGTCGTCGTGACGGAAGCGGGGTTCGGCGCGGACCTCGGCGGCGAGAAGTTCGTGGACCTCGTATGCCGCCAGAGCGGGCTCCGGGCCGATGCCGCGATCCTCGTCGCGAGCGTGCGGGCGCTGAAACACCACGGAGGCGTGAAGAAGAAAGACCTCCCGGTCGAGAACCTGAAGGCGCTCCAGGCCGGCTTCGCGAACCTCGATGCCCACATCAAGATCCTCCACACCCTCGGCCTCACGCCGGTCGTCGCAGTGAACCGATTCGCGACGGACACGGACAAGGAAGTCGACGGGATCGTGGACCACTGCCAGGACCTCGGGGTGCGTGCGGCATCGCACACGTGTCACAAAGACGGCGGCGCCGGGGGCGAGGAACTCGCGCGGCTCGTCCTCGACGCGACGAAGGCCTCGACCCGAGCGGTCCGATTCGTTTACGAGGATGACGACCGCTTCGAGGAGAAGGTCGCCAAGGTCGCGACCACGATCTACGGCGCCGCGAATGTGAAGTACGACGCGGCGGCGCTGGACGACTTGGAGCGGCTGAAGCAAGCCAACCTCGACGCGCTCCCCATCTGCATCGCGAAGACCCAGCTCAGCCTGAGCGACGACGAGCGCGTCCTCGGCGCCCCCAGAGGTTGGACGCTCGAAGTCCGGGGGATCCGGCCCTCCGCAGGCGCAGGCTTCCTCGTCGTGATTGCGGGCGACATCATGCGTATGCCAGGCCTCGGCGAGGAGCCGGCGGCCTTGAGCATGGACATCGACGACGGCGCGCATATTAAGGGCCTTTTCTGATACCCGCGGGGAGGTTCGCATGGCACTCGACCCCGTCGTGTACGATTGGATCGTGTTTGTGCACATCTTCGGCGTGTTCGTGTTTCTGATCGCCCACGGCGTCTCTTCCGGCGTGGGATTCCGGCTCGCGAAGGAGCGGAACCGCGAACGGGTGTCCGCCCTCCTCGAGTTTTCCCGTTCGTCATATCGGGTGATGATCCTCGGCTTCTGGTGGATCCTGATCACGGGCTTCGTCCTCGGCTACGCCGGCGATTGGTGGACGATGCGGTGGTTCTGGGCGGCCATCCTCACTTTGGTCGTCCTCGCCGGACTCATGACGCCCCTCGCGGCGATCCCCTACAACTGGGTCCGGGCGATCGTCGGGCTCCGCGCGCCGCTGCGCCGGAAGCCCCTCCCAGCCCCGCCGTCCAACACCGATGCGGACCTGACCGCCGCACTCGACTGGATCTCGCCGATTCCCGCCGCGGCGGTCGGCATGATCGGAATCGCGTTCCTCCTGTGGCTCATGATGTTCAAGCCGTTTTAGCCCCCGCAGGCAAAGCGTGATAGGCGACGGCCGGGTTGGACATAGCGTGCCGGAACCGACGTGGTGGGAAGGGCTATACGCGACGTCCGATGTGGAGAGCCTCCCCTGGTACACGGCCGACCTCGACCGAGACTTTGAACGATCGCTGACGCAGCACCGCCTCAAGGGAAAACGGATCTTGGACCTCGGCACGGGACCCGCGACCCATGCGATGAACCTCGCGAAGCGCGGCTTCACGGTCATCGGCACGGACATCTCTCCGAGCGCGATCAAGAAGGCGAGAGCCGCGGCGAAGGCCGCCCAATTGCAGATCGACTTCCGCGTGGACGACATCTTGCACTCGAAGCTCGAAGCGAAGCTCGTCGACGTGATCGTCGATCGGGGCGTCTTCCATGTGTTGCCTCCGGAAGAACGTCCCGCGTATGTGGCGGCAGTGCAACGCATCCTTCGCCCGCGCGGCTGGCTTCTCCTGAAATGTTTCTCGGACAAGGAGCCCGGCACGTACGGGCCGTACCGGATCGCCGCGAAGGAGTTACGCGGGTACTTTGCGGAGAAGTTCGAAATCGTGTCGATCGTCGACACCGTCTTCGACGGGACGTTGAAACCGAACCCGAAAGCCCTCTTCGCGACGTTCCGCCGAGGCTAAGCCGCCAATAGACCGATATTTCTCATGCGCTAGAACCGCGAACGAAATCGCTCGATGAGGTCGCGATTACCCACGTAGGTGGGGACCGTCTGGTCGATTCCGGTCGCCGCGACATCGAGGATCCGCTCGGTCCCGGTCGTCCCCGCCCCTCCGGCGGCCTCCGCGAGGAACGCAATCGGATTCGATTCGAAGTGGAGCCGGTACTTGCCCGCCGGCTTGTCGACCTGGGCCGGGTAGGCGAAGAAGCCCCCATAGTGGAGGATCTGGTTGAAGTCCCCGACGAACGAGCCGCCGTACCGGAGGTTCATCAACTCTCTCTCGAGCTCTCCGGCGAAGGCTTTCACCTCCGGGATCCACTTGTCGCGGTGCCCGCCGATCCCGTACAGCTTCCCCTTTGGCGGGAGACGGAGGCCTTCCTCGATCAGGATGAACTCGTCAGGTGGACCGCCGCCTTGGACGAACTCATGAACCCCGGTCGAGGTCGCGTACACGAACGTCGTCGCGGGCCCGTAGATCATGTAGCCTGCGGCGAACAGCTCCGACCCGCGAGCCGGAAGCGGCGTTCGATCGAAGATGCCGAAGATGGTTCCGAAAATGTTGTTGCTCTTCACGTTCGACGAACCGTCAAGCGGGTCGAGGACCACGGAGAAGCGCCCGCGGCCGACTTCCTTCACCGGGCCCATCTCCTCGGACGCCACCTGCGCGACGAGCTTCGAATCCCGGAGCGCGTCCACGAACAGGTCGTTCATCCAGACGTCGAGTTCGAGCTGTTGCTCGCCGTACACGTTGCGGGTCGTCGCGGGATCCCGCCGGACGGGTAACTCCCTCCGGATCCGGGGGACGAGCCCGGCGACTCGCTCGAGAAGGCGGCCGAGATCGGGGTCGAATTTTCCGGCGTGTTGGGCGAGCGAGACGGAGGCGCGTCGCTTCTCAGTACTTGACGTACCATCCCTCGAAGTGGTCCTGGAGTTTTTCCTTCCCTCCATAGAAGTCCCACCAGGGACGGGCGAACCGGTGGGCGAGGTCCGCGAGGATCTGGAAATTCTTCACGCCCTGGGTCCGGACGTAGGCGAGCTGCTTGTCGAGCGTCTTCTCCCGGAACGCGTCCTTCCAGATCGCGCGGCCCGCGAGGAATCCGGAGGCGCCGCGCTGGCACGCGATCTCCACGAGTCCCCGGAAGACTTCGAAGTCGACGCCCGCGCTCAGCACGACCCACGGCACCTTCGTCGAGCGGCTCAGGAGGTCGCAGTTCTTCCGCAGCTCCTCCACGTTCGGCGTGACTTTCGGGTCGCCGGGGAACTCCGCCTTCAGGACATCGAGTCCGAGGGGGCTCAAGATCTCGGCGGTCCGGATGACCGTGTCCGCCTTGTGGTGTGCGAACGCCTCCTCGCTCTCGTCCACGGGATACGACATCGGCTCGCACACGAACGCGAGGTCGAGACGAGCGCACTCCTCGGCCACGTCCCGGACGATCTTCACCTGGTGGTCGACGACCTCCCGCGGGGCGTCAGGATTGAAGAAGATCAGGAGTTTCGCCGCGCTGGCGCCGAGCCGTTTGACCTTCTCCACGCTCCACCCGTCGAGGAGGGTCGTGAGCCGCCAGTTCCCCTTCTTCTCGTAGCCCGACGTCTCCAAGGACACGAGGAGGCCCGCGCGGCCCGGGAGGACGAACCGGTTGATTGCAGGGCCCACCCCGAACTCCGGGTCGAGGAGGTAGCCGCTCGCGACGGGCGCGAGGGCCTGTGTGACGCCGATCTTGACCGCCTCCATCTCCGCGTAGGTGGTGGCCTTCGGGTTCTCCGGATGAAACATCTTCTGGAGGCTCCCCCGTTGGTCCATCGCGATCATCGTGAAGCGGCCCGTGTCGTCCGAGATCTGTTGGAGCCCGCGGAGCTTGCCAATCGAAATCCGCACCCACGCCACCTGCGTATTGCAAACGTGGGAGGCCTATTGACCTTTGCGCCGCGAACCCAGACGAAGGACCGCGGAGCCGCGATGTTTCCCTCGCAATGAACATGGCGATCGCCGACCAAGCGGCTGAGCGAATAGCTATATCCGTTCTCCTGCCAATCCGATGTGCGGGCCCTGCGTGTCCAACGTCGCTCGCCTTCTGCTGTGCGTCCTGGCACTCGCACTCGTGCTTCCTGCTCTTCTCGGCTCCATACTGTTGGCGGCCCCGGAGGCCCTGCCATTACGCGCATCTCTCCCGAGTCCCTTCCTGTCGACCCAAGCCCTCGACGCGTGGGTTGTCCATACGGCGGGCCACTTCCGGATTCAGCCGCCCTCCGGCTGGATCGTTTGGGTGAACCTCACGACTTCGGGCGGCGTGATTGACGTCCTCCTCCGAGGCCAGTCGGACCAAGGCCAAGGCCCGGTGGGCGGGGTGATCGCCGTCACCCACGAGGCGAGAGCCAACCTCGGCTCCGCGCGATCCATCCTGCAAGAGGGAATTGATGGCCTCTCGGCGTTCTCCGCGTTCCGGATCGTGGAACCGGTGCACGACACGACCGTGAACGGTCATGCCGCCGCGGGAGTCGTCGTGATGTACGAGCCCTCTACGTACGATGTGTACGAGATCTTGATCGTCGTCATCGGCCCGGAGTGGTATTCGTTCTGGGCCCTCGAGGGGATCGTGTTCAGCTGGGACGTACCGGGCATCAGCCCGTCCGTCAACGAGTCCCTGGCCACGTTCGAGGTCCTCCCGGCTCCTCCGCGCGGCGCCCTCGCCGCCGCGAGCGACTGGTTCCTCCTCGGCGGCCTGATCGCGACCGGGGCCGCAGGGTCGGTCTTCGGCTTCCTTATCTTCCGCTCGACCCGACCTCGCCGCCCCTGATGCCAGTGTATTTGTGCGGGCGTGACCTTGCGGCGGCCGATGCGCCTTCCCACGATCGTGGTGAATTGCAAGACCTATCCGGAGGCGCTGGGGAAACGCGGCTGGGATCTCTCGGGGCGCCTGGCGGCCGTCGCCCAGGAGACCGGCGCATCCGTTGTACTCGCGCCTCCGGCGTCGGACCTCGCCCATGTCGCGAAACTCGTGCGCATCCCCGTCTTCGCCCAGCACGTTGACGCGGTCACGCCCGGTCCGACGACGGGGTGGCTCCCCCCGGAGAGCCTCCTCGAGGCCGGCGCCGCCGGAACGCTCATCAACCACAGCGAACGAAAAGTCGCATGGGAGGAGATGGCGACGTCGGTCCCGCGGTGCCGCGAACTCGGCCTCGAGGTCATCGCGTGCGCGGACGACATCGTCGAGGCGGAGACCCTCGCGAAGCTCTCGCCCGACTACATCGCAATCGAGCCGCCGGAGTTGATCGGCGGGGACATTAGCGTCACGACCGCGAATCCGGAGATCGTGTCCGGCGCCGTCGAGCGAATCCGCGCCGTGAACCCGAACGTCGGCGTCTTGTGCGGAGCCGGCGTGAAGTCGCGGAAGGACGTCGCGAAGGCGCTCGAACTCGGGACCGTCGGCGTCCTGCTCGCCTCCGGCGTCGTGAAGGCGAAGGATCCGGAGGCGGCGTTGCGGGATCTGGTCAAAGGCCTTCCGGGCGGGAGGCCTCGGGCAAGGACCCGGTGAAGTCGCGCGAGGTCCGCAAGGGCCGATAGAGCCCCGCCGCGATCCAGAGGTATCCGATTGCGGTGAGCCCAGCGAGGAGGTACGCTGGGCCATAGAACCAATGGGCCGCCTGCACGGCAATCGAGACGGCCGCGATAACCAGGAGAACGATTGCGCCGTTCCTCAACCGCCCGGACGCGACGGGCTCGTGTCGTCGCGATTCCAGGAGGAAGAACGCCGCGTGACACGCGACGACCGGTGCAAACACCGAGGGGACGAACGGCAGATATGGGGCCGGAAGGAAGAACACGGTCGAGAGGCTGCACACGATGCCGCTGCAAATTCCCCCGCCAAGGACCCAGGGAAGGGACCAGATTCCCAGGAACCCCGCGACGACCGATAGCACCCAGGCGATCAACATTTGGACCATGAGGCGTTCGTCGTCCTTGTTTGGACTCAGGCTGAGCGCCTTCAACGACGCCAACAGGAGCATCCACGCCACAAAGTGAATCACAAGGGCCGGGAGGCGAATGATGAGGGCACCCGCCCCGCCGGCTCCGAGCCAGACGCCCGCGGCGATCAGGAGCACTACGCTCCCAACGCCTAAGGCGACCGCCCCTGCGAAGACGAACAATAGGTGAGCACGGGCAGCGACGGCTCTCGGATCGGAGCCGAAGGCCATCATAGGCAGAATCCTTCGCGGCGCACTTGAATCCCTCGTACGTATCAGGTCGACAGGCGGCTCGGCCGTCTACTGTAGCGTGCCTGTAAGCCGCCGCCTTATGCGACCCTCGCGGCCTCCGTCGCCGTGTGCGTGCCTCGGGACCGGCGCTCGCGGCCCTCCTTGCGGCGCTCGTCCTGGCACCCTCCTCCCTCCCGGCGGGGCGCGAGGCCGATGCCCTCCCCCCTCGACCCGCGCCCGCCTTTTTTTCCGCGGCGGACCCGGACCATGTCCTCCTCGTCAGCGTCTACGCGAAT
>Ga0209157_1000789_pt1 | contig 26868 bp, 24 predicted proteins | sample GraSoiAngelo_135_FD_185892 | JGI IMG/M metagenome (GOLD analysis project Ga0209157, IMG submission 185892) | Grasslands soil microbial communities from the Angelo Coastal Reserve, California, USA - 14_0929_05_40cm (SPAdes) (version 2) | ecosystem: Environmental > Terrestrial > Soil > Grasslands ...
TCACCGATCTCGCGGAGAACGTCACTTCGTGCCTGATGTTCCTCGCGAGCCTCGCGCACGACACGAAGAACATCGTGCTCGGCAGCGGCACCATCAACATGCCGAACACGCATCCGGCGCAGGTCGCGGCGCAGGTGGCGATGATCGATCACCTGCTCGAGGGCCGCTTCATCATGGGCATCAGCCCCGGCGGCCTGATGTCGGACGCCGAGGCCTTCGGCAACTACAAGAAGGACCGCAACGCGATCTTCCTCGAGTCGATCAACATGGTGCTCGACATCTGGGCAGGGAGCGCGCCTTACAACCTGTCGGGGCAGTTCTTCTCGGTCACGACCGCGAACACGCAGATCCCGGAGATCGGGCAGGGCGCGATCCTCAAGCCTTACCAGAAGCCGCATCCGCCGATCGTGGTGACGGCGGTCGCGCCGCATTCCAAGGGCGTGACCGAGGCCGCGAGGCGCGGCTGGAACCCGATCTCGGCCAACTTCCTGCTGCCCGAGTGGGTGGCGAGTCACTGGCCGCGTTACCAGGAAGGATGCAAAGCAGTTCAAAAGGAAGCACAGGCTTCGAACTGGCGCGTTGCGAAATCGATCTTCGTCGCCGACGACGACAAGGTCGCGAAGCGCTACGGCCATGGCCCCGAAGGCCCGTACCACTTCTATTTCAAGCAGCTGATCCGCAAGCTGGTCGGATTCGGCGGGCGCTCGAACCTGTTCAAGCTCGACCAGTCGGAGCCCGACTCGAGCATCACCGCCGACACGATGACGCCCAAGCTGGTGCTCGCCGGCACCGTGAACAGCGTCGTCGACCAGATTCTCGCCTTCCGGGAAACGACCGGCGATTTCGGCACGCTTTACTACGCCTGCCACGACTGGGTGGACCCGGCGCTCGGCCGGCGCTCGATGCAGCTGATGGCCGAGCAGGTGATGCCGCGCCTGAACGCCGCAATCGCCAAGTCAGGGGTTAACCGGCTCCAGAACCAGGTGCACCAGGGCTAGCTGGCCTTTCGCAACCGATTGGAATCCTCTCAGCAAGGCAGGCCGTAGCTCGCCGGGCTTCTCCACTTTCTCGCCATGGCCGCCGAAAGCGCGCGCCAGCGCGACGTAGTCGGGCTTCGGCTCGATCGAGGTGCCGGCAAACTTCTTCGTGCGCACTGCGTTGCCGTTCGGGTATTCCTTGACGACGTCGCCTTTCTGGGAAAGGTATCCCGCATTGTCGAAGAGCAGGATCAGGAGCGGCAGCCGGTGCTCCTGCGAAGCGCCAAACGACGCGGGGACCGGGTTGTAGTGGAACGCGCCGTCGCCGATCGCCATGATCACCGTGCGCTCGGGGAGAGCGTGCTTGATGCCGAGCGCCATCCCCAACCCCATGCCGAGCCCGCCGTAGCTGGTCTCGAAGAAGCTCCCCGGCTGCAGGCGATCGAGCAGCCGCACCACGTCCAGCCGATGGGTGATCGTCTCGTCGACGAAGATCGCGTCCGGCGGCATGACCTCGTTCAGCTCGTGCCCGACCCAGCGGTTATCGATCGTCTTCTTCTCGCCGGCAGCACGGGCTTGCGCGCGCAGCTCGTTGCGCCGTTTTTCATGCCGGCCGCGCCAGCGCTCGATAGACGCCTTGCGGGAGCTTGAAGGAACTGCTTTTTTCAGCTGCTCGACGAGCGCTGCAAGCGAAGCGTCGAGCTCGCCCGCCACGATCAGGTCGGTCCGGAACCCCCAGAAGGGCAGGTTGGAGTGCAGCGGTTCCTCGCCCAGGACGACGACCCGCGTGCGCGGCCCGGGAAGCGCCGACGGCGGATGCCACGGCGCCACCGCCTCGACGAGAAACACCAGGTCCGCCTCGCGCAGCGCCTCCCCCATGTCCTCGGCGACCACGCCGCCGTAGAGCGGATGGTCGCGGGGGAAATTGACGTAGTAGGGCTGCCACGCATCGAGCACCGGCGCGCCCAGCAGCTCAGCGACTGCAACCAAGGATCGAACTGCCGTAGTGCTTTTGCCCACCTCCTCGGTGACGATGACCGGATTCTTCGCCTCGCTCAGCACGCGCGCCAGGTCTTCGATCGCCGCCGGCTGTGCTGACGGCGGAACGGCGAGCACGGCCGGGGGCGCATCGGCGCTCATCGCCTCCATCAGGAACTCGGTCGGCACCGAGACGAAGACCGGGCCTTTCGGCGCCGCCATCGCCAGCTGGCAGGCGCGCTGCACGGTGTGCGGCAGGATCACGCTCGCGTTGAGGCCGAAGCTCCATTTCACGCAGTGCTCCATGAGGCGCGCCGGCCCGCCGACGTCGGTGAGCAGCCGCAGCCACTGGCGCCCCATGACCGAGTGCGTCCCTTCGGCAAAGCCGATCGATTCGCCGGCCAGCACCACCATTGGAATGCGCTCGTGCAGCGCGGCGCGCACGCCCATCGTGGCGTGAAGCGCGCCCACCGTGGTGTGCAGCACGAGCGCCGGAAGCTTCCCAGTCGCCTTGGCGTATCCCGTGGCCATGCCAACCGCGGTTTCTTCATGGCGCGTGGAAAGGTATTCCGGTACATCGGGCCAATGCAGCTTCGCAAGCGCCTCCCAGAGCGGCGCCCAGTCCGAGCCGGGCGAGGCAAAGATCCGCTCGACGCCCATCGCGCGCAGCACGCGCAGGAGGGTTTCGGCTCCGCTCAGGCCCTTCATTGGCCGATGCCGAGCTCAGGTATCAGCTTCGCGTAACGCTCGCTCTCGGCCCGCACGTAGGCCGTGAATGCTTCAGGGCTCATCGGCTCGGCCATCTCGACCGCGAGCGCGTTGAAACGCTCGCGCACCATGGGCTCCTGCATCAGCTTGACTACCTCCCGGTTCAGCCGCTCGATCACCGGTCGCGGCGTGGCGCTAGGCGCGTAAAAGCCGAAATGCGGGCCGCCGTCCACGCCCCTGATGCCGTTCTCGGCGAGCGTCGGCACGTCGGGGAATTCGGGATGGCGCTGCGGGCCGGCCACCGCGATCATGCGCAGCTTGCCCGCCTTCGCCTGCGCCACGCCGACGCCGGGGTCGAAGGTCAGGTCGATGACGCCGCCGAGCAGGTCTTTCAGCGCCGGGCCGGCGCCCTTGTACGGCACGTGGTTCATCTTCACCTTGGCTTCGCGGTTGAAGACTTCGGTCGCGATATGCGGCGATGTGCCGTTGCCCGGCGTGCCATAGTTGAGCTTGCCGGGATTGGCGCGCGCATAGGAAAGGAACTCGGCAAAATTGGCGACCGGCAGGTTGGGATGCGTGAGGACGTAGAGCGAGACGCGTCCGGTCGCGACAACCGGCGTCAGCACTTTCAGCGGATCCAGATCGGCCCGGCGCACGATGTGCGGCGCGATCATCATGCTGCTGCCGGGAGAGTAGACGAGCGTGTAGCCGTCGGGCTCCGAGCGCGCTGCGGCTTCGAAGCCGATGTAGCCGTCGCCGCCGGCGCGGTTCTCGACGATGAACGCCTGGCCCATGGTTTCGGTAAGCCGCGCGCCGAGCACGCGCATCGTCACATCGGCGACGCCGCCCGGCGCCACGTTGACGATCACCCGAACCGGCCTTGCGGGCCACTGCTGAGCGTGCGCCGCGGCGCTAAATGCGCCGGCCGCGCAGAGCGCCAGGATCACATTTCGCATAACATGTTCAATCCCATCGTAAAGCAGGCCCAGCGTGGCGTCCAGAAAAGTTGCTCTCGTCACCGGCGGAGCGACCGGCATCGGCAAAAGCGCGGTGCTGGCGCTGGCCCGCGCCGGCTACGACGTGGCGATCAACTACAACTCGAGCGAGGCGGCGGCGCGCGCGACCGCGCGCGAAGCCGAAAAGCTCGGCGCGAAGGCGCTGCTCGCCAAGTGCGACGTTTCCGACGAAGGCGGCGTTCACTCGATGCTCGATGCGGTAGAGAAAGCCTTCGGGCGGCTCGACGTGCTGATCAACAATGCGGGCACAACCGCCTCCTGGAAGGCGAAGGACCTGGACAGCCTTTCGCTCGAGGAATGGGACCGGGTGTTCGCCGTCAACGTGCGCGGCCTGTTTCAAGTAACCAGAGCTTCACTGCCATTGCTCCGCAAGGGGGACCACCCTTGTGTGATCAACACCGCCAGCATCGTTGGCCTGCGTCCCGGCCCGCAGCCCCTGCCCTACGCCGCGAGCAAGGCCGCGGTGGTGAACCTGACCAAGACGCTCGCCTGGAATCTCGGCCCCGAGATCCGCGTCAACGCCGTCGCGCCGGGCTGGATGGAAGGCGACTGGATGAAGCGCATGCTGCAGGACAAGTACGAGGACCTGATGGGCAAGCGCGCCAAGGCGACGCCGCTCAAGCGCGTCGTCACCGCCAACGACGTCGCCGAGACGATGCTGAGCCTGATCGAGTCGAACCGCTTCGTCACCGGCGAAGTGATGGTCATCGACGGCGGCTACACGAGCTCTACCTAGATGCTCGAAGGCGTGGTTCCCTTTCCGCCGGATTTCGCGCGGCGCTACCGCGAGAAGGGCTACTGGCAGGACAGGTCGCTTGCCGAGGAATTTGCGGCCGTTTTCGATCGTTTCAAACAGCGGATTTTTCTTGTAGATCAAAACCGCGAGTACACCTACGGCGAAATCGACCGGCTGACCGACAACCTCGCGCTCAACCTGCTCGAGCTCGGCCTCAGGCCGCTCGACCGCGTGGTGCCGGCGCTGCCGAACTGCGCGGAGTTCGCGCTGCTGTACTTCGCCCTGCAGAAGATCGGCGCCATCCCGATCGCGGCACTGGTCACCCATCGCTACGCCGAGATCAATCAGTTCGTGAAGCTCTCGGGCGCCAGTACCTGCGTTTACCCGGAGCGGCAGGGCGACTTCGAGTTCGGGCCGATGATCCGCCGCGTTCAGCAGGAGAATCCTTCGCTCAGATTCTGCCTCTCGCTCTCCACCCTGCGCGAACTGATGGAGAGGCCGGTAAAGAACACGGGTCAGTTGAAAGAAATTCGTATTGATCCCACTGATCCCTGCGTGTTCCAGCTCTCGGGCGGCACCACCGGCATTCCTAAGCTGATCCCGCGCACGCACAACGACTACGCGTACAACTCCAAGACCGCCGCGGCGGTGTGCGGCGTCACGCCGGAATCGGTGCTGCTGCTCGCCCTGCCGATCGCTCACAACCTGCCGCTCGCCTGCCCTGGCCTGCAGGGCTATTTGCTCCAGGGCGGCAAGGTCGTGCTTTGCGCCAGCACCCGGCCCGAGGAGATGCTTTCGCTCGTGGAACAGCACCGGGTGACGCACCTCAAGGTCGTGCCGGCGCTTCTCATCCGGCTCATCAACGAGCCTTCAATCAGGAAATTCGATTTGTCGAGTCTGAAAGTCATTCAAAGCGGCGGCCAGCGCATGCAACCCGAGGTCCGGATGAAGGCCCAGCAGCTCATCCCGAGCTGCTTCGTGCAGGAGAACTTCGGCATGTCGGAGGGCATGCTGTTCTTTGTGCGGCTGGATGATCCGCAGGAAGTTAAGCTCGAGACCTGCGGCCGGCCGATCTGCCCGGACGACGAAGTGCGCCTGGTCGACGGCGAAGGCCGCGAGGTAGGGCCTGGCGAGGTCGGCGAGCTGATCTGCCGCGGCCCGTACACCTTGCGCGGCTACTACGGCGTGCCGGAGTACAACGCCAGGGCCTTCACGCGCGATGGCTTCTACTGCTCGGGCGACCTCATGCGCCGGCACCCTTCGGGCAACTACGTGGTCGAGGGGCGCAAGAAGGACCTCATCAACCGCGGCGGCGAGAAAATCAGCGCCGAGGAGATCGAGAACCTGATCCTTTCGCACCCCGCGGTGCAGAACGTCGCCTGCGTGCCGGTCCCGGACCCGAGCCTGGGGGAGCGCATGTGCGCCTGTGTGGTGCTCAGGAAGGGTCGTTCTTTAGATCTCCCCCAGCTCGTGGATTTCTTGATGAAAAAAGAAATAGCGAAATTCAAGCTGCCCGAGCGGCTCGAGATCGTGGACGAGCTCCCGGTGTCGACCTTCGGCAAGGTCTCCAAGAAAGCGCTGGCAGAGATGGCGGCCCGCAATGCGCATCATTGACCTGCACTGCTATCCCGGCACGAAGGAGTGGATCGCCTGCCAGGGGCCCTACGTCGAGGCGCTGGCGAAATACTGGAACCGCCGCTGGACCGCCAAGGACGAGGACCAGGTCATCAAGGACTTCACCGACGCCGGCGTGCAGGCGGTTCTGGTGGCGCTCGACCTGGAGACCACCATCGGCACGCCGCCGGTCACCAATGAATACGTGAAGGCGATGTGGCAGCGGCACCCCGACCGCATCATCCAGGCCTGGGGCGCGGTCGAGCCGGCAAAAGGCGATCTTGGTTTGGCTCAAGCAAGAAAAGCCGTTCGGGAGCTGGGCCTTCTTGGCTTTCATTTCCACCCGATCATGCAGCACTTCGCCGTGAACGACCGGCGCTACTACCCGCTGTTCGAGGTGATCGACGAGCTGAAGGCGGCGGTGATGATCGACGTCGGCACCACCGGCATGGGCGCCGGGCTCCCCGGCGGCATGGGCGCGAAGATCCGCCATGCGCACCCCTCGTCGATCGACGAGCTGGCGGCCGACTTTCCGAATCTCAGGATCGTGATGGCGCATCCCGGCTGGCCGTGGGTCGACGAGACCACCGCCGTCGCCCTGCACAAGGGCAACGTGTACTGGGAGATGTCGGGCTGGGCGCCGAAATATTTCCCGCCGGGCCTCAAGGTCGACATGCGCGCGCGGCTGCAGGACAAGATCATGTTCGGCAGCGACTACCCGAGCCTGCCCTACGCGCGCCTCCTCAAGGAGTGGCAGGAGCTCGACTACCCCGACGCGGTGATGGAGAAGATCTTCCACCAGAACGCCGAGCGCGTCCTCGGGCTCTAATCGGCCGTGATCCCGCTCTCGGCGATGAATTTCTTCCAGCGCTCGACATCGGCGCGGATCTGCGCCGAGATTTCCTCGGGGCTGCCGGGCGCCGGCACCATGCCCTGCTTCATGAGCGTCTCGCGCACTTCCGGCGCCGAGAGGATGGACGCGATCTCCTGGTTCCATTTCCGGACGATCTCGCGCGGCAGGCCGGCCGGGCCCGCGATCCAGAAGTAGAGGTCGATGTCGAGGTTCGCCAGCCCGAGCTCCGCGAAGCTCGGCGAATCGGGCGCGAGCACCGAGCGCCGCTCGCCGGAAACCGCTATCACCGTGAGCTTGCCCGCCCTTGCATGCGGCAGCGCGGTGTGCACTGGAAGGACCGCGAGTTGCACTTGCCCGCCCAACAGGTCGGTGAGCGCCTGCGCTGCGCCCTTGTAGGGCACGTGCAGGATGTCGATCCCGAGACGCTGCTTCAGGAGCTCGACCGCGAGGTGCTGCGGCGTGCCGTTGCCCGGCGAAGAGTAGTTCAGCTTGCGCTCGCGCGCGGCAGCCTTGAGCTCCTCCAGGTTCCTGACCGGCAGCGCCGCCGCGTTCACCACCAGCGCGACGTTGCCGTTGGCCACGCGCCCGACCGGCGCGAAGTCCTTCACCGGATCGTACGCAATCGACTTGTACAGCGCAGGCGTGATGGTGAAGGTATTCACCGTCACCATCAGCGTGTAGCCGTCGGGCGGGGCCTTGGCCACCGCCGCGGCGCCGATGTTGCCGCTCGCGCCGGGCTTGTTGTCGACGATCACCGCCTCTTTCCAGCGCTCGCTCAGCTTCGGGCCGACGGTGCGCGCGATGATGTCGATGCCTGTTCCCGGCGTGTAGGGGACCACCAGCGTGATGGGGCGGCTGGGATAGGGTTGCGCAGCCGCATTGAACGAGACCAGCGCCAGGGCCGGCAGCAGAAATCGCTTCACAGCTTTCCTTCCATGCGCAGCAGCTTGACCGCGTTATCGAAGTAGATCTTGCGCTTGTCGCGTTCCGGCAGGCCGAGCTCCTCGACCGAGCGGATGCCCTCGCGGATGAACATCGGCCCGCCCTCTGGATCGAACGGGCAGTCGCTCGCGAACACCACGCGGTCGGCGCCGAAGAACGCGATGCCGCAGGCGAGCGGCGCCGCGGCGCCGCCGAGCACCGTGTCGCCGTAGAACATCTTGAAATATTCAATTGGAGGTTTTTGAAGTCGCTTGAGCACTTCGGTTTCCTCACCATCCACACTTCGAGAACCCAGTTGGGCCCACAGCGTTTCGGCGCGCCCGGCGAAGTACGGAATCATGCCGCCGCAGTGGTGCGTGATGATGCGCATCTTCGGCAGCCGCACGAACATCCCCGAAAACACGATGCGCGCCATGGCGACGCTGGTCTCGAACGGCCAGCCCAGGACCTGCCAGATCTCGTACTTCGACTTCGGCTCGTTGGCGTAATCGGCGCGCGTCGCCGGCCGCACCGGGTGCATCCAGATCGGAGCATCGTGGTGATTGGTGATGCGCTCGAACACCGGGAGGAACTCGGGCTCGTCGAGCGGCCGCCCGGCGACGCTCGTGCAGAGCTGGATGCCGCGCGCCCCGAGCTGGCCGATGGCGCGGTCCATTTCCTCCAGCGCAGCAGGGACGTTGTTCATCGGCAGCGAGGCGACGAAGGCCGGAAACTCGCGCGGCCACTTGCGGCACATCTCGGCCATGCCGTCGTTGGCGATGCGCGCCAGCTCGGGCGAGAACGCCGGGGCGCCGAGCAGCTCGGGCGGCGGCAGGCCGAGCGTCAGCACCTGCTGTACTTCCGCAAACTTCTCGCGCAGCATGGCGACGCGGGCCTCGATGTCCCACAGCATGCGCAGGTTCGACATGCGCTTGACGATGCCGGCGTCCTTCGAGTGCTGCTTGAGCATCTCGAGATAGCGCAGCGGCATCACGTGGTTGAAGAGGTCGATGCGCAGATTCATCCTTTCGCCTCGCGAATGGCCGCCCAGACGCGCGCCGGCGAGTAGGGAAAGTCGAGCTGATGGATGCCCAGCGGCCGCAGCGCATCGATCACGGCGTTGGCGACGCTGGGGATCGCGCCGACGGTCCCGGCCTCGCCCACGCCCTTGACGCCGAGCGGGTTGCCCGGCGCCGGGACCGACTTGTCGAACAGCTTCACCTCGCCGAGCATGTGCGCGCGCGGCATGGCGTAGTCCATGAACGAGCCGGTGAGCAGCTGCCCGCTAGAGGGCTCGTAGACGCAGTGCTCGATCAGCGCCTGGCCGATGCCCTGCAGGATGCCGCCGTGCAGCTGCCCCTCGAGCAGGACGTGGTTGATGACGCGCCCGCAGTCGTCGACAGCGACGTAGCGCAGCACCTCTACCGTGCCGGTTTCCGGGTCGATCTCGACCTCTGCGACGTGCGCGCCGCCCGGGAATGTCATCGGGGTCGGAACGCTCCCCAGCGTGTCGAGGCTCGATGCGTGGCGGCGGGCGATCTCCTCGAACGAAATCGCCAGGTCGGTGCCCTTCACGCGATATTTCCCCTCGGAAAATTCGACGTCTTCCCGGGCGACTTCGAGCTGCTTCGCCGCAAGATCGAGGCCCTTTTTCACCACCTCGCGCGCGGTCGCCGCGAGGGCTGCGCCGTGCGATGCCGTCGAGCGCGAGCCGACCGTGCCCCCGCCGCTCAACGCCGGCCCGGCCGGGTCGCTCGCGCGCAGGACGATGTTGCCGGGGTCGATGCCGAAGATCCCGGCCACGATCTCGGGAAACACCGTTTCGTGGCCCTGCCCCGATGCGCCGGAGAGCGCGAACAGCGTGGCGTCGCCCGAAGCACCGAATTTGATCGCCGCCTCCTCCTTCGTGATAGCGCCGCCGCCCGAGGGCTCGATGAACACCGCACAGCCGATACCGCGCAATCTTCCCTTTTTCAAGGCAGCCTCGCGCCGCTTTTCGAAGGAGTCCCATTCGGAGCGAAAGAGCGCCTCCTCGAGCTCGCCGGGCGGGTCGCCGCTGTCGTAGGTCGAGGTCGGCGTCTTGTAGGGGAACGCCTCCTTCGGTATCAGGTTGCGCCTGCGCAGCTCGATGCGGTCGATGCCGCTCTGCCGCGCCGCCTCGTCGACCAGCCGCTCCACCAAGTAGGAAACGCCCGGCCGCCCCGCGCCGCGGTAGGCGGTCGTCGGCGTGGTGTTGGTGAGCGCGAGCCTGTGGCGGCCATGGAGGGCGGGGATGCGATACGCGTTGATCGCGTGCAGCGACGGATTCAGGCTGTTGATCAGCGGCCCGGGCTGCGACAGGTAGGCGCCCATGTTGCAGACCCAGCGCACCCGCAGCGCGAGGAACCTGCCGTCGCGGTCGAGCGCGAGCTCGCCGTTCAGCGTTATGCCGCGGCCGTGATGATCGCTCACCAGGGTCTCGAAGCGGGTGCCGACCCATTTCACCGGCTTGCCGAGCGATCTGGCGGCGAGCATCAGCGCGCAGTATTCCGGGTAGGCCTGCGAACGGATGCCGAAGCCGCCGCCGACGTCGCCGTGGTGCAGGCGGATCCTGTCGAGCGGCGTGCCGGTGACGATTCCCAGGTTGGGCCGCATCATCGACAGGCCCTGCGTCGGCGCGTAAACGTCGAAGCTGCCGGTCGCGGTGTCGTAGGCAACGACGCAGGACTTCGGCTCGATGGGGTTGCCCGCGACTCGCGTCGACTCGAGCTTCAGGCGGGCGACGTGCGCCGCGCGCGTGAATGCCTCCTCCGTCGCTTTCTCATCCCCGTACTCATAGTCGAAGCACAGATTCCCCGGGATATCGTCGTGGAGGAGCGGCGCGCCGGGCTGGAGCGCTTCCTCCGCGCCAACCACGGCGGGCAGCTCGCGATACTCGATGTCGAGCCGCTCGGCGGCGTCCTGCGCCGCCGACGCCGAAGTGGCGACGACGAGCGCGATTTCCTGGCCGACGTAGCGGACGCGGCCGCGCGCGAGGACGTCGCGGTGCGGGACCTTGAGCATGGCTCCGCCGCGTCCCGGAAACCTGACCATCGGCGGCGGCGTCTTGAACTCCGCCGTATCCTCGCCCGTGAAAACGGCTACCACGCCCGGACTTTTCAATGCATTTTCTTTTGTCAGTGAAAGAATTTCTGCATGCGCGCGATCCGACCGCACGAAGCATGCATAGAGCTGGCCCGGAAAATCGCGGTCGGCCGTATAGCGGCCGCCGCCGGTCAGAAGGCGGTCGTCCTCGCGGCGGCCCTTGAAATCCCCGCTCACGCCGGCTGAGGCGTGGACTGCCAGGCGACGAATTTCCATCCCTGCGGGGTCTTCGCCCAGGCGTTGAGGAACATCAGCCTGAGCGTTCTCGGCTGGCCGTTGATCTCCGCCTCGATGTGCCCTCTGCCGGTCACCAGCGCCACGTCGCCGAAGATGCGCACCTGCTGGCCGCTGCATTTCACCGATTTGTAGCGCGTCTTGCCGGATTTCATCGACAGCAGCCAGCTCGCCTTCGTGTCCGTCACTCCGGAGGAGTGCGTGTAAAGCAGCTCGTCGTGCAGCAGCTTCTCGAGCGACGCGAGATCTCCCGCGGTCATCGCCGCGCAGCGCCTGTCCTCGAGTGCGAGGATTTCCTTTTCGGTGCTCATCTCCAGACCCCCTTGGCGGTTTCGACCACGCGCTCGAGCTTGCGCCACTGTTCGTCCTGCGACAGCTGGTTGCCGTGATGCGTGCTGGCGAAGCCGCATTGCGGCGACAGGCACAGGTCTTCGAGCGGCACGTAGCGCGAGGCGTCGTCGATCTTGCGTTTCAGTTGTTCCATCTTTTCTAGAGAACCCGTCTTGCTTGAAACCAACCCAAGGACCACTTTCTTTCCCTTGGGGGCGAAGCGCAGCGGCTCGAAGCCGCCGGCGCGCGCCGAGTCGAACTCCATGAAAAAGCCGTCGACCCGGCACGAGAACATCGCCTCGGCGACCGGGGCGTAGCCGCCTTCGGCGACCCAGGCGCTCTTGAAGTTGCCGCGGCAGGTATGCAGGGTCACCGCCATTCCCGCGGGGCGGCCTTCGAGCGCGCGGTTGATGGTGTCGGCGTAGACGCGAGGCAGCTCTCCCGGGTCATCTCCGTTCTTGCGGCAGTTGTCGCGGATCTTCGGGTCGCATAGATAAGCGAAGGCGACATCGTCGAGCTGCAGGTACGTGCAGCCGGCTTTCCCGAAAGCGGCAATCGCGGCGCGATACGCCGCCGCCGCGTCGGACCAGAACTCCTCCAGGTCCGGATACGCTGCCCGCGAAATCCCGGCGCGGCCGGCGCGCAGATGCAGCATGGATGGGGAGGGGATGGTGAACTTGGCCGTTTTGCCGGTGTTTTCTCTCAGGAATGAAAAATCCTCAACCATGATCGGCTTCGCATAGCGAAGCTTGCCGGTCACGGTCGGAATCGGCGGCTGCTCCTCGGTGCCGCCGAATTTCGGCCCGGGATTGTCGCGCAGCGTCACGCCCTCGAGCTGCGACAGGAAATCGAGGTGCCACCAGGCGCGGCGCAATTCGCCGTCGGTGATGCCTTCCAGGCCGATCGCTTCCTGTTTCTTCACCACCGCGCGGATCGCGCGGTCCTGTATGTCCCGATCGCATTTGTCTTTCAGCAGCTCGGGCGGGCGCAAAAGGCTTCCCACATGGTCAGCTCGAAACGGCGGTGTCATCGGTTCAATCGGCCGTGGCGCCCGAGTCCTTGACGGCCCTGGACCACTTCTGCACCTCGTCCCTCAGGAAGGCGGCGAATTCTCCCGGCGTGTTGCTGCGCCAGTCGAGGCCGAGCTGCGAGAGGCGCTCGCGCACGTCGGGCGCGGAGAGCGCGCGGGTGATCTCGGAGTTGAGCCGGTTGACCAGGTCCTGCGGCACCGCGGCCGGCGCGAAAAACGCCGTCCAGGTGAGGTCATCGAAGCCGGAGAAGCCCTGCTCGTTCACCGTCGGCACGTCGGGCAGCGCCGGCGAGCGCTGCGCGCTCGTCACGGCGATCGCTCGTACTCTGCCGGCCCGCGCGTGCGGCACGGCGGGAGGCATGGACGTGCTCGAGATCTGCGTGTGCCCGGCGACCGCCGCGCCAACGGCCTGCGCCGGCTGGTACGGCACATGGGTGATGTCGAGCTTCGCGGACATCTTGATCCGCTCCATCGACAGGTGCGTCGTCGTGCCGATGCCCGAAGACGCGTAGGAGAGCTTTTCCTTGCGCGCCAGGTCGACCAGCTCCCGCAGATTCTTCACCGGCAGCGCGGGATTCACGGTGATGATATTGGGCGTGCTGGGGCCGAGGATCACCGGGGCGAAATCGGTGAACGGATCGTAGCCGGCGTTGGCGTAAAGGCTCGGATTCACGGCGAAGGCGACGCTCGTGACGAGCAGCGCGTAGCCGTCCGGCGCGGAGCGCTTCACCTGCAGGGTGGCGACGTTGCCGCCCGCGCCGCCCTTGTTCTCCACCACCACCGACTGGCCGAGCGCGTCGGAAAGCCTGGGCGCGACCAGCCGCGCGACGAGGTCGGTGGTGCTGCCGGGCGCGAAGCCGACGAGGATGTGGATCGGCTTCTGCTTCGGCCAGTCCTGCGCCAGCGCAGCGCTCGCGCAGAGCGCCATCAGAAGCGCTTTCAGAAGCCTGATCATCGGCGCGTGAATGCTACCATCGTCGCGCGCGTGAATATCCTCTTCGCCAGCGAAACCGAGAAGGCCGAGCACTGGGTTCCGCTCCTCGAGCGCGCGCTGCCGCGAGACCGGATCCTGCTGCGGCCTGACGCGCCCATCGACGTCGCTCTGGTCGCGACGCCGCCGCCCGGCACGCTGGAGAACCTGCGCGACGTGAAACTCATCCAGTCGCTCTGGATGGGCGTGGAGAAGCTGCTGGCCGACCCGGCGCTGCCGAAGGGGGTGCCGCTCGCGCGGCTGGTCGATCCCGGCATGGTGGCGGCGATGTCGGAAGCGGTGCTCGCCCACGTCCTCGACTGGCATCGCCACCATTACGCCTATCGCGCGCAGCAGCTCGAGCGCCGCTGGCACCGGCACAGGCAATACCTCGCCGCCGATCGCACCGTCGGGCTGCTCGGGCTGGGGGAGCTCGGCAGCGACGCGGCGCGCAAGCTCCTCGCGCTCGGCTTCAACGTCGCCGGCTGGAGCCGGCGGCCGAAAGCGATCGAGGGCGTCAAGTGCTCTACCGATCTTCATAGCGTCGCTTCCATGAGCGACGCGCTCGTCTGCCTGCTGCCTTTGACTTCGCAGACAAAAGGCGTCCTGAACGGGAGCGTCTTAGGCAAAATCAAAAAGGGCGGCTGCGTCATCAACCTGGCGCGCGGCGGGCACCTGGTGGCCGGCGAGCTCATCGCTGCGCTCGACTCGGGGCACCTGGCGCACGCCTACCTCGACGTGTTCGAGCCCGAGCCGCTGCCGGCGGACAACGCGCTGTGGCGGCATCCCAAGGTGACGCTCACGCCGCACGCGGCGGCGCTCACCGATGCGCGCACCGCGGTGCCGAGGATCGTCGACAACATCGAGCGGCTGCGCAGCGGCCGGCCGCTCCTCAACGTGGTGGACCTGGAGCTCGGCTACTAGTAGCTGAGTTTCGGATACCAGTCGGCCTCCCTGGCGTACAGCAGCTCGGTGCCGAAGAAGTGCCGCAGCTTGCCGCCGTTCTTCACGAACACGTTCAGCATCGGCATCTGCGAGCCGTCCGTCGTCTCGCCGTGGTAGTCGCGGTTGTAGTTGTTTCCTGCCGAAGACAGCAGCCTGAAGTTCAACCAGCCGCGCTCGCGCGCATAGGCGAGGATCCGCTTGCCGCGCTCGCTGTCGAACACATAGTCCTCGGCCACCTCGCCGCCGGCCGGTAGCGAGCGGCGAAGGGCGGCGACCTTTTCGATCTGCCGCCACAGATCGATTTCAGCCTTTAGCAAATCGTTGCGCGCTGCGCGGTATGCCTTGCTCTCGTTCGGAAATTGCATGGCGAAGCTCCTCAAAAACGTGTGCTGAGTCCTACGACCAAGGCTCGGTCGGCCACCAGTTGAACTCCATTCACGAACTGGTAGAGCGGCAGTTGGAGAAAGCTGTAAGCCTGAAGGTCCTTTGTGAGCGCATAGGCGACGCCTGCACTCAGGAATAGCGCGCGACCGCCCGAATCCTCGGCCTCTGCTTGCGCGCCGCCATCGCGACCTCTTATTAGTCCATTCATCTGCAGCAACAGCCCAAGCTTCTCTGTTGCCTCGTATCGCATTCCGGCGTCGATGTTGATCCGTCGCCCCGGGCGATAGTCCTCCCTGGTAGTGAACGGAACCTGAACGAGGCCCTGCACAAACCACGACAGGTCCTTCAATGGAAGCGCTCGACGCAAGAATGCGCCGAACAGCGCGTCGGTCGTTCCGCTGCCCGGTTGCAGCGTGCGTTCGGCACGCTCTCCATCTGCGTTGCGCACCTTGAAGCTGCCCGTCGGCAGCTTGAGCCCGAAGAGCAATCCGGACTGTCCAAGCGTGTGCTCTGGAGTTTCCGTCGGAGAGAACTGATAGCGAGCCAGCAAACGCAGGTCACCCACCTCGGTGAATTTCCAGTTTTCCGGAGTCTGGGTACCGTCGTCCTCGTTTTGAAGGTGGAAGTGCGTGCGCCTGACGATCGGCAGCGTGGCTGTAATGCCCCAGTTCGCGTCGAAGCTGTGATCCAGCGTTCCAATGAAGTTGCGATTCACCGTCTGCACTTCATCGTGGTCGCGAGGGATTTCGCCTACGCCGATGCGCCTCCGACCGTTCTGTACGCGGTCCTGGTTGATGTACTCGTAATGCAAATCGAAGCGGGTGCCAGGCGTGATGTTGACGCCCTGCATGCTCCATTGCGTATCGACCATGCAAAAGGCCGAGCCGCACGACGCCGCCGCGCCAAGCGGCGTGCACAAAACCAATGCCAATGAAAGCCGTTTCATTGTTCCCCCAACGGTGGAACTTCTTACAGACAACTCGTTGCTTCGGGATCCAGCGTCAGGAAGAAACGGGAGGGGCGCGCGGCGGGAAGGGTGAGAGCGGGGTGGGCCGGGGCGGAACGGCACCGGTGAGAAACAGCAGGGATGGAACAGATGACCGTTGTAACGCGCAAGCCGTCGGCGCGGCGTCGATCATGTCCAGCTCGCCCGCGCGTATGCACGAGGAGCCGTGACCGCCACATCCTGGTCCGCCGCCGTCCGGGCAGTGCGAGGGTGCAACCGCTATAGCGCCGACGGACGAAGCAGCGGCCTTGAGGGGCTGCTTGTGATTTCCGTGCGCGGCTGCGATCAGCGGCGCCAGCGTGCAAAGCGCCAATGCCAACAACACAACGCGTTTCAGCAGCTCCATGGCCCGCCAGTATACTGGCCCTCCCCATGCACGACCTCGCGATCCGCAACGCGCTGCTTCTCGACGGTTTGGGTTCTTCTCCCCGGCATGGAGACCTGGGCGTCAGGGATGGCCGCATTGCGGAAATCGGAGAAGTCACCGACAGCGCAAAGGAGACAATCGATGCCGGCGGCCTTGCGCTGATGCCCGGGATCATCGACAACCACACGCATTACGACGCGCAGCTCACCTGGGACCCGAGCGCCTCGCCCTCGCCTGCGCTCGGGGTCACCACCGCGATCATCGGCAACTGCGGCTTCACCATCGCGCCATGCCGTCCTGCGGACCGGGACCTGGTGATGCGCAACCTGACGCAGGTCGAGGGCATGTCGCTCGAAGTGCTGCGGAGCGGCATCCGCTGGGAGTTCGAATCGGTGCCGCAGTACCTCGACATGCTCGAGCGCCGGGGCGCTGCGCTCAACATCGCAAGCTTCGTCGGGCACTCGGCGCTACGCAGCTACGTGATGGGTCGGGCGGCGACGCAGCGCGTCGCGACCGATGCCGAGATCGCCGAGATGCGCGCTCTGGTGCTCGAGGCGATGCGCGCCGGCGCGATCGGCTTCTCGACCAGCACCTCGCCCGCCCACAACGGCGAAGCCGGTGTGCCGATGCCTTCACGTCTGGCCGACGAGAGGGAGCTGCGCGCCCTCGTCGTCTCGCTCAAGGACGCCGGCCGCGGCGTCTTCATGCTCACCAAGGGCGGCCACACGCGCATGGCGTTCCTCGAGGAGCTGGCGGCGCAATCGACCCGGCCGGTGGTGGTTGCCGCCCTGCTTCACAGCAGCACCAATCCGGACGCAGTGTTCCGGGACCTCGACGCCGCGCGCGACGCCACTGCGCGCGGGCACAAGGTCGTCGGCGCGATGTCCTGCTGCCCGCTGTCGATGGATTTCACGCTGCACTCGCCCTATACGTTTGAAGGATTGGAATCCTGGAAGCCCGCTCTCGGGAAGAAAAACGAGGCTTTTCGAAACGTGCTTCGAGATCCTCAATTTCGAAGTTCAATTCGCAAGGAGCTTGCGACCCCCGCGCACTTCCGCCTGTTCAACGGCCAGTGGAGCCAGGTGCGCGTGGTCGAGTCGGCGCGCAAGGACCTCGAGCAGCGCTCGATCGCCGAGCTGGCCGGACAGGCGGGCAAGGACCCGCTCGACTTCATGCTCGACCTGGCGCTCGAGGAGAGTCTCGACACGGTGTTCACGGCGCTGCTCCTCAACTCCGACGAGGAGGCGGTCGGCCGCATGCTCCGCCACCCCGCCAGCATGGTGTCGCTGTCGGACGCTGGCGCGCACCTTACCTTCTTCAATGACGCCGGCTTCGGGCTGCACCTGCTGGGGCACTGGGTGCGCGAGCTGGGCGTGCTGTCGCTGGAAGACGCTGCCCGCAGGCTGACCGGGCAGCCGGCCGCGGTGTTCGGCATCAGGGAACGTGGGGTGCTGAAGCCCGGTTACCAGGCCGACCTCCTGCTCTTCGACCCGGCGACCGTGAACCGCGGGCCCAACCGGCGCGTCTTCGATCTGCCGGGGGGCCACCCTCGCCTCACCACCGACGCGGTCGGCGTGCACGGCGTCTGGGTAAACGGCGTGCGCATCGTGCAGGACGGCGATCTGGATCGGTCGCGCCGTCCCGGCCGTTTGCTTCGCGACTTTGCGTAGCGGTAGCACGACAGAGAAAAAGCGAAAGCAAACAGCGCTTTTTCCTGATTCGGCCGGCCGGCTGTCGCTCCAGGCCGACGCTTTGCTGCCTTTGCCGCGAAAAATCCCTGCGCAAGTCGGCTGGTATGGATCATGCATACGGTTTTGAAGCTGTTCCTGCCATTCACTTCAGAGGGGAATAACGTGCTACAGAAAGATGGGTTTTTCCGCAAGCGCGACGAGCAGCGCGATAACAGTCTGTTCCGCCCAAGCCAACCAGCGACTCCCGCGACCGTGCCTGCCGCCTATGTGGCACCCCCGCCCCTCGCCACCGAAAAGGGTGAAGAGCGCAAGGAAGCGAAGCTGGTCGTCGGCCCCGACATCAAGATGAAAGGCGCCGAGATCTCCGACTGCGATACGCTGGTGGTCGAAGGCCGCATGGAAGCCACGCTCGACTCGCGCGTGCTCGAGATCGCGCACAACGGCGTGTTCCAGGGCACCATCGCGGTCGACAACGCCGAGATCAACGGCCGCTTCGAAGGCGAGCTGACGGTGCGCAAGCAGCTCACCATCCACGGCACCGGAAAGGTCTCGGGCAAGATCCGCTACGCCAAGATCAAGATCGAGGAAGGCGCGGAGCTCGCTGGCGAGATCTCGGTTCTCGACAAGTCGCAGAGCAGTGCCTCCGCTGCGAAGCGCGTCGGCGGCGCCCTGACCAACTAGTCCGCAGCATCCCCTGGGCCTCGACGAACCCGATCCCGGCGTCGAGGCCTAGTTCACCTCGCTTCTGTCTCATTCTGCGGGTGCGACCACCCGTGCATCCCCACCCCCGCCACGCGCGTCGGCCACGGCCACAAACCGCCCATCGGGAAGGATGGAGATGCCCTGCGCCACGCCGATCTCACCGGCACTGCTGAAGCGCTGATCCCGCGTCGACCGCGTTGCCACCGCGCCTGAGGATCTCGATGCCGGCGCGGGTCGCCGCCGGCTGGGTCGTCGCCACGGCGCCGCCGGTGCCGAGCGCAACCCTCTGCAACTCAGGTTCCGGCCTCCCCCCACCGTCGGCAGCGAGCGCCGCGGTACCACTCACCGCCAGCGCGATGGTCAATGCGGCCGCGATCGTCACAGATAAGCTAATTAAAAAATACGCGCATTGCTGTCGTTATCCGGCGACCAAATCCATCAAAACGATAAATTTTTGACCCGGAATTTTTTTAATCCGTAAGTAAATGTTTCCGCTGTCTTGCATAGGGAAAACAATAGTACCAAGATACGCGCAGTGAGAGCGACGCACCACAGGGGAGTTCAAATTACCACGCTGTCGGGGAGGACGCGACGGAGAATGTTTTTCTCAAATGCCCAACGTCCGGACCCAGTGCCGAGAGGCGTACACGCCTCGTGCCATCTCCAAGGGAATCCTCAAAGCCCTTGTAGAAGCACTCGTCGACTTCAAGCCGGGACTCCCGACCACCTCTAGAAAGATCAAGGCGCGGGCGATCAGCGCCGGGAAGAGCACGGAACTGGAAGGACCGGAGTGCTGGAAGGTCACCGATCCGCATTCCCTGGCCGAGCTGGAAAACGTCCGCGTGGAGCTTCTGCTCGCGTCGACGGATCATCGCAAGTGCGAGCTTCACGTCGAATTTCGCAGCGGCCAGATCCTATTGAGCGTTTCCGATATCGAGACCAGCTGGGGCAAGAGCGTATTCGAGGATACGCGCGTTTTGCTGAGCGAGCTTGGAATCTCCTCCAAGGGGTTCAACGAAAGGCTTCGAAAAGCATACGGCCTGCTCGACATCTTCCAGAACGTGCTGCTGGCGCTGGCGGTGGCGGTTTTCGCGGTCTGGCTCACGGGCCGCAGGACGATCTATCTTTACGCGTCCCTGGCATTGTTCGTTGCGGGCGTCATGCCGGCGTTGACCCGCTCGTACCATTTCTTTTCGCCTCCCAGGAAGACCCCGATTTTTCAGGAAACGGTCGCCAAGGCCAGAAATTTTCCATGGGCGGAAGCGACTGCAGTCCTTGCTTTCTTCACGGGCTTGCTTCAGCTGGCGACAGCACTGGTTGCCATTTTGTGGTGAAGCGACAAAACAAGGAGAAATCGCATGGCGCACGATGTCGAGACGGTACGAGCAGCACTGGCGACGAGTCGGGACAGGCTATTGCCCCAAGCTCACGTCGTTGCAACGGGCGTGGGATACAAGATCACGCGGGGAGTGAAGACCGGCGCCTTGTCGATCGTTTGCTCCGTTACGCAAAAAGTCGCCCTGAATCAGCTGCGACCGCGCGACCGGGTGCCGCCCGCGATCGACGGCATCCCCACCGACGTAGTGGCCACCGGGGTCATCCGAGCGCTCCAGGCCCGGACCGCCCGGTTCCGGCCGGCCCCCGGCGGCGTCAGCATCGGGCACCGCGCCATCACCGCAGGCACCTTGGGATGCCTGGTGAGAAGACAGGGGCAGGTCTTCGTGCTGTCCAATAACCACGTGCTGGCGAACAGCAATGATGCGCAGCGGGGCGATGCGATTCTCCAGCCGGGGCCGCACGACGGCGGCAAGTTTCCCGACGACCAGATCGCGAACCTGGAAGACTTCGTCCCGGTCAGCTTTCTCGGGCTGCCCAGTAAATGCCGCTTCGCGAGCGGCGTCGTTGCCGTACTGAACGCTGCGTGCTGGTCGATCGGAAGCAAGACGCGCTATCGCACCGTCAACCTGCAGGCTATCGATAATCGCGTGGACGCGGCGATCGCCAGGCCCCTGCAGCCGGACCAAGTGAAGAGCGAGATCCTCGAAATCGGCAGCATCGCGGGCCTGGGAAGCGGCAGCCTGGGCTTGGCGATCAAGAAAAGCGGACGTACGACCGGCCTGACGACAGGCGAGATCACGCAGGTGGACGTGTCCGCCAACGTGCAATACGGGCCGGGGCGCCTTGCGCGCTTCACCGATCAGCTGATGGCCGGCCCCATGAGCCAGGGCGGCGACAGCGGGTCGGCCGTGCTGGACAGCAGCAATCGCCTGGTCGGATTGCTGTTCGCAGGCAGCGAGAACAGCACGATCATCAATCGCATCGAGCACGTGTTTTCCGAGCTGAGGCTCACTTTGTGAAGCGCGCGGTTGCCGCTGCCCTGGCGCTGCTGATATCGTGGACGGGTGCAGCCGGGGAAAAGGCGATGTCCCCCACCATCCAGGAAGTGAAGACAAAACACGCCCCGCGCTTTCTCGCCTTGTCGGGCGTGGTGTCGGTGGGCATCGGCCGCGATGCCGATGGCCGCGAGGTGATCGTCATCGGCCTCGACCGTGCGCGCCCCGAGACCCAAGCAAGCCTCCCCGCGCAGCTCGACGGGTATCGCGTGCGGGTGGAGATCATCGGCACGCTGAAGGCGCGGTGAGTGGGGGAAATACAATTACGGCATGGGCGACCGCGCGGTCAGCCGCCGCTCAACGCCTGAAGGATGATCACCTCGTCGCTCGCGTTCAGCGGCTGCGACAGGTCGCGCACCTGCTCGCCGTTGACGAAGATGCGGATGTGGCGCCGTATCCTGTCCTGCTCGTCGATCATGCGGAAACGGATTCCCGGGTACTGGCGCTCCAGGTCGGCGAGGACCTCGGCAAGTGTCGGGCCGCTTGCCTCGGTCTCGCCGCGATCGGTGTACGAGCGCAGGGCGCTGGGGACGAGCACCTTCATCTGGATCGTGGATCGTGATTCGTGAATCGTGATTCGTGAAGCCGAGGAATGCCCACCCACGGCACGCGCATATCCGCCTCCGCGGTTGACCGTTCACCGTTCACTGTTCACCATGTCTACGACAGTTCGGCCGCTTCCACGGCGTAGATCTCCGGCAGGTGCCGCGCGATGCAGGCCCACCGGCGGCCTTCGTCGCGGCTCATCCACAGGTCGCCGCTGGTCGTGCCGAAGTAGAGGCCCACCGGATCCGACGCGTCCGCCGTCATCGCCTGGCGCTTCACCGTCCACCACGCCTGCTTAGCGGGCAGCCCGGCGTCAAGACGTTGCCATGTCTTTCCGCCGTTGCGCGTCGCGTAGACCGCGGGCATGCCTTCCGGGCTCGTGCGCGGCCAGACGGTGGTGCCGCTCATCGGGAACACCCAGGCGGTGTCCGCATCGCGCGGGTGCACCACCATCGGGAAGCCGATGTCACCCACGCGCTCCGGCATGCTCTTGCCGATGCGCTCCCAGGTGTCCGACGGCCGGTCGAGCCGGTAGATGCCGCAATGGTTCTGTTGATACAGGCGGTCCGGGTTGCTCGGGCAAATCCGGATGCAATGCGGGTCGTGGAAGCTGGGCTTGGACGCGTCGAACCCCTCGACGACCTCGAGCCCCTTCAGGAGCGTCTTCCATGTCCGGCCGCCGTCAACCGACTCGTGCACGCCGCCGCCCGACATCGCGACATAGAGATGCGTGGAATCGCGCGGGTCGACGATGATCGAGTGCAGCTTCGGCCCGTCCGGCGTGCCGTCCTGCACCGTGCCCATCCATTCCCGGAACTGCGGATCGTCGTTGAGCGAGGAGAACGGTTTCCACGTGAGCCCGCCGTCACCGGAGCGGAACAGTCCTTGGGGCGAGGTCCCGGCGTACCAGACGTCCCGCTCCGCTGCGCGTCCCGGGGCGAGCCAGAACGTGTGATCGACCGCGCGGCCTTCCTTGCCGTCCGCGGTTTTGGCGAACGCCGGCGGCTGCGCGGCTTCCTTCCAGGTGCGCCCCAGGTCGGTGGAGCGAAACACGGTCGGGCCGAGGTGGCCGGTCTTCGCCGCCGCGAGCAGCGTCCGCCCGTCGCGCGGGTCGAGCACCGCGTGGCTGATGACGTGGCCGAGAAAGTGCGGCCCGTCGGCTCGCCAGGTTTTCCGCGCCGCATCGCCGTGATACAGCCATGCGCCCTTGCGCGTGGCGACCAGCACGATCAGGCGGCGCTGCGGCCGCGCGCGAGTGGAGGGGCGTTGCCTTCGCGCCGCCGGTTTCCTGGTGTTGCGTGCCATCATCCGCTCCTTTATGACTCCTGGAAGCGCGCATTTTGCCCGTCCGTGCGTCCCATCCGCAACGCTCGCCGAGGGGTATAGATATCCTTCGACATCCAAGGATAATAAGGCATGGACCCGATCGCCTTCGAGCTGTTCAAGAACGCCATCTTCTCGATCGCGGACGAGATGGCGCTCACCGTCTTTCGCACCACCTATTCCGGCGTGCTGAAGGACAACATGGACTACTCGACCGGGTTCGCCGACGCCGAAGGCAAGCTGGTGGCGCAGGGACTCACGCTGCCCGGGCACCTCGGCTCGGTGCCCACGGCGATGGCCTCGATCATGCGCCACTACCGCGACGACATCCGGCCGGGCGACGTGTTCATCATGAACGACCCGTTCGACGGCGGCATGCACCTGCCGGACATCTTCGTGTTCAAGCCGCTCTACCATGAGGGCGAGAGGCTCGCCTTCGCCTGCACCGTGTGCCACCACACCGACGTCGGCGGCCGCGTCGCGGGCTCCAACGCCTCGGACTCCACCGAGATCTACGCCGAGGGCCTGCGCATCGCGCCGCTCAAGTTCTACGAAGCCGGCGTGCTCAACAAGACGCTGGTTACCTTCATCGAGAGGAACGTGCGCCTGCCGGTGAAGGTGTTCGGTGACCTGCGCGCGCAGCTTGCCGCCTGCCATATCGCCGAGAAGCAGTTCGCCGAGCTGGTGGCCAAGTACGGAGCCGGGCAGACCAGGCTCTACATGCGCGAGACGATCGACTATGCCGAGCGCCTGACGCGCGCGGCGCTCGAGAAGCTGCCCGACGGCGAGTGGAGCTTCGAGGACTGGATCGACGACGACGGCGTCGACTACGGCAAGCCGATCCGGCTGTTCGTGACCCTGCGCAAGCGAGGCGGCCACATGGTGGTCGACTGGACCGGCACCCATCCGCAGGTGAAAGGCGCGATCAACAACACGCTTTCCTTCACCAAGGCCGCCTCCTACACCGGCGTGCGCTCGGTGCTGCCGCAGGGCATTCCGAACAACGAGGGCGTGTTCCGCGCGATCGAGGTGATCTGCCCGCCGGGCACGGTGGGCAACGGCGTGCTTCCCGCCGCCTGCGCCGCGCGCGGTCTCACCGGCTTTCGCATGACCGATTGCATGTTCGGCGCGCTCGCGATGATGCTGCCCGAGCGCGTCAAGGCCGCGGGCGACGGCGGCAACACCGGGGTATCGATCGGCGGCTATGATGCCGAGCGCAAGCCCTTCATCTACGTCGACTTCACCTGCGGCGCGTGGGGGGCGCGGCCGTGGGCCGACGGCCTCGACGGCAACTCGCACATGTTCGCCAACATGGCCTCGCACTCGGTGGAGGTCACCGAGACCGAGCAGCCGATGCAGTTCCTCGCCTACGAGTTCGTGCCCGACAAGGCGGGCGCGGGCAAGTACCGCGGCGGCGTGCCGTTCCGGCGCGACTACCGCTTCCTCGAGGAGGAAGGCGTGCTGCAGGTACGCTCCGACCGGCGCACGCACCGGCCGTTCGGCCTCTACGGCGGCAGCCCCGGCAGGCCGTCGGAGAACTATCTCAATCCGGACGGCGAGAACCGCGCGCTGCCGAGCAAGTTCACCATGACCATCAGGAAAGGCGACGTGTTCCGCCACGTCCTCGCCGGCGCGGGCGGCTGGGGCGATCCGCTCGAGCGCGACCCCGCCGCGGTGCTGCGCGATGTGCGCAACGAGCTGCTCTCCCCAGCCAGGGCGCTGACAGATTACGGTGTTGTGGTTGTTGAAAAAGAGATTGATACAAAAGCAACGGCGAAACGGCGCGCTGAAATGCGCGCTGCCCGCGGCTGGCGCGAGGTGCCGGCCGTGCAACGCGAAGATCCACTGCCGAAAGCGAGAAAAGCAGCCTAGTGACGAGCTACCGCGTCGGTGTCGACGTCGGCGGCACCTTCACCGACATCGTGCTGCTCGGCTCCGACGGCACGATCCACAGCAAGAAAATCTCCTCCAGCGCGGAGAACTACGCGCAGGCGATCGTCGAGGGCCTCGCCGAGGTGTTCCGCGAGACCGGCCTGCGCGGTGACGCGATCGAGGAGATCCGCCACGGCACGACGGTGGCCTCGAACGCCATTCTCGAGCACAAGGGCGCGCGCACCGGGCTGATCACGACGCGGGGGTTTCGCGACGTGCTCGAGATCCGCACGCTGCGCATGCCGCGCATGTACGACCTGACATGGACCAAGCCCGCGCCGCTGGTCGAGCGCTACCTGCGCCAGGTCGTGGACGAGCGCGTCAACGCGGCGGGCGTGGTCGAGCGCGCGCTGGATCCGCGCGATGCCGAGCGCGCGGTCGATGCGCTGCTTGCGGAGAAGATCGAGTCGATCGCGGTATGCCTGCTGCACTCGTTCACCAATCCGGCGCACGAAGTGTTACTCAAGGACATTATTCGAAGAAAAGCGCCAGCGCTGCCCTGCTCCATCTCGTGCGAAGTACTGCCCGAGATCAAGGAGTACGAGCGCACCTCGACTACGGTAGTGAACGCCTACGTGACGCCCATCGTCGCGCGCTACCTCAGGGCGCTGCGCAAGGGTCTCGACGACGCCGGCGTGCGCGCGCGCCTGCTCCTCATGCAGTCGAACGGCGGGCTCACCACCGACGCGGCAGCGGCCGAGCGGCCGGTCCACATCATCGAGTCGGGGCCCGCCGGCGGGGTGGTCGGCGCTCAGGCCCTCGCGCGCGCCAAGCGCCTGCCCAAGATCATCAGCTTCGACATGGGCGGCACGACAGCGAAAGCGGCGATGGTCGAGGACGGCGAAGTGACGCGCGCCCACGAATACTCGGTCGGCGCCGGCATCGTGATCGGCTCGCGGCTCCTCACCGGCGCGGGCTACACGCTGAAGGTGCCGGCGATCGACCTCGCCGAGGTCGGCGCCGGCGGCGGCTCGCTCGTATGGATCGATGCCGCCGGCGCGCTGCAGGTCGGCCCGGAGAGCGCCGGCGCATCGCCCGGCCCGGTGTGCTACGACAAGGGCGGCGAGACGCCGACGGTCACCGACGCCAACCTGGTGCTCGGCTACATCAACCCCGCGCATCTCGTGGGCGGCGCGCTCAAGCTCAATGCCGCCAAAGCACGCGACGTGTTTACTACAAAAATAGTTAAACCTCTCGGCATGTCGATGGAACGCGCGGCGCACGGCGCGCATCTCATCGCCGCGTCCAACATGATCCGCGCGATCAGGGCGGTGTCGAGCGAGCGCGGCCGCGATCCGCGCGAGTTCGCGCTGTTCGCTTTCGGCGGCAACGGCCCGGTGTTCGCCTGCGGCATGGCTCGGGCGCTCGGCATGAAACGCATCGTCGTGCCGCCGTCGGCGGGGCTGTTCTCCTCGTTCGGGCTGCTCTACGCCGACGTCGAGTATCACTATTCGCGCAGCTTCCGGCGGCTGCTCCGAAAAGCCAACCCTCAGGAAATTGCCGTGGTTTGGGACGCGCTCGCGAGCCAGGCGCGCGATCAGCTCGCCGCCAGCGGATTCACGGCGGAGAAAGCGAGAATTCGCCGCTCGGCGGCACTGCATTACCAGGGCCAGACTTACGAGCTCAGCGTCCCGCTGCCCGACGGCGCCATCGATCTGGCGTATCTGGAGGAAGCGTATGGCCGCGAGCACGAGAAGACCTACGGCCACCGCGCCGGCGCCGACGAGCCGGTCGAGCTGGTCTCGATCCAGGTCATCGGCCTGGGCCTGCGCGAAGGGGCGGGCGTGCCCGAGCGCGTGCGCCCGAGCCGCGCCGAACCCGAACCGCCGCCGCCGCGCCGCGCCTATTTCGGTTCCTGGATCGAAACTCCGGTGATGCGGCGCTCGGAGCTCGCCCGGCCGCGCTCAGGCCCGCTGATCGTCGAGGAGTACGACGCGACCTGCGTGGTCCCGCCCGGCGCCAAAGCCGAGCTCGACGCCGGCAGCAATATCATCATCGAGCTCGGATAGGACGGGTCCTGATCCTCGTTGTCGGATCGCCTTTCCCTTTCTGTCCGAGTAGCGTTGTATGCGTACGGGTGACGAAGTAT